>Ga0206117_100101_pt1 | contig 149330 bp, 125 predicted proteins | sample 3A5Ametagenome_FD_177997 | JGI IMG/M metagenome (GOLD analysis project Ga0206117, IMG submission 177997) | Enriched microbial communities from leaf-cutter ant dump, University of Wisconsin, Madison, United States - 3A5A | ecosystem: Environmental > Terrestrial > Nest > Insects nest > Nest dump...
GCGATTTTCTTCGCGCGCTCGTCGAGTGCCTTCACGATGGGCGGCCACACGAATTTCATCGTGAACCACGCCAGAATGAAGAACACAACGAGCTGGGCTATCAGGGTTGCGTTCAGATTCACTGTTCTAGGCCCTCAGTGATGTTAGAGGAACTCGAACCGATCAGAGCTGGAACGGGTTGGCGAAGGCGAACATCATCGCGATACCGACGCCGATCAGGAACGCGGCATCGATCAGGCCAGCCAGCAGGAACATCTTGGTTTGCAGCGCGTTCATCAGTTCGGGCTGACGAGCGGAGGCTTCGAGGTACTTGGACCCCATGATGCCGATACCGATGCAAGCACCGATGGCGCCCAAACCGATGATCAGACCAGCAGCCAGCGCAACAAAACCCAGAACGTTTTCCATGACGACTCCTTAGTTAAAGTAAAGATGGTTGAAGCTTTGAAACCAGTACTGCGAAAACGGGATCAGTGACCTTCGTGGGCCTGACCGATGTACACCAGGGTCAGCATCATGAAGATGAAGGCCTGCAGGGTGATGATCAGGATGTGGAAGATCGCCCAGATCGAACCGGCAACCACGTGGCCGACGAAGCCGAACACGGTGGCGGTGCTGCCCAGCAGCGCGATCAGGATGAAGATCAGCTCGCCGGCATACATGTTGCCGAACAGTCGCATGCCGTGAGACACGGTCTTGGCGACGAATTCGATGAGCTGCATCGCGAAGTTGATCGGGTAGAGCAGCGGGTGATTGCCGAAGGGCGCGGTGAAGAGCTCATGCACCCAGCCGCTGAAACCCTTGATCTTGACGTTGTAGTAGAGGCACAGCAGCAGCACGCCGCAGGACATGCCCAGGGTAGCGGACAGGTCGGCCGTGGCGACGACGCGCTGGTAGGCGTGGTGCGGATCACCGCCACCGGCGGTGTAGATGCCTTCCCAGATGCGCGGCAGCAGATCCACCGGCAGAAGGTCCATCGCATTCATCAGGAAGATCCAGACGAACACGGTGAGCGCCAGCGGGGCGACGAACTTGCGGGATTCGGCGCTGTGGATGATGCCCTTGGCCTGATCGGCCACCATTTCGACCAGCAGTTCGACAAAGCCCTGGAAGCGGCCGGGAACGCCAGAGGTTGCCTTGCGGGCGGCAAGCCACAGCATGAAGACGGTGATGAGGCCGATTACGATGGAATAGAACATCGAATCGAGGTTGATGACGGTCCAGTCGACGATGTTCTGTTGAGCGTGGCCGGTGTTGTTGAGGTGCGTCAGGTGGTGAACGACGTACTCGGATGCGGTGGGAGCGTGCCCTTCTGTAGCCATGGTCAGGTCTTTACCAAAAATGCAAATAAATTCGCTTTGAGCGCCAGAATCAGGCCAATCAACAGAGCGCCCCAATGGACGTCCGGATACAGAACCAGAATCAACGCCAACAATCCCACTATCGAGGCGACCTTGATGAGCTCGCCTACGACGAAAGCAGCCACACTAGCCCCAGACCTTTTCGCAAGCACTTTCAGGCGCAGCGCGAATATCCATCCAGGCAAAGTACAGGCCATGCCACCCGCGGCGGCTGATATCGCCCCACGAAGCCCGAAAAAAAAGGCCGCAATGGCCGTTGCCAGGAGGGTCGCACCCAACTGAAGGAGTACCGCTTTCAGCATCTCAATTTCACCGGCATCAGCCGGCACTGGGTGGCCGCCGAAAAATCCCGCGCATACTAGGGGTTAACCACATCAAAGTCAAACCTGAAACCAGGGCTTTTTGGCGGTGCGACATTACCATTTACAAGGAATGGTCTTTGCTTTTTGCGGCTCTGCACCAAACGCGTCGGATTGACAATTCATGCTCACCCTCATGAACATTTAGACATGAACAAGGACTACTCCAGAGCCATTCCCGAGGCATGGCAGCACATGTCCCGCGTCTTCACCGCGCTGGGCGACGAGCACCGCCAGCGCATCCTGCTGACCTTCGAGCGCGGTGAGCGGCTCAATGTCAGCCAGATCGTCGCGGTATCCACGCTGTCACGGCCGGCGGTGTCCCATCACCTGAAGATCCTGCGTGAAGCCGGCGTGCTGGGTTCGGAGAAGATCGGCAAGGAAGTCTTCTTCTGGGTGAACAAGTCTTTCCTGGCGGAAACCTTCGATAACACGCGGGCCTATCTCGAAGAGCATCTCTGACCCCTGAATTCAATATGTCTAAATGTCTCGACATATAATCACGACGTAGGCATGATGCGCAGCATTCCATCCCGCCCAGGGTTCTGCCGTCATGCTGAAAGCCGTCCTGAAGTCCGCTCTCCGCCTGGTGTTTCGCCTGTTATTCCGCGTCCGCATCAGGGGCCTGCAGCATCTGCAGCCAGCTTCCCGCCTGTTGATCGTCGCCAACCATGAGTCCTTCCTCGACGGTCTGCTGATCGGGCTTTTCTTGCCGCTCGATCCAGTGTTCGTCGTCCACACCGGCGTCACCCGGCGCTTCTGGTTGCGCGCGGTGCTCGCGCTGGTGGATCACCTGGCGGTCGATCCGGCCAACCCGATGGCGATGAAACGGGTGATCCGCCTGCTCGAATCCGGCCGGCCGGTGGTGATCTTCCCCGAGGGCCGCATCACCACCACCGGCAGCCTGATGAAGGTCTATGAAGGCCCGGCCTTCGTCGCCGCGCGCACCGATGCCACCGTACTGCCGCTGCGGGTCGAAGGAGCCGGCCGCAGCCACTTTTCCCGCGTCGCCGGGCGCCATCCGCGACACCTGCTGCCGCGCATCACGCTGAACCTGCAACCTGCCACCCGCATCGACATGCCGCCAGCGCCCACCGCGCGCCAGCGCCGCCGCCTCGCTGGCGAGGCCATGCGGCGGCTGATGCAGGAGATGCTGTTCGCCTCCCGCCCCGAGCAGACGCTGTTCGAAGCCCTGCTGGACGCCGCGGCCACCCACGGCCGTGGCCGGCCGGTGGTCGAGGACATGAAGCAGATCGAGTACAGCTACGGCGATCTGCTGAAGATGACGCTGATGCTCGGTCGACTGGCCGCCCGCCACAGCGCCCGTGGCGAACGCGTGGGCGTGCTGCTGCCCAACCTGGCGCCGACGCTGGGCCTGATCTTCGGCCTCAACGCCTTCGGCCGCGTGCCGGCGATGCTGAACTACACCGCCGGCGCCGACGGCCTGCAGGCGGCTTGCACCGCCGCCTGCCTGCGCACCGTCATCACCTCGCGCGCCTTCGTCACCCAGGCGCGGCTGGAGGAGAAGCTGGCTGCGCTCACCGGCGTGTCGCTGATCTACCTGGAAGACCTGCGGGAAACGATGACGCTGGGCGACAAGCTGTGGCTGGTGCTGTGGGCGCTGCGCTTCCCGCGCCTGGCCACCAGCCGGCTGTCCCCGGAAGACCCGGCGGTGGTGCTGTTCACCTCCGGCTCCGAGGGCAAGCCCAAGGGCGTAGTGCTGGCCCAGCGCGCGCTGCTGGCCAACATCGCCCAGGTGCGGGCGGTGATCGACATCTCGCCGGAAGACCGCATGCTCAACGCACTGCCGCTGTTCCACTCCTTCGGCCTCACCGGCGGCGCCCTGCTGCCGGTGCTGTCGGGCGCGGACGTCTTCCTCTATCCCTCGCCGCTGCACTACCGGGTGATTCCCGAGCTGGCCTATGACCGCGGCTGCACCGTGCTGCTGGGCACTGGTACCTTCCTCGGCAACTACGCGAAGTTCGCCCATCCCTACGACTTCTACCGCCTGCGCTACGTCATCGCCGGTGCCGAGAAACTGGCCGAATCGGTGCGGGAGGCCTGGTTCGAGAAGTTCGGTATCCGCATCTTCGAAGGCTACGGCGCCACCGAAACCGCGCCGGTGCTGGCGGTCAATACGCCGATGGCCTATCGCAGCGGCACCGTCGGCCAGCTGCTGCCGGGCGTGGAGGCGCAGCTGATTCCGGTGCCGGGTATCGCCCGCGGCGGCATGCTGCATGTACGCGGCCCCAACCTGATGTCCGGCTACCTGCGTTGCGAGCGGCCGGGCGAACTCCAGCCGGCCGCGTCCGAACTGGGCGCCGGCTGGTACGAGACCGGCGACGTGGTGGATATCGACGACGACGGCTTCCTGCGCATCGTCGGCCGGGTGAAGCGCTTCGCCAAGGTCGCGGGCGAGATGGTGTCGCTGGAGGTGGTGGAGAAGCTGGCGGTGCAGGCGGCGCCGCATGCCAGCCACGCCGCCACCGCGCTGGCCGACGCGGCACGCGGCGAGAACATCATCCTATTCTCCACCGATGCCGCGCTGAACCGGGAGCAACTGCAAGGCGCCGCCCGCGCCGGCGGCTGGCCGGAGCTCGCCGTGCCGCGGCGCATCGTCGCCGTGCCGGCGCTGCCGCTGCTGGGCACTGGCAAAATCGACTATGTGACCCTGAAGCAATGGGCGGAGGCGGCCTGATGGACGCGCCCCGCTCGCCGCTGCGCCGCCGGCTGCTGCTCGCCGGCGCCGGCCTCGCCCTCACCGCTGGCCTGGGCGCGGCCGTGGCCTCCCGCACCAGGCTGCTGAACAGTTGCCTGACCGATCTGCCCGCCGATCCCGCAGTCCACGACCTGCTCGCCGCCGCCTGGGAAGGCGTGGACGCCAGCGCCGTCTGGGACATGCATGTGCACCTCGCCGGCACCGGCGACTCCGGCCGCGGCATCGAAGTCTCCCCGGCGATGGATTCGCTGCTGCATCCCCAGCAGTACGCACAGAAGCTGTTCTACCTCAACGCCGGCTGCGTGGATCAGGCGCCCGGCCGGGTCGATGACAGCTACATCGCCCGCCTGCACAACCTCTGCCTGGCCGCGCCCGCAGGCTTCAAGCTGCTGCTGTACGCCTTCGACCGCGCTCACGATGCCGACGGCCGGCCGCTGCCGCTGGAAAGCGGCCTGCATGTGCCGGATGCCTATGCCCGCGAGGTGGCCGCCGCGCTGCCGCAGCATTTCGAGTGGGCCTGCTCCATCCACCCCTGGCGCGAGGACGCGGTCTCCGCCCTGCGCGCCGCCGCGGCCCAGGGCGCCCGCGCGGTGAAGTGGCTGCCGCCGGTGATGGGCATAGACCCGGCCTCGCCGCGCTGCGATGCCTTCTATGCCGAACTCGCGCGGCTGCGGCTGCCGCTGATCACCCACGTCGGCGAGGAGCGGGCGGTGCATGGCCCGGGCCGGCCGGAGTGGTCCAGCCCGCTGCGCCTGCGCCGCGCGTTGGAGCATGGCGTGCGGGTGGTGGTCGCCCACTGCGGCAGCCTGGGCAGCGACATCGATACCGACCACGGCGGCGACACCGGCCCGCGCCTGCCCACCTTCGACCTCTTCGCCCGCATGATGGACGAGCCGCAGCATGCCGGCCGGCTGTTGGGCGACATCTCCGCCATCACCCTGGCCAACCGCGAACCGGAAGTCATCCGCAGCCTGGTGGAGCGCCAGGAATGGCACGACCGCCTGCTGTTCGGCAGCGATTACCCGTTGCCCGGCATCGTGCCGCTGATCCCGCTGGAACGGCTGGTGAGCGAGCGGCTGCTGGATGCCGCCGCGGTACCGGCATTGCAACGCCTGCGCCACCACAACCTCATCCTGTTCGACTTCGCCCTCAAGCGCCGGTTACGCTCGCGCGGCCGCAGCCTTGCCACCGCGATATTCGAAACGCGCCGCCATTTCATGGATCATCTGGCCGATTCCAACCGGAGTGCCGCATGAGTCACCAGTTCGCGCTGATGCGCCAACGCCGCTTCCTGCCCTTTTTCTTCACCCAGTTCCTTGGCGCCTTCAACGACAACGTCTACAAGAATGCGCTGGTGGTGCTGCTCACCTTCCAGGCCGCGCGCTACACCACGCTGTCGCCGGGCATCCTGGTGAACCTGTGCGCCGGGCTCTTCATCCTGCCCTTCTTCCTGTTCTCCGCCACCGCCGGCCAGATCGCCGACAAGTACGAGAAGAGCCGGCTGATCCGTTTCACCAAGCTGCTGGAGATCGCCATCATGGCGCTGGCCTGCGTCGCCTTCGCGGTGGAATCGCTGGCGCTGATGCTCACCTGCCTGTTCCTCGCCGGCACCCAGGCCTCGCTGTTCGGACCGGTGAAATACGCCATCCTGCCGCAGCACCTGCACGAGGAAGAGCTGGTGGGCGGCAACGCGCTGGTGGAGTCCGGCACCTTCATCGCCATCCTCATCGGCACGCTGGCGGGCGGCCTGCTGGTGGCGATGGAGCACGGCACGGTGTGGGTGTCGGTGGTCGTCATGATCCTGGCGGTGCTGGGCTACCTCGCCTGCCGCGGCATCCCGGCGGCGCCCGCCGCCGCGCCGGCGCTGCGCATCAACTGGAACCCGCTGACCGAAACCTGGCGCAACCTGCGCTTCACCCGCGGCAACCGCAGCGTCTTCCTCGCCATCCTCGGCATCTCCTGGTTCTGGTTCTACGGCGCGGTCTTCCTCTCCCAGTTCCCGGCCTATGCCAAGGACGTACTGGGCGGCGACGAGAACGCGGTGGTGACGCTGCTGGCGGTGTTCTCCATCGGCATCGGCATCGGCTCGCTGCTGTGCGAGCGGCTGTCCACCGGCCATGTCGAGATCGGCCTGGTGCCCTTCGGCTCCATCGGCCTGTCGCTGTTCGCCCTCGATCTGTGGTGGGCCAGCCCGGTATGGGCCAGCCCGGCAGGGATCAGCCCCACGGCCGCCGCCGCGCCCATCGCCGAGCTGCTGGCCCGCGCCGGCACCTGGCGGGTGTTGTTCGATCTGCTCGCCATCGGCATCTTCGGCGGCTTCTACATCGTGCCCTTGTATGCGCTGATCCAGAGCCGCAGCGAGCCGGAGCACCGCTCCCGCATCATCGCCGGCAACAACATCCTCAACGCCCTGTTCATGGTGGTGGCCGCCGGCATGGGCGCCGGCCTGCTCGCTGCCGGGCTGAACGTGCCGCAGCTCTTCCTCGTCACTGGCCTGCTCAACGTCGCGGTGGCTCTCTATATCTACACCCTGGTGCCGGAGTTCCTGCTGCGCTTCCTGGTCTGGCTGCTGGTGCACAGCATCTACCGGCTGCGGGTGCAGGGCATGCACCATGTACCGGCGAAAGGGCCGGCGGTGCTGGTGTGCAACCATGTGAGCTTCGTCGATGCGCTGGTCATCACCGCCGCCAGCCCGCGGCCCATCCGCTTCGTCATGCACCACCACATCTTCCGCTGGCCGCTGCTGCGCTTCCTGTTCCGCGAGAGCCGGGCGATTCCCATCGCCTCGCCCAAGGTCGATCCGGCGATGGCCGCCCGCGCTTTCGACGATATCGCCGCCGCGCTGGATGCCGGCGAGCTGATCGCCATCTTCCCGGAAGGCCACCTGACCGAGGACGGCGAGATCGACACCTTCCGCCCCGGCGTGCGCCGCATCCTGGAGCGCAACCCGGTGCCGGTGGTGCCGATGGCGCTGCGCGGGCTGTGGGGCAGCTTCTTCTCGCGCAAGGGCGGCAAGGCGATGACGCGACCGCTGCGCCGCGGCATCTTCAACCGCATCGAACTGGTGTGCGGCGAAGCGCTGGCGGCTGCCGACTCCACGCCGGACGCCCTGCAACGGCGCGTCGCCGAGCTGCGCGGCGCCCAGGCCTGATCGAGGGAGAAAGCCGGCGATGAAGCTGTTGCTGTGGATACTCGCCGGCGCCGCAGCCGGCTGGATGGGCGAAGTCCCTGGCCTGCTGGCCGGCGCGCTGCTGGGCGGACTGGTCGGCAGCCTGCAACTGCGCCAGGACCGCATCGACCAGCAGGAGAAACGCCTGTCAGCACTGGAAACGGAGATCGTTGCGCTGCGCCGGCAGCTGAGACAGGGCATGGCGCAGCCGCAGTCCGCCCTCGCGCCACCTCCGCTTCCACCCCAACCGGCCAACGCACCGGCACCGGCAGCGGCAGAAGAAACGCTGCACTTCGACCTCGATCTGCCTGTGGCCACAAACGAAGCCACGCCCATTGCACCTGTACCAGTCCCGCCGGCCACGACCCGCCCGGCACCAGCCGGCGCCGACAGCAGCTTCGATCTCGACGCCCTTCATGAGCGCTTCCGCGCCTGGCTGTTCGGCGGCAACCTGATGGTGCGCGCCGGCCTGCTGGTGCTGTTCTTTGGCCTCGCCTTCCTCGCCCGCTACGCCACCGAGAACTTCCAGCTGTCGCCAGCGCTGCGGCTGGGCGGCATCGCCGGAGTCGGCCTGGTGCTGGCGGCCGTGGGCTGGCGCCTGCGCGAACGCCGCCGCGGCTACGCCCTCAGCCTGCAGGGTGGCGGCATCGCCGTGCTCTACCTGGTGAGCTTCGCCGCGCTGCGGCTGTATGGCCTGCTGGAGGCGGGGCAGGCGCTGGCGCTGATGGTGGCGCTGGTGGCCGTCAGCGCCTGGCTGGCGTTGCGGCAGGATGCGCCGGTGCTCGCCATCATCGGCAGCGCCGGCGGCTTCGCCGCGCCCATCCTCACCTCCACCGGCGCCGGCAACCATGTGCAGCTGTTCGGCTACTACGCCCTGCTCAACGCCGGCATCCTGCTGCTCGCCTGGCGCCGGGCCTGGCGCGGCCTCAACCTCACCGGTGCGCTGTTCACCTTCGGCATCGGCCTCGCCTGGGGCTTCCATTACTACCAGCCGGCCCACTTCGGCTCGGTCGAACCCTTCCTGCTGCTGTTCTGGCTGATGTATCTCGCCGCCGCCCTGGCTTATTCCTGGCGGCATGCGCCGCGGGTGGACACCCTGCTGCTGTTCGCGGTGCCGGCGGTGGCCTTCGGCCTGCAGGCGGCGCTGGTGCATGACATGCGCTACGGCCTGGCCTGGAGCGCGGCCGCCGCCGGCGCGCTCTACCTGCTGCTCGCCGCCAGTCTGCACCGCCTTGGCCGCAGCGAACTCGGCCCGCTGCGGGACGCCCTGTTCGCCCTCGGCATCGCCTTCGCCACCCTGGCCATTCCGCTGGCGGTGAGCGGCCACTGGAGCGCCGCCGCCTGGGCGCTAGAAGGCGCGGCGCTGTGGTGGGTCGGCCTGCGCCAGCGGCGCTGGCTGGCGAGCGCCGCTGGCCTGCTGCTGCAATTGGGCGCCGGCCTGATGTTCGCCGAAACCCTGAGCCACGGCAGCGAGTTGCGCGCTTTGCCGCTGCTCAACAGCGCCTGGCTGGGCAGCAGCCTGATCGCGGCCGCCGGCCTGCTGAGCGCCTGGTTCGCCCATCGCGAAACCCAGCGCTGCCCGCCGGCTGTCGCCCTGGGCCTGCTGGGCTGGGCGCTGCTGTGGTGGCTGGCGGGCGGCTGGGCGGAAATCGACGCCCATCTCTACACCGGCCTGCGCCCGGCCGCCCAGCTGCTGTTCTTCGCCGCCACCGCGGCTACCGCGACCTGGGCCGCCTGCCGGCTGGACTGGCGCGGACTGCGGCTGGCGGGCCTGTTGCCGCTGGCCGGCATGGTGCTGAATCTGCTGCAGGCCTGGAGCTACGGCGTGCCGCCCTCGGAACACCTGGGCTGGCTGGCCTGGCCGCTGGCGCTCACTGCCCACTATCACGCCTTGCGCGGCCTGGAGCGCGGCCCGCTGCCCATGCCGCTGCTCGGCCATCTGCATGGCGCCGGCCTGGTGCTGGTCGCGGTCGCGCTGGCGCGGGATCTCGGCCTGCGGCTGCAGGCGCCGGAGCTGGGCGAGGCTTGGGCACTGGCCGCGCTGGCGCTGCCGGCGGCCTTGCTGCTGGGCCTGCTGATCCACCTGTCGCGCGGGCAGCGCTGGCCGATGCCGCAGTGGCGGGCGGCCTATCTGATCTCAGCCGGCGCGCCGCTCGCTGCCGGCCTGGCGCTGTGGAGCCTCACGCTGCAGCTGCTCAGCGCCGGCGATCCGGCGCCCTTGCCCTATCTGCCGCTGCTAAATCCGCTGGAACTGGCGCTGGCGGCGGCGCTGGGCGCCATCGCCCTGTGGCTGCGCACGCTGCGGCGCCAGGACTTGGCGGCAGCCACGGTGCTGGATCGCCTGCGCTGGCTGCTCGCCGCGCTGGCCTTCGTCGTCGCCAACGGGGTACTGCTGCGGGCCATGCATCAGCTGGGCGGTCTGCCCTGGGAGCCGCTTGCGCTGCTCGCCGACAGCCGCAGCCAGACTGGACTGTCGCTGTTCTGGGCGCTGCTCGGCCTGAGCCTGATGCTGCTGGCCAACCGCCGGGCCAGCCGCCTGCCCTGGCTGGCCGGCGCCGGGCTGATGGCGGCGGTGGTGGCCAAGCTTTTCCTGGTGGACATGGCGGCCAGCGGCACCCTGGAACGCATCGTCGCCTTCATCGGCGCCGGCGTGGTGTTGCTGGTGGTGGGCTACTTCTCGCCGCTGCCGCCGCGGGAGGGCGAGAAGGCCGGCGGCAAGGCGGCCGACGGTACGCCGCCGGCCTAGCTGTGGATGCGCGCTGCGGCGCGGCTCAGCGCAGGCGGCCGAGCAGGCCGTCGAGCTGGTCCAGGCTGCCGAAGCGGATGCTGACTTCGCCGGCGCCCTTCTTGTTGGCCTTGATCTGCACGGTGGCGCCCAGGGTGTCGGAGAGTTCTTCCTGCAGCCGCAGCAGGTCGCGATCCGGCGCAGCCGCGGCCTTTTTCAGGCGCGGATTCAGGGTCTGCTGCACCAGGCGCTCGGTGTCGCGCACCGACAGCTGCCTGGCCGCCACCTGGTTGGCGAGCTGGATCTGGCCGGCACCATCCAGCGGCAGCACCGCGCGGGCGTGGCCCATGTCGATGTCGCCCGCCATCAGCAGTTCCTGCACCGGCTGGGCGAGGTTGAGCAGGCGCAGCAGGTTGCTCGCCGCCGGGCGGGAGCGGCCGACGGCATCGGCGGCCTGCTGGTGGGTCATGTGGAATTCGTCGATCAGGCGCTGGATGCCGGCGGCCTCTTCCAGCGGGTTGAGGTCTTCGCGCTGGATGTTCTCGATCAGCGACATCGCCAGCGCGGCTTCGTCCGGAATCTCCCGCACCAGGCAGGGCACTTCCAGCAGGCCGGCGATCTGCGACGCGCGCCAGCGCCGTTCGCCGGCGATGATCTCGTAGCGCGGCTGGCCGTCCCGCGGCTCGATCGGCCGCACCAGGATGGGCTGCATCACGCCCTGGGCCTTGATGGAGGCGGCCAGCTCTTCCAGCGAGCCGGGGTCCATGCGGGTACGCGGCTGGTACTTGCCCGGCTGCAGGGTGTCGGCGGGCAGCGTCTGCAGCTCGCCCTTCTCGGCTTCGTCGTCGCGGTTGGCGGCCAGCAGGGCATCCAGGCCGCGGCCCAGGCCTTTGAGTTTGGGTGGAGTCATGGCTTCATTCTTCGGGCCGAAGGGCCCGGATACGGGTTAGGACGCGCATCAGCCCCGCCTTGAGCGAGGGCAGGTCGCTGACGATGGTTTGCCACAGGCGCGCCGGCTGGATGGAGGCGTAACCGTGGATCAGGCGGTTGCGGTGATCGATGACGATGCGCCACGGCACTTCCGGGCTGGCGTCGCGCAGCGCCTGAGGCATCTGGGCGGCGGCCCCACCAAGGATCTCGAAACTGCGTTCCACCGCGCGCCGGGTCCGCAGATCGCCGAGAAAGGCCTCCCGTCCCTCCGCGACGAAACGCTCGATCTCGTCCACCGCGCCCAGCATGTCGATCAACAGCGGTTCCGGGTCGCGCGGCTGGGTCACAAGGTCCTCGCTTCCGCCAGCACCCGGCTGCGCAGCGCCGGATGCAGCTCGTCTTCGAGCACCAGATCGATGCGCCGGGCCAGCAGGTCGGCCAGCGCTTCGTTCAAGCACACCACTTCGAAAGAGGACACGTCGCCCGGCATCTGCACCAGCAGATCGACATCGCTCCCCTCCGCCTCCTCGCCACGCGCCACCGAGCCGAACACCCGCGGATTGGCCGCGCGGTGGCGGGCGAGGCAGGCGAGCACTTCCTCGCGGCGGGCGATCAGTTCGTCGAGCAGGCGGCCCATGGTCGGCGTCCTCAGAGGGTCTTGACCCGCTCTATCATCTCGGCGGCGAAGGCCATGTAGGACTGCGCGCCCTTGGACGCGCGGTCGAACACCACGCCCGGCATGCCGTGGCTGGGCGCTTCGGCCAGGCGCACGTTGCGCGGCACGATGGCGCTGAACACCTTGTCGCCGAAATGATCTTCGAGCTGGGCGGAAACCTGCTGCTGCAGGGTGACGCGCGGGTCGAACATCACCCGCAGCAGGCCGATGATCTTGAGGTCGCGGTTGAGGTTGGCGTGCACCTTCTTGATGGTGTTCACCAGGTCGGACAGGCCCTCCAGCGCGAAGTACTCGCACTGCATCGGAATGATGACGCCGTGGGCGGCGCACAGGCCATTCAGCGTCAGCATGGAGAGCGAGGGCGGGCAGTCGATCAGCACGAAGTCGTAATCGGCGTCGTGCTCCTTCAGGGCGTTGCGCAGGCGCTTCTCCCGCTGGTCGAGATCGACCAGCTCCACTTCGGCGCCGGCGAGGTCGCGGTTGGCGGGCAGCACGTCGTAGCCGCCGGTGGGCGACACCACCTTGGCTTCGCCCAGCGCGGCGAGGCCGACCAGCAGGTGATACACCGACTGCTGCAGGCCGCGCTTGTCCACCCCGCTGCCCATGGTGGCGTTGCCCTGCGGGTCGAGATCCACCAGCAGGGTGCGCTGGCCGGCCTGGTGCAGGGCGGCGGCGAGATTGACGCAGGTGGTGGTCTTGCCCACCCCGCCTTTCTGGTTGGCGACACAGAAGATACGGGCCATGGTCCGGGTGCTATGCAGTTTGCTTCGGGAGATCGCGCCGGCGGCGCGACTCCGGGAGTTTAGTCGATCGGCGGCGCATCACGTGCGCACGAGGACGAGCAGATGGCGCTCGGCATCCAGGCCGGGCACCGCCAGCGCATGCATGGCCTGCAGCGTCCAGCCGGCGGGCAGCGCGCCCAGTTCCTCGTCCGGCCGCAGGCCTTTCATCGCGTACAGCGCGCCGCCGTCGGCCACCAGATGGCCGGCGAGGCGGACGAAATCGCCCAGGCTGGAGAAGGCGCGGGAGATCACGCCATCGAAGGGCAGCTCCGGCTGCAGGTTTTCCACCCGGACGTTGATCGGCTGGAAGTTGCCCAGCCCGAGCTCGATCCTGGCCTGCTGCTGGAAGCTGGCCTTCTTGTTGACCGTTTCCACCGAGCTCACCGCCAGTTCCGGCCGCAGGATGGCGAGCGGAATGCCGGGCAGGCCGCCGCCGGAGCCGATGTCGGCCAGGCGCTGCACCTTGCCCAGCCAGGGCGCCACCGCCAGCGAATCCAGCAGGTGATGGGTGACCACTTCCTGCGGGCTGCGGATGGCGGTGAGGTTGTACACCCGGTTCCACTTCAGCAGCAGTTCGCCGTAGGCGAGCAGGCGGGCGCGGGTGGCGTCGGTCACGTCCAGGCCGAGCGCGGCCAGGCCTTCGGCCAGCTGGCCGGCGTAGGGGGCGAGCGCGCTCAAGCCGGTTTCTTCCCGAAGTCTGCCTCGCGGCGTGTTACGGAAATGCGCGCCAGCCTCATGCCGACCTCCGCGCTTCGCCGGCGCGCGCCGCCAGATCGCGGCGCTTGAGCCACACCAGCAGCAGCGAGATGGCCGCCGGCGTCACGCCCTGCACCCGGCCGGCCTGGCCTATGGTCTCCGGCTTGGCGAGGTTGAGCTTCTGCTGCACTTCCTTGGACAGGCCGCGTACCTCGGCGTAATCCAGATCGGCCGGCAGGCGGGTGGATTCGGCCTGCAGCTGCTTGGCGACTTCATCCTGCTGGCGGTCGATGTAGCCCTGGTATTTGGCGGCGATTTCCAGCTGTTCCACCACCTGCGGATCGGTTTCCGGGCCTTCCGGCGCGCCGGGCAGGCTCATCAGGCCGGCGTAGCTGGTTTCCGGCCGGCGCAACAGTTCGAAGTAGCGGTATTCGCGCTCCAGCGTCTTGCCCAGCACCCGCTCCTGCTCTTCCGCCGGAATGTGCTCCGGCCGCGCCCAACCCGCCTTCAGGCGGGTGGTTTCACGCTCGATGGCTTCGCGTTTGGCGCAGAAGGCGGCCCAGCGCACATCGTCCACCAGGCCCAGCTCGCGGCCCTTCTCGGTGAGGCGCAGGTCGGCGTTGTCCTCGCGCAGCTGCAGGCGGTATTCGGCGCGGGAGGTGAACATGCGATAGGGGTCGGACACGCCGCGGGTGACGAGGTCATCCACCATCACGCCGAGGTAGGCCTCGTCGCGGCGCGGACACCAGGCTTCGCGGCCCTGTACCTGCAGCGCGGCGTTGGCGCCGGCGAGCAGGCCCTGGGCGGCGGCTTCCTCGTAGCCGGTGGTGCCGTTGATCTGGCCGGCGAAGAACAGCCCGGCGATGGACTTGGTTTCCAGCGAGGACTTGAGGTTGCGCGGATCGAAGAAGTCGTACTCGATGGCGTAGCCGGGGCGCAGGATGTGGGTGTTCTCCAGGCCGCGGATGGAGCGCACGATCTCCAGCTGCACGTCGAAGGGCAGCGAGGTGGAGATACCGTTGGGGTAGATCTCGTGCGTCGCCAGGCCTTCCGGTTCGAGGAAGACGTGGTGGCTGTCCTTGTCGGCGAAGCGGTGGATCTTGTCCTCGATCGACGGACAGTAGCGCGGGCCGACGCCTTCGATCACGCCGGAGTACATCGGCGAGCGGTCGAGATTGGCGCGGATCACGTCATGGGTGCGCGGATTGGTTTCGGTCATCCAGCACGGCAGCTGCGCCGGGTGCTGGCTGGCATGGCCGAGGAAGCTGAACACCGGCACCGGATCGTCGCCCGGCTGCACCGTCATCACCGAGAAGTCGATGGTGCGCGCATCCAGCCGCGGCGGCGTGCCGGTCTTGAGCCGGCCCTGCGGCAGCTTGAGTTCCTTCAGCCTCTGGCCCAGCGAGATGGCCGGCGGATCGCCGGCGCGGCCGGCGGAGTAGTTTTCCAGGCCAACGTGGATCAGGCCGTTGAGGAAGGTGCCGGCGGTCAGCACCACCGCCGGCGCCTCGAAGCGCAGGCCGATCTGGGTGACCACGCCGGTAACGCGATCGCCCACCACCATGAGGTCGTCCACCGCCTGCTGGAACAGCCATAAGTTGGGCTGGTTCTCCAGGCGCTTGCGGATGGCCGCCTTGTACAGCACGCGGTCGGCCTGGGCGCGGGTGGCGCGCACTGCCGGGCCCTTGGAGGCGTTGAGGATGCGGAACTGGATGCCGCCCTCGTCGGTGGCCGCCGCCATCGCGCCGCCCAGCGCATCGACTTCCTTGACCAGGTGGCCCTTGCCGATGCCGCCGATGGAGGGGTTGCAGCTCATCTGCCCCAGGGTTTCGATGTTGTGGCTGAGCAGCAGGGTGCGGCAGCCCATGCGCGCGGCGGCGAGGGCGGCCTCGGTGCCGGCGTGGCCGCCACCGACCACGATGACGTCGAAACGGGTGGGATAGAGCATGACGCGCTCCGTACTGCGAAACGTTGGGAAGGGCGGGGATTCTACGCCCTTGCGCCGCGCACGACCAGCGTGTCACGCATTTGTTTCACGGAATAGTCACGCTGAAACAGAAGCTTATCTTTGCAGCATGGCCTCGGGACGAGGCGGGAGGAAGACCGGGCGGCAGCGGCGTGTGCGGACTGGCGCCGCCCGATCCAGAGGTGGAGCCGCGACCGGCGCGCCAGGGCAGCGCTCCAGCCGCGGCAGCCCTGCGCATCAGGGCATCTTGCACTCGGCCGCGTAGGCGTCCTGGTGGTTCTCCAGCACGGTGCCGACCAGCTTGTTGGTGTAGCGGCCGTCGGCATCCTTGTAGACCACCCGTTGGTAATAGTTCTGGATGGGGAAATTGTTCGGCCCGAATTTGTAACGGCCCCGCACCGACTCGTAATCCGCCTGGCGCAGGGCGGCGACCAGCTTGTCCCGGTCGGCCACGCCGCCGGCGATGCGCACCGCGGCATCCATCGCCAGGATGGTGTCGTAGGCCTGGGCGGCGTAGAGCGAGGGATAGCGGCCGTCGTACTTCTTGCGATAGGCCTTCACGAACTCGACGTTGCCCGGTGTGCCGAGGTCGTTGGCCCACTGGGTGGTGCTGCTCATGCCGACCATGACGCCACCCACCGCATCCACGATGTCCTGGTCCACCGCGCCGCCGGACACCAGCGGCACGCTGTCCAGGCCGGCGGCGGCGTACTGCTTGATGAAGTTGATGCCCATCGCGCCCGGCAGGAAGAAATACACCGCGCTCGGCTTGGTCGAGCGGATCTGGGCGATCTCGGCGGCGTAGTCGATCTGGCCGACCTTGGTGTAGATCTCGCTGGCGACCTCGCCCTTGTAGGTGCGCCTGAAGCCGCCGAGGTGATCCTTGCCGGCCGGGTAGTTGGGCGCGATCAGCACCACGTTCTTGTAGCCCTTCTCGTTCACCAGCACGCCGGCGGCTTCGTCATGGTTGTCGTTCTGGTACTGGCCGAAAAAGTAGGGGCTGCACTGCTTGCCGGCGAACTGGCTGGGGCCGGGGTTGCTGGAGAGGAAGGGCACCTTGGCGGCGAACAGCGCCGGGCCCACCGCCAGCGCGGTGTTGGAGGCGATGGGGCCGGTGAAGAAGTCGATCTTGTCGCGCTGCAGGTAGCGGGTCACCAGCTGGGTGGCCTGTTCCGGGTTGCCGGCGAAGTCGGTCTTGAGGAACTCGGCCGGCTGGCCGCCGAGCTTGCCGCCCAGTTTCTCGATGGCGAGGTCGAAGCCGTTGGCGGCGTCGGCACCCAGCGCGGCGAAGGGGCCGGAGATGTCGAGCGCGATGCCGACCTTGATCGGGCCGGCGGCCTGCGCGGCCGACATGGCGCACAGCGCGCCGATGACGCAGAGAACGGTCTTACCTCGAGTGAACATGACAAGCTCCCAGGGTTGGCGCGCCCGGCGAAAGGCTGCGCATAACGTTCACCGGCCACGCCGGCATGGAGATGGACAGGACTGGAAAGGTGCCGCCACCGGCTCCGTTCCGCATGCGAAGCAGCGGCCCCGCTGGACAGCGGAATATTCCGTTGCGGTACGAATACAACCGCACTTTTCCCCGCCTCGGCAAGCGGGCGGCGACGACTGAAAGTCGATGTATTCCCGACCCTTATAACTAAGGTATGAGTGGGCCGGCTGGCGCCCGCCTTTGCGCTTACCCGGGCATCGTTTATCGTGCCCGGCCATGGAGCATTCCAAACTTTCCCTCGCCCGCCGGCTGAAGCTGCAGCAGCTGGCCATCTTCGACCAGGTGGTGGAAAGCGGCTCCATCCTCGCCGCCTCGAAGGCGCTGTTCATGACGCAGCCGGCGGTGAGCAAGTCCATCCACGAGCTGGAAAACCACTTCGGTCAGCCCTTGTTCGTGCGCAGCAAGCGCGGCGTACGCCTGACCGACTTCGGCCAGCTGCTGCGCCGCCACTCCATCGCGCTGATGACCGACCTGCGCTACCTGGCCGACGACCTCAACGCCTGGAGCAGCGGCGTTTCCGGCCAGGTCATCGTCGGCACGCTGATCTCCGCCTCGGCCCGGCTGCTACCCAAGGCGGTGGTGCGGCTGCGGGAGATGGCACCCAACGTGGTAGTGGACGTGCGGGTGGGCTCCAACGACGTGATGTTCCCGGAACTGGCGCGCGGCCAGCTCGACGTGGTGGTCGGCCTGCTGCCCGCGGCCGGCGGCGACCCGGCCTTCCAGCATGTGCCGCTGTACCAGGAGCGGCTGTGCGCGGTTGTCGGCCGCCGCCATCCGCTGGCCACCGAATCCACCGTGGAGCCGCGCCAGCTGGCGGAGCTGGACTGGATACTGCCGACGCCGGAATCCCAGGCCATGCGCTCGGCCGAGCAGTTCTTCGACCGCCTGGGCATCGGCATGCCGCGGCGAGTGGTGGAGTCGGTGTCCATCACCACCAACATCGGCCTGCTGCTGGAATCCGACATGGTGGCGCTGATGCCCTTCACCGCCGCCGAGCAGTTCGTCCACCAGGGCACCCTCAGCGTGCTGCCGCTGCGCATACAGACCAGCTTCGGCGCGGTCGGCTACACCCTGGCGATGGGCCGCGCGCCGACACCGGCGGCGGAGCGGCTGCTGATGGCGCTGCGGGAGGTCAGCCAGGACTTCCCGATGGGCGGGGACTGAGCGATACCAGCCCGCCATCCGCCTCATCCATTCCTCCAAGTTATACATAAGCCCGGTTCTTTCATTATTCAAAAGGCATTGCGGTCCATATAGTCCGGGCTGAATTCGTGTCGCGTGCCCCCGCGCGGCCAGGAGACCGCCTTGCCCATAGCCCCCCGCCAGCCTTCCAGGCCGGCGTCGATCTGCCTTTCCTCCACCGTGGCCGCTGCCACGGCCGGCGGCCGCGTCTCGCCCGTTTCCCGGCGCGGGCGGATGGCAATCGCGGGACATGTCCGCCCCGGCCGTCGCCACCTGCCTGCTCCGGACAGCCACCCCCGGAATCGCGGCAGCCGAGTCGAGGTGGCTGGCGGCGGCCACTGAGCCGGCGCTCCTGCGGAACACGAGAACCCATGTCCTCCATCATTTCCCGGATGCGCTGCGCGGTGCTGGGCGCCGGCCTGGCCGGCACCGACCTGCTGTACAAGCTGAACCGCTCGGTCCACCTCGAAGCGCGCTGGATGATAGACATCCACCCCACCGCCGCCGGTCTGGCGCAAGCGCGGGAGTTCGGCCTGCGCACCGTGGCCGGCACCCTGGCCGATGCCCTGCCGCAGTTGATCGAGGACAGGGTACGGCTGGTGTTCGACGCCAGCGGCGCCGCCCGCCACCCGGAACACGCCCAGCAGCTGGAGCAGGCCGGCATCCGCGTCATCGACCTCACCCCGGCCGCCAACGGCCCGCTGTGCATGCCGGCGGCCAACCTGGAACAGGTGCTGCGCACCGCGCCGCGCAGCATCTGCCTGGTGGGCGGCGGCGCCCAGGCGGTGGTACCACTGGTGCGCGCCATGACCAACATCCAGCCGCTGGCCTATGGCGAAGTGGCCGTCACCGCCCCGGCCACCACCTGCGGCCCGGCCTGTCTGGGCAATGTGGACGAGATGACCCACCACACCGCGCGGGCGATGGAGCGCGTCGGCGGCGCCCGCCAGGGCAAGGCCATCCTGCTGTTCAGCCCCGGCCAGCCGCAGCCGCTGCGCGCCAGCCTGCGCTGTCTCACCGAAGATCTGGCGGAAGAAACCGCGCTATTCACCGCCGTAAAGGCGGTCGTCTCCCGACTGCAGCGCGAGCTGCCCGGCTATCGCCTCGCCCGCGCTCCGCGCTTCCAGGCGCGGCAAGTGGACCTGGAAGTGGAGATCGAAGGCCTGGGCGACAGCATGCCGCCCTATGCCGCCAACCTCGATCTGCTCAGCCTGGCCGCCCTGCGCTGCGGCGAGGCCCTGGCCGGCGCGCGGAGCTGAACATGGAGCCTCCCTGTACCCGCTCCGCCCATCATCACGCCCCAAGCGCACAACGCCCCATCGCGGGCATGACACCGCCCGGTTTCACCCCAGAAATGCCCGCCGTTCCTCCATCCGACCGCTTCCCCATCCGCCCGCTGCTGACCAAAATCAAGGCGATGGCCCGGATGCGGGTTGATGCTGCGCGCTGATTCCGTTAAACCGGCGTCATCCCGTTCATCGATCCGAGGAGTTCCGTGATGTTCAAGTACGGCAGTCCGCTCAATTTCCAGCGCTGGCTCGACGATAACCAGCACCTGCTGAAGCCGCCGGTGGGCAACCAGCAGATCTGGGCCGATGGCGACTTCATGGTCACCGTGGTCGGCGGCCCCAACCAGCGCACCGATTTCCACGACGATCCGGTGGAAGAGTTCTTCTACCAGTTCAAGGGCAATGCCTACCTGCTGATCTGGGACCGCGGCCGCTACGAGCGGGTGAACCTCAAGGAAGGCGACATGTGGCTGATGGCGCCCCATGTCATCCACTCGCCGCAGCGGCCGGAAGCCGGCAGCCTGTGCCTGGTCATCGAGCGCAAGCGCCCGCAGGGCGAACACGACGCCCTGCAGTGGAGCTGTGCCGCCTGCGGCACCCTGATCAAACGCTACGAGATGCAGCTGGAGAGCCTGGTGGCCGACCTGCCGCCGGTCTATGAGCGCTTCTACGCCACCAGCGAAGCCGAGCGCACCTGCCGCGAATGCGGCCAGATTCATCCCGGCCGGGCCTACCAGGCCTGGCATGAGGCCCTGAAGATCCAACCCGACTGACCGACATGGAAGACGACTACCGATGACGACGGAGATCTCCCAGAAGATCCCGCGGAAGGTGGACATACATGCCCACTTCTTCCCGCCCATCACCAGAGAGGAAGCCGCCAGCCTGAGCCCGGACGACACCGCCTGGCTCAGGGTGGATGGCGACGGCCGTGCCGGCATGATCATGCGCGGCGACCATGCCTTCCGCCCGGTCGTGCCCTCGTTGTGGAGCGCCGACGCGCGGGTAGCCGAACTGGACGAGCAGGGGCTGGACATCCAGCTCGTCTGCGCCACCCCGGTGATGTTCAGCTACGCCGCACCGCCGGCCAAGGCCGCCGCCTGGGCGCGGCGCATGAACGACTACGCCCTCGCCTTCTGCGCCGGCCACCCGCAGCGCCTGAAGCCGCTCGCCCAGGTGCCGCTGCAGGACATCGACCTCGCCTGCGCCGAGGCCAGCCACGCCCGCGCCGCCGGCTGCGTCGGCGTGCAGATCGGCAACCACCTGGGCGACCGCGACCTGGACGACACCGGCCTGGTGCGCTTCCTCGTCCATTGCGCAGACAACGACATCCCGGTGCTTGTCCATCCGTGGGACATGATGGGCGGCGAGCGCATGAAGAAGTGGATGCTGCCCTGGCTGGTGGCGATGCCGGCGGAAACCCAGCTCGGCATCCTGTCGTTGATCCTGTCCGGCGCCTTCGAACTCATCCCGCGCTCGCTCAAGCTGTGCTTCGCCCACGGCGGCGGCGCTTTCGCCTTCCTGCTCGGCCGGGTGGACAACGCCTGGAAGCACCGCGACATCGTGCGCCAGGACTGTCCGCGTCCGCCGTCGGAATACGTGGACCGCTTCCATGTGGACAGCGCGGTGTTCGACCCCGGTGCGCTGCGCCTGCTGGTGGAGGTGATGGGCGCCGGCCATGTCATGCTGGGCTCGGACCACCCCTTTCCGCTGGGCGAGGCCCGCATCGGCACGCTGGTACAGGAAGCCGGCTTCCTCGACACCACCGAGCGCGAGGCCATCCTCGGCGGCAACGCCCTACGCTTCTTCGGGCTTTGACGGACGCGGGGCACCGGTACGCCCCGAACGTGCAAGCCGATTAAAAAGGCCGGCCGCGATTTCCGCGCGCCGGCCTTGCTGCTTTCAGCTACCCGCCTTCAGCCCTCCAGCAGTACCGCCGCCGCCTTCATTCGGGTTCACTGCCGGCAATCACCATCCAGCCCACGCTGTAACGGTCGGCCACCATGCCGAAGCTGGAGGCGAAGAAGGTCTTGCCCAACGGCATCTGCACCTGGCCGCCATCGGCCAGGGCCTGGAACAAGCGGCTGGCCTCGGCATCGTCGGCGGCGTTGATGCACAGCGAGAAACCCTGGAAGGCCGGCTTGCCACCACACATGCCGTCGGACGCCATGAGCTGGGTATCACCGACGCGGAAGTTGCAGTGCATGACCTTGTCCGCACCGCCGGGCGGAATGGAGCCGGGGTCAGGGCTGTCCCTGAAGCGCATCATCACTTCCACCTGGGCGCCCAGCACCTTGGTGTAGAAGGCCATGGCCTCTTCGCAGCGGCCGTCGAAGAAGAGATACGGCTGAACGTTCATGGTCGGTCTCCTGTAGCCGGATGGACGCGCCGTTCAGGGCGCAAGGTCGAACATCGCCTTGTTGGTCTGCGGGTCGAAGGGCGCGGAGAAGTGCTCATGCACCACCCGCCAGCCTTGCGCCCGCTTCTTCAGGCAGACGGTGACGCGCATCCACGACGCCTGTTCGACGCCCTTCTCATCCACCGCGCCGCAGCGCAGCAGGTAGAAGGCGAAGGCGGTGTCCGCACTGGCCTCCACCTTCAGCTCGCCCATCTGGAACAGCACCGGGCCGGGACACATCTCGATGCAGGCTCTCCAGTGTTTGCGGTAAGCCTCGGCGCCAACGAAACGCAGGGCCAGGATGGCGTCGTAGGCGACGATGTCGTCGGCGTAGCAACTGAAGATGCCATCGATGTCGGACTTGCGCGCCGCGGCCAGCCAGCGCTCCAGCACTTCGCGCACCGCGGCTTCGTCAGGGTTTCCGGAGTGGGCCTTGTCGTTCATGTTGCGTCTCCTCGTTGGGGAACCGGGATGGAACAGGGGCGCAGCGAGCCGCCATGGCGCGCCACGCTCACACCTGCAGGGTGCGGACCGGGCTCATTTCCACGCAGCCGACGCGGGCGGCGGGAATGCTGCCCGCCACCTGCAGCGCCCCGGCGGCCAGCATGCGGCCACTCTCGGCCACCCTGTCGGCGTAGGCTTGGCATTCCGCGTCTTCCGGGCCGTCGGGCAGGCTATGGATCAGTTTCTCGTCGCTATAGACGAGGTACTTCACTGGTTTTCCTCCTTTGTGTCGCGGCTAAGCCTTAGTCGTGCGGGCAAGGCGGATTTCGACAACCGTTCTTCGGCAATGGCGGTTTTTCTTCACCGCCTTCCCGGTGTAGCCCACGCCGGCAGGCAACGCCGAGGCGAGCTGGGATGGACGGCGGATCACACCTCATGGGAATTGCGACAGCCCTGCCGCCGCTGCCTCAGCTCACATCCAGCGCCGCCTGCCGGCCGGCAAGGAAGCGCCGCTCCGGCGCCTGACGGCTGAGCGCCAGCGCGCAGGCGTAGGCGGCGCGCCCCAGGCGACAGCCTGCTTTTCGTCCATGGGCGCACAATCTCCCGCAAGTCCGGTCGCGGTTCGGGCGGCGGATGAACACCCGGCCAGTCTGCCCGGCGAACCCACGGGCGCGAGCGCGGTCCGAACGGCGTCGCCCCGAGCATCTATAACTTCAGCGACAGACAAGCGGCTACAACTAGAACGACCGACACGCCGGCGCCCTGCCCGGCCTCTTTTTTCATCTCAGCACCGGAGCACGCATGGAAACTCCCGACAGCCTGCACACCTTCTGGTTCGGTTCCGATCCGGACGAGGCCACCGCCATCGCCCGCCAATCCCCGCTGTGGTGGGGCAAGAGCGCGGAAACCGACAGCGCCATCCGCGAACGCTTCGGCCCGCTGCTGAACCGCGCCGCCGCCGGCGAGCTGGACCACTGGCGCGCCACCCCGCGCGGCCTGCTCGCCCTCACCCTGATCACCGACCAGCTCCCGCGCAACATCCACCGCGGCAGCCCGCGCGCCTTCGACTGCGATCCCCTCGCCCGCGCCTGGTGCCGCGAAGCCATAGAGCGCGGCGCCGATCTCTCCAGCCGGCCGATGGAACGCGTCTTCTTCTACCTGCCACTGGAGCATTCCGAAGAACTGGCCGATCAGCTGGAAGCAATACGCCTGTTCCGCGATCTGGCCGACAGCGTGGACGTGCCGCTGCGCCCGGCCTTCGATGGCTTCCTCGACTACGCCATCCGCCACCATGCGGTCATCGAACGCTTCGGCCGCTTCCCCCACCGCAACGCCATCCTCGGCCGCGCCTCCACCGCGGAAGAACTGGAGTTCCTGCAGCAGCCCGGCTCCTCCTTCTGAGCCGCGCTCCCGCTGCGGCGCCCCGCCGCAGCGGAGCCCACCAGCGGGCCATCGCCGAAAGCCGCGCCCTCGGCGACAATGGCGGCAAACCTTGCAGGACACCGCCATGCTTGCCGACAGCCCTTTCTACGCCCCCCAGCATTTCAACGATCCCGACGCTGCCCTCGCCCGCGTGCAGGAAATCTACGGCGCCAGCGTGCATCACCTGCGCGACTCGCTACAGCGCTTCGTCGCCGGCGAAGACGTCGGCCGCCATGTGCGCGCCTGCTACCCCTTCGTGCGGGTGCGCACCAACACCGTGGCCCGCGCCGACTCCCGCCTCTCCTACGGCTTCGTCGCCGGCCCCGGCGTGTACGAGACCACGCTGACACGGCCCGACCTCTACCAGGACTACTACCGCGAGCAGTTCGAGCTGCTGCTGCAGAACCACCAGGTCGATCTCGAAGTCGGCACCAGCACCCAGCCCATTCCGGTGCACTTCTCCGTCACCGAGCACGATCACATCGAGGGCAGCCTGGACCTCGTCCGCCGCCAGCTGCTACGTGACCGCTTCGACCTGCCCGACCTCAACGCCATGGACGACGGCATCGCCAACGGCACGCTGGACCCGCGCCCCGGCGAGGCGCATCCGCTGGCGCTGTTCACCGCGCCGCGGGTGGATTACTCCCTGCACCGCCTGCGCCACTACACCGGCACCGTGCCGGAGCACTTCCAGAACTTCGTGCTGTTCACCAACTACCAGTTCTACATCGACGAATTCATCAAGCTCGGCCGCCAGTACATGGCCGACGCCAACGGCCACGACTACACCGCCTTCGTCGAGCCGGGCAACGTCGTCACCCGCCGCAGCGACCTGCCGCCACAGCCGGGCGACGAACTCGGCGCCGCCCCGCCGCGGCTGCCGCAGATGCCCGCCTACCACCTGATGCGCGGCGACCGCGCCGGCATCACCATGGTGAACATCGGCGTCGGCCCGGCCAACGCCAAGACCATCACCGACCACATCGCGGTGTTGCGCCCGCACGCCTGGATCATGCTCGGCCACTGCGCCGGCCTGCGTAACACCCAGCAGCTGGGCGACTACGTGCTCGCCCACGGCTATGTGCGCGAAGACCATGTGCTGGACGAGGAACTGCCGCTGTGGGTACCGATTCCGCCGCTGGCGGAAGTGCAGCTGGCGCTGGAAGGCGCGGTGGCCGAAGTCACCCGCATGGAAGGCTACGAGCTGAAGCGGCTGATGCGCACCGGCACCGTCGCCACCACCGACAACCGCAACTGGGAGCTGCTGCCCTCCCACGGCATGGCCACCTCGCCGGAGCGCCGCTTCAGCCAGAGCCGCGCCATCGCGCTGGACATGGAATCCGCCACCATCGCCGCCAACGGTTTCCGCTTCCGTGTGCCCTACGGCACCCTGCTGTGCGTCAGCGACAAACCGCTGCACGGCGAGATCAAGCTCCCCGGCATGGCCAACCACTTCTACCGCGAGCGGGTGGACCAGCACCTGCGCATCGGCATCCGCGCCATGGAAATGCTGCGCGACCAGGGCGTGGACCGCCTGCACAGCCGCAAGCTGCGGAGTTTCGCGGAAGTGGCGTTTCAGTAGGCAAACAGCGGGACAACAGGAAGCTGCCCGGCCTCATTCACGACATGAGGCCGGGCAGCGAACATCGCCGCTCTCAGTTGATCCCCGCCCGCTTGATCAGCGCCTGCAGCTCGCCGACGATGCCGCGGCGGAAGAGCAGCACGCAGAGCACGAAGATCACGCCCATGATCACCGTGACCCAGGAGCCCACCTTGTCCGCCAGCTCGCTCTGCAGGCTCACGATCACGCCGGCGCCCACCAGCGGGCCGAGGATGGTGCCCAGGCCGCCGAGCAGGGTCATCAGCACCACTTCGCCGGACATGTGCCAATGCACGTCGGTGAGGGAGGCGAGCTGGAACACCAGCGTCTTGGTCGCGCCGGCGGTGCCGGCCAGCGCGGCGGACAACACGAAGGCCAGCAGCTTGTACTTGGCAACGTCGTAACCCAGCGACACCGCTCGCGCCTCGTTCTCGCGGATGGCCTTCAGGATCTGGCCGAAGGGGGAATGGATGGTGCGGTGGATGATGAAGAAGCCGACGCAGAACACCGCGAACACCAGGTAGTACATGGCGATGTTGTTGCTGAGGTCGATGAGGCCGAACAGGTGGCCGCGCGGCACGCCCTGCAGGCCATCCTCGCCACCGGTGGCTTTCCACTGCAGGGCGAAGAAGAACACCATCTGCGCCAGCGCCAGCGTGATCATGGCGAAGTAGATGCCGCTGCGGCGGATGGCGAGCACACCGAACACCCAGCCCAGGATGGCCGCCGCCAGCGTGCCACCGAGTATGCCCACCTCCGGCGTCACCCCGAGATCGCGCACCAGCATGCCGCAGGCGTAGCCGGCGGTGCCGAGGAAAGCGGCATGGCCGAAGGAAAGCAGGCCGGCGAAGCCCAGCAGCAGGTTGAAGGCGCAGGCGAACAGGCCGAAGCACAGGATCTTCATCAGGAAGGTGGGATACACCGCGAAGGGCGCCACCAGGCCAATGATGAAGAGCGCGCCGAACAGCAGCGGAGTGGCGCGGGCGAACATGCCGTTGTTGTTGATGGTCATGGGCGGGTTCCGGGAGTGCGTGTCAGGCCGCCTTGCCGAACAGCCCGGCGGGCCGGACCAGCAGCACGATGACCATGATGAAGAAGACGACCACCGCCGAGGCCGGCGGATAGAACACCCGCGTCAGCCCCTCGATCAGGCCGAGGCCGAGGCCGGTGAGGATGGAACCCATGATGGAGCCCATGCCGCCGATGACCACCACCGCGAACACCACGATGATGAGGTTGGAGCCCATCTGCGGATTCACCTGATACACCGGCGCCGCCAGCACGCCGGCGAAGGCGGCCAGCGCCACGCCATAGCCGTAGGTGAAGGTGATCAGCAGCGGCACGTTGATGCCCAACGCCTGCACGATCTGCGGATTCTCGGTGCCGGCGCGCAGGTAGGCGCCCAGCTTGGTCTTCTCGATCATGAACCAGGTGCCGAAGCACACCGCCAGCGCCGCCACCACCACCCAGCCGCGGTAGATGGGCATGAACATGAAGCCAAGGTTCACCCCGCCCTGCAGCAGTTCCGGCACCTCGTAGCTCTGGCCGGAAATGCCGTACTGGTCGCGGAAGATACCTTCGAAGATCAGCGCGAGGCCGAAGGTGAGCAGCAGGCCGTAGAGGTGATCCAGCTTGTACAGCTTGCGCAGCATGGTGCGCTCGAGCAGCACGCCCAGCGCGCCCACCAGCAGCGGCGACAGCAGCAGCGCCACCCAGTAGTTCACGCCGAACTTGGTCAGCGCGATCCAGGCGACGAAGGCGCCCATCATGTACTGCGCGCCATGGGCGAAGTTGATGATGTTGAGCAGGCCGAAGATGATCGCCAGCCCCAGGCTGAGGATGGCGTAGAAGGAGCCGTTGATCAGCCCGATCAGCAACTGGCTGCCGAACAGCGCGCTCGGCACTCCGAATATTTCCATGGAATGGCTCCCGCACCGGCGCCGCCGTAGCCGGCGGACGCGCGGCGCGATGGGGATTCAGCTCACTTCTTGACCAGCGGGCAGCGCGACTCGGACAGCGGCTGGAAGGCCTCCGCCGCCGGGATCACCTGGCGCACGTGGTAGTAGTCCCACGGGTACTTGGATTCGTCCGGCTTCTTCACCTGCACCAAGTACATGTCGTGGATCATGCGGCCGTCGTCGCGGATCTGGCCGTTCTTGGCGAAGAAGTCGTTCACCGGCGTCTTCTTCATCTGCGCCATCACCTTCTGCGCCTCGTCGGTACCCGCCGCCTTCACCGCCTTCAGGTAGTGCAGCACCGAGGAATACTGGCCGGCCTGCACCATGGTCGGCATGCGCTTCTGCTTGTCGAAGTAGCGCTTGGACCAGGCGCGGGTCTCGTCATTGAGATCCCAGTAGAAGCCTTCGGTGAGGTACATGCCCTGGGCGTTCTTCAGCCCCAGCGAATGCACATCGGAGATGAACATCAGCAGGCCGGCGAGCTGCTGCTTGGGCGTGATGCCGAATTCAGCCGCCTGCTTGATGGCGTTGGTGGTGTCGGCGCCGGCGTTGGCCAGGCCGATGATCTGCGCGCCCGAGGCCTGCGCCTGCAGCAGGAAGGAGGAGAAGTCCGAAGCCGGGAAGGGGTGGCGCACCGAGCCCACCACCTTGCCGCCGCTGGCCGTCACCACCGCCGCCGAATCCTTTTCCAGCGAGTGGCCGAAGGCGTAGTCGGCGGTGAGGAAGAACCAGGTCTTGCCACCCTGCTTGGTCACCGCCCGCGCGGTGCCATTGGCCATCGCGTAGGTGTCGTAGGTGTAATGCACGGTGACGTCGTTGCACTGCTCGTTGGTGATGGCGGTGGAGCCGGGGCCGCTCATCAGCGTGACCCGGTTCATCTCCTTCGCCACCTTCATCACCGCCAGCGCGGTGGAGGTGGTGACCAGTTCGGTGGCGGCATCCACGCCCTCGCGCTCGAACCACTCGCGCGCCTTGTTGGAGGCGATGTCGGCCTTGTTCTGGTGGTCGGCGGAGATCATCTCCACCTTGAAGCCCGGCTTCTCCTGGGCGATGAAATCGTCGATCGCCATCTGGGTGGCGACCACCGTGCCCTGGCCGGCGAGGTCGGAATAGGTGCCCGACATGTCGGTGAGCACCCCGACCTTCACCACGTTGCCGGAAATCTGCGCCTGGGCGGTGCCGGCCATCAGGGCCAGGGCCGCGGTGCAGGCGGCGGTAAGCAGTTTCTTATGCATTTCGTCTCCTCCGTTCCTTCTTGTGATGGCGCGTGGATCAGACTCCAAGCGTCTGGTGCAGCCAGTCCATCCTGCCGGCCAGCTCGGCCTGCGGAATGGTGGCAATGATCTCGCCGTGCTCCAGCACGTAATGGCGGTCGGCGAGCGGCGCGGCGAAGCGGAAGTTCTGCTCCACCAGCACGATGGTGAAACCGCGCGCCTTCAGTTCGGTGATGACCTCGCCCAGCTTGCGCACGATGACCGGCGCCAGCCCCTCGGTAATCTCGTCCAGCAGCAGCAGCTTGGCGCCGGTGCGCAGCACCCGCGCCATCGCCAGCATCTGCTGTTCGCCGCCGGAGAGCTTGGTGCCCGGGCTGTTGCGGCGCTCCTTGAGGTTGGGGAACATGCCGTAGATTTCGTCCACGCTCATGCCGCCGCTGGCCACCGGCGGCGGCAGCATCAGGTTCTCTTCCGCCGACAGCGAGGCGAAGATGGCGCGCTCTTCCGGCACGTAGCCGATGCCACGGTGCGCCATACGGTGGGTGGCCTCGCTGATCACCTCCCGGCCATTGACCATGATGGAGCCGCTGCGCCGGCCGACCAGGCCGAGGATGGACTTCAGCGTGGTCGAGCGGCCGGAGCCGTTGCGCCCCAGCAGGGTCACGCACTCGCCGCGCGCAACTTCCAGGTCGATACCGTGCAGGATGTGGGATTCGCCGTAGAAAGCGTGCAGGTCGCGCACCCGCAGCATTTCGGCGTGGGAGTTGAAGGCGCTGGTCATGGGCGGCGGCCGGAGTCAGTGGTGGGCATCGTTGATGTCGGCCGAGCCGACGTAGGCTTCCAGCACGCGCGGATCGCGCGACACCTCCTCGTAGCTGCCCTCGGCCAGCACGCTGCCGCGCGTCAGCACGGTGATGCGATCGCACAGGTTGGCCACCACCGAGAGGTTGTGTTCCACCATCAGGATGGTGCGACCCTCTGACACCTGGCGGATCAGTGCCACCACCCGCTCGATGTCCTCATGGCCCATGCCCTGGGTGGGCTCGTCCAGCAACATCATCGTCGGCTCCAGCGCCAGCGTGGTCGCGATCTCCAGCGCGCGCTTGCGGCCGTAGGGCATCTCGCCGGTGATGGTGTCGGCGAAGCGACCCAGATCCACCGACTCCAGCAATTCCATCGCCTTGTCGTTGAGCGCGTTCAACGACTTCTCCGAGCGCCAGAAGTGGAAGCCGGTGCCCAGCTTGCGCTGCAGGCCGATGCGCACGTTCTCCATCACGGTGAGGCCGGGAAAGGTGGCGGAGATCTGGAAGGAGCGGATGAGGCCGCGGCGGGCGGTGGCCGCCGGCGCCTCGGTGGTGATGTCCTGCCCATCGAAATGGATGCTGCCGGTGGTAGGCGGCAGGAATTTGGTCAGCAGGTTGAAAACGGTGGTCTTGCCCGCGCCGTTGGGGCCGATCAGCGCATGGATGTGGCCCCGCCTGACCTTGAGGTCTACGCCCGAAACAGCGGCGAAGCCCTTGAACTCCTTGCTCAGCCCGGCGGTTTCCAGAATGAAATCGCTCATGCTCGTCCCGTTCTTGTTGTACGGCGGCACGGGCGCCCCTCCAGTCACCCGCTTCGCATCGTCGGTCCGAGGCTAGAAGAAAACCTTTGCCACACCATTGCGGAAATGTATCGAATGGTGCGAATGGCATGGGATTACAGCATTGAGCCTCCTGAATAGCCGGCTTACTCGGCCCCAATCATGGAAAGTGCGTCGGTTACTTTTATTGCACCCAGCCCATTATCCATAGCACTATTAGCCATAGCACTATTAGCCATACCCATCGCCGCTAGGCCTAACTGGCCGTAGGTAGCCCCCGTTCCTAGAGAACCTGCAAATCTCGGATCGGTTGAGATTAATTCATCCAAGCCTGCGGCGATTTTCGCAACATTTACAATCGTATCCAACCACGCTCTCTGAGCGACAGCCTGGTCTTCGGATGTCAATGCCTGAGTTAGTGATAATTTTAGAGACTCACTATCATTAATTAGGTTTGCTGCCGTATACCGACCGGAAATTCCATTTGCAGCCACAATTAATCCTTATTAATTTCTATGGAAGAAATAAAAATTTAAAAAAATACATGACAAATGCACAACCAAGGCCAATAGAAAGGCCCCCATCGCCGAACTTAATTTGGTGCTATATATCCAAAGATCCCTTATCTCTTTGTCTGACCTATTAAATATATTTTCTCCATTTATCTCTATTTTTACCACTATAGGCGGGGCTCCAATTTCTTTCCGTGGCAACTTCACCCTTTCAACTTTCACCCATTTACCGTGAATTAGAGCCTCTCTACCACAATCGAACTGGCTTCCGTTTGGTATCCATGTATTTGCATAATATGAATATGACGTACACCAAACCTGAACCCCGCCCACTGAACTCTTATATATCTTGTTTCCTAGCTTTTCAAGTTGATATATCCCTTGAATTTCTGGCTCTCGTTCAAATCTGTAACCATCTGGAGGAGTTTCTCCATATGATGAAAAATAAAAGTAAGAAAATAAAAATAAAAACAATAGAAAGGAAAAAAAAGAAATTTTTAGCTGAAAAAAATTTACCATTTCATTTCTTTAACTTAATCAATGAATAATTTTTCATAAACAAATCGCGATACTCTCAATTAAATGATTTAACCTTTATCTTGAATAAAACTCTTATATATAGAGCCCTCCCGGTCGTAATTGAATGAATAATTAGTTTCCGTCGAAGCGCATTCGCGCAGGCGCATGAATCGGGTAGGCGACTCAATTGCCTCCAATGCCCGTGCCGCAATCTCCTCTGGCCTGAAGAAATCAACCATCACCCCGTTCTCCCCCTCCCGAATCACCTCTTCCACCGGTGCCGTGCGTGAAGCAATCAGGAGGCAGCCGCTGGCCATGGCTTCGAGCATCGATCAGGACAGCACGAAGGGGTAGGTCAGGTAGAGGTGGGCGGCGGAAACCTGCAGCACTTTCCGATAGCGCTCATAGGGGAGCTTGCCGAGGAAGTGGGTGCGGGCCGGGTCCAGCCGGACTTCCCTGAGCATCTTCTCGCGCCAGTTCGGCGCGTCCTTGGGGCGCCGGCCGTAGCTCACGTCGTCACCGCCGACGATCAGGGCGTGGCAGCCGCGGTGGCGGCGCTGGATGATCTCGAGCGTGCGCATGAATTGATGGAAGCCGCGGTAGGGTTCGAGGTTGCGGGCGACGTAGGTGATGACCGGATCGCCGGCCCGCAGGGTGAGGCCATTCTCCAGGGTGAAGGTGGCGGCCGGATCTGGCGCCAGGCTCTCGGTGTCGATGCCCTCGTGGATGATGGAGATCTTGTCCCGATAGGCTGCCGGGTGACGGCTGTGCTGCCAGCGGGTGGGGGTGACGCCGGCGTCGCAGTTCTCCAGGTTCAGCGTATGCAGGGCGTTCCAGGTACGGATGCGGGCGCGGTCATCAAAGCTGCTGGGAAATTCAGGATCGAATGCCCAGTCGGCGCCTTGGCTGTCGTAGAACCATTCGCAGAAGTGGATGAGGCGTGCGTTTGGATAGACATCCTTGAGGTAGAGCGTTTCGCCCCAGCCGGGGTGGGCCAGCACGACGTCCGGGCGGTAGCCCTGGGCCTTGAGTTTCAACAGGACGCGCGCTACGGCCTGACCATGGAGAACCGCCTGTTCCATCTGCCTCAGGTAGTGGTGCTGGTCCTGGCTGGGCGCGCGGTGCAGCCGATAGCGCAAGCACTGGACACCAGGGAGGCCGGGCGCGGTTTCGCGGCCGATGCCGAGCACTTGCCAGCCGGGCGTCTGGGCCCAACTCGTGGCGAGATGACGGAACTGGCCGGGGAAGTTCTGGTGGATGACGAGGATTCGCATCACCGCTCCCCGAGACTCTCATCGACGGTCTGCAGGACCGGGCTGAGGAAATACTCAATCACGCGCCGGTGTCCGGTCTTGATCTCGGCGGTGACGGCCATGCCGGCGGCCAGATTCACCGTGCGCTCATCCACCTGCAGGGTGGCGCGCTCCAGTTTCAGCCGCACCGGAAACACCAGGCCGCGCTGCTCGTCGGCCACCGCGTCGTTGGAGATGAAGCTCACTTCGGCGGGGATGGTGCCGTAGCGGGTGAAGGGGAAGGTTTCGACCTTGATCTCGGCGCGCTGGGCCTGTTTGACGAAGCCCACGTCCTTGTTCTCCAGCACGGCTTCGACTTCGGCGGCGTAGTCGTGGGGGACGATGACCATCAGTTGCTGGGCGGGGGTGACGACGCCGCCTTCGGTGTGGATGGCCAGTTGCTGGACGGTGCCGGCCACCGGGGTGGTGAGGCGCATCAGGCGGGATTTGTTCTCGGTCTTGGCGACTTCGGCTTGCAGGCTGGCGGCCTGTTGTTCGGCTTCGGTGCGTTCGGCGCTGATGCCGCGTAGGAATTCGGCTTGCCAGGCGGCCCGGTTGGCGCGGCCCTGGGCGATGGTCTGGTCGAGTTCGAGGAGTTTGGCGCGCTGGTAGGCGAGGTCGCGTTCGATCTCGATGCGGGCTTGTTCCTGTTCGAGGTAGCCGTGCTGGGAGACGAAGGCGCGGTCGACGAGGTTCTTGTAGTCGGCTTCGCGGCGGCGGGCGATGGGGAGGGTGGCGTCCAGTTTGGCGACGAGTTCGCGGGTGGCGGCGTGTTCGGCCTGGGCGCGGGCGATTTCGCCGTCGAAGGCTTGTACCCGGGTGCGGTATTCGGCGAACTGGCGGGCGAGGAGTTGGGTTTCGGCGAGGTGGCGGCTGGCGGGGACGTCGTCCAGTGGCGGGAGCATGGGCAGGCGGTTGCCGGCGTTCGGGCCTTCGAGGCTGTCGAGCAGGCTCACGGCGCGGGCGGCCTTGAGCCGGGCGGTGGCCCAGGCTTCGCGGGCCTGGGCATCTTCGGCGCCGGCTGCGGTGGCGTCGAGTTCGACGAGGAGGTCGCCGGCTTGCACGGTCTGGCCGTCGGTGACGTGGATGCGGCGCACGGCGGCGGTTTCGATGGGCTGGATGATCTGGGCGCGGGTGCTGGGGATGATCTTGCCGGTGGCGGTGGCCACGGTGTCGATGTGGCCGAAGATGGACCACAGCAGCAGCAGGGCGAAGGCGGTGACGAGGATGCCGATGAGCACGCGCGGCAGCGGGCTGGGCGGGGTGTCCTGCAGTTCGAGGGCGGCGGGGAGGAACTGGCGTTCGAGCGGGCCGCGGGCGGTGGGGGCAAGTTGGTTGCGGGCTTGCCAGGCGGCGGCAAGGACGCGCTTGTAGCGACCGAGCAGGTCCAGGGTGGCTTGGACGCGCATGGTTCAGGCCTGCTGCAGGGCGTAGAGCTTGGCGTAGGTGCCGTTGGGGCGTTCCTTGAGTTCGCCGTGGTGGCCTTCTTCGATGAGTTCGCCGTGGTCCATGACGAGGATGCGGTTGGCGTCTTTCACCGCGGAGAGGCGGTGGGCAATGATGATGACGGTGCGGCCGCGGCAGATGTCGCGCATGTTGTCCTGGATGATGCGTTCGGATTCGTAGTCGAGGGCGCTGGTGGCTTCGTCGAGGATGAGGATGCGCGGGTCGGTGAGCAGCGCCCGGGCGATGGCGATGCGCTGGCGCTGGCCGCCGGAGAGGGTGGCGCCGTGTTCGCCCACCGGGGTGTCATAGGCCTGGGGCAGTTGCATGATGAAGTCGTGGGCGCCGGCGAGTTTGGCGGCGGCGATGACGTTCTCGAGCGGGGCACCGGGGTCGGTGAGGGCGATGTTGTCGCGGATGGAGCGGGCGAAGAGCATGTTCTCTTGCAATACGACGCCGGTCTGGCGGCGCAGCCAGACCGGGTCGGCGAGCGCGAGATCGACGCCGTCGACGAGTACGCGGCCGCGCTCGGGAACGTAGAGGCGCTGGATGAGCTTGGTGAGGGTGCTCTTGCCGGAGCCGGAGCGGCCGACGATGCCGATGACTTCGCCCGCGGCGATGGTGAAGGAGACGCCCTTGAGGATTTCGGCGCCGTCAGGGCGGTAGCGGAAGCGCACCTGTTCGAATTCGATGCGCCCTTGCATGGCCGGCAGCGCCGCCCGGCTGGCGGGCAGTTCGGTGCGGGTGTTGAGGATGTCGCCCAGGCGGGCCATGGAGATGCCGGTCTGCTGGAAGTCCTGCCACAGGTTGGCGAGCCGCATGATGGGCTGGGAGACGCGGCCGGCGAGCATGTTGAAGGCGATGAGGCCGCCGACGGTGAGGGCGCCGTCGATGACCTGGTAGGCGCCCAGCCAGAGGATGGCGACGGTGGTGAGCTTGCCGATGAGGCCGACGCTTTCGGAGGCCCAGGCGCCCAGGCGGGTCACGCGGAAGCCGGCGACGACGTAGCCGGCAAGCTGGTTGTCCCAGTGGCGGGTGAATTGGGGTTCGACCGCCATGGCCTTGACGGTGTGGATGTTGGAGACGGATTCGACGAGGAAGGCCTGGTTGTCGGCGCTGCGCTGGAATTTTTCGTTGAGGCGCCCGCGCAGGATGGGGGTGATGCCGATGGAGAGCGCGGCGTAGATCGGCAGGGTGGCGAGCACGACCAGGGTGAGCCAGATCGAGTACCAGGCCATGACGGCGATGAAGACGATGGAGAAGAAGAGGTCCAGCACCAGGGTGAGGGCCTGGCCGGTGAGGAACTGGCGGATGTTCTCGAGTTCGCGCACGCGGGCAACCGAGTCGCCCACCCGTCGGGCTTCGAAGTAGGCGAGCGGCAGGTTGAGGAGGTGGCGGAACAGGCGGGCGCCGAGTTCGACGTCGATGCGGCTGGAGGTGTGGGCGAAGAGGTAGGTGCGCAGCGCCGAGAGCAGGCTCTCGAAGAGGTTCACGGCGACCAGGCCGATGCCGATCACGGTGAGGGTGGCGTAGCCCTTGTGCACCAGCACTTTGTCCATCACCACCTGGAAGAAGAGCGGGGTGACGAGGGCGAAGAGCTGGAGGAAGAAGGAGGCGACCAGGACTTCGCCGAGCAGCCGCCGGTATTTGACGATGGCGGGATGAACCAGGAGAAGTCGAAGCGGGCGAGTTCGGCGGCGAGCGAGGCGCGCGAGGCCAGCAGAACGAGCGTGCCGTCCCAGCGGGCGAGGAAGTCGGCTTCGGGGAGGATCTGGGGCCGGCCGCTGGCGGGGTCCTGGATGAGGACGCGGCGCTCGGGCGCGGGGGCGGTGCTGAGGGCATCGTTGCGGGCGTCGGTGCCGCTGTCGATGCGGGCGAGGATGAAGAAGTCGCCGTTACGGTCGCAGGCGATGGCCGGCAGTGGGGTGGTGGCGAGGGCCTCTGGCCGGAAGCGGCCGTGTTTGGCTTTGAGTCCGAGCTCCTTGGCGGAGAGCAGCAGGGCGGAGAGGGGAAAACTGCCATCCGCTGCGCCATGGCGATGCAGGAGCGCCTCCGTGTCCGCCGCCACGCCATGCAGCCGCGACAGCATCGCCAGACACGCCAGCCCAGAGGCCGGCTGAGAGATGTTCATGGGTTATGTAATCAGGTTTGTACAATTTTGAAACAATAATCCATAGACATCGCCTTTGGAATATCCATAAAGGCATAGAGGTTAGTGGTTTATATGCGGCCAAAACGATTCTTTAGGCTCCAAACACTCTGCTTTCTCGGTGATCTTCCCAGCTTGGTACTAGCGCTTTTTGTACAAAAACCTAAGAGCTACTCAGTAGCTGCCACCAAGCCTTCTTCGTTATCAAATAGATAGCGCTTCAGCCGTTCGACGAACCACTGCAGCGCCTTGCCGTCGTTGGCGGGGTGCCAGGCGGTGCAGATGCGCTGGCGCAGGGGCGGGCTGTCGAGGGCGAGGAGCTTGAGGCTGCCGTCGGCGAGTTCGTGGCGGATGCGGTAGGCGGGCAGGTAGCCGACGCCCAGGCCCTGGCGCTGGGCTTCGATCTTGCGGTCCATGGACGGCACCACCAGGCGGGAACGGCCGTCGAGCAAGCCGACCGAGCGCGAGGGCAGGTAGCGGGAGCTGTCCGCCACCACCACGGTGGGATAGGCCTGCACCGCCTGCACCGGCACCGGCGGCGGCAGCGCGCTCAGCGGGTGGGCGGCGGCGGCGGCGAAGACGAAATCCACCTCGCCGAGCACATGGCAGGCGAAGCCGCTGGAGGGCGGCTCGCCGACCGCGCCTATCACCAGGTCGCAGCGTTTGGAGCTGAGCGCATCCCAGCTGCCGCCCAGCACTTCGTCCAGCAAGCGGATTTCGGTGCGGTGGCCGGCGGCCTGGAACTCGGCCAGCAAGTCATAGATGGGCTCCACCGCCAGCACGCTGTCCACCGCGATGCGCAGTTCCGCCTCCCAGCCGTCCGCCGCCGCCTTGGCCATGCGGGTGAGCTCTTCCACCGCGGTGAGGATGTGCCGCCCCTGTTCCAGCACCAGCCGGCCCACCGGCGTCAGCTCAGCCTTGCGCCGGCTGCGGTCGAACAGCGCCACGCCCAGTTCCTCTTCCAGCTTGGTGACGGTGTAGGAGATGGCGGAGGGCACGCGGAACAGCGCGTCCGCGGCAGCGGCGAAACTGCCCTTGCGGTCTATGGCGTCGAGCACGCGCAGGGCATCCAGGGTGAGTGGTGAGTACATGGGCGGCGGTCGCGGACTGGAAAGATCGGCGGCGATGAGTAAGCCGAAAGCCTCAAAACGATTGATCAAATCAATTGAACATTGCGCTCAATTATCTTCGCTATTTCTCCTGAAGTCCAATCACTAAGATAGCTACATGCATCAAACACACTGACGCAAACGAACACCAAAACCCCGAACCCCAGCAGACGAAATCCAGGAGAAACACCATGAACAAGTCCCTCGCCCAACGCCTCCTTTCCTCCCGTGCCGGCGCTGCCGCCCTGGCGCTGCGGGTGCCGGTCGGCATCATCTTCATCGCCCACGGCGCGCAGAAGCTGTTCGGCCTGTTCGGCGGCTACGGCCTGGAAGGCACCGGCCAGTGGATGGAGTCCATCGGCCTCACCCCCGGCTACCTGATGGCGCTGATGGCCGGCAGCGCTGAGTTCTTCGGCGGGCTGGCGCTGCTGATCGGCCTGCTGGTGCGGCCGGCGGCGCTGTCGCTGAGCTTCGCGATGCTGGTGGCGATCTTCAGCGTGCATATCCACAACGGCCTGTTCATGAGCAATAACGGCTACGAATTCGGCCTCGCGCTGCTGGCCGCCGCGGTTTCGCTGCTGTTCAGCGGTGCCGGCAGCCTGTCGCTGGACCAGGCCATCGCCCGCCGCCTCGGCGACGAGCGCTGAACCGTAAAGCAGCCCCACTACAACACCCCCGACCCCAACCTCCGCAACCGCGGGAAGCCCGGCTTCCCGCCCCAACCGGGAGCACGACCATGATCACCACTCGCCTCGCCCAAGACCGTGGCCACGCCAACTTCGGCTGGCTGGACAGCCACCACACCTTCTCCTTCGGCAGCTACTACGATCCCCGCCACATGGGCGTGTCCGCCCTGCGGGTGATCAACGACGACCGCGTGGTCGCCGGCGCCGGTTTCGACACCCACCGCCACCGCGACATGGAGATCATCAGCTACGTACTGGAAGGCACCATCGAGCACAAGGACAGCACCGGCAGCCACTCGCAGCTGAAGGCGGGCGAGGTGCAGGTGATGAGCGCCGGCCGCGGCATCGCCCACAGCGAATACAACCCCTCGGCCAAGGACGGGCTGCACTTCCTGCAGATCTGGATCGAGCCGGCGGTGGATGGCATCGCGCCGGGTTATGTGCAGCAGGATTTCTCCGTCCTGCGCGGCAAGAACCTGATCGTGTCGCCGGACGGCCGGGAAGGGTCGCTCCTCATCCACCAGGACGCCAGCGTCTATCAGCTGAAGCTGGCGGCGGGCGAGGAAGCCAGCCATGAAACCACCGCCGGCCGCAGCTACTACGTTCATGTGGCGCAGGGCAGCCTGCGGGTGAACGAGGTGCTGCTGAACACCGGCGACGGCGCCGAGATCGCAGGTGAAGCGCTGATCCGCCTGCTGGCGGAAGGCGAAACGGAAGCGCTGCTGTTCGAACTGCCGTAAGCGCTTGCTGGATGCCTGAAGCGGACCGGCCCGGGGTTTTTCCCGGGCCGGTTTTTTTGTTTGCCCGTGGGAAGGGCGGAAGCACAAAGGCAGGAAGCCACGCGGTTAAATGCCCTTCGACAGGCTCAGGGCGAACGGAGGGCTCATGCCCGAGTGCCCACTCACCAATCCACTCACCAGTTAATGGGCGGAGTTGATCAAGTCAGCGCCACCGCCGCTGCCGGACTCGGAGCCGGGTCGCAGCAAGCAGCCACCCCCATGAACAAGAAAAGCCGCCCGCTCGACACGGACGGCTTCCCTTCCCCGCTTCTGGGCAGCAGCGGGAAGCGCCGCGTCAGAACCCCATCGTCATCCCCAGGTATAGCCGGCGGCCATCCAGCGTCTTGCCGTAGTCCGCGGTGTTCACTTCCTTGTCGAACAGGTTGTAGAGGCCGCCGAAGAAGCTGAAGCGCTTGTCCATCTTGTACTGCATGCCGGCGTCCACCAGGGTGTAGGCGGGCAGGCGGCTGGTGCCGTCTTCCACCGTCTTGCCCTTGTAGCGGGCCTTGCTCCACAGGCTGAAGCTGTCGTTGAGCTTCCAGTCGGCGCCGAGGTTGAGCATGTGGCGCGGCAGGTTGTTGAGCGGCTGGCCCTTGTTGGCGCCCTTGGTGATCTCGCTCTCGGAGTAGGTGTAGGCGGCGGTGAGCCTCACCGCGCCCAGCGGCAGGGTGAGCGCCGCTTCGGCGCCTTCCAGCCTGGCCGAATCCAGGTTGATGTACTGGTTGATGCGGGCACGCACCTCGCCGTTGTAGGTGCAGGCCGGCGCGTTGGTGGGGCTGGTGCAGATGGTTTCCTTGTCGATCTTGTCTTCGTAGTCAGTGCGGTAAACCATCAGGCTGGCGGTGGCGCCCTTGGGCTCGGTCCACACCACGCCCAGCTCGTAGTTGGTGCTCTTCTCCGGCTTCAGGTTCTTGTTGCCCATGTCCCAGGCGGCGCCGCGGGCGGCGATCTCGACGATGTTGTCATCCGCCTGCTTCAGCGTCGGCGCCTTGTAGCCGCCGCTCACGCCGCCCTTCAGCACCCACTCGGGCGCCAGCTTGTACACCGCGTACAGGCGCGGGATCACCTCGGAGCCGTAGTGCTCGTTGCGGTCGTAGCGCAGGCCGCCGGTGAGCGACAGATCCTGGGTGACGAAGAATTCATCCTCGATGAACATCGCCATCTGCCAGCGGGTGAGGTCCACCGTGCGCGAGCCGGGGAAGCGGCTGGCGTCGTGGTCGGTTTCTTCTTCCTTGTACTCGGCGCCCACGGTCAGGATGTTGGATTCGAAGGGCAGCACCGTCTTGCTGTTGAACACATTGCCGCGGTACTCGGATTCGTTGCTGCCGTTCTCGATCTCTACCTTCTCGGTGGTGACGAAGGAGTCGGTGCGCGCGCCGCCGCCCCACTCGATGGCGTGGGTGATGGCGAAGTTCTCCCGCCGGTTGTTCATCTCGCCGGCGCTGCCGGTGCGGGCGGTGCGCTCGTTGTAGTGGCGGGCGATACCGGCCTCGAAGCCGAGGGACTGGGAATCGGTGAGCTGCCAGGCCAGCCTGGCGGTGTTGTCCACCCGGCGCTTGTAGGCGTAGCCGCCGGTGAAATCGTCCTCGCCGCGGCGGAAGGAGGAGCCGTACAGCGTCAGCCCCAGGCGCTCGGCCACCAGCGGGCCGCTGAGGTAGTAGCGCGCCTGCTCGGTGCCGGCGGCGTCGCGGTCTTCCTGCACGGTGCCGTCCACCGTCACGCTGCCGCTCCAGCGCTCGGTCACCTTCTTGGTGATGATGTTGATGACGCCGCCCAGCGCGCTGGAGCCATAGAGCGAGGACATCGGCCCGCGGATCACCTCGATGCGCTTGATCGCCGACACCGGCGGCAGCCAGCCGGTCTGCGTCGCGCTGCCGAAACCGTTGTAATAAGCCTGACTGGAGGAGCCCAGCGGGCGGCCATCGATCAGGAAGAGCACATAGTCCTCGCCCATGCCACGCATGTAGACCTGGGTGGATTCGATCTTGCCGCCGGCGCCGCCCTCGATGGTGATGCCGGGCACGTCCTGCAGCGCATCGGTGACGTCGCGGTAATACTTGCCCTCCAGCTGTTCCTCGGTGATGACGGTGATGGAGGCCGGCGCATCCGCCAGGGCCTGCTCGTAGCCGGCGGCGGTGACCACGGTTTCGCCCAGGGATTTCTCCTGGGCGTGGGCGGGCAGGGCGAAAGCGGACAGCAGGGCGGCGGCGAGCGCGCTGCGGGAGAGGGGGTTTTTCATCGGCTGCTTCTCTTCGTTGACGGTGATTGCGGAAAGGAAGCCGTCGCCGAAACGCCGCGGAAAAAGCGGCTTTCATCGACGGAGACCCTTGCAGGCCGTACGAAAAGAAAATCGGTATCACTTGAAGCCGCGCTTGCAGCCGGAAAGCGCGCTGTCAGCCGGGCGCAAGCCAATGGCGGCGCGGGAATGGCACCGGGGAACAAAACCGCCGGGACACGGAAATCCGCATTGAGTCTTGGCCGCCCGGCTGCGACACTGGCGCAAAACAACAACGCTGCGCCGCAACAAACGCCCGCAGCCCCCAACCCCGGAGCCTTGCCGATGGACCGCCCCGCCTCAGCACCGCCGCGCCAGTACCGCTACTACGAATTCGTCATGGCGGCCTTCGTCGCCGTGTATCTCTGCTCCAACCTCATCGGCCCGGCCAAGGCGGCGCAGCTGGAGCTGCCGCTGATAGGCGCGGTCACCTTCGGCGCCGGCGTGCTGTTCTTCCCGATTTCCTATGTGTTCGGCGACGTGCTCACCGAGGTCTACGGCTACGCCCGCGCCCGCCGGGTGATCTGGGCCGGCTTCGGCGCCATGCTGTTCGCCTCGGTGATGGCCTGGGTGGTGGTGAAGCTGCCACCGGCGCCCGGCTGGCTCAACCAGCCGGCCTACGAGATCGCCTACGGCTCCACCTGGCGCATCGTGCTGGCCTCGCTGGTGGCCTTCTTCTGCGGCGAGTTCATCAACTCCTTCGTGCTGGCGAAGATGAAGGTGTGGACCGAGGGCCGCCACCTGTGGGCACGCACCATAGGCTCCACGATCTTCGGCGAAGGCGTGGATTCCATGCTGTTCTACCCGCTGGCCTTCTGGAACTCCGGCCTGATCCCGAACGAGCTGCTGCCCGCCATCATGCTCAGCCAGTTCGTCACCAAGGTAGGTGTGGAGGTGGTGCTGACGCCGGTGACCTACAAGGTGGTCGGCCTGCTCAAGCGCGCCGAGCGCGAGGACTACTACGACCGCGACACCAACTTCACGCCGTTTTCGATCAAGGCCTGAGGAGCGGCGCGTCAGGGGTGACAGTGCTGGCAGCCGGGCGGACACGCCTCCTGTGGAGGCGTCCCCCTCTCCCCCGGCCCCTCTCCCGCGGGGGGAGAGGGGAGAAAGGCGGCGCCTTCACTAGCTGAACCCCAAAAGCGCCTACGGCAGCGTCGCCAGTTCCGCGATCAGCGCCAGATCCGCCACGCCGGTCGCCGGTGCGCCGCGGCCCTGCTGGTAGGCCTGCACGCAGCGCACCGAGGTCTGGCCGTAGATGCCGTCGGCGCGGATGTCGATCCCCCGCTCCGACAAGCCCAGCTGCAGCAGGCGCACATCCAGCCCGCGCAGCAGCGGCGACTGCATCGCCAGCGCGCGGGTGCCGGGCTGCGGGCCGTCGTAGCAGCCGGTGGGCGTGGCGGTGAGCGAGATCAGCGAGATTTCGCCGTCCCGCACCACCAGCGGCAGCTCCAGCCCCCAGTAACCCTGGTCGATCAGGCGGCGGAAGGCGGTCATGCGGTAGACGGTGGCGCGCAGGTCGGCGCGCGGGTGGCCGGCCAGCCAGTCGTGGCGGATATCCACATAGGCGGCGATCCAGTCGCGCTCGCCCACCGCCGCCGCCGGACCGCGCGCCGCCTGGGTGCGGTCGCGCATCGCCTTCCACGAGCCATGCACAAAGCTGTCGTAGACCACCGCCACGCCCAGCGGGGTGGCGATGCCCTCCCGCGCGGCGGTGCGCTCGGCCGGCTGCCAGTAGGTTTCGTCGAAGAAGACATCCTGGGTGTCGCGCATCACCGGGTCGTCGGCGGCGGCGCGCAGCAGGTTGTGCAGGCGGGCATCGGTATCCACCGCGCGCTCGCCGGCCGACACCGCCGGCAGCCAGGGCGACAGCCGCGCGCCGAAGCGGGCGCCGGCGTTGGCGCAGTAGCGCTCCAGCATGCGGTAGAGGTTGCCCGAGCCCAGCGTGGTCTGGGAGCGGCCGTAGGTGAGGCGGCCGGTGTCGCCGGCGATCAGCGTCACCTGTCCGTAGTCGCCGCGTACCCGGCCGGTTTCGAACAGATTGACGATGGCTTCGGCGGTGCGCTTCTGGGTCTGGCTGAGCGGCATGGCGGGGCTCCATGGGGGAGTGCCGGCCAGCCCGGCAGGCCGGCGGCGGCGCTATCGACCCATTCAACATAGACAGCCGCCATTCCGCGTGCCGGGCCCATCTCCCATAATGAGCGCACGCCCTCCCGCCCCCGCCCGCCATGAACTTCACCGTGCGCGACTGCCGTAACGACGACCTGCCCGCGCTGCGCGAACTCTTCCTCGCCGCCCGCCGCGCCACCTTCACCTGGGAACCGGCGGTCCGCTTCCAGCCGGGCGATTTCGACGATCTCACCGCCGGCGAGCGCATCTGGATCGCCGCCTCGGCGGCAGACGACAGCCCGCTGGGCTTCGCCGCCGTCTGGGAAGCGGAAGCCTTCCTGCACCACCTCTTCATCCACCCGGACCATCAAGGCCAGGGCATGGGCAGCGCCCTGCTCGCCGCCGCCACCGCGCCGCTGCTCGCCCCGGCCACGCTGAAATGCCTGGAAGCCAACCGCCGCGCCCGCCGCTTCTACCTGCACCACGGCTGGGAGGTGATAGGCAACGGCAGCGGCCCGGACGGCGCCTGGCTGCTGATGCGGGAACGGCATCACACGCCGTGGGCGGCCGGGGGCTGAGGCGCGGCGCCGGTTTCCCGGCGCCACCGCTCGCAGCCCCAGCGGCTCAGGCTTTCACCACTGGTACTTCAGCCCGGCGATCAGCGTGTGCTGCGTCTGGCGCTCATCCACGCCGAGGTTGTAGTCCAGCGCCAGGGCCAGGCGCTCGCTGGCCTTGCCCTTGAGGCCGAAGCCCAGCACCGCACTGTCGTGCTCCTGCTTCAGGCCGCCGACGCGGAAATCCACGCCGGGCGCGCCCTGGAAGGCCACTTCCATCTCGCTGCCGCGATCCGCCCACTGGTGGGCCCAGAAAGCGCGCAACTCGCCGGTGAGCCCGCCGTCGTTGAGCGGCACCTGCAGCCGCCCGCCCAGCATGGAGACCAGCGAGCGGGTGGTCTGGCTGTCGGCATCCAGGCCGAGCGCGCCGGCGCCCTTCTCGCGGAAACCGTCCTGCTTCAGCACCACGTTCTGCAGCGACAGCGCCGGTTCCAGCACATAGCTGCCGCGATCGATGCGATAGGCCGCCTCCACGAACAGGCCGGCTTCGCGGCCGTCGTAGTCGGCGGTGGCGCGGGTGACATCGCTGCCGATGATGATGTCGCGGCGGGTGTGATAGTCGTTCCAGCCATAGGCGGCAATGGCGCGGAAGCGCCAGTCGTCCACCTCGTAGCTGCCGTAGGCGGCGAGCTGGTGGCCGCGCACCCGGGCGTCGTCGCTGCCCACGGTGGCGTAGTCCAGCCGGGTTTCGCTGTACTGGTAGGCCAGGCCGACGGCGAGGCGCTCGCTCAGCCGGCTGTCGGCGCCCAGCAGCAGCCCGCTGCTGTCGCTCTTGTAGCCGGCGGCGTTGCCGTCGGAGCGGGTGTTGCCGTGGCCGCCGACGATCTGCGCCCACATGTAGCCGCGCTCGCGCTGCGGCCGCAGGCGCAGGCCCAGCCCGCCGCCGACGTCGCTCATCGTGTCCGCCTGTGCATTGGCCGCCAGCAGCACCGGCTCGCTGGCGTTGAAGCCCAGTAGCGGCGCGCCGCCGGCCGCGCCGCCGATGTTGTGGCTGCCCAGGGTCTGGATGGTGCTGGAGAGCACGCCGAGGTTGGCCAGCCCGAGGTGGGCGCGGCCGCTCATGCTGTCGAAGGCGACTTGCGCCTGGGCAGTGGAAAGGGTGTCGATGCGCGACAACACCTGGTCGAACTCGCTGCCGATGGGCACGCTGAGCGCGGCGGCGGTAAGCGCGTTGGCCACGCCGGCCTGGTTCGGCGTGGCGCTGACCGAGGCGTAGCCGGCGCCATTGGGCGTCAGCATCAGCTCCACCAGTTGGTCGTCGTAGCGCACCACCGGCGTCACGAAGGCGAAATCGCTGATCACCGAGCTGAAGGAGCCGCTGATCAGGCCACTGGCGCTCAGGATGGTGTAGCGGGTGTTGGCGGTGTATTCCGCCGAGCCGGCCAGGATGCTGAGGCCGCCGGCGAGCGCGATGTTGCCGTCCACCACCACCGCGTCGGAGAGGCCGCTGGTCGTGGTGTGCACCCGGTAGAGCGAGCCGCTGGCCAGCGTCAGATCACCGATCACATGCAGCGCGCTGCCGGGCGCATCAAGCGCCAGCACCCCGCCGGCCGCCACCGTGGTACTGCCCACCGTGCCGCTGCCGGACAGCGTGCCGCCGGAGGCCACCTGCAGCGTGCCGCCCAGGCTGCCGCTGACGGTGAGCGTGCCGCCGCTCACCGTGGTGAGGCCGGTAAAGGCGCTGGCGTTGCCGCTCAGCGTGGTGTTGCCGGCAAGCTGGTTGAGCGCGCCGCTGCCGGACAGGGCCGCGGCCAGGGTGTAGCTGCCGAGGTAGTTGAGGTTGAGCGTGCCGTTGCCGGCGCCGAAAGCAATGGAGCTGGTATCCAGCACGCCGGCCGCCTGGGCCGCCGAGCCAGCCGCGGCGCCGAGGTTGAGCACGCCGGTGGAGCCCGCCAGGGTGGCGATGCCCAGCTCGGTGGCGCTCACGGTGCCGCCGTCGCTCACCGTCAGCTCGCCGGAACCGCCGAGGCCGACATGCAGCTTGTTGGTCGAATGCCACTGGGAACCGTTGCCGGTGACCACCGCCGAACCGCTGCTGCCGCTTTCGTTGGCGATGTAGACGCGGTTGGCGCTGACGGTGGCGCCATCGCTGACCAGCAAGGTGCCGCTGCCGAAGCGGCCGACGTTGAAGTCCTGTCCGGCGCTCACCGTGGAACCGCTGCCGGTGACGGTGAGGCTGCCCTGCGAGTTGGCCAGATCGCCCAGGATGGCCTGCGCGCCGGCCGTCAGCGAGCTTGCACCGCTGACGGTGACCTCACCGCTGGCGCCGCCGCTCTGGCCGACGAAGAAGTCGCCGCTGTTGATCCAGCTGGAAGCGCCGCTGAGGCTAGCCACGCCCACCGCGCCATTGGCGACGCCGACATAGCCATCGGTGCTGGTGACCGCGCCGCCCGCGCTCACCGTCAGCGTGCCCTCGCCTTCATTGCCCACGTACAGCACACCGCTGTTGTTCCAGGTGCTGCCGTTGCCGGTGACCGTCACCTCGCCCACGCTGCCGCTCAGGTGGCCGACCAGGCCGCCGGTGCTGCTCACCATGGCGCCGTTCTGCACCGTCAGCGAGCCGCTGCCGCCATAGCCTACCGAAATGCGGTCGCTCGCCGTCCAGGTGGAGTCATCCACGGTGACGCTGCCCGATCCACCCGCCACCGCGCCGAGCAAGGCGGCGCCGGTGTTCAAGATGCCGCCATCCTCGACCAGCAGCGTGGCGGTGCCGCCGGTGGAAGACAAATCGAAAGGATCGCCCCCCATGGTCAGGCGGCCGGTATGCCAGGTGGCGCCGCTCACGGTCGCGCCGCTGGTGGAAGAGGCGTAGCGGGCGATCACCGTGTCGCCGGAGGTGACGCTTGCGCCGTCCGCCACCGTCAGGCTGCCGTTGCCGTAAAGGCCGAGGTAGAAGTCGCCATTGATGGTGAGCTGGCTGCCGCCATCGCTGACGCTCACCGTGCTGGTGGTGCCGGCGCCGCTGCCGACCGCCGCGCCGTCGGTGCTGGCGGTGGCGCCGTCGCTCAGCGTCAGCATGCCGGTGCCGCCACCGCCCACGTCCAGCCAGCCGGCGTTGGTCCAGCTGCTGTTGCTGCCGCTCAGCGTTACCTCGCCGCTGCTGCCCAGGCCGTCGCCCAGGCGGGCGCCATCGCTCTGCAGCTCGCCCTCGGTGATCTCTATCCTGCCGGTGCCGCCGTAGCCCACGTAAAGCACTGAGGTGCCAGCATCGAAGCTGCCGCCGGTCTGCAACGTCAGCGTGCCATCGCCGCCCGTAGTGGCGCCGATGTAGACCGAGCCGCCGGTGACGGAGGCGCTCGCGCCCTGCTCCACCGTCAGCGTGGCGGTGCCCTCATTGCCCAGCGTCAGCACGCCGCCGGCAACGGTGAAGGAGGCGCCGCTGCCACTCACCGTCAGCACGCCGTTGGCGCCAGTGCTATTGCCCATCAGCGCGCCGCCGGTGGTAAGCGCACCGGTGATGTTGAGCCGCCCCTCGCTGCCGCCGCCCAGCACCAGGAAGCCGATGGTGGTGGTGGTCGTGAGGTTGGCGACCGGCGCGGTGATCACATCGAAGGTGGCGGTATCGCTGCTGCCCGGCGGGCCGTAGCCGTCCCAATCCCAGCTGCCGACGGTGGTCCAGTCGCTGCCCTGGCTGCCGTTCCAGCGGAAATTGCCGGCCAGCGCCGCATGGCTGAAACCCAGGCCGACAGCCAGCGCAAGCACGGTGAGGCGGGGAGAGGGGAATTTCTGGAAAGGCATGGCGGCAGACACTCCGTTCGGGCGTGCCCCTCGACATGCCGCCCGGCCACCATGCCGGCAGACGATCAATCCTGATCGCTTATGTCGGGGACAACGAATAAATGTAAATGCATGTTATCACCGCAGTATGTCGCCAAATGACGGGCGCGCAAGGGAATTCCATCGCGCGATTCCGGGCCGGCGGCCTGCCGGCCCGCTTCAGGGCGGGCGCGCCAGCCTGCCGTCATCCCGTGCCGCCGCCCGCCGGGAAGCCCGGCCTCCGCCCTAAACCGCCGGCAGGAAAGGCGAAGGCAGGGAGGCAGCCGGCCAGTCCAAGGACAGCGCCCGCGGCCGATGGCGGACGGCGGTGATGACGATGCGCAGCAGGCGCTCGGCGCCGGGGAAGGCGTTCAGCGGCATGGGCGCACTGCCCGCGGATGCGGCCGGCGCGGAGGAGTGCACCGCCGCCGGCAACACCGGCTCGCCCTCCACCGACAGGATCTCCGCCCGCCCCGCCACATGCAGCAGCCCGGCCGGCGCGCCCGGCGATACGAACACCAGCCCCACCCGCGGCTCCAGCAGCAGGTTGCCGAAGGTGTTGAAGAAGCGGTTGCCGGCATAGTCCGGCAGCAGCAGCGCGGCCGTGCCGTCCGCCGCGAAGGACAGGCGGACGAAGCCGGGCGCGCCGCCGCGATGGGAAGCGTCGGCGCCGTAGGCCAGCGCGGCATCCTCGCCGGGATGGCGGGAGGCGATGAACAGGGTGTCGGCGGCGGCGATCAATTGCCGGGCAGCGGCATCCGGGGCATCCAGCCATGCCGGCCCGGTCGCCGCGCCTGCCGGCACCTCCGCCTGCACATCCGCCAGTCCCGCTCCCAGATAAGCCACCTCCCGCCCCTGGATGTACTTCGGGCAATTGCCGAAGCTCTCCAGCACCGCCAGCTCGAAACCGCCGTCATCCACCGCCGTCACCACGCCATTCAGCCGGTTGCGCCGCCGCGTGGCCGGCTGGATGCCGAGCAGGCCGATGCGCAGGCCGGGCCGGATCGCTCCCTGCAGCGGATCGCCCGCCTGCGGCAGCGCCGCCACCCGCAGCCGCTGCGGCGTCGGCGCATGGACGAAGCCCGGCGGACCGGCCAGCACGGTCGCCCAGGGCTGGCCGGTGGCGTCCGCCGCGCCGAGCACGATGAAGGGCTGCTGGGCGAAGAAAGCCTGATGCTGCTCCGGCATGTGGTCGCGTATCACCCGCTGGCCGATGGGCGCCAGCTCCTCCGCCACGCCGATGCTTGCCTGCAGCAGGCGCTCGCCGGCATGGAAGCCGCGGCCGGGGTCCTCCGGCGGCAGACGGTACGGAATGGTATTCATCGCTCAATCTCCACTCTGGTCCGGCGAGCGCGGCATGCCGACGAAGCCGGGCAGCGCCTCCACCCGCTGCAGCCAGGCGCGCACCGCCGGGTAGGGCCGCAGCGACACGCCGCCCTCCGGCGCGTGGGCGGTGTAGCTGTACATGGCGATGTCCGCCAGCGTGGGCGCGTCGGCGGCGAGGTAGGCGCGGGCGGAAAGGGCCTGCTCCATCACCGGCAGCAGGCGGTCGGCCAGCGCCACCGCGGCGGGGTAGTCGATGTCGGCGCCGAACACATGCTTCAGCCGCGCCCGCGCCGGGCCGAAGGCGAGCAGGCTGGCGGCGGCGGAAAACCAGCGCTGCACTTGGGCCGCGCCCAGCGGGTCGTCCGGCAGCCAGCGGATCTCCCCTTCCTCCCCTTCCTCCCCTTCCGCGCCATAACGGCCTGCCAGGTACACCAGGATGGCGTTGGAGTCCGCCAGCACCGTGTCGCCATCCTTCAACACCGGAATCTGGCCGAAGGGGTTCAGCGCCAGGAAGTCCGGCTGGCGATGGGCGCCGGCGGCCAGGTCCAGCTCTTCGTAACGGAAGGGCAGCCGCAGCAGCGACAGGAACAGCGCCACCCGGTGGCAGTGGCCGGACAGGGGCAGGCCGTACAGCACCAGCGGTTCGGTGGGCAGCGGACGGGTCATGGTGGGTCTCCTTGGTCGTTGCGGCAGTGGGAGCCCCGATTGTGATTAGTCCCTGATCGGCAATAAATGACGCCAGCGGATTAGACTCCTGCCAATTTCGCAGTAATCGGAGTGCGCCATGGACAAGCTCAGGGCGATGCAGATGGCGGTCGCCATCGCCGATGGCGGCAGCCTCACCGCCGCCGCCGACAGCCTGGATCTCTCCCTGCCGGTGGTCGTCCGCGGCCTGGCTGCGCTGGAGGCCGAACTCGGCGCCCGCCTGTTCCACCGCAGCACCCGCCGCCTCGCCCTCACCGAGGAAGGCCGCCGCTACGTCGCCCAGTGCCGGCAGATCCTCGCCGACATCCACGAAGCCGAAGCCACGGTGGCCGGCGACACGGTCGATCCCGCCGGCCAGCTCGTCGTCACCGCGCCGGTGCTGTTCGGCCAGAAGCACGTCGCCCCGGTCGTCACCCGCTTCATCCAGCGCTATCCGCGCATGCGGGTGGACCTGCGGCTGTACGACCGGGTGGTGAATCTGCTGGAGGAGAACATCGACGTCGCCCTCCGCATCGGCCCGCTGCAGGACCAGTCCCTGGTCGCCCATGCGCTGGGCCAGTTGCGCCGCATCACGGTCGCCGCCCCCGCCTACCTCGCCGCGCATGGCGCGCCGGCGCATCCCCGCGAGCTCGCCGGACATGAGTGCATCGCCTTCACCAGCAGCGCCGCCGCCCTCTGGCATTTCGCCGAGCAAGGCCGCGAATTCAGCCTCCCGGTGGACGGCCGCCTGCGCTTCAACCACGTCGCCCCGGCGGTGGACGCCTGCCGCGCCGGCCTTGGCTGCGGCAGCTTCATCTCCTACCAGGTCGCCGAAGACCTGCAGGCCGGCCGGCTCGTCGCCATCCTCGAAGACTACGAACTGCCGCCACGGCCGGTGCACCTGGTCTATCCGAGCGCGAGGCTGCTGCCGGCGCGGAGCCGGGTGTTCATCGATTGGGTGAAGCAGGAGATGGGCGGCTTGCCGGGAACGACCGGCGCGCGCTGAACATTGACGCCCGGTGGCGTGCTGGAGAAAGCGCGGGCGATGGACGGGGTGAAGGAGCCGCGGGCGTGGCTGATGGACAAGAAATACCCGGGTGCCAAGCGCGACGCCGGCTCGTGCTCCTGCGGCGAGCGCCGACAGGTTCCGGGGACGGCTGCTTATCGTTCCTGAGCCTCGGCCAGCGCTGCCGGCATACCGTGAAGGCGCCTGCCGCCCCGCGAGGGGCGGCTGCAACCTTCCATCCTCAGCAATGCCACCTTTGACGGCCAAGCACTCCGCCCCTCAGAACCCCTGCCTGAACGTCAGGCTGAAGTTCCGCGGATCGCCATAGAAATTGCCGTACTGGGCGTTGCTGACCGTTTCGTAATACTTGCGGTCGAAGAGGTTGTTCACCGACAGGCTGAGATCCGACTTGTCATCAATGCGGTACTTCACCATCAGGCCGGCGATGGCGACGCCCCCCTGTTCCACCTCGTAGGTGCTGCCACGGCTGTAGATGCGGCTTTGCACCCGCAGATCGCCGCCCACGGTCCAGTTGCTGGCGGGGAAACGGTAGGTGGTGGAAACGCGCAAGAGGTGGTGAGGTACGTCGGTGCGATAGGGATCGCCCTTTTGCGTGCCTTTGACGTATTCGCTGCGCACATAGGTGTAGCCGCCAGCCAGTTCCCAACCCGGCAGGAGCCGGCCGTTCAGGCCGAGGTCTAGGCCCTGGCTGACGATCATGCCCGAGGCGGTGTAGCACCAGCCGCCGCAGGCATTGCCAGCGTTGTAGGGCACGCTGTCGTCCAGCTTGGCGAGGTTGGTTTGTTCCAGGCGGAACACCGCGGCGCTGACGTTGAGGCGGCCGCCGTAGAACTCGCCCTTTACGCCGGCTTCGTAGTTGCTGCCGACTACCGGCTTCAGCGTGCCGCCGCTCGCACTTCTGGACGTCTGCGGGGTGAAGATGTCGGAATAGCTGGCATACACCGAAGACCAGTCGTTGAGATTGAAGATCACGCCCGCATAGGGCGTGACGGTGCCGTTTTCCTCCGCGCTGCCACTGTCATACCAGCTGACTCGGGTACCGAGGATGAGCTTGAGCGGATCGGCAAGGTCGAGCCGGGCGGCTGCGTAGACGCCGTGCTGGCGCGTCTCGTTGTAGTCGGGCCAGGCGACGGCAGCGAGATTGCCGCTGGGCCGGGGAATGGAGGCGGGGTCGTAACGGTAGACGTTGATCGGCGCGTTGCCGTAGAGGCCACGGGTCCGGTCGCGCTGGTCCATGCCGTTGGCGCCGAACACGAGTTCGTGCCGGCGGCCAAAGAGCTCGACCGGGCCGCTGGCGTAGAGGTCGACCGAATCGGAAGTGAAGCGGCGCTCCAGTTGGTTCCAGTACAAACCCAGGCCGTCGCCGGTCGCGCTGTTGAGCGTGCCGTAGGTGTAGGTGCCCCGGTTGTCCACCTGGGTCTCGCTGCGATGGTAGGCCGCGCGCAAACGCCAGTCGCCGCCGAGTTGCTGGTCCAGCCTCAGGGTATAGAGGATGTTCTCCTTCTGGATGCGGCCCCAATCGACGCCGAAGAAGGTGGAGCGGCCGAAACCAAGATCGCTGCCGTCAGCTGCCATCGGCAGGCCGTAGTCGGTGTTGCCCTGGTTCTTTTGATACTGGACGCTGGCCGTGAGCAGGGTGCTGTCGCTGAGGTCGGCCTCGACCACACCGTAGAAGGCATGCTTGCGGTCTTCCTCGTAATCGACGGAGGATTCCTTCTCTTGCCACACCGCGACCGCTCGGCCACGAATGGCGCCGGAGGCCACCAAGGGGCTGGAAACATCAGCTACTACGCGGCGGTTTTCCCACGAGCCGGCGCTGGCCTCCACCGACGCCTGGAAATCAGCGGTGGGCGCCTTGCGCACCATGTTGATGGTGCCGCCCGGCTGGCCCGCGCCACTCAGCAGGCCGGACGCGCCCTGCAGGATCTCCACATGATCGAGGAAGGCGCTGTCGGGCGAAGGGTTGCGGTTCGACTCGCTGATGCCCCAGGGATTGGGTACGCCGTCGTACTGCGACTGCATCTCGAAGCCACGGCTGTAATACGCGTTGCCATTGCCGCCGCGGGAGTAAACGAAGACCCCGCTGGTGGCTTCCAGCACCTCGTCCATGGTGGTGAGGGCGAAATCGTTCATCGCCTGCCGGGTGACCACGGTGATGGTCTGCGGCGTTTCCCGCGGCGACAGTTCCAGCCGGGTGGCGGAGTTGGTGACACGGGCGCCGTAGGAAGCACTGTGTTCGGTGTAGATGCCGCCGAGGGCGGCGGCACTCACCGTGACCGGACGCAGGCTCTGGGCGGTGACGGTGACCGGCGACAGCGCCGCCTCGCGGCCGCGCCGCAGGCTGAAGCTGCCATCCGCCTCGGCCACCGCCTCCAGCCCGCTGCCGGCGAGCAGCGCGGCAAAGCCTTCCTGCACCGTGTAGCTGCCTTGCAGGCCGGCGCTGTGCTTGCCTTCGGTCAGGGCGGAGTCGAAGGAGAGCAGCACGCCGGCGCGGGTGGCATAGGTGGAAAGCGCGTAACCCAGTGGCCCGGCGGGAATGTTCACCGCCAGCCTGGTGGCGGCCGGCGGCTCCGCCAGCGCGGTGGAAGCGCCCGCGGCCTGCAGGCCGAGGGCGAACAGGCCGGCGCGCAGGGCGAGGGCAAGGGTGGAAGGGCGTTGCGGATGCGGCATGGGGAAGTTCTCCAGATGGCTACATCCCCATTGCCAAGCGAAACGCGAAAAGTGACAGGCGAAAGCGGAAGATTTTTTCTGTGGCGGAGAAGGCGGGGCGGTGAGGGCCGGCCGCTCAGGCCGGCTTCACCCGCGCCCAGTAGCGGGTGAAGCGCTCGATGCGCACCGGCAGCACGCGCGCCACCGCATCCAGCACCCGGTCGGTATCCGCCAGCGGGAAAGCGCCGGAAATGCGCAGGCCGGCGACCGCCGCATCGCAGCCCAGGTGGCCGCTGCGGTAGCGGCCCAGCTCGGCGAGGAAGTCGCCCAGCGGCATGCCGTCGGCCAGCAGCACACCCTGCCGCCAGGCATCCGCGCCGCGATCCAGGGGCGCGGGTTGATCCACGCCACCAGCGTCGAAGCGGGCACTTTCGCCAGCCCGCAGGATGCGCGCCGCCGCCGGCACCGCCGCCGGCCGCAGCTCCACCGCGCCTTCGAACACCGCCACCCGCACCGCCTCCGCCTCCTGCCGCACGTCGAAGCGGGTTCCCAGCGGGGCGATGCTGCCGCAGCGGGTATCGACGATGAAGGGGCGCGGCAGCGGATGCGGATCGGCGGCGGTAACGACATGGATCTCGCCGCGCAACAGGCGCACACGGCGCTCGTTGGCGCCGAAATCCACCGCCACCGCAGTATCGGTATTGAGGATGAGGCGGGTGCCATCCGCCAGCAGCACGTCCCGCCGTTCGCCCACGGCCGTGCGGTGATCGCTGGCCCAGTCGCCTTCGGCCAGGCCGCGGTAGCCCAGCCAGCCGGCGCTGCCGAAGGCGAGCAGGATGGCGCACTGGCGCAGGGCCTCGCGGCGGGCGCGGGATTTCGGCCGGTCCAGCGCGGCAAAGCCGGCCTCCGCCGGGAACAGGCCGAAACGCCGGCCTATGGCCTCCACCCGCAGCCAGGCGCGCTCGTGCTCAGGGTGCGCCGCCCGCCAGTGCAGCCAGGCCTGGCGCTCGGCTTCGGAGAGTTCTTCCGCGCCCAGGCGGGCGAACCACTCGCCGGCGGCCTGGGCCACGGCGGAGTCGAAGGCGGCTTCGGTGGAGGCGCGGCTCATCACAGCATCAGGCAGTGTTGCATGGCGCGGGCGAGGTACTGCCGCACCGAGCTGACGGAAACCGCCAGCTGCGCGGCGATCTCGCCATGGCTCAGGCCATCGAGCTGGCACAGCAGGAAGGCGCGACGCACCTTGGGCGGCAGGCCGTCCAGCATGGCATCGATCTCCATCAGCGCCTCCAGCGCCAGCGCGCGGACCTCGGGCGAGGGCGCGCTGGCTTCGGGCAGCGCGGCGAGGGCGTCGAGATAGGCCCGCTCCAGCTCGCGCCGGCGCAGCAGATTCACCATCAAACCGTGGGCGATGGTGGTGAGGTAGGCGCGCGGCTCGCGCAGCGCGGGGGTTTCCTCGCGCGACAGCACGCGGATGAAGGTGTCGTGGGTGAGGTCGGCGGCGTCGAACGCGCAGCCCAGTTTCTTGCGCAGCCAGCCTTTCAGCCAGCCGTGATGTTCGCTGTAGAGGCTTTCGACGGCCTCCGGCGGGGAGAGCTTGTGAGCCGGCACGATGCGTTCCCGGACAGAAACGCCTCGCGGCGTTTTTCGCTAATGAGAATTAATATCATCATAGAGCAGCGGCGCACCCGGGAGCAACGCCTGGAAGTACGCCCCAGCCGCATTCCGGCTTGATTGCAGCCGTTTTCCGGTGGGCGCTTTCCGGCGAGTTTCCGCGCGCTCCCGTCCCTGCCGGCTTGCGGCGGCGGCGGTTGCAGCCATCCCGCCTCACGCGGACGCCCGCTTAGCGCGCCACCGCCATCCGGTACAGCCGCGACCAGTTCTCCGCCCAGCAGCAGTGGTGGTCGTAGTCCGGCTCGACCACCACATGCACCGGCGCGCCCGGCGGGAAGGCGGCGGCGAAGTCGCGGACCAAGTCGGCGGCGATGGCCTTGTCCTTGCCGCCGGCGAAGTGCCACTGCGGCAGCTGGCGCAGCGCCGGGATCTCATCCGCCGGGTTGAGGGAGGCGGTGAGCGGGCTGAGGCGCAGGCGGGTGGTCCAGGCGCGGTGGTCGAGGTTGCCGGCGATGGTGACGAGGCGCTCCACATCCGTGCGCCGCGCCGCCAGCAGGGCGGCCACGGCGCCGCCGCCGGAGTGGCCGACGAGGATGAGGCGGCGGCTGGCGGTGGTCTGCTTCAGCTGGTCCAGCGCGCGGTTGCTGGCCTCGACTATCTCGGCGGCGAAGCGGGCGCTGGTCCAGTAGCGGCTGCCGCAGGCGGCGTTCTGCTGGCGCAGGTACTGGCAGGGGCGGCCGAGGTAGGCGGCCTTGCCGCCGGGCTGGGCGAGGGCCAGGCGCAGCGCCAGCGGGTCGCGCGGCGTGGGGTCGTCGGAGGGCTGGCTGCTGGTGATCCAGGCGAGGCCGTCGCCTTCGATGTAGACGGTGAGGGTATCGGCGGGGTCGGCCGGCGCCTTCGCCGGCAGGTAGGCGAGCAGGGTGAAGGCGCCGGCGGGTATGGCCTGCGCCTGCCAGCCCTGGGCACGGGCAAGCGCGTCGGCGGCGTCGCGGCGGGCTTGCGGCGTGGGCACGGTGGCGCAGGCGGCAAGGCCAGCCGCCAGGCAGGCGAGCATCAGGGTGGCCGTCGACATGCCGGGCGCGGCGGACCGATGCGCGTACGCCGCCGGCAAGCGCAGGCGAGCCTGCAGAACGGGCAGCAGGCGCAGCACGAGCGAAACCGCCACCCTCATGTCTGCGCCCGCTTCGGCAGCAGCGCCGCCGACAGCGCGGCGATGATCAGCACCACCGCGGCCAGATCCTGGCTGTGGGGCTGTTCGCCGGTGATTGGCATGGCGGAGCCGAGGCCGATCACCGGGATCATCATCACCGACAGCGCGCTGGCCACCGGCGGCAGGCTGCGGGCGATGGAGAACCACAGCAGCTGGGCGGCGGCGCAGGCGATGACGACGCCGTAGATCATGGCCGCCCACATCTGCGGGCTGAAATCGAAGCGGGGCAGCGGCTCGTTGCTCAGCGCCAGCAGCCACAGCAGCGGGGCGGCGCAGATGAGCATGCCGACGGTGAGCGCCTCGGTGGAGACGGTGATGGTGAGCCGCTTCAGCAACAGGGTGCCGATGGCCCAGGAGGCGGCGGCGGCGAGCATCCACAGCATGCCGGTGGGCCGGCCCGAGAGATGGCCCAGCTCGTGCCACAGCAGCAGCAGCACCGCCAGCGCGGCACAGGCGGTGGCGATCCACAGCCGGGGGTTCATGCGTTCACGGAAGAACAGCACGCCGAACAACACCGTCCAGATCGGCATGGTGAAACCGAGGATGGCGGCCCGGCCGGAGGCCAGCGCCTGCACGCCGAAAATGGAGAAGCTGTACCAGCCGACGATGTTGGGCAGCGCCAGCAGGGCAACGCGCCCGTACTGTTCGCGTGGAATCTTCAGGCTGACGCCACGGCCGCGGAACCAGGCGATGAGCAGCAGCAGGCCGCCGGTGACGGTGAGCGCGCGGAAGTAGAGCGGCGACATCTCCCGCAGCGAGAGCTTCATGATCGGCCAGTTCATGCCCCAGAACAGGGTGAGCAGAACGAGGGCGGCGAGGGTGCGGGCGGGCAGCAAGCGGAACTCCTGCGGGGCGCAGAAACGAAACGCGGCGGGCCCGGAGACCCGCCGCGAGGCGCGCAGCACGGCGGCTGCGCGATTCTTCAGGCCGGCGGAATTACTTCAGCACGGCGAGCGCGGCAGCGTAGTCCGGCTCGATCTTGATTTCCGGCACCAGCTGGGAGTGGATGACCTTGTCGTTCTCGTCCAGCACCACCACCGCGCGGGCGGTAAGGCCGGTGAGCGGGCCGGAGGCGATGGCCACGCCGTAGTCCTTGGCGAAGCCCGGGCTGCGGAAGGTGGACAGCGGATGCACGTTCTCCAGCCCTTCGGCCACGCAGAAGCGCTTGGCGGCGAAGGGCAGATCGCCGGAAACCACCAGCACCACGGTGTTGGCCAGGCTGCCGGCCTCGGCGTTGAACTTGCGCGTGGAGGTGGCGCAGGTCGGGGTATCCAGGCTGGGAACGATGTTCAGCACCTTGCGCTTGCCGGCGTAGGCGCTGAGGCCGACGTCGCCGAGATCGCCCGCGGTCAGGCTGAAGGCCGGAGCGGCGGCGCCCACCTGCAGGAAGTTGCCGGCGACTTCGATCGGGTTGCCGCCCAGGGTTACGGTACTCATGGGGTGATGACTCCTCTTCTGTCTCAGGGGGGGTGAAAACCGGGTCTCGCCGGCGGCCGCCGCTCAGCGCGTGTAGTAGCCCACGCCGACCAGGCGACCGTCCACGGCCCGGAAATAGGTATGTTTGCTTTCGATTTTTCCGGTGGTCGGATTGCGCCAGGCGTAGTCCATCTCGCCCGCGCCTTTCCTGCTGGCCACGTTGATCATGTCGGTGATGATCGCCTTCCCCTTGGGATCGCGCAACTCGCGGCTGTCCCGCCCCACCAGCGCCGGCGTGGCGCCGTGGGCCAGGGTGCGGCCGTCGGCCATGTCCACCACGAAGACGTAGAGATCGTCGCGCAGGAAGGGGCCGCCGGCGCGCTGGAACTCGCCCACCGCCGCCGCCGGGTCGCGCTTCACCGTCTCCACCGCCCGCTCCAGCAGCGCCCGCGCCTCCGCCGGCGTGGCGCGCGGGGCGTAGAAGCCGACGGCGACGATCACCCCGCGCACCTGGCGGAACAGCGTCACCTTGGGCTCTTCGCGGCCATCCGCCGGGTTCAGCCAGCGGTATTCCACCCGGCCCTCGCCGCGGGCGGCGGCGGTGTCCAGGATCTCGCGGAAGAAGGGCTTGCCGTCGGCATCCTTGTGCTCGGCCACGTTCTGGCCGACCAGCGCCACCGAGGAGCCGCCGCTGGCGAGGAAGCGGCCGTCCGGCGCCATCGCATAGACGTAGAGGTCGCGGTCCACATAGCCGCCCTCGCGGTTGAAGTCGGCCAGCGCCGCCTCGCCCTTTTCCTGCACATGCTGCACCGCGCGGCCCAGCAGCGCGGTGGCGCGCTTTTCGTCCCAGCGTTCGGACAGGCGCGGCGGGTCGTCGGCGGTGGCCGCGCCGGCCGCCGACGGCAGCAGGCTGGCGCCCAGGGCCAGGCCCAGCATCAGTACAAGGGAAGGGGCACGCACGAATGGCAGCATGATCTTGTCTCCAATGGTGTTTTTGATTTGTCCCGCCAAGATATGAGCTTGCCGGCCGGCTGTCGAGCATGGCCGCCGGGTGTTAATCAAAGGTTCACCATCAGCGGGTTACCTTCGCCGGCGCCTCCACCGATGCGATTTCCGAGACGACTCCGGCCATCATGCTCGCCCCCCTTCCGTTCTCCCAGCTCTGGCGCGATGCGCCCCTGCGCATGAGCGCCACCGCGCTGCTGCTCGCAATCGGCCTGCAGCAGGCGGTGGTGCAGAGCGATCTGGACGACAAGCTGTACGCAGCCTGGATGCGCGCCAGCGTGCCGGCGGAAGAGGCCGGGCGCGGCGTCGGCCTGTTCGACTACCAGGCCGAGATCCAGGCCAAGCCGCTGGCCGGCGTCGCCGACAACGCCTCCGGGCTGGCCTGGAACGGCGACACCGGCACCCTCTTCCTCGCCATCAACAACCCGGAGCAGATCGTCGAACTCAGCCCGCGCGGCGACGTGCTGCGGCGGATAGCGCTGGACGGCTTCAGCGACGTGGAAAGCCTGGACTGGGTGGGCGGCAGCCGCTTCGTGCTGGTCGAGGAACGCCGCCAGGCGCTGGTGCTGGTGGACCTGAACGAAACCCAGACCCGCATCGCCCGCGACCAAACGCGCAGCTTCTCCCTCGGCATCGAGGCCGGCGTGAACAAGGGCTTCGAAGGTGTCGCCTGGGACCCGCGCGACAACGGCCTCTTCATCGCCCGCGAGCGCGATCCGATGCGGCTGTACAAGCTGCTCGGCCTGCTCGACAGCGGACCCAACGCCCAGATCAGCCTGGTGGCCGACCTGCCGGAAGAAGCCGGCGCCCTCGCCCACAACAGCGACCTCTCCGGCCTGCACTTCGACGCCGTCAGCAACAGCCTGCTAGTGCTCAGCGACGAATCCCAATTGCTCAGCGAAGTGCGCCCCAACGGCCGCGCGGTGAGCTTCCTCGAACTCAGCCGCGGCTGGCACGGCCTGGAGAAGGACGTGCCGCAGGCCGAAGGCGTGGCGATGGACGAGGAAGGCACGCTCTACCTGGTGAGCGAACCCAACCTGTTCTACGTGTTCAAGCGCGGTACGAAGGTCGCGCGCTGAGGCCCGGATTCCTGCGGCCCGCCTGCTGGGCCGGCGGCAGTCTCCGGAACACGCCCGCTCCCAATCGCTGGAAAGCGAAGGCGCGGCACCGGGCTGAAACCATCCCGGCCACAGCCTGAATCGCCAGCCTCCACACCACCTCCGCCGCCATCGCGGGCACCCTCTCCCCGCCCAGGCTGCGGCGCCGAAACCCCCAGCACATCAGCATTTCCACACGCCGAGCCGCGCAATCACCACCTCCGGCATTGCTTGCGCACGGCTGCTTTTGCGTCGATGATAAAAATAATTCTCGTTTACATTGCACCGCCGTTCCAATGCCTTCGATGCTGGAGCTCACCTCTTCCACCCCCGCGGAAACCTCGGTGGAAACCCTGTACCGGGATCACCATCGCTGGCTGCTGGGCTGGCTGCGGCGCAAGCTGGGCTGCCCGCACCATGCGGCCGATCTCGCCCACGACACCTTCACCCGCATCCTCGCCGCGCTGGACCGCGGCACCGGGCTGGACCTCAAGGCCCTGCGCGAACCGCGCGCCTTCCTCACCACCGCCGCCACCCGCGTCGTCATCGACAACGCCCGGCGGCAGGAAATCGAGCGGGTCTACCTGGAAAGCCTGGCGCTGATCCAGCCGGAGGAGGCCTCCGCGCCTTCGCCGGAGCGGCTCTACGAAGTCGCCGAAACCCTCACCGCCATCGCCCGCCTGCTCGACGGCCTCGCCGAAAAGCCGCGCGCCGCCTTCCTGCTCTACCGCCTGGAAGGCCTGCCGCAGGGCGAGATCGCCGCCCGGCTGGGCGTCTCCGCCAGCATGGTCAAGCAGTACGTGGCGCAGGCCATGGTGCATTGCTACGCCGCGCAGCACGGGCTGGCCGGCTGAGCCCACGGCAGCACCCGCCCATGCTGAACGCCGGCGCCTCCCAGCCCTGCCCGCCGCCCGCCGAGCCGGATCGCACCATGGTGGAGCACGCCGCCGCCTGGCACATCCTGCTGCAGGCCGAGGACGCCAGCGCCGAAGACCGCGCCGCCTGTGCCGCCTGGCGGCAGGAGAACCCGGCGCACGAGCTCGCCTGGCAGCGCATGCAGACCCTGTGGGCGCGCTTCGACACGCCCCTGCCCGGCACCGCGCATGCCGCGCTGGACGCGGCGCTGGCCGTCCCGCCCCGGCCACCACGCCGCCGCCGCGCCGCGGCCACCACCCTGGCGCTGCTACTCGCCGCCGGCCTCATCGCCGTGCAGGCGCCGCCGCCGGAGGTACTGCTGGCCGACCACCGCAGCGGCATCGGCGAACGCCTCGGCATCGCCCTGCCTGATCGCAGCCAGCTGCTGCTCGACTCGGACAGCGCCATCGACATCCACTACGACGGCGAGCAGCGCCGCATCGTGCTGCTGCGCGGCGCCCTGCTCGCCGACGTCGCGCCGGACACCAGCCGCCCCTTCATCGTCGACACCCCGCAGGGCAGCGCCCGCGCCCTCGGCACCCGCTACACCGTGCGCCGCGACGACGCCAGCCACAGCACCGTCACCGTGCTCGAATCCACCGTGGAAACCTGCGACCGCCCGGCCACCGGCGCCCCCGCCTGCCTGCGCCTGCGCCCCGGCCAGCAGGTACGTCTGGACGACAGCGGCCTGGGCACACCCACCGAAATCGACACCACCGCCGCGGCCGCCTGGACCCGCGGCCAGCTCGCGGTGGATGACCGCCCGCTCACCGAAGTCCTGCAGATCCTCGGCCGCCATCGCCACGGCCTGCTGCGCTTCGACGCCGAGCAGCTCGCCGGCATGCGCGTCTCCGGCGTCTTCCCCCTGGACGACCCCGACCGCGCCCTGCAGGCCCTCGCCACCACCCTGTCGCTGCGGGTGCGGCACTACACGCCCTGGCTGGTGATCGTGGACAAGCCGGCAGCCGGCTGATCCGCTCTCAGTAGCCGGCCTCCTCCTGATGACGGACCGCAAGAATGGCAATGGTCTCGCCATCGCAATGGTAGAGCGCGACATCACCGGAGCTACCGAACTCGTCCAGCCAGGCATCCGCTTCTTCATGTGTGAGATGCAGGCCGGTCTGCTGGTAAGACTCCCAGACACGCAGCGCATCCTGCCTAAGCGCCTCGCGCTCCACGTACTGGGCGATGGCTTCACGCAGGATCCAGTGCGCCGACCGGCGCCGCGATTCAGCCATCCAAGCCTGCCTGCTCCCGCGCATCGCACGCCCCTGCCCGGCGAGCAATCGCAGCCCTCCACTGTCCCGCCCCGCGTTTCCCCCGTCATTACCCATGACACCCCCAAAAGACGGAAGGAAACCCAGTCGATGAAGCGCCCCGTTCTTATTCGCCACCGCCGCGAGCACCTGCCGCCGCCCCCGATCGCCGCCCGCCAGCGCGGCGCCCTCGCGCTGACCCTGTCCGCCGCGCTAGCCGCCGCGCTGTTCACCGCCCCGGCGGCACAGGCCCAGGCGCCGGCGGCCGGCAGCAGCGCGGCCGCCTACGACATTCCCGCCGGCCCGCTGGCGCCGGCGCTCAACCGCTACGCCAGCGCCGCCAGTCTGGTGCTCAGCTTCGAGCCCGCCCTCGCCCAGGGCAAGCGCACCGCCGGCCTGCAAGGCAGCCGCGGCGTGGAGGCGGATCTGGCGCGGCTGCTGGAAGGCACCGGGCTGGAAGCGGTCGCCCAGCCCGGTGGCAGCTACACCCTGCGCGCCCTGCCGCCGGCGCCGGGCGTCACCACGCTGAAGGCGGTGCAGGTCACCGCGCAAACCGAGCGCGATCTGGTCACCGAAGGCAGTGGCGCCTACGCCGCGCCCGGCACCAGCCTGTTCAAGGGCGCGCAGACGCTGAAGGACACGCCGCAGTCCGTCACCGTGGTCACCCGCCAGCGCATGGACGACCAGCGCCTGGATACGCTGGAAGAGGTGCTCGCCAACACCACCGGCATCACCCTGCGCCGGCGGGTGGGCGGCGGTAACGACATCATCGCCCGCGGCTTCGAGACCAGCACCGTGCAGTACGACGGCGTGCCGCTGCCGCGCTCCTACACCAACGGCAACATGCTGCAGGCCAGCTCCGTCCATCTCGACCGGGTGGAAGTGCTGCGCGGCGCCCAGGGCCTGCTCGAAGGCGCCGGCAGCCCGGCCGGTGCGGTGAACCTGGTGCGCAAGCGCGGCACCGCCGAGCGCCAGCTGATGGTGGAAGGCCGCGCCGGCTCCTGGGACAACTACGGCGCCCGCGTCGACGCCAGCGGCCCGCTGAACGAGGCCGGCACGCTGCGCGCCCGCGCGGCGCTGGATTACGAGGACAAGAACGCCTACGTCGACAAGGTGTGGGACCGCAACCTGAGCGCCTATGCCGCGCTGGACTTCGACGCCACGCCAGACACCACCATCGGCCTGGGCCTGGCCCATGCCCGCCTGCAGGGCAACAGCGGCCTCTACTACGGCCTGCCGCGCTACGCCGACGGCACCATGCCCGACCTCTCCCGCAGCGCCAACATGGACGCCGACTGGAGCGAGGCGACGCGGGAGGAAACCCAGCTCTTCCTCGATTTCGAGCACCGCTTCAACCCGGACTGGAAGCTGAAGGCCAGCGGCATCTACATCGACGAGCGCTACGACGCCGTCACCGCCTTCTCCTACTTCCGCCTGATCACCGTCGGCGGCAGTTCGATGACCGCGCCCGGCTTCGCCTACGACTTCGGCGGCCAGAGCAAGGGCGTGGACATCAACCTCAGCGGCAGCTTCCAGGCGTTGGGCATCGCGCAGGAAGTGGTGATCGGCGCCGGCTACTCCAACCAGGAGCGCGACGACGCCTTCAAGGAATACGCCAACACCACCATAGACATCTTCGACAACAAGGCCGCCATCACCCCGCTCGGCGCCCGCGCGTTCAGCCGCATGCGCGACCTCAGCTCCGAGACCACCCAGCGCGGCATCTATGGACTATGGCGCGGCCACCTCACCGACCGCACCACCCTGATCCTGGGCGGCCGCATGAGCTGGTACGACTACCGCAGCGCCATCGTCAATCCGGTGAGCGGCGCCATCGTCACCAGCTCGCGCGAGAAGGAAAACGCCGAGTTCACGCCCTACGGCGGGCTGGTCTACGCGCTGACGCCGCAGTGGTCCGCCTATGTGAGCTATGCCGAGATCTTCGAACCGCAGAGCAGCACCGACGCCGAGTTCAAGGTGCTGCCGCCGATGACCGGCGTCAATTACGAGATGGGCATCAAGGGCGAGCTGTTCGACGGCGCGCTCAACGCCTCGCTGGCGGTGTTCCGGGTGGACCAGGAGAACCGCGCCATCACCGACTACAACGCGCCCATGGTCTGCAGCGGCTGGTACTGCTCCCGCGCCGCCGGCAAGGTCCGCAGCCAGGGCTTCGAGCTGGAAGCCCACGGCCTGCTGGCGCGCGGCTGGCAGTTGAGCGGCGGCTACACCTACAACCGCAACAAGTACCTCAAGGATGCGGACGAAAGCCTGGTCGGCACGCCCTTCAACTACGAACAGCCCAAGCACATGCTGCGGCTGTGGTCCGACTACCAGCTGGCGGGCGGGCTGGAGAAATGGCGCGTCGGCGCCGGGGTGAACTACCGCAGCGAGCAGAAGACCGACAGCGCCACCATGAAGAATCCGGTGCAGGGCGCCTACGCCATCTGGAACGCCCGCGTCGCCTACCGCATCGACAAGACCTGGACCGCCTCGCTCAACGTCGAGAACCTGTTCAACAAGCGCTACTACTCCAACATCAGCGCGAACTACCTGCACAACTATGTCGGCGAACCGCGCAATTTCCTGCTCAGCATGCGCGGAAGTTTCTGAACGCGAGCAGGCGCCAAAGCCCCGGCCACCGCAACGGAACGGCCGGGGCTTTTCTGGAACGGTTCCGGAAAAGCCCGCCGCTGCGCCCTTTCCACCGCAGGGCCGACGGCGGCGGCATACGCCGGTGGACTGTTTTTCACCCCAAGCAATAGATGACGAACCAGCGGGTCGCAAATATAATAAGAATCACTCTCAATGGTTCGGATGCAGGGCAAGCCTTTCACGCCATCCGCCGCTTGCCCTCATGGACTTCCCCTTTCTCCACCGCGATGCTTGAGCACTACTACCGCGAGCTGCTCAGCTTCATCGCCCGCAAGGTCAAGGATCGCGACGCCGCGGCGGACCTCGCGCAGGAGAGTTACGCCCGGGTGATCGCCATCCAGCGCGCCGGCCAGGCGGTTGCCGATCCACGCGCCCTGCTCTACCGCATCGCCCGCAACCTGGTGGTGGATCGCCACCGGCGCGACGTGGTGCGCGGCGAGACCGGGTTGCCGGAGGAAGATGGCGAGCAGGTGGCCGAAGGCATGACCGCGCCGCCAGCCTGGGAACCCGAAGTGGCGGCCATGTCCAGCCAGGGCGTGGAGGCCCTGCTGCAGACCATAGAGGCCCTGCCGCCGCGCTGCCGCGAGGCCTTCATCCTGTACAAGTTCGACGGCCTGAGCTACGCCCAGATCGGCGAGCGCATGGGCATCTCGGTGCGCACGGTGGAGATGCAGCTGCAGATCGCCATGGATGCCTGCTGGCGCTGCCTGGACAAGACCGGCGGCCATCCGTATGCCGCCGCCCGGCCAGGGCGCAAGCCGCGCGGGAGCAGGAAATGATGGCGCTCCCGATCATTCCCTGCCGCCCGATGACATCCGGCTACCGGTTTCAGCCCTGTGCGCGCGTCTACCCTGAAAAAGGGGGCCTGCCGCGATGAAACCGTCACCGATGCCTGAAGAGAACGCCGATGCCCTGCGCCAGCAGGTGCTGGCCTGGTTCACCCGCCGCCAGGGCGCCGACTGGAATGCCGCCGACGAGGCCGCCTTCCAGGCCTGGCAGGCGCAAGACCCCGCGCGCCACGCCGCGGTCGCCCACTGGGAAGCGCACTGGCAGACGCTGGACGCCCTGCCGGCGGACGCCATCGCCCGCCTGCGCGCCGGCCTGGCGCGCGACAAGGCGGCGGAGATACAGGCGCCGCCGCCCGCCGCCAGCACGATACCGCCCGCCCGCCCGGCCTTCGCCCGCTCCCGCCGCCGCTTCCTGCCGGCCTTCGCGCTCACCGCCTCGCTGGCGGTCGGCCTCGCCGGCTACATCGCCTGGGATTACAGCCAGACGCCGCTGTTCTCCCACAGCTACGCCAGCGCCCGCGGCGAGCAGGCCCAGCTGCGGCTACCGGACGGCAGCGAACTGCTGCTGGATACCGGCACCCGGGTGGAGGTGGCCTATTACCGCGGCCGGCGGGAAGTGAAGCTGATCGACGGCCAGGCGATGTTCTCGGTGCAGGCGGACAGCGAGCGCCCCTTCCAGGTCGCCGCCGGGGCGGTCAAGGTCACCGTGGTCGGCACCCGCTTCGCCGTACGCCACACGCCGCAAGTCGCTGGCGCATCCGCCACCGTGGTGTCGGTCGAGCACGGCCGGGTGCGGGTCGCCACCCGCGACGGCCTGCCCGCCGGCGAGCTGCTGCTGGTGGCCGGCCAGCGGGTGGAAAGCGACACGCTGGGACTGCTCACGCCGGTGGCGGCAGTGCCGCCGGAGGACGTGGCGCCCTGGCGGGAGCACCGCATCAGCTTCGTCGATGTCACCCTCGCCCAGGCGGTGGCGGAGATGGAGCGCTATGGCGACACCCGCATCCGCCTGAGCGACCCGGCGCTGGCCGCCCTGCGCCTGAGCGGCACCTTCGACCCGCGCGACCTCGCCACCTTCCGCCGCATCCTGCCGCGCGCGCTGCCCATCCGCCTGCAGGAGCACGAGGGTGCGCTGGAAGTGCAGGCCCGTGCCGACGCACCGCGGACAGCACCACAGCCAACGCCGCAGATAACGCCGTGAAACGCAGGCACGGCACCCACCCCGCCTTCACCGAAAAGGCCGGGGAAAGAAATTTCCGTTGCGCTTACCGTAGATCGGCGCAGTGCCGCGTCCACCTGAATGGGAATCGTTATCAACCTTCCATTCAGAGAATGCACATGACTCGCTCCATGCTGCGGCCCGCGCCGCTGGCCCTGCTCGTTGCCCTGGCGCTGGGCACCCCCGCCGCCCTCGCCCAAACCACCGCGCAGGTGCAGGTGGACATCGCCGCCCAACCGCTCGCCCAGGCCCTCAACGAGTGGGCGCGGCAGACGCGCATCACCGTCGTCGTGAGCCAGGACCTGGTCGCCGGCAAGCAGGCGCCGGCGGTGTCCGGCCGCCTCAGCGCGCGCGACGCGCTGGACAAGCTGCTGGCCGGCAGCGGCCTAGTGGCGCACCAGGACGGCAACGCCATCGTCATCGACCGCCGCCCGCTGCCCACCGGCGAGTCGGTACTGAAGGCGGTCACCGTCACCGCCCAGGCCGCGCGCGGCGCCACCAGCGAAGGCAGCGGCTCCTACACCGCGCACGCCACCACGCTGGGCAAGTCGGAGCACACGCTGCGCGAGATTCCGCAATCCATCTCCGTCATCACCCGGCAGCAGATGGAAGACCGCAACGTGGTCAGCATCGAAGAAGCCATGAGCTACGCCACCGGCATCGGCTACTACTCCAACGAAGGCCAGGACACGGGCACCTTCTACGCCCGCGGCTACAGCGGCCTGCAGATGCAGTACGACGGCATCGCCAACAACACCGGCGGCTCCAACATCCAGGCGGACATGGCCATCTACGACCGCCTCGAAATCCAGCGCGGCCCGGCCGGCCTGCTGCAGGGCTCGGGCAACCCGGCGGGCACCGTCAACCTGGTGCGCAAGCGCGGCCAGAAGGAATTCGCCGTATCCGGCAGCCTCTCCGCCGGCTCCTGGGACAACTACGGCGGCGACCTCGACGTCACCAGCCCGCTGAACGAATCCGGCAGCGTCCGCGGCCGCGCGGTGGTGGCGATGCGCGACCGCGACTTCCACTACGACCGCGCCGACAAGCGCAGCACCACCGGCTACCTCGCGCTGGACTTCGACCTCGGCCCGCGCACCACCGCCGGCCTGGCGCTCATCAGCCAGGACAGCAGCGCCAGCCCCTACGCCGGCGTGGTCGCCTACAGCAACGGCCAGATGCCGCACTGGAAGCGCTCCACCAACCTCAACGCGCCGTGGAGCGACAGCAGCACCCGCATCAACGAAATCAGCGCCGACCTCACCCACGCCCTGAGCGACGACTGGACCGCCAAGGCCGGCGTGCGCTACCGCGAGAGCAAGCTGGATTTCGCCACCGCCCGCCTGCAGTCGGCCATCAACGCCACCACCGGCCGCGCCACCCTGCTGCGCTACGAGCACCAGGGCATAGACGAGACCTACTACGCCGCCGATGTGAACCTCTCCGGCTTCTTCACCGCCTTCGGCCGCCGCCACGAGCTGCTGATCGGCCTGAACAGCGAGCACAACGAGTACGACTACAGCTGGGCGGTGGCCACCTCCCCCGGCAGCTACGACGTCAACAACCTGCCCTACGACCGCAGCCTGATGCCGCACGCCACGCCGCAGAACGGCTACGAGACCAACCAGTCCGGCTTCTACGGCATGACCCGCCTCAAGCTGCTCGACCCGCTCACCCTGCTGCTGGGCGGCCGCTGGTCCGACTACGAAGGCCGCAGCCGCTCCATCGCCGCCGGCACCTCCCACGCGTGGACCACCAACACCCGCGAGAAGGGCGAATTCACCCCCTACGGCGGCCTCATCTGGGACTTCAGCAAGCAGCTGTCCTGGTACGCCAGCTATGCCGACGTGTTCATCCCCCAGTCGAACAAGGACTGGGAAGGCAACACGCTGGAGCCGCGCGTGGGCTGGCAGGTGGAAACCGGCTTCAAGGGCGAGTTCTTCAACGGCGCGCTCAACGCCACCGTGGCCTTCTTCCGCATCCGCGACGAAAACCGCGCCATGACCGACCCGGACGCCAGCCACACCTGCAACGGCAGCACTTGCTCCATCGCCGCTGGCCTGATGCAGAACCAGGGCTGGGAAATCGACATCAGCGGCAGCCCGCTGCCCGGCCTGGAACTCACCGCCGGCTACACCCGCAACGACACCGAGTACCTGAAGGACAGCAACGCTGCCCGCGAAGGCGTCATCCAGCCCTCCAGCACCTCCTCGCCGCGCCACGCCTTCAAGTTCTGGGGCAACTACCAGTTCGGCGCCGGCGCGCTGGCCGGCTGGAGCCTGGGCGGCGGCGTGCAGGCCTACAGCAAGACGCAGGGCTCCGGCGGCCTGCGCCAGGACGCCTACAGCATCACCTCGCTGCAGGTCGGCTACCAGATCGACCGCCACTGGAAAGCCATGCTGACGGTGAACAACCTGTTCGACACCGTCTATTTCCGCCAGCTCAACGGCCCCGCCGCCTACAACTACTACGGCGACCCGCGCAACGCGATGCTCACGCTGCGCGCCAGCTACTGACAGGCCGGCCGGTGACGAAACCCCGCATTCACTCCCACCAGGAAACGACTACATGAAGGATGGATTCCGCCAGTCCATGGCCTGGCTGCACACCTGGACCGGCCTGGTGGTCGGCTGGGTGCTCTATTTCGTCTTCGTCACCGGCACCGCCGGCTACTTCCACCACGAAATCACCCGGTGGATGCAGCCGGAGCGGCCACTCGTCCAGTCCCAGGCGCTGGGGCTGGACGAAAGCGGCGTCGCGGTGGAACACGCGCTGACGCGGCTGGAACAGCTTGCGCCGGTGGCGGCGAGCTGGCGCATCACCCTGCCGCAGCTGGCGCCTGCCTCGCGCACCTGGCAGGAGCTTGCCATCCGCTGGGAAGACATGCCGCAACCCGGCCACGACTGGGGCGCCACCGGCAACGAGCAGCTCAACGCCCAGACCGGCGCGGTGCTGCCCGCCGAAGCTGAACCGCGCGCCACCTCCGGCGGCCGCGGCCTCTACCGCATGCACTACGTGCTGCACTACATGTCCTTCGACTGGGGCATACGCATCGTCGGCGTCTGCACCATGCTGATGCTGCTGGCCATGGTCACCGGCGTCATCGCCCACAAGAAGATCTTCACCGACTTCTTCACCTTCCGCCCCGGCAAGGGCCAGCGCTCCTGGCTGGACGCCCACAACGCGGTGAGCGTGATGGCGCTGCCCTTCCTGCTGATGATCACCTACAGCGGCCTGGTGTTCTTCCTGTTCACCTACATGCCGGCCGGGCGCGACCTGCTCTACGGCAGCGGCCAGGATGGCCGTACGGCCTTCGCCGATGCCCTGCACGAGCACGGCGAACACAATCACGCCCCCATCGGCCGCCCGCTTGCCCCGCTGGCGCCCATGCTGGCCGCGGCCGAAAACACCTGGGGTCCGGGCAAGCTCTCCTCCATCACCATCGAGCGCCATGAAGGCGAACCGCCGGAAATCGTGCTCGCCCGCCAGCAGCAAGGGCTGGACTTCTGGAACACCCCCAAGCTGCGCTTCCACGCCGAAACCGGCGAGCCGCTGCCGGAAGAACCCACGCCCGGAGGCAGCGCCGTCACCACCCAGAGCGTGATGCTGAACCTGCACGAGGGCCTGTTCGCCGACACCGGCGGCCGCTGGCTCTACTTCGTTTCCGGCCTGCTCGGCTGCGCGATGATAGGCACCGGCCTGGTGCTGTGGACGGTGAAGCGGCGCAAGCGCCAGGGCGAAGGCGCCCACTTCGGCCTGCGCCTGGTCGAAGCCCTCAACGTCGCCACCGTCGCCGGCCTGCCGCTCGCCGTCGCCACCTACTTCTGGGCCAACCGCCTGCTGCCGGTGGAACTGGCGGACCGCGCCGCCTGGGAATTCCACACCCTGTTCGCGGTATGGCTGGGCACCCTGTTCTACGGCCTGGCGCGGCCGCTGCCGCGCGCCTGGATCGAACTGCTGTGGGCCAGCTGCGCCGCCTACGCGCTGCTGCCCCTGATCAACGCCCTGACCACCGACCGCCACCTCGGCGTCACCCTCGCCCAGCGCGACTGGCAGCTGGCCGGCTTCGACCTGACGGTGCTGGGGCTGGGGGCGATATTCGCGATCATGGCGCGCAAGGTGACGCGCCGGGTCGGCAAGGCCGCCACCCAGCCGCCGGCGGAAACGAACAGGCAGCCGGCACCGCCCGCCGCTGCAGCCAACCGCGGAGGTGCCGCATGAGCAAGAACACCAAAACCCTCACCGCCGGCTACCGCTGGGCGGTGGCCTCGCGGGTAACCGCCGCCACGCTGGGCGGCTATGCCCTCACCTCGGCCGCCACCGTGCTGCTCGCGCTGATCTGGCCCATCCCCAGGGCGCAGGCGCTGCTGTCGGCCACCATGCTGAGCTTCGCCGTCTACACCGTCGCCGTGCTGTGGGTGTTCTCCACCCGCAGCCATCTGCGGGCCTGGGCCTGGCTCATCGGCCTCACCGCCGTGCTGTCGGCGCTGGCCTGGGCCATCGAACGCGGAGCCGCCGCATGACTGCAAGCTACCTCGCCATCCTCGCCCTGAGCCTGCTGGGCTTTTCCGCCCTGGCGCTGGCCACCGAGCGCCACGCCAAACACCTGCTGCGGCAAGTGCCCGCCCTCCACTGGCGGCAACTGTCGCGTGCCCTCGGCTGGCTGCTGCTCGCCCTGGCGCTGGCGCTGAGCATCCGCCAGCTGGGCAGCGGCATGGGCATCACCTTCTGGCTGGGCTGGCTGTGCATGGCCTCCCTCGTGCTGGTGTTCTCCTTCCCGAAATGGCCGTGGCAGCCGCCGGCCCCGGCCGCCGTGCCGGCGCGCAAGCCGGAGCTGCCGCCCATTCCCGCCTGGCCGCGCAAAGGCATCCGGCAGGTGGCGGCCACCACGCTGCTGGCGGCCACCGTCATCGTCTTCGTCGCCGGGCTGATCCTGCAGGGGCCGGACCCGCTGAAGCGCGACGACGCCCTGCACGGCACCGTCGGCCCGTGGACCTTCGTGCTCGCCGAGGCCGACCTCGACGAGCCGGAACTGGTGGACATGGACGTACCGCTCAAGGCCTTCCGCCTGCGCTTCTGCGAAACCTGCGACCTGGAAATCCGCCACGCCTACCTGAAGGTCAACAAGCCGCGCGCCCTACGGGTGGCCGGCATGGCCTTCGAAGGCGCCCGCCGCGAACGCCGGGTGGAAATCCAGCTGCCCTCCACCGTGCGCGCCGACAGCGAACTGTGGCTCACCGTGGTCGGCAAGGACGGCGCCGTGCACCAGACCGCATGGCCGATGGAGCAGGTTGCGCCCGCCACGGTGCGCTGGTTCGAACAACAGAGGAAGGCACAGGATGGACGCTAAGCACACCGATTTCCGCCACGGTTCCCGCCAACGCATCGGCCGCAGCCTGCTCGGCGGCGCCCTGCTGGCGCTCAGCCTGGGCGCCGCCGCCCACGAACCCGTGGCCCGCTGCGTACAGGTGGACGAGCAGACCATACGTTGCCGGGGCGGCTACGGCGACGGCGAAGGCGCGCCCGGCGTGCAGATGGAAGTGCTCGCCCACAGCGGCGAAACCCTGCACGCCGCCAAGCTGGACGCCGACTCCACGCTGATCTTCAAGCGCCCGGCGGAACGCTTCTACGTACTCTTCGACGTCGGCCCCGGCCACCAGGTGGTGATAGAAGACGACGAAATCGGCCCGGCCAGCGGGCGCAAGTAAGCCACCGGCGTGGCGGCCGGGTGCCGCCTGCCGCACCTCACCCGGGAAGCGGGCAGACACTGCGCCCGGTCCGTCCGCAATCTCGCGGCCCAAGCTCCGAGCCAGGCGGAGCTCTCCGGCGGACTCATCCCTCTCCATTCCCGGCAGCGCTACAGCACCCGCCGCAGCCGGCGATGGATGCCCCCTCGGCAGCTGGCTGCGTCCGGCGCAAACCCTTCCCTTCCTGCGCAGGGGTCACGCCCTGACATGCGGCTTTGCCTCAGCGGCGGGCCATTCACGCAAGCTCGCTATGCGTATGACCTAGCGAAAATGCCTATTCCGATCTCATCAATCGAGATACACTTCTGAAACATTTGGCTACACACCTTCAGCGGTGTCGAGATGAGCAGCAGCACACGGTTGGGCATCAATGCAGGCAGAAACACCGCAATGGACCAGGACTTCCACATTCCGTTTGTCCCCTCCGCACGAAATCCGGTCGGGCATTTCTGCCAATTCCCCTCTCCCAGCCCCGCCAGCCTCCGGGCCGCGCCACAACACCGCTAAGGCATCCATCAGACGAATCACGCGGCCACTGCATACGCGGGCCCCGGGATTCCCTTGTCCTTCACGCAAGCCGCAACACCATAGAACTCAGGGAGAAAACATGAAGAAACTCGGATTCATCTTCGCGCTTCTGGTCGCAGCCGCCCTGTCGACCGGCTGCGCGGTGAACCGCGCGACGGCGAAGGTCGATCCTTCGGCCAATCTCGCCGCCTTGAAGACCATGCATGTGGTGAAGCTGCCGGAAGAGGATGCCGGCATCGACACCCTGATTGCTGAAGATCTGCGCCGCCGCGGTTACTTGGTGACCACCGGCACGGAAAGACCCGCGAAAGTCGATGCCGTCGTCACCTACGTGGATCGCTGGATGTGGGACATCACGATGTACCTGCTCGAACTCACGGTGATGATCCGCGAACCGGAGACCGAATTCCCGATGGCTACCGGGAACTCCTTCCATTCCTCCCTGACGCGTAAATCCCCGCCGGCGATGGTCGAGGAGGTCATGACCAATATCTTCAAGGAACAGAAGCAATGAATCGCCGTTCGATCTTTTCCCTTCTCCTCTCCGCCATCGTCGTCGTCGGCATCACTGGTTGCGCCTCTTCGGCCAATCGCGAAGCGATGCTCGCCAAGGACATCCAGATCACCAAGGGACACCCGCAGACCGTCAGCGTGAAGACCGCCGGCGGTGCCGAAACCACCGCGATGGACAGCTCCAACATCTCGGATGAGGATTTCCGCGCCGCCATCGAAGAGTCGATCGCCCAGTCCAAGGTCTTCAAGTCCGTGGTGCAAGGCAAGGATTCCGACTACGAGCTGGCGGTGTCCATCGCCCAGCTGGACAAGCCGGTCTTCGGCCTGACCTTCACGGTGAACCTCGAAGCGAACTGGGTGCTGATCAAGCAAGCCGACCGCAGCGTGGTGATGAAGAAGGTCATCAAGTCTTCCCACTCCGCCACCGTCGGCGATGCCTTCGCCGCCGTGACCCGCCTGCGTCTGGCCGTGGAAGGCGCGGCGAAGAAGAACATCGAGCAAGGCCTGAAGGATCTGGCCGAACTCTCGCTGTAATCGAAGTAGTCCGCCCGCTCCCGGCCGGGAGCGGGCATCGGCCGCATAGCGCGGCTTCAGGAACGAACGGGCGGCATCCAGCCGCCTGCTTCAGCTCCCCGCCGATACGCCCGTCTGCCGCTCCGCCAGCAGCTTCACCGCGTCCCGCACCGGCAGTTCCAGTCCCTCGCCGCCTTGTTCGACGTGCGCCACGATGGCGCGGCGCATGCGCGGTTCCCAGAAGCGTTGCAGGTGGTTGGCGATTTCGCTGCGGGCCTGGGTGGGATCGGGCCAGGCTTCGAAGAACTGGCCGATCTGGTTGGCCATCTTGATCAGGGGCTGGATTTCCATGGTGGGGCTTCCGGGCGTCAGGCCGGCGGCGCGAGGCGGCTGGCGTGGCTGTAGAGGATCTGGCGGCCGCCGCGGGCGAAGCCGACCAGGGTGAGGCCGCAGCGCTCGGCGAGGTCGATGGCGCGGCCGGTGGGGGCGGAAACGGCGACCAGCAGGCCGAGGCCACGGATGGCGGCCTTGTGGGCCATCTCGTAGCTGGCGCGGCTGGTGCAGACGATGAAGCTGGTGGCGGCATCCAGCCCGGCACGGGCGGCGGCGCCGAGGAGCTTGTCCAGCGCGTTGTGGCGGCCGACATCCTCCCTCACCAGCAGCAGCCGGCCTTCGCGGTCGGCCCAGGCGGCAGCATGCACGCCGCCGGTGAGGCGAAACAGCGGCTGGGCATCCGGCAGCGCGGTGAGGGCGCGGGCGATGGCATCCGCCGTCGGCGCCGTGTCGCCCGCCAGCGCGGCATGCACCGGCGACGGGTCGGCGGCCAGCGCCTGCAGGCTGTCGATGCCGCACAGGCCGCAGCCGGTGCGGCCAGCCAAGCTGCGGCGGCGTTCCTTGAGCAGGGCGAAGCGTTCGCTGGCGACTTCCATGCGCAGTTCGATGCCGTCGCAGCCAGGCTCTATCTCGCAGTCGTACAGCTCGGCCGGCGTCCGCAGGATGCCTTCGGTGAGGCTGAAGCCGAGGGCGAAGTCTTCCAGGTCGGCCGGCGTGGCCAGCATCACCGCATGGGAAATGCCGTTGTAGACCAGCGCCACCGGCACTTCCTCCGCCACCCGGTCGGCATGCGGACGCAGCACGCCGCCGGCCAGCTCCAGCGCCGGCAGCGGACGCTGGCCGGCGGCGGCGGTGGAGCCGGGCGGCGGGGTGGAAGCCCCGTCGGGAAGCGCATCGGATCGCGGCATTGCGCGGTCTCCCTGGCCGGCGGCCCCCGCCCTCAGACCTCCACCTTGCCTTCGGCCGAGGCCGCGCGCAGGTGGTTTTCCTGGCGGCGGGTGAAGCGCTGGAAGCGCTCCTGCCATTCGGAGGGTTTGCTCACCGGCACCACCTGCACCGCGGTCACCTTGTATTCCGGGCAGTTGGTGGCCCAATCGGAATTGTCGGTGGTGATGACGTTGGCGCCGGACTCGGGGAAGTGGAAGGTGGTGTAGACCACGCCCGGCTGCACCCGCTCGGTGATGGTGGCGCGCAGCACGGTTTCGCCGGCACGGCTGCTGACGCCTACCCAGTCGCCATCGTGGATGCCGCGTTCCTCGGCGTCCTGCGGGTGGATCTCCAGCCTGTCCTCGGCATGCCACAGGTTGTTGGGCGTGCGCCGCGTCTGCGCGCCGACGTTGTACTGGGACAGGATGCGGCCGGTGGTGAGGATGAGCGGGTAGCGCGCATTCACCTTCTCTTCGGTGGCGACGTAGCGCGTCGGCATGAAGCGGCCCTTGCCGCGCACGAAGCCGTCGATATGCATGATGGGCGTGCCTTCCGGCCGCATGCCGTTGCACGGCCACTGGATGCTGCCCAGTTCCTCCAGGCGCTGGTAGCTGACGCCGGCGAAGGTGGGGGTGAGGCGGGCGATCTCGTCCATGATCTCGGACGGGTGGCTGTAGTCCATCGGGTAGCCGAGCGCGTTGGCCAGCTCGACGGTGATCTCCCAGTCCGCCTTGCCGGCCAGCGGCGGCATCACCTTGCGCACGCGGGAGATGCGGCGCTCGGCGTTGGTGAAGGTGCCGTCCTTCTCCAGGAAGCTGGCGCCGGGCAGCAGCACATGGGCGAACTTGGCGGTTTCGTTGAGGAAGATGTCCTGCACCACCACGCATTCCATCTCGCGCAGCGCGGCTTCGACGTGCTGGGTGTTGGGGTCGGACTGGACGATGTCTTCGCCCTGGCAGTAGAGGCCCTTGAAGCTGCCGTCCAGCGCCGCTTCCAGCATGTTGGTAATGCGCAGGCCGGGCTCGGGGTCGATGTCCACGCCCCAGGCTTCGCCGAAGGCGGCGCGGGTGAGCGGGTCGGACACATGGCGGTAGCCCGGCAGCTCGTGCGGGAAGGAGCCCATGTCGCAGGAGCCCTGCACGTTGTTCTGGCCGCGCAGCGGGTTCACGCCCACGCCTTCGCGGCCGATGTTGCCGGTGGCCATGGCGAGGTTGGCGATGCCCATGACCATGGTGGAGCCCTGGCTGTGCTCGGTGACGCCCAGGCCGTAGTAGATGGCGCCGTTGGGGCGGCCGCTGCCGGCGTTTGCCGCAGTGCCGTCGCTGCGGCCGGTGGCGTACAGGCGGGCGGCGCCGCGCAGTTCGGCGGCGGGCACGCCGGTGGTGGCCTCCAGCGCTTCCGGCGAGTTGGCCGGATCGGCGACGAAGGCGCGCCACATGGCGAAGGAATCGGCGTCGCAGCGCTCGGCGACGAAGGCTTCGTCCACCAGCCCTTCGGTGACGATGACGTGGGCCAGCGCATTGATGACCGCGACGTTGGTGCCCGGCCGCAGCTTGAGGTGGTGGGCGGCGGCGATGTGCGGCGAGCGCACCAGGTCGATGGCGCGCGGGTCGATGACGATGAGCTTGGCACCCTGGCGCAGCCGGCGCTTCAGCCGCGAGCCGAACACCGGATGGCCGTCGGTGGGGTTGGCGCCGATCACCATCACCACGTCGGCGTACTGCACCGAGTCGAAGGTCTGGGTGCCGGCGGAGGTGCCGTAGGTCTGGCCCAGGCCGTAGCCGGTGGGCGAGTGGCAGACGCGGGCGCAGGTATCGACGTTGTTGTTGCCGAAGCCGGCGCGGATCAGCTTCTGCACCAGGTAGGTTTCTTCGTTGGTGCAGCGCGAGGAGGTGAGGCCGCCGACCGCGCCCTTGCCATGCTTGGCCTGGATGCGGCGGAACTCGGAGGCGGCGTGGTTGATGGCCTCCTCCCAGCTCACCTCGCGCCAGGACTCGTCGATGCTGGCACGTATCATCGGCGACTTGATGCGGTCCGGATGGGTCGCATAGCCCCAGGCGAAGCGGCCCTTGACGCAGGAGTGCCCGCGGTTCGCCTGGCCGTCCTTGTACGGCACCATGCGCACCACTTCGTTGCCCTTCACCTCCGCCTCGAAGGCGCAGCCCACGCCGCAATAGGCGCAGGTGGTGACCACGCTCTTCTCCGCCTGGCCCTGCTCGATCACCGTCTTTTCGGTCAGCGTCGCGGTCGGGCAGGCCTGCACGCAGGCGCCGCAGGACACGCATTCCGAGCCGAGGAAGCTTTCGCCGGCACCGGCGGTGACGCGGGATTCGAAGCCGCGGCCGGAGATGGTCAGCGCGAAAGTGCCCTGGGTTTCTTCACAGGCACGCACGCAGCGGTTGCAGACGATGCACTTGGCCGGGTCGTAGGTGAAGTAGGGGTTGGAGGTATCCGGCGCGACCGCGTGTTCGGCATCGAAGTGGTTGTCGTTGCCCGTCATGCCGTAGCGCACTTCGCGCAGACCGACCACGCCGGCCATGTCCTGCAGTTCGCAGTCGCCGTTGGCGGCACAGGTGAGGCAGTCCAGCGGATGGTCGGAGATGTACAGCTCCATCACGCCGCGGCGCAGTTCGGCCAGCTTGGGGCTCTGGGTGCGCACCACCATGCCGGCCTCGGCCGGCGTGGTGCAGGAGGCGGGATAGCCGCGGCGGCCGGCTATCTCGACCAGGCACAGGCGGCAGGAGCCGAAGGGCTCCAGGCTGTCGGTGGCGCACAGCTTGGGCACGCTGCAGCCGGCCAGGCCGGCGGCGCGCATCAGCGAGGTGCCGGCGGGCACGGTGACGTCGTTGCCGTCGATGCTGAGGGTGACCAGGGTTTCCGATTCGCGCGCCGGCGTGCCCAGGTCCGGGCTGCGGTGGAAGGTGATGGGCACCGCGGCGGCGGCCGGCTGCAGGCGAGCGTGGGATGCGAGTTGGGGGTCGGGATGATTCATTGTTCTGTCTCCTCCTTCAGGCCGCGGCCGGCGCGGACTTGTCCTGCGCGCCGAAGTCGCGCGGGAAGTGCTTGAGCGCCGACAGCACCGGGTAGGGCGTCATGCCGCCCAGGGCGCACAGCGAGCCGTTGAGCATGGTGTCGCACAGCGATTCCAGCAGGGCCAGTTCCTTGCCCACCGGGCGGTGATGGACGCGGGCGTCGAGGATGCGGTCCAGCACCTCGGTGCCGCGGGTGGAGCCGATGCGGCAGGGCGTGCATTTGCCGCAGGATTCCTCGGCGCAGAACTCCATCGCGTAGCGCGCCAGCTTGGCCATGTCGGCGCGGTCGTCGAACACCACCAGGCCGCCGTGGCCGATCATCGCGCCCATGGCGGCGTACTGCTCGTAGTCCAGCGGCACGTCGAACTGGGATTCCGGCACATAGGCGCCGAGCGGACCGCCGACCTGCACCGCGCGTATCGGCCGGCCGCTGGCGGTGCCGCCGCCGTAGTCGTACAGCAGCTCGCGCAGGGTGATGCCGAAAGCCTTTTCCACCAGCCCGCCGTGGCGGATGTTGCCGGCGAGCTGGAAGGGCAGCGTGCCGTGGGAGCGGCCCATGCCGTAGTCGCGGTAGAAGGCGGCGCCCTTGGCCAGGATGACCGGCACCGAGGCCAGGCTCATGACGTTGTTGATCACCGTGGGCTGGCCGAACAGGCCGGCGATGGCCGGCAGCGGCGGCTTGGCGCGCACCACGCCGCGCTTGCCTTCCAGGCTCTCCAGCATGGAGGTCTCTTCGCCGCAGATGTAGGCGCCGGCGCCCATGCGCGCTTCCAGCTCGAAGGCGCGGCCGCTGCCGAGCACGTCCGGCCCGAGGTAGCCGGCCGCGCGGGCGCGGTCTATGGCTTGCTCCAGCGTGCGGAAGGCGTGCGGATATTCGGAGCGGACGTAGATGTAGCCCTGGGTGGCGCCCACCGCCAGCCCGGCGATGGCCATGCCTTCGATCAAGCAGTAGGGGTCGCCTTCCATCAGCATGCGGTCGGAGAAGGTGCCGGAGTCGCCCTCGTCGGCGTTGCAGCAGACGTACTTCTGCGCCGCCGGGGTGCCCAGCACCGTCTTCCACTTGATGCCGGTGGGGAAGGCCGCGCCGCCACGGCCGCGCAGGCCGGAGTCGGTGACTTCCTGCACCACCTCGGCCGGCGCCATCGCCGCCGCCCGCGCCAGGCCGTCGAAGCCGCCGTTGGCGCGGTAGTCGTCCAGGCACAGCGGATCGACGATGCCGACGCGGGCGAAGGTGAGCCGCTCCTGGCCGGCGAGGAAGGGGATGTGTTCGGTGAGGCCATGGCCGAGGCGATGCGGCGCACCGTCGAGGAAGCCGGCGTCGAACAGCGCCGCCACGTCCTCCGCCTGCACCGGGCCGTAGGCGATGCGGCCGTGGGAGGTGACGACCTCCACCATCGGCTCCAGCCAGTACAGGCCGCGCGAGCCATTGCGCACGATGTCCACCGCGATGCCGCGGCGGGCGGCCTCGGCGGCGATGGCGGCGGCGGTTTCCTCCGCGCCCAGCGACAGGGCGCCGGAATCGATCGGGATGTAGATGCGCCGGGCTTCAGCGCCGCTCCCCTCGCGGGAGAGGGCTTGGGGAGAGGGGGCAGCGGCCATATCAGCCGGCGAAGTCGCCATCATGCCGCCACCTCCTGCGCTTCCAGTGCATCCCGCTCGCGCAGCCCCGCCAGCAGCGCATCGAAGCGCGCCGGCGTGATGCGGCCACGGACGTCGTCGTCCACCCGCACTGCCGGCGAACAGGCGCAGTTGCCCAGGCAATACACCGGCAGCAGGGTAACGGCGCCATCAGCGGTGGTTTCGTGCCAGTCCACGCCCAGCGTGGCGCGGGCGTAGGCCTCCAGGCCCTCGCCGCCCATCGCCTGGCAGGACTCGGCGCGGCACACCTGCACCACATGCCGGCCCGGCGGCTGGGTGCGGAAGTGGTGGTAGAAGGTGAGCACGCCGTAGACCTCGGCGCGGCTGAGGTTGAGCGCGGCGGCGATCATCGGCACCGCCTCCGGCGGCACCCAGCCGAATTCTTCCTGGATGGCATGCAGGATGGGCAGCATCGCGCCCGGCAGGGCCTTGCGCGCATCGACGAGAACCTGCAGGCGATCGCCCGCCGGCGTACAGGACGCGGCAGGCGTTTGTTGGGGCAGCGGGGTCGGGGGAGTGCTCACGTTTTCTGGTCTCCTGGCCGGTGCCGCCGTGGGTGCGGCACCGGTGCCTGGGCTATTGCGGGAACGGCTAGCCGAACAGCGCCGCCGTCTTCTGCAGGGTTATCCAGATGCCCCAGCCCAGGGGAATCCAGACCGCCGCCCAGGCCAGCAGGACCTTGCCGGAATGGGAGGCTTCCTTGGCCAGCGCTTCCACGTCCTGCATGAAGTGCTGGTGGGTGTTGTCGGCCTGGCGCTTCTCTTCCGCCAGTTCCTCGTCGCCCATGTAGTGCTGCTCGGCCACCGGCTTCACCAGCCAGTTGCAGATGAAGCCCAGCACCAGCAGGCCGGCGAGGATGTACATGGTCACAGTGTAGGCATCCGCCCGCGCCACGCCCTGTTCGAGTTGGTACTCGCGGATGTAGTTCACGATGACCGGGCCGAGGATGCCGGCGGTGGCCCAGGCGGTGAGCAGGCGGCCGTGGATGGCGCCCACCATCTTGGTGCCGAACATGTCCGCCAGATAGGCCGGCACGGTGGCGAAGCCGCCGCCGTACATGGACAGGATGATGCAGAAGAAGATGACGAACAGCGCCAGGCTGCCGGCCGCGGCGGTGGTGGGAATGGCGGCGTAGAGCGCGCAGCCGAGCAGGAAGAAGATGGAGTAGGTGAGCTTGCGCCCCAGCTTGTCCGACAGCGAGGCCCAGAAGAAGCGGCCGGCGATGTTGAACAGCGACAGCAGCCCGGTGAAGCCGGCCGCCACCGCGGCGATCTGCGTCTTCTGCACCGCGTCCAGCTCGTTGAAGCTGGCGTCCACCCCGATCAGCTTGCCGGCGAACACCTCCTGCAGCAGCGGCGAAGCCATGCCGATGATGCCGATGCCGGCGGTCACGTTCAGGCACAGCACGCCCCACACCAGCCAGAACTGCGGCGTGCGCCAGGCCTTGTCCAGGTGCACATGGCGCTGGGTGACCATGCTCTTCTGCGCCGCCGGCGGCGCCGTCCAGCCAGCCGGCTTCCAGTTCGGCGGCGGCACCCGGTAGCCCAGCGCGCCGGCCATCATGAAGACGAAGTAGATCGCCGCCATGCACAGGAAGGTTTCCCACACGCCCACCGAGGTCGGGGTGGCGAAGGCGTTCATCAGCTTGTCCGCCAGCGGCGCGCCTATCATCGCGCCGCCGCCGAAGCCCATGATGGCCATGCCGGTGGCCATGCCGCGGCGGTCGGGGAACCACTTGATCAGCGTCGATACCGGCGAGATGTAGCCCAGCCCCAGGCCGATGCCGCCGATCACCCCGGAGCCCAGCCACAGCATCCAGATCTGGTGCATGTACACACCCAGCGCCGAGATCACCAGGCCGCCGCACCAGCACACCGCCGCCACCACGCCGGCCTTGCGCGGCCCGGCGCGTTCCAGCCAGCCGCCCCAGATCGCCGCCGAGCAGCCGAGGAAAACGAAGAACAGGGTGTACATCCACCCCAGCATGGAGATCTTCCAGTCGCAGCCGGTGGCGAACACCTGGGCCAGGAAACTCATCTCCGGCGCACAGGCGAGCGGCGCGGTGATGCCTACCGCTTTCGACAGCGGCAGCCAGAACACCGAGAAACCGTAAGCCATGCCTATGCATAGATGAATTGCGAGTGCTGCCGGGGGAACCAGCCAACGATTGAATCCAGGCTGGGCGATGGTGCGTTCCTTGGCGAGCAGGCCGAAACCCGTCGCAGCAAGCGTTGCCGACATTGAGCGTCTCCTTTGGTGTTATCTGTCACCACACTGGCGAACTGATACGGCGTCAGGCCGGGCTCATATTGTCTCGCACGCCTCTATCCCCGGCGCCGTCCGCGCAAGCTACGCCCGTGGAACAGGGCTTGGAAAACGATAAAAAACGAACGGCCGTTCGGCTGCGGCGAACGCCGCCGTGCTGCATTGCGGCAGGAATTCCCATGCCGGGCATGCGGAGACGCTAGGCCGGCAGGAATGAAATTGTTATATTGACAATCATTCCTATTCGCAAATAGCCCGAAATGTCCGCCGCTAGCACGCCCCGCCGCGATCTCGTCCATCGCCTCTACAGCCAGCACCACGGCTGGCTGCTCGGCAGCCTGCGACGACGCATCCGCAACAATGCGGACGCCGAGGATCTGGCGGCGGACACCTTCTGCACCGTGCTGGCGGCACGTTTCGAACCAGCGCTGATCGAGGAGCCGCGCGCCTACCTCGTCACCATCGCCAAGCGCCTCGCCTTCCGCCTGTTCCGCCGCCGCGAGCTGGAACAGGCCTACCTGGAGCGGCTGGCGCTGCTGCCGGAGCTGTTCGCGCCCTCGGAAGAGGAACGCGCCATCCTGATGGAGGCCATCAACCGCATAGACCGCGCGCTGCAGGGCCTGCCGGTGGCGGTGAAGGCCGCCTTCCTCTATCACCAGCTCGACGGCCTCGGCCAGAGCGAAATCGCCGGACTGCTCGGCGTGTCCACCAAGACGGTGCAGCGCCATCTGAAGGCCGCCATGCGCCGCTGCTACCTGCTGGAGCTGGACGCATGAGCGCCCGCCTTCACCCGCAAGACCGCCGGGCAGCCCGATGAGCCGCCTGGACCCCGCCGCCGAACAGGCCATCGACTGGATGCTGCGCCTGCACTCCGGCGCCAGCGCCTCCACCGACGCAGCCGCCTTCGCCGCCTGGCATGCGCACGATGAAGCCAACCGCGCCGCCTGGGCGCGGCTGAGCGAACGGCTGGACGGCCCCTACGCCCAGGTGCGCGCCATAGACGCCCGCCTGCCGGGCCAGGCCGGCGAGGTGCGCGAAGTGCTGCTGCGCCCGCCCCAACGCCGCCGCTTCCTGCTGCGCAGCCTTGCCGCCGCCGGCCTGCTGGGCGGCAGCGCCTGGCTCACCGACCGGGTAACGCCGCTCGCCACCCTCACCGCCGACCTGCGCACCGGCACCGGCGAGCGCCGCGACATCCGCCTGGCCGATGGCAGCCAGCTCGCCCTCAACGCCCGCAGCGCGGTGGATGTCGCCTTCGACGGCCATACCCGCGCGCTGTACCTGCGCCGCGGCGAACTGGTGGTGGACGTGGCGCCGGGCGACCGCCCCTTCCTCGTCCACACCCGCCACGGCAGCGCCCGCGCGCTCGGCACCCGCTTCGCCGTGCGGGAGGAAGGCAGCCGCAGCCTGGTGGCGATGCTGGCCCACAGCACCGAACTGCTGGCCGCCAACGGCCACCGGCTGCGGCTGGAAGAAGGCGAAAGCGCGGTACTCGACGGCAACGGCATCGCCAGGCTCAGCCTGCGCCCGGCCAGCCTGGGCGCCTGGACCGGCGGCCTGCTGGTGGCCGACGACCTGCCGCTGGCCGAGGTGGTGGAGCGCCTGCGCCCATACTGCCGCGGCCTGCTGCGGCTGGCGCCCAACGCCGCCGGCTTGCGCGTGCAGGGCGTGTTTCCCCTGGACGATCCCGCCCGCAGCTTCACCGCCCTGGCCGAAACCCTGCCGCTGAAGGTGGCGGACTACGGCCTGTTCATTCTCATCGAAGCAGCCTGACGCTCCGCCGCCCGCACCGCCGCAGCCGGGCAGGCCGGCCATGCGGATTCCACGGCGCGGCGAAATGTAACAAGTGTCCACCCCGGCAGCGCTCCCGGCACAGGCCTCACGGTAACGCCCAAAACGAGATCCGACCGGAGGCCACATCCCATGCAGCACCGCAAGCGCCCCTGCCCGCGCATACGCCGCAACACGCTCGCCACCGCCCTCAGCACCGCGCTCTCCACCACCCTGGCCGCGGGGAGCTTCATGCCCGCCGCCGCGCAAGCGCAGCAGGCCACGGCCGCGGCGGAAACCCGCCGCTACGACATCCCCGCCGGCGAACTCGGCGCCAGCCTGAACCGCATCGCCGAGATCAGCGGCCGCATCGTCTCGGTGCCGCCGGCGCTGGTGCGCGGCCTGGGCGCGCCGGCGCTGGCCGGCAGCTACACCACCGACGAGGCGATGCGCCGGGTGCTGGCCGGCAGCGGGCTGGAGCCCTATGCCACCGACGGCGGCACCCTCAGCGTGCGCCCCGCGCCACGCCGCGAGGAAAGCCGCATCCTGGGCGAAGTCACCGTGGCCGCCACCGCCCTCGGCGACGGCACCACCGAAGGCAGCGGCAGCTATACCGCCACCGGCCCCACGGCCACCGCCACCCGGCTCGGCCTGTCCAGCCGCGAAACACCGCAGTCGGTCAGCGTCATCACCCGCCAGCAGATGGACGACCAGGGCATCACCCTGCTGGCCGACGTGGTGCGCCAGACCACCGGCCTCACGCTGACCAAGAGCGGCGGCAACGCCTCGGTGGACAACGCCATCTACTCCCGCGGCTTCGCGGTCGAGAACTTCCAGATCGACGGCGTCGCCCGGGTCAACGGCAGCTCGCTCACCGCCTTCCTGGTGAATGACATGGCGCTGTACGACCGCGTCGAGATCGTGCGCGGCGCCACCGGCCTGATGAACGGCGTCGGCACCCCCAGCGCCACCCTCAACATGATCCGCAAACGCCCGACCGCCGAATTCCAGGGCTACGCCCAGGCCACCGTCGGCTCCTGGGACAGCTATCGCGCCGAAGTGGATGTTTCCTCCGCGCTCAACGAGGCCGGCACGGTGCGCGGCCGGGTGGTGGCCGCCACCCAGGAGAACGGCTCGCAGGTGGATTACGAGAAGGAACGCAAGCACATCTTCTACGCGGTGGTGGACGCCGACCTCGGCCCCGACACCCTGGCCAGCGCCGGCGTCGCCATGCAGGAATACAAGGCCACCGGCACCAGCCGCACCGGCCGGCCGTTGTTCTATTCGGACGGCTCGCGCACCGACTGGAGCCGCTCCGACTCCGCCGCCGCGCGCTGGGCGGAATCCGAGCGCAACAACCTTTCCCTGTTCGCCTCGCTGGAACACCGCTTCGCCAACGACTGGAAGGTGAAAGGCACGCTGACCTACGACAAGAGCGAAATGGACAACTGGCTGGGCTACGCCGCCAACGGCTACCCCAACCGCGCCACCGGCGCCGGCTCCGGCCTGTGGGCGGCGCACTGGATCTACGAACCGGAACAGACCGCCTTCGACCTCTACGCCAGCGGCCCCTTCAGCCTGTTCGGCCGCGAGCATGAGCTGGTGATCGGCGCCAGCCACTCCTACACCAAGGACAGGCACCCGCGGTACACCTGGTGGTACTTCAGCGGCTGGAGCCCGTCGATAGGCAACATCTACACCTGGGATGGCACCACGCCGGCGCGGCCGGACAATCCCCGCATCGGCACCGAGGACCAGGAGCAGCGCATCCGGAGCGCCTACGCCACCGTCCGCCTGCGCCCCACCGACGCGCTGTCGCTGATCCTCGGCGCCCGCGTCACCGACTGGGAAGACGAAAGCTGCAGCGCCTACTACAGCGGCAGCAGCAGCTGCACCAGGCGCAACGAAAGCGGCCAGCAGACGCCCTACGCCGGCCTGACCTACGACTTCCACCCCAACTGGTCCGCCTACGCCAGCTACACCAACATCTTCAAACCGCAGACCAGCAAGGACACCAGCGGCAGCTACCTGGACCCGCTGATGGGCAACGCCTACGAAGCCGGTGTGAAGGGCGAGTTCTTCGACAAGCAGCTCAACATCGGCGCCGCCGTCTACCGCATCCTGCAGGACAACTACGCCGTCTCCATCCCCGGCGTGCAGACACCCGACGGCAGCCAGGCCTACCGCGCCGCCTCCGGCACCAAGACGCGTGGTTTCGAAGTGGAAGTCAGCGGCCGGCTGACAAGCCAGTGGCAGGTTTCCACCGGCTTCTCGCGCAACATCGTGCAGGACAGGAATGGGGATGCGCTCAACACCCAGGTGCCGACCAACACCTTCAAGCTCTTCAGCAGCTACCTGCTGCCGCAGTTCGGCCAGGGGCTGACCGTGGGTGGCGGCATGCGCTGGCAGAACCGCAGCTGGAGCGACTTCACCTACGTCACCGGCTCTCCGCGCGTCACCCAGGAAGCCTATGCGGTGGTGGACCTGATGGCCCACTACGCCTTCGACAAGCACACCTCGCTGTCGGTGAATCTCTACAACCTGTTCGACAAGGAGTACCAGGCGGTGTCCTCGTCCTCCTACTACGGCGAAGGCCGCAACCTGCGGGCGACGCTGCAGTACCGCTTCTAGGGCAATGGAGTCATAGGGGAGAGGTGTAGCAGGAGCCTCTCCCCGGCCCTCCCTCGCTGGGGGAGAGCCGGGGAAAGGGGAGCGGATCAGGCCAAGGACTCTCCACCGCGTGCTGCTTCCGCATGACCTCCCGGCACTGAAGCCGAAGCCCCGCCGCCCGCCTTGTTCCGCCGCGGGCAGTCCTTGCAGGGCTTGCGCTTCTTGCAGCACTTTTTCTTGCCGGCCATCACCGCCTCCTCCCGTGCCGCCGCCTTCAGCCCGGCTTGATCGCCACCTTCAGCACCCCGTCGCGCTGGTGGCCGAAGAGGTCGTAGGCGGCAACGATGTCGTCCAGCTTGAAGCTGTGGGTAACCATGGGGCCGAGGTCGATGCGCTGCGACGCGATGATGTTCATCAACCGGCGCATGCGCTCCTTGCCGCCGGGGCACAGCGAAGACACGATGTTCTTCTCCGCCAGGCCGGCGCCATAGGCCCCCACCGGAATGCGCAGATCCTCGGAATACACGCCCAGGCTGGACAGCGTGCCGCCCGGCTTCAGCACCCGCAGCGCGGCCTCGAAGGTGGATTGCAGGCCCAGCGCCTCGATGGCCACATCCACGCCGCGGCCGCCGGTGAGGCGCAGGATTTCCTCCACCACGTCCACCTCGCGGAAATTCACCGTGACGTCCGCCCCCATGCGGCGCGCCATCTCCAGCCGGCCGGCCACGCCGTCCACGCCGATGACCAGGCTGGCGCCGCGTAGCCGCGCGCCGGCGGTGGCGCACAGCCCGATCGGCCCCTGGGCGAACACCGCCACCACGTCGCCGATGCGGATGTTGCCGGCTTCGGCGCCGGCGAAGCCGGTGGACATGATGTCCGGGCACATCAGCACCTGCTCGTCGCTCAGCCCGTCCGGCACCGGCGCCAGGTTGGCCTCGGCGTCCGGCACCAGCACGTACTCCGCCTGGGTGCCATCCACCGTGTTGCCGAAGCGCCAGCCGCCCATGGGTTTGTAGCCGTGGCCCAGCGGCCCGCCGTCCTGCGCGGGGTGGCCATCCTGGCAGGCATGGGAGCGGAAGCCGGGGCAGATGGCGCCGGCGATGGCGCGCTGGCCTTCGCGGTAGCCGCGCACGTTGGCGCCCAGCTTCTCGATCACGCCCACCGGCTCGTGGCCGATGGTGAGGCCGGGCGCCACCGGATATTCGCCCTTGAGGATGTGGATGTCGGTACCGCAGATGGTGGTGGTGGTGATGCGCAGCAGCGCATCGTCCGGACCGACATCGGGAATGGGCTTATCGGCAAGTTCGATCCGCCCCGGGGCGACGAACACCGCCGCCTTCATCATTGCAGCCATCGCTATTCTCCTTGTCTTCGGGGCGGAACCGCGCTTGCGGCCACCCCTGGTTGCGGGTGCATGCCGCCTGCGGGCGGCACTTCCAGTCTAGCAAGGGTGCAATACAGCGGCATCACGCGGATGGCCGCGGCCGATTGCCTCAGCTTATGACGTTAGCGATAGACGGGAAAAGGTGCGACGGCTGGCGAGGCCGGACCCGCCTTCAGCCGCGGCCGGAGAAATTGATCGCCTCGGAGAACAGTGCCTGCACCATGGGCGAACGCGGCTCGCGCGCCATCGCCACCAGCGCGATCTGCCAGGCCAGCCGCGGCTCCACCAGTTCCAGCGTCTTCACCCCGCGCGGCGTGCCGATCAGCTCCAGCACCGCGCGCGGCACGATGCTGCACCAGGTGCCGGAACAGACGTGGGCCAGGATGCTGACGATGGAATTGCTCTCCAACGTGATGTTGGGCCGGCAGCCCAGGCGCTGGAACACGCCGTCTATGGTGCGGCGGTTCTGCATGTCCGGCGTCAGCAGGCAGAGGTTGAGCCGTGCCGCCTCCTGCCAGCTCACATTGTCGCGCTCGGCCAGCTGGCCGTCGGCCGGCGCCAGCACCACATGGTTCTCGTCGGACAGCGGCACCATCGCCAGATCCGGCTCGGCGGCGGATTCGGTGTAGATGATGCCGGCCTCCAGCTCGAAGGCCCGCAGCCGCGCCAGGATCTCGTCGGTGGCCAGCGACAGCACCTCGGTGCGCACCTGCGGATGGCGCAACGCAAAGCCGGAGGTGAGGGAGGCAACCACGGTGAGCGCGGTCGGGATCACTCCCAACCGCAGCCGGCCGGACAAGCCGCCGCGCAGGCTGGCCAGTTCCTGGTGCAGGTCGGCCGCGCTGGCGGCGACGCGCTGGGCGTAGTCCAGCACCCGCTGCCCTTCCGGCGTCAGCCCAGCGAACTGCTGGCCGCGTTCCACCACCGCCACGCCCAGTTCGCTCTCCAGATCGCGTATCGCCGCCGACAGCGTGGAAGGCGACACATGGCAGCTCGCCGCCGCCCGGCCAAAGTGCTTCTCCCGCGCCAGCGCGATCAGGTAGAGGTATTTGCGCGAGATCATGCCGCCGCCCTCCACGACGCCGCCGCGGGCCGGCAGCCCGCTGGGGCCGGTGGCGTGCCGCGACATCGCACCAGTGCGCCAGCCGCAGGCAGGGAGAATCCTTCTGCCTGGGAAAGACTCGGACGAACACGGGACTTGCGTAGCGCAGCCGGGAACGCCAACGCTTGGTGCAGCCAGGAAAAGACCGAAAAGTAGCGCCCCCCGCCGCGCAGATCGCGGCCAGGAGACACAGCCCCATACCGCAACAGGCGCGGCAAGACCCGCGCGCAGGCGGAGAAACAGGCGTAGCGGAAATCCGGGAATGATCTGGCAGCCGCCAGGCCCACGTTCACAACCGCCGCAGCCAGGCTACCCAGCCCGGCAGCGCCGCACCCTCCGGCACGCCATCCAGCCCGCAGCTCTGCCTGCAACTCAGCCCTCTCGGCGCCTGGGCGCAAACGTGGAAAGGAGTGGCGGAAGAGAATGGGAGTCGAACCCACCTGGGACCGGCTGACGGCCCCACCCGGTTTTGAAGACCGGTCGCCCCACCGGGGAACGCCTCTCTTCCGCGGAAAAAACCATCGGCGGCCCACGCCGCCGAAGTCGCATATTGTAGCGCCTGCACGCCGGTAGGCCAGCGCGCCGGCAGCCAGCCTGGAGATGTTGCCCGCTATGGACACCAATCGATCACCAGCGCCTGCCAGCGCTATGCCTCGTTTCTACGATCTGCGCTTGGCGGCGTCTTCGAATCCGGCCGCCGCCTGATCCAGGCACTGGACTGCCGTGACGGCAATACCGTACCGGAGGTGGGCAGCCTGGCAAGGCGGAGGCCAGCTGAAGGCCACGCCCCTGGCGGGGCGTCCCCCTCTCCCCGGCCCTCTCCCACAAGGGGAGAGGGAGCGAACCCGGTGCGGGGTGAGCGGATTGGCTGAACCGCCCCGGGCTCAGACCGGTGGTTCGCCGCGCAGCATGTGGGCACGGCGGGCGCCCTCGCCGACGCGGCGGGTGTAGCCGACGCGGTCGAAGAACTCCAGCAGCTGGATGGCGCGCTTGCGGCCGATGGCGATGCGGTCGCGGAACTCGGCGGCGCGGATGCGGCCATCCGCCACCGCCAGGTCGGCGACGATGGCGACCAGTTGCGCCACCACCTCGCGGGTGTAGAACAGATCGCGCACCGGTTGGAAGACCTCTCCGCGCATGGCGAGCTTGCGCAGTAGCTGGCGCACATCCGCCTCCGGGATGGCCAGTTGCGTCGCCATATCGCGCACCCAGGGCGGATCGAAACCGCCGGCGGCCAGCAGCTTGAGCAGCGCGTCGGCGCGTTTGCGGTCGGCCGCGCTCAGTTCCACCTTGTGCTGCGGCAGATGCCAGGCCGAGCCGGCACGCGCCAGCCGGCCTTCGGCCAGCAGCCCTTCCAGCAGGGCGAGGAAAGCGGCGGAAGGCAGCTGCGGCGCGCACATGCGGCGCAGGCGCTCGCGCTCCACGCCGGGCTCGTCGCCGAAAGCCTCGTGGTAGGCGCCCAGCTTGATCAGCACCTGGGCGGCCAGGCGCGACCAGTTGGCGGCGGAGAACAGGCGGTTGGCGGTGCGCACCTGCACCAGCTCGGCCGCCGGCAGCAGTTCGCGCCAGGCGTCGTCCGGCAGGTTGTGGGCAGCGGCCAGTTCATCGATGTCCAGGCCATGCGGCGCCGCTTCCAGCAGCGCGGCCAATCGCGCCGCGGCGTCCGGCTGCTCCAGCGCGGCCAGCAGCGCCAGCCGTTCCGGCCGGCGGCGATGGCGGGCGGGCGGGAAGGGATCGAGCACGCTGCCGCCGCCCAGAGTCTCGCGGCCGGCGGCATCGCGGATGACGATGCGGTCGCCATGGCAGGCGAAGATGGGCCTGTCCAGCACCGCCTGCACCAGGCCGTCATTGCCGGGAGCAAGGCCGCCGGCCTCCAGCGCGCCGTCCAGCAAGGCCAGCCGCGCCATCGCATGGCCACCGGCGTGGTGCAGGGTAACGCTGCTCCACTGGCCGAGCTTGCGGCCGGCTTCCGGCAGCAGTGTCAGACGCAGGTCGAGGCGGTCGGTCGGCCGCGCCAGCGCCGGCGTCAGCAGCCAGTCGCCGCGTTCGATTTCACGGTATTCGATGCCGACGAGATTCACCGCACAGCGGCTGCCCGGCCCGCCGGCCTCGGCCTTGCGGTTGTTCACATGCAGGCCGCGCACCCGCACTTCGCGGTTGAAACCGTCCGGCCGGGCGAGCAAGGTCTGGTCGCCTACCTGCACGATGCCGGTGTGCACCGTGCCGGTGATGACGGTGCCGGCGCCGGCGATGGCGAAGCGGCGGTCGGCCACCAGCCGCAGGCCGCCACGCACCGTGGGCGCGTTCTCGGCAGCGGCCACCGTGTCCAGATGGGCGCGCAGTCCGGCCACGCCCTCGCCACTCACCGCCGCCACCGGGAACACCGGGCTGCCGGCAAGCCGGGTGCCGGCCAGCAGCGCTTCCACCTCGGCGCTCACCTCCACTACCCGCGCCGGCTCCACCCGGTCGCACTTGGTGATCGCCACCGCGCCGCGGCGTATGCCCAGCAAATGGACGATGGCCAGGTGCTCGCGCGTCTGCGGCATCACGCCGTCGTCGGCGGCCACCACCAGCAGCGCGTAGTCGATGCCGGCGGCGCCCATCAGCATGGTGGGCACGAAGCGCTCGTGGCCGGGCACGTCGATGAAGCCCAGCACCCGCTCGTCCGCGCCCAGCACCTGCGCATAGGCGTAGCCGAGCTCGATGGTGATGCCGCGCTGCTTTTCCTCCGGCAGGCGGTCGGTATCCACGCCGGTGAGGGCGCGCACCAGGGTGGTCTTGCCGTGGTCGATGTGGCCGGCGGTGCCGATGAGCATGGTGGGAGATTTCCGGGAGTTGCGTGGGGCGGAGTGTAGCGCCCGGGCTGGCGTCGGACACGCGGCCGATGCGGCGGCCGGCTCATGCGGCCGGCGCGCCAGTGGGGAGAAGAGCGGTAGCGAGCGGACAGGCCGGATGCCGCCATTGCCGGCAGCATGGGCGCAAGGACCAGCGGGCTGCGTCCTTCGACTTGACTCTCGAGCATGCTCCTTCGACAGCCCGTGGAGCGGCGTTGCCGGCGCACCCACTGGGGCGACGCGCTCCGACTTCACCCTCGGGGCTCGCTTGGGTTGCCCAACACACGATGGCCTCGCCCCGTCGGCAACGCCGTGCCCCGCCACCGATCCGGCCGCTTCGACAAGCGCCGATGACGCGCAGCTCTACCATGTTGCGCTGCGGCATGAGCACGCCCCCGAGGGGTAAGATCTCCCTTCCCTGCCGCCCCGCGGCCATCTGCACAGGAGCGCGACATGAAGGTTTCCGTCATCGGCATGGGTGCGGTCGGCACCGAGATCGTGGGCTTCCTGGTCAACATGAGCGAGGTGACCGAGATCGTCGCCGTCGACAAGGTGCGCGAGCGGGCCGAGGCGGAGATCTGGGATTTCTCCCACACCACGCCCTTCACCTACGCCAAGAACCCCAGGCTGATCGCCGGCGGCATGGAAGACACCCAGGGCAGCGACATCGTCGTCATCACCGCCGGGGCGCAACTGCAGAAGGGGCAGACGCGCGACGACCTGGTGCGGGTGAACAGCGCCATCCTGCGGGAGATCATCGCCGGCGTGGAGCGCCACTCGCCAGGCGCCATCGTCATCAACGTCACCAATCCGGTGGATGTGATGACGCAGGTGATGCTGCGCGCCTCCAGCTACCCGCGCGAGCGCCTGATCTCCGCCGGCACGCTGATCGACACCGCCCGCTTCCTGCGCATCCTCAGCGAGCATGTGAAGATCGACCCCAAGAACCTGCACGGCTACATGCTGGGCGACCACGGCGCCACCGGCTTCATCCCCTGGAGCCTGTGCCGGGTGTGCGGCGCCGAGGTGGACACCTTCTGCCGCCAGAACAACCTGCCACCGGTAGACCGCGAAGCCATGCGCCAGCAGACCCTGGAAGCCGGCTACCGCATCTTCGAACGCAAGGGCAACACCAACCACGGCATCGCCGCCAGCGTGTTCCGCATCATCCGCGCCATCGAAGGCAACGAGCAGTCCATCCTGCCGCTGGGCGTGCTGCTGCAGGGCGAATACGGCGTAAGCGACCTGGTGATGAGCGTGCCTTGCGTGATCGGCCGCAAGGGCGTGGAGCGCATCCTTCGTCATGAATTCGCGCCTGAGGAACAGGCGGCGTTCCATGAATCGGAGCGGCATCTGCGCGCCTTGCTTGCGCTGGTGTGAATAAACCGCTCCCACCGAGAAAGGGGCGGTCGCCCCGTAGCATTGCCGCCATTCGGACACCGCAGGGGCGACATCCAACTCATCGGCGGCAAGATTCCGCTGAGGTGGCCAGCACCATCGCCACGAAACCGTTCACTACCTGAAGCAATCGCCTTCAGCCCGCCCGAAAACGAGACCTGCAAAACCCACTGCAGCATCTCGATTGAATAAGCGCAATCAGCTGAAAGGCTGTCAAACAGCGCTTTCGAGTCTTTCCGCGGCGCCTCAACAGGGTGCCGCGTCCTTTCTCGCCACCAGTTCTCTATAGCGGGCAGTTAATAAGACTAAACGGGTAATGAATAGAAAAATACATCCTCCCACGGATTCCTCTCTCCACTTCAGGAACAGAACTTGCCATTCATTCGCCAGACCCGGCTTTGCTTGTCGAACAAGACGGTTCTGTCAGTTGCCGCACCAATAAAAACAAGCGCGGCAAGCGACAAAGGCATGCAAGGACTGCGGTCACAGCGGCAAAAGAAGTTCCTTCATCCAACGAGAGAGACCGACATGAACGAATTCTATGTAGAAAGGCGCGGCAACGAAAAAGACGAGCACCTCGTCCACAAGGGCAACTGCCCTTCCCTGCCCGCCGAGGACCAATTGCAATACATCGGCGTGCGCGGTGGCAGCGAAGCCCCGCTCCAGGAAGCCGCCTACTTCTGGTATTCCAGCTCGGCGCCCTGTCCGGTGTGCATGGGCAGCTGAAAACCCGGGGTACCTTTCGGGCCTGGAAGCGCAGGGAATGGATTTATCGGGTACCGGCGTGCCCGATAAATCCATTCCGGCAATTCACTCCTGCAGATCATTACCTGCTTGAATCGAGATTCAATCGGTCTCGATTCACAAGGCCGTCCACACGTAGAAACTCATGCCGCCCCGGTCAATTCCCGCCGGGAAAACCAGGCGTGAATCAATCCCGCCTGATAGAACGCCACCGGCTCATAAAAACCGCCGGCCCTGATGACGGACGCCATCTGCGCTGGCGGAAGGATCGCAACGTCCTTCGCATAAGCCGCCCGCATCTGCTCCAGCCCGGCCGCGGGAATACCCGCCGCCAGCATCATCTTCAGCCATACATCCAGCAAAGCCTCATATGCGCCGGAACGCGTATCCGCCGCCAGGTCGGAGCTGGCCAGGACACCACCCGGGCGCAAGCGCGCCGCAATTGCGCCAAAGAAGGCGATGCGTGCCTCCTGTTCCAGAATGAACTGCGAGACAAGAAAACACGTCGCCCCGTCGAATGCCCCTTGGGCCGGCAGCGACTCCAGATAGCCCTCATGGAAAGAACAGCGGGAAACAAACCCGCCCTTCTCCGCCTTGCCGCGGCAGACATCCAGCATGGCCGCAGACGGCTCCACAGCCACAAACGACCATCCGGGAAAACGCTGCGCGAGATAAACAATCTCCTCGCCGGTACCCGCGCCTACGCAAAGCATCCGCGCATCGCGGGGGAGCCCTGCAAACACCGCCTCCAGCAGGAAATGCAGGCCTTCCCGAATAGGCGCAGTCTTCGCCCAGCGTTCGTCATAGCTCGCAGCCTGCTGTTCAAAAACGGCTTTGATTTCTTCACTATCCATGCTGCTTCCTGCGTTTTTACCGAATAGGGCCCGAGGCGAAACTCACCCGAAGAGACAAAAGGCCAGGCGTCATTCGACCACCTTTGGCCTGTCTTGCGCCCTTCGGGAAGCTTCTCGATCTGGCCGGCGATATCGCCAACAATACGCACAGGGTCGACCTGCAATGCAAAGGCAAGCTCGTCTCCATCGTATTTGCCACCCAGGACATCAGGAATCCCTAGGCCGTACTTTCTTCCTTGGGTCAGTGGGCCGCACTCGTCATTCGCTGGCGAGACAAGCGCGGACATGTACCAGTCGCGAAGAAAACCCTGGTCGATGGAGAATTGCTCAAGCGCATCCCGGTTGGCGGCGACGACGTCGCAGCAGCAGCCTTCAGGGGGAACCCGCGCAGGCCGGCACGCTTACCGGGAGGCTGGCGCCCACAGCTTGACCTTGGCCTTTTTCTCGTAGGCCATGCCCTTCGGGTAGCTGATGAGTTCGAGCTGCATGCCCCAGGGCGTCAACACATAGGTAATGGACTGCCCGGCGGCCGGCCCCTCATTCACCGCGAACGGCCCCATGAACGTTTTCACTCCCAGTTCCTTGGCACGCGCGAGGGCGGCCGGAAGGTCCTTCACGTAAAACGCAATGTGATGACCGCCGATGTCGCTGTTCTTCGGAATGGCGTTGCGCTGGTCCGGCGAGGCGTACTGGAACAACTCGATGTTGGCGCCCTGCCCGCAGCGCATCATCACGATGTGCTGGATCTCGGCGCGCGGGTTCACGTTCACCAGATCCTGCATCAGCGTGCCCTGCTCATCCTTGATCGGACCAAAGCGAAAAGCCTCCTCGCAACCGACCACATCGTGAAAGAAGGTAACGGCTGCATCCGCATCGGGCACGGTGAAACCGATGTGATCAATGCCGCGCACGCCTGGAATGGGCCCAGCCGCCGCAGCGGCGGATAAGGTGGCGAACAGCGCAGCAAAGGTGAAGGAACGTGTCAGGCTCATCGTGCTCTCCGTGGGTATTGTTTGGGCTCGCCGCAAACGAGGCGGGCGGCTCATGCTAGCCGGCGGAGGCAAACGTCGCTATCCACTGCACGCCGGGGGGATTACCCCCCCGACGAATCGATCTGGTGCTCAACCAAGTGACACAGCGGCTCGCCGGAATCGCCTTCAGGCCGTAGTCAGGCGTATTGAAGCGGGGTATTGCGGGGCTCCAGGAATCATATAGAGGGCATCACCGTAGCGCCGAGGTGGGATTCTCCTATAGCCTCAATGTGCTAGATGAGGGGCAGCAGAAGGCGCGAAGCGCAGGAGGGTACCGGCGGGTTAGGATGAGACGGAAATGCATTACTCATACCGAGCCACACTTTTGCGAGAGCTTCTTGAGAGCAAACTTTCCCCTCTCTGACACTGACAGATTGCTATCCGACGCAAGAATGGCCGCCAGTTTGCACCCAGAAGTTCCCAGTGTTTCCAACTCCCGAATTAATACTTCACCTGCAACACGTCGCACAAATGCCGAGCGATCTGACGAAGCAGCCGTCAATGTTTCGTCAAGCGGACTTTTCTTAGTCAGGGGGCGATCGCCAAGCGTTGGCACAAAGTGACCTTGACAATAACGCATGTCGGTCCACTCCCATTTTCGCCCTGTGACCCATGTTGCCTTTCCGTCAAGTAGTGACTTGTACGCTTTTGCCCTGACGGATGGTTGAATCGCGCTGCCTGCTATCTGAAGCAGATGTGCGTCGAGCACGGACGATCGCCCGACCTGAGCCAGAACCGAAGCTAATGGCCCTGCGGCACCGGATATCAGGCGCGACTTCAATACCCGGGCTGCGGCTTCAGTTGAAGCAATCTCCAAGACTCTTTGCCTTCCTTCATCTTCCGAGCGACCCCACGAATTCCAATGAGGAAGGACCGCGCATAGAACATCGACAACGTCGTCTGGGTTCGATGCGGCCGCAATTGACGGTAGCCGCTCGCGGGCGGCCGAACGAACTTGAGGTACCCAATCGTTGAGACGACGGACAACCATGGCAAGGAAAAATCGATTGGGCGCACCCCCCGAAAGGATGCGTAGGGTGCGCTCGCGCTTGAAGCCGTCGCCACTGCATAGATCAATCCAAGTAGGAAACGGAGGCAACCTGGCCCAGAATTTCCACTTAGCAGGTTTGGATTGTGCTGCGGCTTGGTAGAAGGCCGAACGTATAAGGTGTTCCCAATACTCCAAATTGGACAAAGGTAGACGTGACGTTACGTCTACCAACCCAGTCATGTCGGCAACCGCACCACTACCGGAGTTAAGTGAGACGATGAACTCGCTAACCGCAGATAGAACATGAACTTCGATTTCTCGTTGCAGCAACACGGAACTCAGCCTCATAACGCTTGCGTTAAGTCGCGCCGAGAAGCGACGTCGGCTTAGATGACGGGATGGACTCCGCTCCCCTTTTCCCCGCCCAATAGGCACCACCGTGCTCTGGGGAATGGGGATAGGTCTTTCCGTCACGGATGCGACTACCATTGCCTACGGCAATCCGCAGCCTCGTCCGAATAAAAAGCCCCACGCACCTCCTTCGCCGTCGCGGCCTGACAGATTCACCCTTACTCTTCACCCTTTCGCCGAGATTGATCTCTCATCATGGCAAACCGGGTCACCCCCACGCGACAGAACGCCGATAACACTTCCGGCTCTCCAGCAGCCGTTTGTACCGATTGGCGCTTCGCGGGCAGATTCCATGTCGGCACGGGTCATTCAGAACCCACTACAGATGCCGGATATACGACTGCAGATGATTCATCCCGGAAAGTCAAAAAAACGATCTGTCTTGATTTATGGGAGAGTCCATACAGGAATTGTTAGGCGATGGAGACATTACGCGGAAGCCTCACTGACGAGCTGGCTCCATACGGATTTTGCCTTCTCATCCGACGAAAATACTTGCATCTTCGGACTCCAGAATTGCCCTTCATTCACGACACATTCGAGCGTGGAGTCTTGAAACGTGAATATATAGTGGACGATATCCTTCAGAAACCGCGCTTTATCGTGCCGCGGATGAACAGAGTTTCTTTGCTCAAGCTCTGCAATCCAAGGCGAATTTTCGATGCGATGAACTCGATAGTACTTCAGACCGAACTTGGTTAAGGGGTGGCCTCCAAGTACTTCATCATTTGGTGATCCGAACTGAAACGTTTTAACCAACGGAAATTGGATCACGGCAGTTTCATCATCGGCAGTTGAGTACCGTAGAGACAGTTGCGTTTCTGTGGCAAACACAATTGCTTCGGGCGATGTGCTCGGCTGTGGCCATGAGTCGAGAAGCACGACGACAGGAGTTTTCATCAGACGCCTAACACCTGAATTAAGCCGCGCCGCGAAGCGGCGGAGAGCTCCTGCTACCCGTGACCATGACTGAAGTTGCCTTGAGCTGGAGAGGTAAGGTCTGCAAGCTCATCGTGCAGCGAATCTAGGATCGCTGCAATGGTGTCCGGAGCAGAATGCCCGTATTGCTCTTGGAGAGCGTTGGCAATGTGGCGAATCGTGTCTGCAAGGAAGACGCCCCACGCTGGAGCCTCATCACGGCCATTGTCCTGCCAAAGCCCAATGTTGATTGTGCAATGCTGCCCCTGCTCGGCAATCCAGGCGCTAAGCATTTGAATGGACTTTTCATCTCTTTGCGCTGCTGGTGGGATCACGAGTGGTTTCATAGCAGATCTAACGTAGAAGTGAGGGGCGGCCGGAGCGAAGCGTAGGGAACCACAAGCGCAGCTTGTGGCCGTCCCTCTCGACTGCCGGGTTAGCGGTTTTCGGATAGTGCAATTGACTTACCATCACCAAACCCATCATGAACAACGACTGATACCGGAATTGGATAGCTCCAACCCCCTGCTTTCCACCAGCACTCAGCAACCCATGCCTTCAATGCGTTAGCCGCAAGAGTAAGACCATCAAACCCCTCATCGGTAAAGTAGCTCTCTTCGAACTCTTCCATGTTTTCGAGACCACACGGAATCTCTTTTGAGCGGCCGGGGAATACAGAGAGATCAGAATTATCTACTTTGTTATTTTCTCCGGTGAAGTAGATCCACGTTGATGGTGAATCTAGACCATCGTCACCCATGAAAATTTGTACTTCAGCATCTTTAACCGTTGCAGGGACGGCGAGTGAGAGGAGTGCCCGAATTTCCGTGATGAAGCGAGGCGCGGTCTTATCGAGGCAGCGGCGGTATCGGGAAAGAAACTGTTCGTGGCTAAGGCCAAATGGAACCATGATCTGAACCGCTAACGTGGAAGTGAGGGGCAGCCGGAGCGAAGCGGAGGGAACCACAAGCGCAGCTTGTGGGCGGTCCCTCTCGACGGAATGGTTAGAGCAGTAGTTATTCATCTTCCTGACAAATGTGTGTGCAAACGCCGCCATTGCTCCAAATTGATATTTTTCGGTTCGTTGAAACGTTCCAGACATCAACATCGACACCAAAATCAAACGATCCGTAGTTGTCAGACTGTCCAATGCTCCTCTTGATATCCGTGATTCTTTGGCCAATTAGCAAGTCGCCATGTTCAGAAAAAAAACTCTGTATTGATTGATTATTTTGTCTAGGGGGGCAGTAATCAACAACAACCCCTTCTGGGTTTGTTGTCAGAAAGAAGGAAGCATGCCCAATGCTCCAGTAATAGTTAAATCCGCCATTCCAAGTCGACGCCTTGCCCCTAAACTTTCCAATAAAAATGACCACATCGTCGATTGATTTTCCTACGAAATATCCGTTTTCAATCAGTATCCGATCCCTCTTTCTAATGCATATATACCCGTGCGCCACTAGAAAAACGAAAACGGCAAGGCCCAACAAGATTGCGATCATGGCCATCGTGTCGCTCTAACGTAGAAATGAGGGGCGCCGGAGCGAAGCGTAGGGAACCCAAAAGCGCAGCTTTTGGGCGTCCCTCTCGACTGCCGGGTTAGGCTCCTTGGGATGAGCCACCGGTGATCTTCCTAATGCCGTTGTAGAGCGCGCACCCTACTAGCGTAAAAACAAACGTGACACTCGCCATTAAGAGGGGGACCGCAACAAGAATCATCTTTGGGAGGGGTTCAGAAGAGACATTGGACCTGAAGAATTCCATGATGCCAATAAAAGGAAATGCCAGGCCAGCAGCAGCTAATGCTGCAAGTGCAGATGAGCGGAAAACGCGAATGCGCGGAGGAATATGCATGGCTAGCACCTAACGACGGTGTAGAAAAACCCGATTTCCGGGCAAACGGTTGCTGTCGGCGATAACCGACGACCTCTTATTCATCATATCCCGCTCCGAATTAGCCTGAGTCCGTCACTCGTTTGCCTTGCGCTGTCAGTGTCTTTCCATCGCAACGTTGAGAGGCGTATCGCCGGGGGCTGTCTCGCTCATTGCGCATACCCGTGGTGAGCCAGTTTCTCGATGTTGTGCACCAGGCAGTAGAGTTTCCACTGCCCATCCACCTTGGCGCGCCCACGCAGCGTGAAGCGATGCAGCCGCTTGTTGTTTCTCAGGTTGCCGAAGACCGGCTCGACGGTGGCAAAGCGTGCGGTGATCATGCGCTTGCCGGTGTCGGAGTCGATCCGTCGTTTCATCCGCTCGGTGTAGCTCTCTTCACCGTCGCGCTTGCCTAGGAAGAAGGCGACCTGGCGCGTCTTCGTCTTCTCCGGCGTGCGCAGGCATTGCTCGCGCAGCGCGCACGGTACGCAGTCGCGCTCGGTGCCACGGAACTTCATCGCTGCGTAGCCGTTGAAGGTGCAGTTCAAGCCGTTCGAGTACAGCTTGTTACCGGCCGGGCAGACGCAGTGCGAGCGATCCTTGGCCAGCGTGAAATCGGCGGGCCAGAAGCAGCGCGTCTTTTTGACCACCATCCGTTTGTCCCACAGCGGATCGGGTTTGGCTTTGTGGCTCGCCTGGCCGGCATAGCGGGCGTCGCGGCTGCGGTAGTCGTTGTCGCAGAGGTAGGCGTCGATCCCCGCTTCGGCCAGCGCCTTCAGGTTGGCTTCGGAGTGGTAGCCCGCGTCGGCGCAGAGCGCGGTGTCGGGCGTGCGAAACGGCTCGATCGCCTCGACCACCGGTAGCAGCAGTTCCTGTTCTGAGCCCGTGCCGTGGGCCTGGGCGTCGATGACGATCTGGGCCTTGGCGTCGACCGCGGCCACCCCGGTATAGCCCTGGATCACGCCTTTGCCGGTCGCCATCTTGGCCGACTCGTTGTCGGTGCGATTGCTCAGCCGCGGCTTGCCTTTGGCGCTGCGTCGCTCGTCAGGATGCGCATCCAGCCAGGCGCGGATCTTTGCCGCTTCGGCCTTGAGTCGCTCCACTGTCCGCGCCGCGCGGGCAGCCTCGGTGTCTTCGCCGTTCGTGTCGGCCTCAGTGTGGCGGGCCATGATGCGCTTGACCGTCGCTTCCATCTTGTCGGCCTCGCGGATGAAGTCGGCCCGGTTGCCGCTCCTGGCCTTGCTCGCGTTGGCCGGTAGCTTCACCCCGTCGATGGCAAAGACTTCGCGTCCGATCAGCCCCTGCCGGTCGCAGATCATCAGTACCCGGGCAAAGATCCGGGCGGCCTCGTCACCGAGTTCGGCAACAAAACCGGCGATGGTCGTGAAGTGCGGTGCGCTGTCGCCAGACACCGCCATGAACACCACGTTGTCGCAGCAAGCTGCGGCAATCGCGCGCGAACTCACCAAGCCGCGCGAGTAGCCGAGCAGCACGATCTTGAGCAGCACGGCCGGGGCGAAGGCGGGGGCGCCGGTACTGTCGTTGCGATAGCGCGCCTCAAGCCGCGCCAGGTCAATTTCATGATCGACCAGGTGACACAGTGCGTGCTCGAAGCTGCCCGGCATCACCTGCCGATCAAAATCCACCGGGATCATCTTCAGGCCATAGTCGGGCCTCTTGAAGCGGGGCATCGAGAAACTCCGGGACGGGGCGCTGAATTATACCGAAGGCATTTACCCGAACGCCGAGGCCGGCTTTTTCTACAGCCTCAACGCCTGAATTAAGCCGCGCCGCGAAGCGGCGTCGGCTTGAATGAATTGTTAGGCGGCATGTGCGATGTAGTGAAGGATGTATCCCGAGTACACCAGCGAACCGGCCGTCACCTCTGCTTTGAAACAATCATTGAGCTCAGCGTCACTAGTGAAGCCGTACCCCAACAGCCTTGGGCCAGCAAAGCTTGCCAGCCGCCAAGCGTCAAAACCATCAATCTCCCCTTGCTCGCCGAAGTCGAAGTCTACCGCTCCGCTAGGCAATCTGACCGAGCAGCCATAGCCATGCTTGAAGTACGGAATTCCACCTTTCAATGTGCCACGTTGAGGAGTGCCGTTAGCTGCCCAATCTGTATTTGAGGCAGGCAGCTCTATACCCGAATCACGGATGGCCGCAACGGCCTCACGAACGGCGCCTTGATAGTCAGAGATCAAACGAGCGAGATTGCTGTTCATGCCGCCTAACTCCGGAATTAAGCCGATCCGCGGAGCGGGTTCGGCTTGAATGAACTGTTAGGTGCTTAGCCCATTGCTAGCGAGCAGACGCGCCAGCACGTAATGACCGAAGTTTGCCAAATCTTCCTCGGGTAGTGCAGCTAAGTGCTCAAGGGTGCCGGGTGAATAGTCCTTGAAGGTAACCAGGCTTTGACATGCCCAAACACCCGGTTCTTGGCCCTTACGAGCGTCATCGAGCACCACCCTCAATGAGCCATCCGGGAGCACCGCCAAGCTGCATAAAACAGCCGTGCTCTTTGTTGGGAACGTCTGGGAACTCTCCATAGCACCTAACGTGTTGTAGACGTCAAAACTGACGTGTATTCCAGACTGTGGCGAATAACACTGTGCATACGCCACCCGAAAACCCAGAGGCCATCAAGGATCGGCTGCGGGCGTGAATTTACGCATAGTGATATGTAACGGAGAAACACGTCAAACGTGTCAGAGCACATGCGGGTATGCGCATGCCGTGATGCCTCCTCCAGGTTGAGTCCGCGCTAGACAACCGCAGCCACCGGCCCGGCATTCATCCCTATACCAAACGCTGCCCACCTGGATTACATGAAATTCCGCGTATGCCGTTCCGCCATGGCCTGTGCTTCCGGCAGGCTGAAGCCGAGTTTCATCAGGCGGGCGCGGCGGCCGTCGCTCATTTCGCGGACGAGGTCTTGCACGCGCTGGTAGCCGGTGGCGATGGCTGCCGGGTCGAAGGCGCCGGCGGCGAGGAGGATGAGGGAGTCGAAGACTTCTTCGTTGAGGCCGTCGGTGTCGGCGAGGGCGTCGTAGCGGGCTTCGACGGCGGTTTCCAGGCGGTGGCGCAGGCTGGGGTCTTCGGCCATGTGCCAGGCGAGGTGGGACATGCCGAAGGCGACGTGGCGGGCTTCGTCGCGGGCGGCGAGGCGGCAGATCTGGCGGGTGACGGGGTCGGGGGCGTAGAGGTTGAGGAAGTTGAGCAGGTTCACGAAGCTGCCTTCGCCCAGCACCGCCAGCAGCAGGGAGGAGACGGAGAAGTCGGCGGTGTCGAACAGGGTCTTGAGCGAGGCCTGGCCACCGACGCTGGAGAGGCCGGGCTTGCGGCCACGCAGGGCGATGCGGCGGCTGAAGACTTCCACATGGCGGGCTTCGTCCGCCACGGTGATGGCGAGGCACTGCATGACTTCGCGGAAGTGCGGATGCAGCTGGCCGAGGAAGCGCGCCGGCACGAGCAGGGCGGCGTTCTCGTTCTCGACCAGGTAGGTCATGACCTGCACCACCGCGTCTTCCACTTCATCCGGCAGTTCGAAGGGGGCGTTCCAGTCGATGGCGCTGTCCGGGTCCCACTGGCCGGCGACGGCCTGGGCGTAGAGGCGGCCGGCTTCTTCGGCCCAGACTTCGGCCTTGGTGGCGAGGGGGAAGTGGTAGGCGGGCGCGCCCAGTTCCACGTCCGCACCGCGGGCGGCCATGCCCCAGGTGGCGGGCGCGGTTTCGGCCGGCCGGGCCGGGGTGCCGCTCTGCTCGGTGCGCGCCAGCGCGGCGCAGGGGCCGAGCAGCAGCGCGCCTTCTGCCTCTTCCAGCGCAACGCCGCGGCCGCGGCACCAGCCGGCGAGGTGCAGTGCCAGCTCGCGGTGGCTACCGTGCACCCGCAGGCGCTGGCCGGGGGCGAGCCGGGCCAGCGCGCGCCGGATGAGCAGGTGGGCGCCGCGGTCGAAGCCGAGGTCGCCCAGGTCCAGCGTTTCAGTAGCGATAGCCATCAGCCTTCACCGCGCCTGCTGCGTCGTAGAAACCGCTGGCGGTCACCGCGCGGTCGAGCAGCGGGTAGCCGCTGACGCGGCCCGGACGCCAGGCGCGCAGGCCTTCGAGGTCCAGCAGCGGGCGGACTTGCGGGTCGTCGTAGGACATGCCGAGCAGCAGGGTGACGAAGCGGTCGATCAGCGCGGCCGGCGCGCCGGGGCTGGTGGTGAAGTTGCAGTGGTCGTAGGGCGCGGTGCGCGCCAACACTTCGACGCGGCCCGGCGGCAGGGTGCCTTCCTTGGTGAACAGCAGGTGGTTGCCGTCGATGATGCAGGCGGCATCGACTTCGCCGGCGGCCAGCGCGCGGGCGGCGTCGCGTTCGCCGCCGATGTGGTCGCCGTGTTTGCCGGCGAGCACTTCGTTGCGCACGATCTGCAGGCTGGCGGTATCCACGCCCTGCTCACGCAGCCACTGCAGCGGGATCAGCGTGGCCTGGGGCGAATCGATGGCACCGACGCCGATACGCTTGCCGGCGAGGTCGGCGACGCTGCGGATGCCGCTGTCGGCGCGCACCAGGATCACCGAGGTGAGGTCCTGGTCGGTGTCGCGCATGGCGACCGACTTCACCTGGTCGGACACGCCGCGGGCGGCGGCCATGCGCTCGGCGCGCAGCCAGGCCAGCGGGGAGTTCCAGGCAACCTGCACTTCACCGGCGAACTGGGCTTCCACCTGGCGTTCGTAGTTGGAGTAAAGGACGTAGTCGAAATCCAGGCCGTTCGCGGCGAAGTAGCCCTTGAAGCCTTCCCAGATGGTGACCACCTTGGAGGCGTAGGCGACCGCGCCCATCGTCAGTTTTTCGCTCATTTCAATTCCTCAAAATCTTTCGTGTCAGGCCAGCATTTGAACAGGAGACGCCGTTCGCCCCGAGCTTCCTTCGACAGGCTCGGGGCGAACGGGGGTTATTCATCGAACAGCCGGAGCGCTCAGAAGATCGGCAGGCCGAGCATGATCTTGCCGATGAAGTCGTAAAGCACGTCCGAGGTCGGCCCCATGACGGAGGCGGCACGGGCGTCGCGGAACAGGCGCTCCACGCCGGCTTCTTTGCGGAAGGCGGCGCCGCCGCAGACGCGCATGGCGGTGTCGGTGACGTAGAGCGCGGCTTCGGCGCTGGCGGCCTTGGTTTCGAACACGCGCAGCACCGCGTCTTCACGGCCGGCGGCCAGGGCGGCGATGGTGTCGTCCAGCAGGGTGGTGGCCTGGTCGGCGCGGATGCGCGCCTTCGCCAGATAGGCGCGGATGGTGGGCAGATCGGCCAGGCTGCTGCCGAGGTGGGCGTAGCGGGTGGCACCGACGTGGGCGCAGGCACGCGAGAGCGCACCGTTCATGAGGCCGACCGAGCTGGAGGCGTTGAGGGCGGCGAACCAGGGCAGCACCGCGTTCATCAGGTCGGAGCCACGGCCGTCTTCGCCCAGCAGCGCGCTGCGTGGAATGCGGGCGCCGTTGGCGCGCACCGGCAGCGAGGCGTTGCCGCGCAGGCCGAGGCCGTCGAAGCCGCCGGAGAATTCCAGCCCGGCGGTGGCGGCCGGCACCAGCCACAGCGAGCACGGCCGCTCGCCAGTGGTCGGCCGGCTGGACCAGACGTAGGAATCGGCCTCGCCGGCGGAGGTGATCCAGCTCTTGGCGGCATCCAGCACCACTTCGTCGCCGTCGGCGGTGGCGCTGCTCATCGGCGCCCAGAAGTGGCTGCGCGAGCCGGCTTCGGAGAAGGCCAGGGTGCTGAGATGGCGGCCGGCGGCGATGTCGCGGCGCACCGCTTCGCTGCCGTGCTTTTCGATCAGCGAGGTAGCGCAGTAGTGCATGCACACCACCATGGCGGTGGAGGGGCAGTCCTGCGCGATGCGGCGCACCACCGCGCTGGCTTCGGCCAGGCCGCCGCCCAGGCCGCCGACCTCCCTGGCGCTGATGAGGCCGAGCAGGCCGCTCTCGCCCAAAGCCTTGATGGCGGCGCGCGGGAAGCGGGATTCGCGGTCGGTGTCCAGCGCCGCCGGGGCGATGATGTCGGTGACGATCTTTTCCAGGGTTTCCATCGGATTCATCTGTGGTGTCCTCGGCGCATCAGGCGGCGGTGATTTCGCGGGCGGTCAGGGTGTAGCGGAAGGCGGCCGGGTCCAGGCTGTCGAAGCGGCCGGCGGCATTTTCGCCCTGCGGGTACATCAGGAAGGGCAGGGTGGGGCCAGCGCTGCCGTAGAGCTTGAGGTCGTGCGCGTCGTTGTAGGCCAGCCAGTTGGTTTCCCAGGCGCCAAAGAGTTGCTTGCGCACCGGGATCACCTTGGGATCGTTCAGCGCCAGGTTGGCCGGCGGTTCTTCCAGCACCACCTTGCGCACGTCGGCCGGGTCCACCGGCACCCAGCCGAAACGGCTGAGGAAGACTTCGGCGCGGCAGTGCTGGGCCTTGGAGATGTCGCCGCTCTTGCCCAGGCTCTTGTAGCCGAAGCGGGAGTCGGCCACGCGCACGCCGTAGATGTCGCGCGCCGGCAGGCCGGCGGCACGGGCGAGGCCGACGTAGAGGGAGTTCAGATCGGCGCATTTGCCGGAGAGGGTGTCCGTCTCCAGCATGGTCTTGATGTCGCCCAGGCCGCAGCCGCGGGTGCCGGGGTTGCGGCTGGTGTTGTCCACCACCCATTCGTAGATGGCGCGGGCCTTCGCTTCGTCGCCCTGGGCGCCCTTGGTGATCTGCAGCGCGGTCTCGCGGACGATGCCGTCGGTGGGCAGCAGTTCGGTGGCGCGGGTGTACAGCGCCTGCTCGGCGGCCGGCAGTGCCAGCGGGGTGGCGGAAGGGCGGGAGAAGTCGATGGCGCGGTCGCGGGTGGCGAAGCGACTCACCACTTCCACCGCCGGGCTGGCGGTACCGGGCGCCCATTCGGCGTAGAGCATGCGGGCGCCATACACCGGGTCGCGCACTTCGCGCATCAGGCTGGCGTTGCCGCTCCACAGGTTGCCCATGGGCTTGAACCACTCGGCTTCTTCCATGGAGGGCAGCGGCACCCAGGCGCGTACCAGGCCGCCGGTCTGCTGCGGTTCGACACGGCTGGTGACTTCGAACAGGCGCCAGCCGGCGGCCGGGCTGGGGGCGAAGGTGGCAGCGGGCGCGGCAGCGCGGGCGGCCCAGGCGGGCACGGCAAGGCTGGCGGCGAGGGTGGAGGTCTTGAGGAAGTTGCGGCGGTCCATGGCAGGACTCCTTTTATTCAGTGCTTGAGGGTTGGGGCTGCGGGGTTTGCAGGTGTTTTTGCGGCCGGTACGGCAAAAGCGCGGACACGCTCGCGCAGCGCGGCATCGTGCCAGTCGGCCTCGCCGCGGATGCGCAGGCGGGGCTTGTGGGCGGCGTCGAGCACGACCGAAGTGGGAATCATCTTGACGCCCCAGTTGCGGGCGATGGACTGGTCGGGGTCGGCGATGAGCACGACCTGCTCCAGCAGGTAGTCGTCGAGGAAGCGGCGGCTGTCGGCGGCGCGGTCGGCCACCGCGACGGTGATCAGGGCGATGCCCGGCTCGGCCTCGTCGAACTCGACCAGGCCGGGCATTTCGTCGCGGCAGGGTTCGCACCAGCTGGCCCAGAAGTTCACCACCACCGCCTTGCCGCGCGCCGCCTCCAGCGCGGCGGCAAGGGCGGGCGGCGGCGAGGGCAGCTGGTCCAGCACTTCGATCTGCGCCGCCGCCCGCGCCACGGCGGGCGCGGCAGCGGACAGCAGGGCGGCGAGGCAGAGCGCTGCCGCCGGCAGCCGCGGCAGGCTCATGTGAACATGTCCTCGTAGCTCAGCCGCGCCCAGTTGAAGTCTTCCGGGATGGTGGCCGCCGTGCGCTCGTTGTAGTCGATCTGGCGCTGTTCGAGGATGCCCTGGTCGTTCACGTGGTAGTCGAACTGCACCGAGATGCCTTCCTGCGGCGCGGTGTTCACCATCATGAAGCAGAGGTTGTCCGGCAGCGCGTAGTTGGGCTCGCGACCGGCCTCGCGCTCGGCGATGTACTTGGCGACGATGCGGGCGTGGCGGTTGGCGACGTGGCCGGCCTTGGGGTAGTAGGCGAACTGGGGCGAGACGAAGCCCACCGCGTCGCCGATCACGTACACATCCTTGTCGTCGCGGCCGTGCAGGAACAGCGGATCGACGTCGGCCCAGCCGCCCGGCTTGCCCTGGCCCGGCGCCGGCACCAGCCCGGCCTTCCAGGCGAGGTCGCCAGCCTGGTGGGGCGCCATCAGGATGGCATGGTCGAAATCGAAATCGCCGGCAGCCGTCTTGATGTGCTTCTTGAAGGGATCCACCTCTTCCACATGGGCGTTGGGGACGTAGGTGATGATGTCCTTGTACAACTCCTCGAAGGCGGCCTTGAAGCCGGGGCCGATGGGGCGCACGCCGTCCTTGTGGTCGAGGATGAGGATGCGGCCGGGAATCTTCTTCTGCTTGAACATGGAGGCGATCAGGCAGGCGCGCTCGTAGGGGCTGGGCGGGCAGCGCTGGGGCGGCGGCGGCAGCGTCATCACCAGGGTGCCGCCCTTGAAGTCGCGCAGCGAGTCCTTGAGGCGGAAGTGCTCGGCGCTGGGGATGTAGGCCGCCGGGAAGCGCGCCCGGGTGGCCTCGGCCATGCGCCTGTCGTTGGCGAACCAGGCTTCGTAGTTGTAGCGGATGCCGGGGGCGACGATGAGGTAGTCGTAATCCACCGCGCCCAGGGCGGTGACGACACGCTTGGTGTCGCGCTCTATCTCCAGGATTTCGGTCTGGATGAAGCGGTAGCCGTACTTCTCCGACACGCTGAGGTAGTCGTGGGTGAGGTACTGGGTATCCACCACGTCCACCAGCCACTTGTTGCTCATCGGGCAGGAGAAGAACACCGGATTGCGCTCCAGCATCACCACTTCCATGTGCGGTGCGAGCTGGCGCAGGTACTTGGCGGCGGTGACGCCGCCCCAGCCGCCGCCGCAGATCACCACGCGGCGGGCCTTGCCACGCGGCAGCAGGTTCTGGGTGGCGCGTCCCACCAGGGGTGGCAGGCCGGCGGGTGCCGCAGCCTGGGCGAGCAGCGGCGGGGCCGCGGCGGCGGCGGCGAGGCCCCCGGTCGCGGCAAGGAAGCGCCTGCGCGAGACGCTATGGTTGTCGGACATGAATTGTCTCCCGTTCTTTTAGCCACCCCGCCGCGGAAGTCGACGAGGTTTAATCCGGCCCCGCGCTAACGGGTCCGTGCGTGCAATGGCGGTACGCAGACCGCCGACCGGGCAGCCGATACGCAGATCGGCCGGAATGTGCCCGGCGCCCCGGCAGCCACGAGGGCTGCCGCAAGCGTTGGTGTCGGCGGCGTGCCGGGCCTAGGCCTGGCGCGCCAGCCGGCCGCACTGGGCGGCGAATTCGTTGTCATCGGCCGGGCGCAGGCAGCGCAGGTCCAGCCACAGCGCGTTGTCCGCGATACGCCCGACCACCGGCACCGGGAGGTCCCGCAGCGCTTTCTCCAGGCGGTTGAGCACGCCGCCCTTGCGCTGCGGCCGGCACACCAGGCCGGCGGAGGGCAGGCGGTCCACCGGCAGGCTGCCGGAGCCGATCTGGGAGCGCATGGACTCGACGGTGACATCCACCGGCCAGCCGGCCAGCGCGGCCGCCAGCACCGGCCGCAGGCGCTCGGCCTGGGCGTGGATCTCGGCTTCGGCGCGGGTCAGCAGGCGCAGGCCTTCCAGCCGCTCGGGCAGGCGCTCCGGGTCGCGATACAGGCGCAGCACCGCTTCCAGCGCGGCAAGGGTGATCTTGCCAACGCGCAGTGCGCGCTTCAGCGGGTTCTTCTTGATCTTCGCAATCAGCGCCTTGCGGCCGACCAGGATGCCGGCCTGCGGACCGCCGAGCAGCTTGTCGCCGGAGAAGGTGACGAGGTCGGCGCCGGCGGCGATGGCCTCGGCCGGCGTGGGTTCGTGCGGCAGGCCCCAGGCCTCCAGCGCGGTGAGCGTGCCGGAGCCGAGGTCTTCGACGAAGGGCAGGCCGCGGGCGTGGGCGATGGCGGCGATTTCCGCCTGCGACACCGCCTTGGTGAAGCCTTCGACCGCGTAGTTGCTGGTGTGCACCTTCATCAGCAGCGCGGTGCGCGGGCTGATGGCTTCCTCGAAGTCACGGGCGTGGGTGCGGTTGGTGCAGCCGACCTCGACCAGCTTGGCGCCGGCGCGCTTCATGATGTCCGGCACGCGGAAGGCGCCGCCGATCTCGACCAGCTCGCCACGGGAGACGATCACTTCCTTGCGCTGCGCGAGGGTGTTGAGCAGCAGGAAGACGGCGGCGGCGTTGTTGTTCACCACGGTGGCGGCCTCGGCACCGGTGAGTTCGCACAGCAGCTCGTTCACCAGGTCGTCGCGGTCGCCACGGCCGCCGGAAGCGAGGTCGTATTCCAGCGCGCAGGGATGGCGCGCGGCATCCACCATGGCGGCGATAGCCTCCTCCGGCAGCGTGGCGCGGCCGAGGTTGGTGTGCAGCACGGTGCCGGTGAGGTTGAAGACGCGGCGCAGATTGGGCCGGGCGGCAGCTTCGAGGGCAGCGAGGGTGTCGGCGATCAGCTTGTCGCCGGAGGGGACGTCACTGCCAGCCAGGATGGCGCTGCGGGCGGCGGCAAGCGTGGCGCGCAGGGCTTGCACGACCTGGCTGCGGCCATGTACGGCGACGGCCTGCTGCAGTGGCGCGTCGCCCAGCAGGCGATCAACCGCGGGCAGGGAGGCCAGCAGGGCGGCTGGCGGCTGGGCTTCGGTAGCCGCAGTACCTGCAGCCGGAAGTGCGGAGGATTGCGGTTTCATTGGCCTTCGCCCGTACCGGGCAGAGCGGTCGGTCTAAAAAACGGCGGCCGGACAAGATGACTTTCCAGTCTAGCCACAGCGCCGCCCACATCAAGCGCCGCCGCGCGGAGGCACGGCGGTTTGCTGCATCGTTACTCGGCGCTGCCCGGAATGAACAGCGGATTCGGGCCGGCGCGCTCGAAGCCGGCTTCGTCCACCAGGATGTCCAGCGCCAGGGTGGCGAGGTCGTCCGCCACCGGGTCCACCAGCGGGTCCTTGTCCTGCTGGGCGATCTTGAGATAGCTGTGGCAGGACTCGCAGCACTCGGCGCGAACCGCCTCCGAGCCGCCTTCGATGTGGCGGTAGGAGACCTTCTCCAGCCCGCCGCAGCTCACGCACTTGGCGCGCACCATGTTCCATTCGGTGTTGCACACCGAGCAGTGCAGGTAGCGGAGGTTGGCAACCTCGGCACCGATGCGCAGCACGCTGGCAACCGCCAGGCTGCCGCAGCAGGGGCAGACGTTGTGCACGTCCAGCCGCTTGAGGCCGCTCAGCGCCGGCGCGGCGGCCATGTGGGTCCAGTAAACCTGCAGCGCCGCGGCCACCAGCGGCAGGCGGCCGGTGGTGTCGGCGCCGTAGTCGGTGGCGAGCACCGCGTCGGCAAGGCGCTCCAGCTCTTCATCGCTGGCGCTGGCGAGGCTGTCCAGCACCGCGAGCACCGCCGGGCTGGCGCTGTCGCGCAGGCCGGCGACGATGCGCTGCAGGTGGGCACGCCAGACCGGGTCGCGCGTCCATTCGCTGGCCGGCAGCGGCGGCATTCCGAACTCGGCGGCACGCGCGAGCGCTTCGCCATTCGGCAGCGGGACTTCGGGGTGATCCTGCAAGCATTGGTGTTGCAGCTGGGTCACGCGGCCGAGGAAACGCAGGTAATCACCGAGGCTGTGATCGGCGGCCAGCGTGTCGAAGCGGCGGGCGCGGTCGGCGAAGACGGCAGTCTTCTCCGGCTGGCACACCTCGATCGGATCGCTGCTCGGCGGGATCACGCCATCGGTGGCGGAGATGTTCTGGTTGGGATTGAGACTCATGGTGTATCCGTAGGACGACCCGCCGGTGAAGGCGGGCCGCCAGTCGGCTCATGGGGCGGAAAAGCGCCGGGGCGGGAGACGGAACGGCATCTCATGATGCCGGCCGCCCCACCGCCCGCGGTACGGTCCACCTCAAAGCGCGGTCAGCGCTTGTCGCCGGTGACCTGGCGATACCAGGCGCGGTGGTGCTGCTTGGCCCAGGCGCGGGTTACCGTGCCGTAGAGCATGGCGCGGATGGTGCCCTTGGTCCAGATGGCGGCGTACACATGCATGATGATGAGGCCGATCATGAACACCGCGGCGCCGGCATGCACCACCGAGGCGACACGGATGACGCCCACCGGCACGGTGATCCAGCTGCGCCACATCAGCACGCCGGTGACGGTGATCAGGCTCATGCCGATCACCAGCCCCCAGAACAGCATCTTCTGGCCGCCGTTGTACTTCCCCTGCTCCGGCATGTTGTGGTCGTCGCCGTTGATCATCTCGCCGACACGCTTCAACCACTCGATGTCGCGCTTGGCGATGTAGTTCAGACGGGCGAACCGCAGTGCCATGATGATGAAGAACACCGCCATCACCACACCGATGTACGGGTGCAGGATGCGCGTCCACGTCGGGCTGCCGAACAGCTGCGTCAGCGGAAAGAAGGCCGGATGGAAGAACGCCAGTCCGGACAGCGCCAGCAGGATGAAGCAGATGCCGACGACCCAGTGGTTGGCGCGTTCCGACGCGTTGTAACGCTGAATGTCGCGAGGGTTGCGGATCATTTTGCGTCCTCCTTCTCCAACGCCCGCAGACGTTCGTCTTCACGTTCCATTTCGTCCTCGAGCTCCTTCGATACTTCGTTGGGGCCCTTCATGACGTAGTGGAACAGGCTGCCCAGCGCAGCCGCGCCCAGTGCCGCCATCGCCAACGGCTTGGTGATGCCCTTCCACAGGCTCACCGTCGGGCTGATGGTCGGATCCTTCGGCAGCTTGTGATACAGCGTCGGCTTGTCGGCGTGGTGCAGCACATACATGACGTGGGTGCCGCCGACACCTGCCGGATCATAGAGACCCGCGTTGTCGTAGCCGCGTTCCTTCAGATCGGTGATACGCGTCTCCGCGTACTCCTTCATCTTCTCTTTCGAGCCGAACTGGATGGCGCCGGTCGGACAGACCTTGGCGCACGCCGGTGCCTGGCCGACCGCGACGCGGTCGGAGCACAGGGTGCACTTGTAGGCCTTGCCGTCCTGCTTGGAGATGCGCGGCACGTTGAACGGGCAGCCGGTGATGCAGTAGCCGCAGCCGATGCAGTTTTCCTCGTGGAAATCCACGATGCCGTTGCTGTACTGGATGATGGCGCCGGGCGAGGGGCAGGACTTGAGGCAGCCCGGATCCTCGCAGTGCATGCAGCCATCCTTGCGGATAAGCCACTCCAGCCCGCCGTCGTCGGTTTCCACCTCGTCGAAGCGCATGACCGTCCACTGGTGGGCGGTGAGGTCGTTGGGGTTGTCATACACCCCGACGTTGGTCCCCACCTCCTCACGGATGTCGTTCCACTCCATGCATGCCGCCTGGCAGGCTTTGCAGCCTATGCAGGCGGACACGTCGATGAGCTTGGCGACTTCCAGGGTTTCACGGACCTGCGGAGAAGGCGTGGTGGTCGCCGAGCGCCGCTTGATATCTAGCGATTGCAATGCCATGGCGATCTCCTCAAATCTTCTCGACGTTCACGAGGAAGGATTTGGATTCCGGGGTCTGGGTGTTGGCGTCGCCAACGAAGGGCACCAGCGTGTTGGCGATGTAGCCTGCCTTGGCCTGGCCCATGAAACCCCAGTGAATCGGAATGCCGACCTGGTGCACGGTTTGGCCGTTCACCTTCAGCGCACGGATGCGCTTGGTCACCACCGCCACGGCACGGATGTAACCGCGCTTGCTGCTGACTTGCACCTGATCGCCGTTGGCGATGCCCTTCTCGTGCGCCAGACCCTCGCCAATCTCCACGAACTGCTGTGGCTGCAGCACGGCATTGATGTGCACATGCTTGGTCCAGTAGTGGAAATGCTCGGTAAGCCGGTAGGTGGTCGCCGCGTACGGGAACTCCTTCGACGTACCGAAGCTCGGCAGATCGCTCTTGAAGATCCGCGATGCCGGGTTGTAGACGGCCTGCGGATTGCTGTTCATCGGGTTCACATCGATCGGCGTTTCCGTCGGCTCGTAGTGCTCCGGGAACGGCCCTTCGACCATCATGTCCCGGGCGAAGAAGCGCGATACGCCTTCGGGGTTCATGATGAACGGCCCCATGCCGACTTCCGGCGCGGAGGCGGGGGCGAAGTCGGGCACGTCGTCGCCGGTCCACTTCTTCCCATCCCACCACACCAGCTTGTGCTTATCGCTCCAGGGCTTGCCCGAAGGGTCGGCCGAGGCGCGGTTGTACAGGATGCGGCGGTTGGCCGGCCAGGCCCATGCCCAGTTCAGCGTCTGGCCATCGCCATAGGGGTCGGAGTTGTCCCGACGCGCCATCTGGTTGCCGGCCTGGGTCCAGCTGCCGGCGAAGATCCAGCAACCGCAGGCGGTGGAGCCATCGGCACGCAGCTGGGCGAAACCGTCGAGCTGTTCGCCGGCCTTGCGGATGATCTTGGTCGGATCGGTGGGATCAACCAGATCTTCCAGCGCCTTGCCATTGAATTCCCTCGCCAGTTCCTCGGACGAAGGCTCGTGCGCCATCTTGTACGGCCAGTCGAGATTCAGGATGGCGTCGGGGAAAGCACCGCCTTCCTTCTTGTACAGCTCCCGCATGTGCAGGTGCAGGCCAGCCATGATCTCGGTGTCCGGCTTGGCTTCACCCGGGGGCTCGGCGCCCTTCCAGTGCCACTGCAGCCAGCGCGCGGAGTTCACCAGCGAGCCGCTTTCCTCGGCGAAGCAGGTGGTCGGCAGGCGGAACACCGTGGTCTGGATGCTGGCGGTATCGACGTTGTTGAGATCGCCGTAGTTCTTCCAGAACTCGGAGGTCTCGGTCGCCAGCGGGTCCATGATGACCAGGTACTTCAGCTTGGCCAGCGCGGAGTTGAGCTTGTTCTTGTTCGGGAACGCGGCCAGCGGGTTGAAGCCCTGGCAGAAGTAGCCATTGACCTCGCCGTTGTTCATGTCCTCGAACACCTGCAGCACGTCGTGCGGCTTGTCGAGCTTGGGCAGCCAGTCGAAGCACCAGTTGTTGTCGGCGGTGGCGGCCTTGCCGTACCACGACTTCATCAGGCTAACGTGGAACTTCTCGTAGTTCTGCCAGTACGACATCTGGTTCGGCCGCATGGGCTTGGGCGCGCGCTTGTCGATGTAGGCGCGGTAATCCGCTTCCTTCTCGCTCGGCAGCGTCATGTAGCCCGGCAGCAGGTTGGTCATCAGACCCAGGTCGGTTAGGCCCTGGATGTTGGAGTGACCACGCAGCGCGTTCATGCCGCCGCCCTTCACACCGATGTTGCCCAGCAGCAGCTGCACCATGGCGCCGGTGCGGATGATCTGTGAGCCCTGCGAGTGCTGCGTCCAGCCCAGCGCGTACATGATGGTCATGACGCGGCCGGTGCCCGAGGTCGAGGCGATGTACTCGCAGACCTTGAGGAACTGGTTCTCGGGCGTACCGCAGATGTTGGACACCACGTCCGGCGTGTAGCGGCTGTAGTGCTTCTTCATCAGCTGGTACACGCAGCGCGGGTTTTCCAGCGTCGGGTCGGTCAGGACGTAGCCATCCGCGCCCCGCTGGTACTGCCAGGAAGACTTGTCGTAGCTGCGCTTCTCCGGGTTGTAGCCGGAGTACAGACCGTTTTCGAAAGTGAACTTCTCGTCGACCAGGAAGCTGAAGTCCGTGTACGCCTTGACGTACTCGTGCTGGATCTTGTCGTTGGTCAACAGGTAGTTGATGACACCGCCGAGGAAAGCGATATCCGTACCGGTACGAATCGGGGCGTAGTAGTCGGCAACCGAGGCGGAGCGGGTAAAGCGCGGGTCGACAACGACCAGCTTCGCCTTATTCAGCTTCTTCGCTTCGATGACCCACTTGAAACCGCAGGGGTGCGCTTCGGCGGCATTTCCGCCCATGATCAACACTACGTCGGCATTCTTGATGTCCGACCAGGTGTTGGTCATCGCGCCGCGGCCAAACGTCGGAGCCAGACTGGCTACCGTCGGGCCGTGTCAGACACGTGCCTGGTTATCGAATGCAAGCATGCCAAGGTTGCGGACAACCTTGTGCGTAATGTATCCAGCTTCGCTAGGAGAGGCGGAGGCGGCAAGGAAGCCGGTGCTCAGCCAGCGGTTGACGGTGACGCCGTCGGCGTTCTTTTCGATGAAGTTGGCGTCGCGGTCATCCTTCATCAGGCGCGTGATGCGGGAATAGGCTTCTTCCCACGAAATACGCTTCCATTCGTTGGTGCCGGCTTCGCGCACTTCCGGGTACTTCAGGCGGGCGGGGCTGCTGACGAAATCCAGCAGGCCGGCACCCTTGGGGCACAGCGTGCCGCGGTTCACCGGATGGTCAGGGTCGCCCTCGATGTGGATGACCTTGGCCTTGGTGTTCTTGGCGCCATCACCGATCGAATAGACCAGCAGGCCACAGGCCACGGAACAGTACGGACAGGTATTACGGGTTTCAGTGGTATGCGCGAGCTTGAACTGCCTGACCTCTGCCAATGCCGCGGTTGGAGCGAACCCCATTGCGACCAGGCTGGATCCCGACATGCCCGCGGCACAGACTTTGAAAAAGCCTCGCCTCGAGACGTGCATGATTCCCCCTCTTCGGGTAGTGGTTGTGTTGAAAACCAACCGCTTCCTCCGCAAGTTCCGTTCCTCCTCCTTTAGTGCAGGTGGAAAGCGGGTTCTACGGCCGGGTCCGGAAAGCAAACCGGGACATTCTGTCCGTGGAACGGACAGAATGTCCCGGCAGAATACTCCTTCCGCTGCAGTGCTTAGTGCACCATTGCACGGAGCTTCGCGATTCGCTCTTCGGTGGAAGGATGGGTGGAAAACAGGCCGCGCAACCCGCCGCCGGACAGCGGATTCATGATCATCATCTGCGCAGTCTCCGGGTGTGCTTCCGCGGTATGCATCGGGATGCCGCGGGCGTAGGCGTCGATCTTCGCCAGCGCCCTGGCCAGCGCCTCCGGATCGCCGGAGATCTCCGCACCGCCGCGGTCGGCGCCGAATTCGCGGGTACGGCTGATGGCCATCTGGATCAGCATGCCGGCGATGGGCGCCATGATCATCACGATGATGGCGACGATGGGGTTGGGACGGTTCTCGCCGTCGCGCCCGCCGAAGAACATGCCGAACTGCGCCAGCGAGGAGATCGCGCCAGCCACGGTGGCGGAGATGGTCGAGATCAGGATGTCGCGGTTCTTCACATGTGCCAGCTCATGCGCCATCACGCCACGCAGTTCGCGCTCGGACAGCATGCGCATGATGCCGGTAGTGGCGGCCACCGCCGCATTCTCCGGATTGCGGCCGGTCGCGAAGGCGTTGGGCTGGTCCTCGTCGATGATGTACACCTTGGGCATCGGCAGGCCGGCACGGCCAGCGAGGCCTTTCACCATGTTGTAGAGGTAGGGCGAGGTCGTTTCATCCACCTCCCGGGCGCGGTACATCTTCAGCACCATCTTGTCCGAGAACCAATAGGCCCACAGGTTCATGGCCCCACCGAACACCAGCGCCAGCAGCATGCCCTGCTGCCCGCCGATGACCCCGCCGACCACGCCGAACAGGGCGACGATACCGGCCATGAGGATGGAGGTCTTGATCCAGTTTCCGAACATTTCGCGTTTCCTCTCCTAGAGTCTTGTGCTTGGCGGCAAGCCGCCGACGCTGCGATAGATGGGGACGAAGGCGCCGATTTCAATCGCCCTGGGCGGTGGGCGGCGCGAAGGTCTCACCGGCAGAGACACTGAATCCACGCAGGAATTCCCCCGCCGCCAGGCGCTTGCTGCCCGGGCGCTGCAATTGAAGAAGGCGCAGCGCGCCCTCGCCGCAGGCGACGACGATACCGTCGTCACCCGCCGAAAGCACCGTGCCGGGCTTGCCACTGCCAGCTGCCTTCTCCACCGCCCAGATCTTGATCACCGTGTCCCGCAGCGTGCCAACGGCGCCAGGGAAGGGATTGAAGGCGCGGATCGCGCAGTCCAGCTCGGCCGCCGGCCGGCTCCAGTCCAGCGCAGACTCGGCGCGGCCGATCTTGGCGGCGTAGGTCACGCCGGCTTCCGGCTGCGGCACCGGCGTCAATCCACCATCGGACAGCGCAGCCAAAGCCTCCAGGATGCACTCGGCGCCCAACGCGGCGAGGCGGTCGTGCAGGCTGCCGGTGGTGTCGTCCGGCAGGATGGGCAGCGCGCGATGCAGCAGCATCGGACCGGTATCCAGGCCTTCGTCCATCTGCATGATGGTGATGCCGGTCTGCCCGTCGCCCGCTTCTATCGCGCGATGGATAGGTGCGGCGCCGCGCCAGCGCGGCAGCAGAGAGGCGTGGATGTTCAGGCAACCATAGCGCGGCAAATCCAGCACCGCCTTCGGCAGGAGGAGACCGTAGGCCGCCACCACCAGCACGTCCGGCGCACAGGCGACCAGCGCGGCACGCTGCTCATCAGTGCGCAGGCGTTCGGGCTGATCCACCTGGAAGCCACGGTCGAGTGCGAGCTGCTTCACCGGACTGGGCATCAGCTTCATGCCGCGGCCAGCGGGCCGGTCAGGCTGGGTCAGCACCAGCGGGATTTCGTAGCCGGCGGCTGCAATCGCATCCAGCGCACAGGCGGCGAATTCAGGCGTGCCCGCGAAGGCGACGCGAAGAGGGCGGGTCATGGGGTTTCAAGCCTGCAGAGCGCAGCCGACATCACGCCGGCTGCAGGAATGGGGCGCCTCAGGCGGTGATGCGCGCCTTCTTCGCCAGCTTGGTCCTGATGCGGCCAAGCTTGAGGGGAGACAGGTATTCAACGAAGACCTTGCCGTCCAGGTGATCAATCTCGTGCTGGATGCAGACCGCGAGCAAGCCTTCGGCTTCCAGTTCGAAGGGCTCGCCCTTGTCGTTGAGCGCCTTCACCTTCACCCGCTCGGCGCGCGCCACCTTCTCATAGATGCCGGGCACCGACAGGCAGCCTTCCTCGCACACCTGTTCGCCGGAAAGCTCGAGGATCTCCGGGTTGATGAAGGCGATCAACCCGCTCTTGTCCTCGCTTACATCAATCACCACGACCCGGCGATGGACATCGACCTGAGTGGCTGCCAGGCCAATGCCGGGCGCTTCATACATGGTTTCCGCCATGTCCTTGACGAGACGGCGGATGGAATCATCTACCTCGGTCACCGGGCGGGCCACGGTGTGAAGGCGGGAATCGGGATATCGGAGGATGGGTAACAGAGCCATAAATGCTTGCCGGGTTAAGCCATTACGTGCAGAATTTCAAGCGGTTTGACATGCATGCCTACGTGCTGAGACGGCCTGCTGGCCGCCCGCACACACCGCGAACAGAAGTCGTGGACCCGGCGGAACCGAGGGCGTTCCGAGCGGGCCGCCGCCCGTACCTACCGGAAGCGAGCAATGATCCGAATTATATTCCCTCTCGTCCTCTGCATTGCAGGCCTGTTGAGCGGCCCCGCGGCAGCCCAGGGCGTGGCGCTCGCAGACAACGCCCCCGACACCTATACGGTGGTTCGCGGCGACACGCTGTGGGGCATCTCGGGGCGCTTCCTCAAGCAGCCGTGGCGCTGGCCGGAAGTGTGGCGCCTGAATCGCGATCAGGTACGCAACCCGCACCTCATCTACCCCGGCCAGATCATCATGCTGGATCGCAGCGGACCCTGGCTCACCGTGGGCCGACGCGTCGGTGCCGGCAAGGACGAGAAGCTCTTCCCGCAGGTCTATAGCGAAACGCTGGGCCAGGCAGTTCCCAGCATTCCGCTGCACATCATCGACCCCTTCCTCGTTCAGCCGCTGGTGGTGGACCAGGCCCGGGTGGAAGGCTCCGCCACCATCGTCGCCACAGAAACCAGCCGTGTCTACATGGGTGCGGGCGACACGGTATTCGCCAAAAATGTGCGCGATGGCGTGGACGTGTGGCAGATCTACCGCCCCGCCCGCCCGCTGGAGCGCCCTGGTACGAAGGAAATCATCGGCTACGAGGTCGTCCATCTCGGCTCCGCGCGGGTGACCGAGCGCGGTAATCCGACCACGTTGGAGATCATCAACGCCAACGAGGAAATCGGCGTCGGCGATCTGATGCTGCCCAGCGAGCGGCCCACGGTGTTCTCCTACGCGCCACATGCGCCGGACCAGGATGTGAATGGCCAGCTCGTCTCCATCCACCGCGGCGTAGCCGAAACCGGCAGTCTCAACGTCGTGGCGCTGGACATTGGCGAGAAGGAAGGGCTGGAGCGCGGTCACGTGCTGGCGCTGTACCGCAACCGCGGCACCGCGGAATACACCGACGATGGCTCCCGCGAAGTCTATGTGCTGCCGGAAAAGCGCTACGGCCTGGCGGTGGTCTTCCGCGTCTTCGACCACATCGCCTACGCCCTGGTGATGGAGTCGGATGGTCCGGTCACCATCGGCGACCGCGTCCGCAAACCCTGATCCATTGACCGCAGACGCCGACCTCAGCGATATCGCCGCCTGGCTGCGGCTGACCTTGGTGCCCGGCCTCGGGCCGGCACAACAGCGCAAGCTGCTCTCCGCCTTCGGCCTGCCCCAACAGATCTTCGACGCCAGCCGCGGCAATCTCGCCGCGGTCGTCGGCAACGAGGCAGCCGATCTGCTGTCGGCGCCGGCCAATCAGCCGGCCATCGATATCGCCCTCGCCTGGGCCGCCGAAGACGGCAATCACATCCTGACCCTGGCAGACGCTGCCTATCCCCGCGCGCTACTGGACATCACCGATCCGCCGTCGTTGCTGTACGCCAAGGGCAATCCCGATCTCCTCGACCGGCCCGCGCTGGCCATCGTCGGCGCCCGCTCGGCAACGCCGCAGGGCGAAGAGAACGCCCACGCCTTTGCCCGCCATCTGTGCTCGGCCGGGCTCACCATCGTCAGCGGACTTGCACTGGGTATTGATGCCGCCGCCCACCGTGGTGCGCTGGCGGACGAAGCCGCGGCCACCATCGCGGTGATCGGCACCGGCGCGGATCGTATCTACCCAGCCAGGAATGCCTCACTGGCACGGGAGATCGCCGCGCGCGGCGTCATCCTCAGCGAGTTCCCCCTGGGCAGCGCCGCGCAACGCCATCACTTCCCCCGCCGCAACCGGCTCATCGCCGGCCTTTCGCTCGGTGTGCTGGTAGTGGAGGCAGCCATCGGCAGCGGCTCGCTGATCACCGCGCGGCTGGCAACCGAGGGCGGCCTGGAAGTGTTCGCCATTCCCGGTTCCATCCATTCGCCACTGTCCCGCGGCTGCCATCGCCTGATCCGCGAGGGCGCCAAACTGGTGGAGACCGCGGAGGATATCCTGGAGGAATTGCGCCCCCGCCTCAGCCTGCCGCTTACCGCTCAGACGGCCACGGCGACGCGCCCCTCTCCTCCACTCGACGAGGGCGACGAAGCCAGCAGACGCCTGCTCTCCGCCCTCGGTCACGACCCTGTGGACATCGACACATTGGCGCTCCGCTGCGGCTTGACGGTGGATGCGCTCTACGCCATGCTCCTTGCCATGGAACTGGATGGACGCATCGCCCGCCTGCCGGGCAACCGGTTCCAGCGCCTGTAAGCTGCCGCCTCCGCGGCCATGCCAGGCGGATCAGGCAACAACGCGCGGGGTCGTCGAGACCCGCCGCGGCGATTCCGGGAGGTGACCTTGTTCGACATTCTTGTATACCTCTTCGAAAGCTACATCCACGCCGATGCCTGCCCCGAGTCGGAGCAACTTGCCCGCAAATTGTCGGCGGCGGGCTTCGAAGACGAAGAAATTACCGAAGCGCTGGAATGGCTGTCCGGCCTGCGCCGGGTGGCGGAAACCGCGCTTCCCTGTGTCGCGCCCTCTGCCGGCGCGATCCGTCTTTATGCCGAAGAGGAAACCGCCAGGCTGAATCCCGAATGCCGCGGCTTCCTCGCCTTTCTCGAAAGCGCCGGCGTGCTCGATGCCCTCAGTCGCGAAATGATCATCGAGCGGGCCATGGCGCTCGACAAACTCAGCATCAATCTGAACCGGCTCAAGGTCATCGTGCTCATGGTTCTGTGGCAGCAGGAACAGCCCATGGACAGCCTGATCGTAGACGAGCTGCTTTCCAGCGAGGACGAGGAACAAGGCCCAGTCCTGCACTGAGCCTTACCGCCTAACTGCCCGGCTTGCACGCCGGGCGGACGCCTCTTTATCATCCGCCGCTTCACAACCTTCGGGGCCACGGCCGGTAACGGTTTCCTGCCCCCGCCCAAAAGGCATGAGCAAGCAACTGATCATCGCGGAAAAGCCTTCCGTTGCGCAGGACATCGCCCGTGCGCTGGGCGGCTTCACCAAGGAGAAGGACTACTACGAGTCCGACGACTATGTGTTGTCGTCCGCCGTGGGTCACCTTCTTGAGTTGGCCGTTCCCGAGGAATACGAGGTCAAACGGGGCAAATGGACTTTTGCCCACCTGCCCGTCATCCCGCCGCACTTCGCCCTGAAGCCGATCGAAAAGACAGACGACCGCCTGAAGCTGCTGACGCGGCTGATCAAGCGCAAGGACGTCACCGGCCTGATCAACGCCTGTGACGCGGGGCGCGAGGGCGAGCTGATCTTCAACTTCATCGTCCAGCACTCCGGCACCAGCAAGCCGGTGCAGCGCCTTTGGCTGCAGTCGATGACCGCCACCGCGATCCGCGACGGCTTCTCCCACCTGCGCACCGCGCGGGACGTGGAAGGCCTGCGCAACGCCGCCGTCTGCCGCGCCGAGTCCGACTGGCTGATCGGCATCAACGGCACGCGGGCGATGACCGCGTTCAACTCCAAGACGGGCGGCTTCCACCTCACCACCGTCGGCCGGGTGCAGACGCCCACGCTGGCCATCGTGGTCGAGCGCGAGGACAAGATCCGCAAGTTCAAGTCGCGCGACTACTGGGAACTGGAAGCCAGTTTCGGCTGCCAGGCGGGCGAATACGCCGGCCGCTGGTTCGACGAACAGTTCAAGAAGCCGGAAGGCGACGAGCACGCCAACGCCCACCGCCTGTGGGACAAGGCCAAGGCCGAGGCCATCCGCGCCAAGTGCGATGGCAAGCCGGGCAAGGTCAGCGAGGAATCCAAGCCTTCCACCCAGCTGTCGCCGCTGCTATTCGACCTCACCAGCCTGCAGCGCGAGGCCAACGGCCGCTTCGGTTTCTCCGCCCGCGTCACCCTGCAGCTGGCGCAGGCGCTGTACGAAAAGCACAAGGTGCTCACCTACCCGCGTACCGATGCCCGCGCGCTGCCCGAGGACTACCTCGGCACGGTGAAGGACGTGATGCGTGGCCTGCCGGACGAGTACGCGCCCTTCGCCAACGAGATCGCCAAGCAGGGCTGGGTACGGCCGAACAAGCGCATCTTCAACAACACCAAGATCTCCGACCACTTCGCCATCATTCCCACCGGCACGCTGCCCAAGAGCCTGTCGGAAGCCGAGCAGAAGATCTACGACCTGGTCACCCGGCGCTTCCTCGCGGTGTTCTACCCCGCCGCCGAGTACCAGATCACCACCCGCATCACCCGCGTCGAGGGCGAAGCCTTCAAGACCGAGGGCAAGGTGCTGGTGAGCGCCGGCTGGCTCGCCATCTACGGCAAGGAAGCTGCGAACGAGAAGGACGACAAGGAAGGCGGCGGCCCGCAGCTGGTGCCGGTACAGCCGAACGAAACCGTCTCCACCGACGACATCCTGCTCAAGGCGCTGCAGACCAAGCCGCCGGCGCGCTTCAACGAAGCCACGCTGCTGTCGGCCATGGAAGGCGCTGGCAAGATGGTGGACGACGAAGAACTGCGCGCGGCCATGGCGGAACGCGGCCTCGGCACCCCGGCCACCCGGGCGCAGATCATCGAAGGCCTGATCGCCGAGCAGTACATCCACCGCGAGGGCCGCGAGCTGATTCCCAGCGCCAAGGCCTTCTCGCTGATCACGCTGCTGAAAGGCCTGGGCGTGAATGCGCTGACCTCGCCGGAACTCACCGGCGGCTGGGAGTACAAGCTCTCGCGCATGGAACGCGGCGAGCTGTCGCGCGAAGCCTTCATGGGCGAGATCGCCGAGATGGCGCGCGAGGTGGTGGAACGCGCCAAGCGCTACGAATCCGATACCGTGCCGGGCGAATTCGTCGCCCTGCAGACGCCCTGCCCCAAGTGCGGCGGCACGGTGAAGGAGAACTACAAGAAGTTCGCCTGCCAGTCTTGCGACTGGAGCACCTGGAAGATCGTTGCCGGCCGCCAGTTCGAAATCCCGGAAATCGAGACCCTGCTGCGCGAAGGCAAGGTCGGCCCGCTGCTCGGCTTCCGCAACAAGATGGGCCGGCTGTTCAACGCCGAGATCAAGCTCAACGACGACAAGCAACCGGAGTTCGATTTCGGCCAACCGAAGGAAGGCGAGGAAGGCGCGGAGGCGGTGGATTTCTCCGACCAGCAGTCTCTCGGCCCCTGCCCGAAGTGCAGCAGCGCGGTGTATGAGCACGGCCTGGCCTACGTCTGCGAAAAGTCGGTGGGTCCGGGCAAGAGCTGCGATTTCCGCTCCGGCAAGATCATCCTGCAGCAGCCGATAGACCGCGAGCAGATGGGCAAGCTGCTGGCCGGGGGCAAGACGGACCTGCTGAAGGGCTTCGTTTCCGCCCGTACCCGGCGCAAGTTCTCCGCTTTCCTGGTGCGGGGCAAAGACGGCAAGGTCGGCTTCGAGTTCGAACCGCGCGCGCCCAAGGCGGCCACCGCCAAGGCAGGCGCCGGCAAGGCCGAGAAGGGCGAAGCGGCGGAAGCCAAGCCGGCAACCCGCAAGCGCGCCAGCAAATCCGCCTGAGCGTTACCGCGGCATCAAAAGACAACGGGCCCTTTCGGGCCCGTTCGTTTTTCAGCTCGCGCTGCCGGCCGTGGCCGGCGATTGCTCAGCCTTCCAGCAGGCTGCGCAGCATCCAGGCGTTCTTCTCGTGTACCTGCATGCGCTGGGTCAGCAGGTCGGTGGTCGGCTCGTCGCTGTTCTTGTCCGTCAGCGGCAGGATGCTGCGGGCGGTTCTGACCACCGCTTCCTGGCCTTGAACCAGGGTGCGGATCATGTCGTTCGCCGCCGGCACGCCGTCCGGCTCGCTGATGCTGGCCAGCTGCTGGAACTGCTTGTAGGTGCCCGGCGCCGGGAAGCCCAGCGCGCGGATGCGCTCGGCCACCAGATCGACTGCCAGCGCCAGCTCGTTGTACTGCTGCTCGAACATCAGATGCAGCGTGTTGAACATCGGGCCGGTGACGTTCCAATGGAAGTTGTGGGTGGTGAGGTAGAGGGTGTAGGTATCCGCAAGCAGGCGGGAAAGGCCTTCCGCGATCTTGGCCCTTTCTTCCTTGTTGATGCCGATGTCGATGTCCATGGTATTTCTCCTTGTCTGTCGAACGGATGGCCTTGCTGCAGCCGATGGATGAATCCTATTCCCCTGCCTTCAATAGTGCTAATTGATCCTGAAAATCCCGCTCATCAAGTGAGGCTATGAATAGCCTCCAGGCTGCGCGCGGCTTCAGGCAGCCTCGGTCACCGGCGCCCGGCCCAGCGGGCGTACGCCGGGAAGTTCGCTTTCCAGGATAGCAGTGCGCAGGATGTCGATCGCGCCGCTGCGCGGGTAGGTCACCCGCCAGGCCAGCGCCACCCGCCGCATCGGCTGCGGCTCGGCGAAGGGGCGCACCGCCACCAGCTGGTTCTGCAGGGTCATCTCGTCGGCGGCGGAGCTGGGCAGCACGGTGACGCCCAAACCAGTGGCGACCATGTGGCGTATGGTCTCCAGCGAGCTGCCTTCCAGCGTGCGCTGCAGCCCGCCGACGTTGCGACAGTGCGGACAGACTTCCAGCACCTGGTCGCGGAAACAGTTGCCGGCGCCCAGCAGCAGCAGCTGGTCGTTGGCGAGCTGGTCCGGGTCGATGTTCTCGCTGTCCTTCCATGGGTGCTCGGCGGGAATGAGCACGCGGAAGGGCTCGTCATACACCGGCTGGGCGACGATGCCGGCTTCCTCGAAAGGCAGGCTGATGATGATCACGTCCAGCTCGCCGCGCTTCAGCGCCTCCGCCAGCCGGGTGGTGTAGTTCTCCTGGATGATCAGCGGCATGCGCGGCGCCAGCTGATGCACCCGCGGAATCAGCCGCGGCAGCAGGTAAGGCCCGATGGTGTAGATGACGCCGACGCGCAGTGGCCCCGCCAGCGGATCCTTGCCAGCGGCGGCAATCTCCTGGATCTGGCCCGCCTCCATCAGCACCTTTTCCGCCTGGGCGACGATGCGGCGACCGGTTTCGGTGATCTTGACCTCGGCGGCGCTGCGCTCGAACAGCTGTATGCCCAGCTCATCCTCCACCTTCTTGATGGCGACCGACAAGGTGGGCTGGCTGACGTGACATTTCTCCGCGGCCCGGCCGAAATGGCGTTCGTGCGCCAGGGCAACGAGATAACGTAAATCGGTAAGCGTCATAAACTAGCGTCCTGCCGCGGCAGGTCCTCGGTACCGGAGAGGGCCGATGTTACCCCGCACAGCCGCGGACCGGGAGCGCAAGGCCCAGAATGGGCAGGGCTGCCGCCCGCGCGGACGGGGAACACCCCGCACATGACGGCGTCCACCGCTGACGCAAGAACAGGAAATTGCTCCAGGGAGTTCAACCCGATGAAGAAACTCGTACTCGCCACCGCTTTCGCCCTCGCCTTCGGTGGCCTGCCCGCCACACCGGTCCTGGCCCAGAGTCCGGCCAGCTCGCCGGCGGCCAACCCCAGCCGCTTCGGCCTGCCCGACTTCGGTGACCTGGTCGAACAGGTCGGCCCGGCGGTGGTGAACATCAGCGTCGTGCAGCAGCAAGCGCAAGGCCAAGCCGATCCAGACAATCCCTTGGCCAACGACCCCTTCTACGATTTCCTGCGCCGCTTCGGCGTGCCAGTGCCTGGCATGCCCGGCGCTCAGGGCGGTTCACCGCGCATCAGCCGCGGCATCGGCTCCGGCTTCATCGTCAGCAAGGATGGCTATGTGCTGACCAACGCCCATGTGGTGGGCGAGGAAGGCGCGGAGGTTACCGTTACCCTGATCGACAAGCGCGAATTCAAGGCCAAGGTCATCGGCACCGACAAGCGCACCGACATCGCGGTGATCAAGATCGAGGCGGACAACCTGCCCACGGTGCGCATCGGCGATGCCGAGCGCGCCCGCGTCGGCGAATGGGTGATCGCGGTCGGCTCGCCCTTCGGCTTCGACCATACCGTCACCGCCGGCATCATCTCGGCCAAGGCCCGCCGCCTGCCGGACGAGAACTACGTGCCTTTCCTGCAGACCGACGTCGCCATCAACCCCGGCAACTCCGGCGGCCCGCTGTTCAACCTGAACGGCGAGGTGGTCGGCATCAACTCGCAGATCTATTCCCGCTCCGGCGGCTTCATGGGCATCTCCTTCGCCATTCCGATGGATGTGGCGATGAACGTGAAGGATCAGCTCATCAGCCACGGCCGGGTGCAGCGCGGCCGGCTGGGCGTCGCCATCCAGGGCGTGAACAAGGAGCTGGCGCAATCCTTCGGCCTGCCGGATGCGCGCGGCGCGCTGGTGGCCAGCGTGGAGCCGGGCAGCGCGGCGGAGAAGGCGGGACTGAAATCCGGCGACGTGGTGCTGGCGGTGGATGGCATCAACGTGGCCGATTCCGCCGACCTGCCGCGGGTGATAGGCGACAAGCGCCCGGGCAGCCGCATCCGCCTGGAAGTGTGGCGCGACGGCAAACGCCGGGAAGTGACCGCCACGCTGGACGAACTGAACCCCGAAGCCAGTGCCTCCGCCCAGCGCCCCGGCCGCAGCGAGAGCACCAGTGGCAAGCTGGGCCTCAACGCCCGCCCGCTCAGCGGCCAGGAAGCGTCCCAGCTCGGCATCGGTGGCGGTCTGCTGGTGGAGAACGCCAGCGGGCCGGCGGCCCGCGCCGGGCTGCAGCGTGGCGACATCATCCTGTCGCTGAACAATCAGCCGGTGGTGACGATAGAGCAGCTGCGCCAGCAGCTGGAGCGGGTGGGCAACCGCTTCGCGCTGCTGATCCAGCGCGGCGGCGCCCGCATCTTCGTGCCGGTGCGCCTGGACTGAAACAGGCGCCGCTGGCTGAGGCCAGCACGGGGCAGCCGGCCTGAGCGCCGCTGCCCCGCCAACAGGATCAAACCCGGAAGCGCGACACCGATTCCTGCAGGCTGGCGGCCAGCTGCTCCAGCTCCTGCGCCGCATCCACCGTCTGCTCGATGGCGCGGTTGTTGTCGCTCGCCATGTGGGCGATCTCGTCGATGCTGCCGGTGACCTTCTCGCTCGAACGGCGCTGCTCGCCGGTGGCGCCGGCGATGCGGTCCAGCCCCTCGCCGACTTCTCCGACCGAGGTATTCGCCGCGTCGAACACCTCGGACACCGTGTCCGCCGCCTGCCGGCTGGATGCCAGATGCTCCAGCCCGCGGGCGATGGATTCCTGCACCGAGGCCGACTGCCGGGTGATGTCCTGGGTGATGGCGTCGATCTCGCCCGCCGAGCGCGCCGACTTCTCCGCCAGCTTGCGCACCTCGTCCGCCACCACCGCGAAACCGCGGCCCTGCTCGCCGGCCCGCGCCGCCTCGATGGCGGCATTCAGCGCCAGCAGATTGGTCTGCTCGGCAATCTCCCGCACCTCGCGCGTCATGTCGGTGATGGAGGAGGTGGATTGCACGAAGGCGCCAGCAGCGTCCGCCATGTGCTTCACCGCCTCTTCCACCTGACCGACCTCGCCGATCAGCTGCGCCAGGGTCTGCTGGCCTTCGCGCGAGCGGGTGAGGCTGTCGCGCGAACGCTCGCGCACTTCCTCCGTGCTGCCGGCGATGTGGGCGATGTTGTTGGTGAGCGCATCCACCGCGGCGGCGGCCTCCACCGAACTGTCGTTCTGCCGGTGGGAGCTTTCCGCCAGCTTGGCGGCGCCGGTCGCCAGGCTGCGCGCCGAAGCGGTCACCGCCGAAGCCGAGCTGCCGACCTGGCGCACCAGTTCCGCGATGGTGGCGAGCATGCGGTTGAAGCTGGCGGCGGTACGGCCGATCTCGTCGTCGCCGCTGATCTCCAGCCGGCGGGTCAGGTCGCCACCGCCCTGCGCGATCTCGCCCAGGCTGTCGCCCAGGTGGGCCAGCGGACGGCTGACGAAGCGGCGGATGAAGAGATAGACGAAGCCCAGCAGCGGAATCGACACCAGCACCGCGAACAGGATGCTCTTGTTGCGGAAGTCATTCACCGCGCTGTTCACCTGGTCCAGCGAGATGCGCATGCTCACCGCCCCCAGCGGCGTGCCTTCCGCCACCTGGTGGCACATCACACAGTCCTTGCCCAGGTAGTTGCGCGCGGCCAGTGCCGGAATGACGACGCGCAGATGGCCGTCGTCATCGACACGCATCACCCGCGCGCCACCCGCCATCACCTCGCGTTCCACCGCGTCCAGCGCCACCTCGCCGGCGGCGCCGGGGCCGAACAGCTTGCTCACCTCTTCACCGCGTATGACTTTCAGGTCACGCACGGCGGAGAGCTCCTTGATCTGATCGAGGAACACATCGCGCTGCGCCACCGTGCCGGTGATCATCATGCCGGTGAGACCAGCCATGGTCATCTCGTTGACGGTGGAGGCGAAATCCTTGGCCTGCTCGATGGCGATATCCCGGTTCACCCGGGTCTCCCATGCGATCATGCTGCCCCAGGCGACCACCAGCATCAGCCAGATGGCGCCAGTCAGTCTTACCCATATCGGCGTATCTGCGAGGCGACGCATCTTCATACCCTCCCTGCCTCCGTTCCTACCCTGCGTTGTTGTCTTTCTTGGCACTGTCTACGACCATACGACGAAGAGCTTAAATCGATCATTTGCCGTAATCGCCTGCGAATACCCAAAACGGGTCTCGGCTCTGAACCCGTGCAATCCACGCCGCAGTGCAGCAATTCATGCCGCCGGGGCCGAACCTTTTTCCGCCCCCGGCTGTCTAGCCCGTCCGGGGCTCATCGCCCTTGTCATACGCTTTCATCAACCACGTCCCACGAGGAACACATGAAAAAAAGCATCGCCCTCGCCGCTTTCGGCATCGCCGCCTTCAGCTTCGCCGCCACTGCTTCCGCCCAGGCCAAGCCCGAAGACCAGATCAAGTACCGTAAGGCGGGTTACAGCTTCATGAGCTGGAACATGGGCAAGATCAAAGGCAACCTGGAAGGCACCTACAACAAGGACCAGGTGATCGCCGCCGCCAACGCCATCGCCGGCATCGCCAACTCCGGCATGGGCGCCCTCTACGGCCCGGGTACCGAAAAGGACGTCGGCGACCAGAAGACCCGCGTGAAGCCGGAACTGTTCCAGAACATGCAGGAAGTCGGCCGCATCGCCACCGAGTTCAACGCCGCCACCACCAAGCTGGCTTCCGCTGCCGCGACCGGCGACAAGGCCGCGGTGCAGGCTGCCTTCGGCGAAGTCGGCAAGAACTGCAAGGCCTGTCACGACAAGTTCCGCGGCGACTGAGCGCCAGCAGCCGCGACGCCCCAATATGGTGCTCCGGCGAGCGGCAAGCCGCCGTGCCGGACCGCACGAAGCGGCAGCGGCATGAAAGAAAAACGCCCCGGAGTGATCCGGGGCGTTTCTTTTTACGGGTGCTGTCCTGCCGAGCAGTATTACCAGGCCGGCGCTTCCTGCACTGGCGGGGGCGGCGGAGGCGGTGCCAGCAGGCCGCCGGCACTCGCCCAGGCCACACAGCCCGCCACGGCCGCCGCCAGCACGAAGGCGATCACGCCGCCGCCGCTGGCCGAACGCGCCGCACCATCAGCCACTTCCTTCACGCCGGTGATCATCGGCTTCACCAGGTTGTCCTTCTTGACGTGGGCGTAGAACAGGATGGCCGCCACATGCAGCACCACCAGCGCCACGATCACCCACATGTTCTGGCGGTGCAGGCCGGTGAGCCAGTCGCTGCTGTCCTTGGACACCAGCGAATACAGCGGCGCGGTGAAGGCGATGTCGTCGTTGGACACCAACCCGCTGACCACCTGGAACAGTAATACCGCGAGCAACCCCAGCACCGACAGCGCGCCCAGCGGATTGTGCCCCACGCCCTGCCACTGCCCGCGCAGGTAGGCGGCGATGCGGGCGGGACCGGGCACGAAGGTGGCGAAGCGGGCGTAAGTGGAGCCGGCCACGCCCCAGACCAGGCGGAAGGCGAGCAGGCCGGTGATGGCGATGCCGAGGCGGCCGTGCCAGACGATGAGATTGCCGCCGAGCAGGCCGGTGACGAAGGCGCCAACCACCAGCGCCAGCAGCAGCCAGTGGAACAGCCGGGTGGGAAGATCCCATACCCGGATCAGCTTATTGTTCATTCGGAATGATCCTGGTTTTGAAAACGGACGTCTGCACGGACCGGGCGGCGCCGGATTGGTTTCCGCAACGCAGCAACGATGGCCGGTGTGGCGGCCGCAAGATGCAGCAGGCACGTCCCCCTTGTCCACCGGGTTTTCCACAGTTGGCGGCCAATCGCTGGCGGCGGCGGGAGTCTTATCCCACCGTGGGCGCCGAAAGCTGTGATAGCGTGCATTTGCTGAGATTGATTCTTATTACTAGACCCCGGACATGCCGCCCACCCTTTCCGACCCTTCGCTCCTGGTCATCCGCAACCGTGTCCTGCACCAACTCTTCAACGACCATCACTACTGGCTGCTGGGCCGCCTGCGTGCCCGCCTGGGCTGCGGCCACGACGCCGCCGACATGGCGGCGGAAACCTTCGCCCAGGTCGTCGCCCTGCCCGATCCGCAAGCCATCCGCGAGCCACGCGCCCTGCTTACCACCATCGCCAAGCGGCTGATCTTCGCCAGCTGGCGGCGGCAGGATCTGGAGCGCGCCTACCTGGAGGCGCTGGCCGAGCAGAGCGCGAACCTCGCCGCCCCGTCCGCCGAGGAGCAGGTGCAGGCGCTGGAAGTGCTGACCACGCTCGACCGCATGCTCGAAGGCCTGTCGCCCCGCGGCCGCAGCGCCTTCCTCTACAGCCAGCTCGAAGGCCTGACCTATGCCGAGATCGGCCGCCGGCTCGGCATCTCCGCGCCGCGGGTGCATCAGTACGTGGTGAAGGGCCTGAGCCTGTGCTACCTCGCGCTGGAACCGGCATGAGGAGCTACCGGTGAGCGCCGACCGCCTGCCACCTGCTGTCGCCGAGGCAATCCAATGGCTGGCCCGCAGCCGTTCCGGTGAAATGAACGAGGCCGAGCAGCGCCGCTTCGAACAATGGCTGCATGCGGATGCCGGCAACCGCCAGGCCTGGGAACACCTGGGCGAACGCCTGGACCGGACCTTCGGCGCACTGCCCGGCCCGGCGCCGGTATCGCGCCAGACCCTCAGCCGCGGCGGCAGCACCCGCCGCCGCCTGCTGCGCGGCGCACTGTGCGTGGCCGGAGTGGGCGCCGGAGCCAGCTGGCTGCGGCAACAAGGCCTGCTCGGCGGTGACATGCTGCGCAGCGGAAAGGGCGAGCGCCCCAGCTTCACCCTGGCCGACGGCAGCCGCTTGATGCTGAACGCACAGAGCCGGGTGGAGCTGGACTTCACCCCATCGCGGCGCACCCTGGTGCTGCACGACGGCGCGCTCGACATCCAGGTGGCGCCGGATGCGCTGCGCCCGCTGGTGGTGGCGACACGCTTCGGCGAGGCGCGGGCGCTGGGCACCCGCTTCATGGTCAGCCTGCGCGAGCACGAGGCGCGCGTCTGGGTGGAAGAGTCCCGCGTCGCCGTCGAAGGGCTGGACCGGGCGCGACTGGAACTGGGCGCGGGCGAGGGCGCGCGCCTGGACGCCGCCGGCCTCCGCCGCCTGGACCCGCGGCAGCATGGCGCCGAAGCCTGGCGGGATGGCCTGCTGCAAGTCCACGACGCCACGCTGGGCGATGTCGTCGACGCCCTGCGCCCCTATCGCCGCGGCTTCATCAGCGTGGATGCGGATGCGCTCGCGCTGCGCATCTCCGGCGTGTTCCCGCTGGACGACAGCGAACAGGCGCTGATCTCGCTGCAGGAAGCGCTGCCCATCGAAGTCGAAAGCCACTTCGGCTGGTGGACCCGCCTGCGCCTGCGCTGAGCATCGCCGCAGAAAACTTTTTTCGCCGACCCCTTAATTTTCCGCAGGCTCGAATCACAAGGCGGGCATGGACCACCCATTCGGAGAAGCATCACCATGCCCGCAAGACCTCATGCCCTCGCGCCCGTCGCCCTCGCACTGGCCTTGGCGCTCAACGCCCCGCACGCCATCGCCCAATCCAGCCCGCCAGCGCCACTACTGAGCTTCGAACTGCCGGCCGGCCCGCTGGAAACCAGCCTCACCACCATCGCCCGCAGCAGCGGCCGCGCCATCGCCTTCGATCCCGCCCTCACCCGCAGCCTGCGGGCGCCCGCGCTGCGCGGCGCTTACACCACCGAACAGGCCCTGCGCGAAGTGCTGCGCGGCACCTCGCTGCAACTGCGGATTTCGCCCAGCGGCACGCTGATCGTCGAAGCCGGCAGCGAAAGCGCGGACAAGCGCCTGCCGGAACTCACCGTCACCGCGCAGACCAGCACCGAGAACGCCTGGGGACCGGTGCAGGGCATCGCCGCCCGCCGCAGCGCGAGCGCGACCAAGACCGACACCGCGCTGGTGGAAACGCCGCAATCCATCTCGGTGATCAGCCAGGAGGAAATCGCCTCGCGCAAGCACGACAGCCTGGCCGACGTGCTCGGCTACACCGCCGGCCTGGTCAGCCAGCCCAACGGCTACAGCCGGGTGGCGGACGACTACCGCCTGCGCGGCTTCGACATCGGCCCGCGCACCGGCAGCGTGCTGCGCGACGGCATGAAGCTGCAGAGCAGCCAGTTCGAAGGCGGGCAGGAGCCTTACGGCCTGGAGCGCGTCGAGATCGTCAAAGGCGCCGCCTCGGTGCTCTACGGCCAGCTCGCACCCGGCGGCCTGATCAACACGGTGAGCAAGCGGCCGACCGCGGAAGCGCTGCATGAACTCAACCTGGAATACGGCAGCCACGACCGCTTCCAGCTCTCCACCGACCACGGCGGCCCCATCGACGAGGACGGCCGCCTGAGCTACCGCCTCACCGCCCTGTGGCGCGAGAGCGGCACCCAGTTCGACGCCATCGACGACGACAAGCAGTTCATCGCCCCGGCGCTGAGCTGGCAGATGAGCGATGCCACCCGCCTCACCCTGCTCGCCAGCCACCAGCGCACCCGGACCACGCTGACGCCGCCCATCCGCTACGACCTCACCACCTACAGCGACACGCCGGGCTACAAGATCCCCTACGACCTCTTCCCCGGCGAACCGGACTACGACGACTACGACGGCACCCTGCAGACCCTGGGCTACGTGCTGGAACACCGCTTCAACGACAGCCTGCAGCTGCGCCACGCCCTGCGCCACTACAGCTCCCGCAGCGACTACGACTACATCACGCTGAACAGCAGCCGCGTCACCGGCGCCAACCTGTCGCTGCTCACCCGCAGCTACAACTCGCGCGAGGATGTAGCCACCGGCTGGGCCAGCGATACCAGTCTGCAATGGGACCTCGCCAGCGGGCGCTGGCAGCATCAGCTGCTCGTCGGCCTCGACTACTACCGCAAGACCTACGACAGTCACCGCCACAGCGGCAACGCGCCTGAGCTGGATCTGGCCAACCCGGTGTATGGCAACCTGCCGCAGGTGAATACCGCGGTGGATCGCGGCAATGTGCAGCACGGCCGCCAGCTGGGCATCTATTTCCAGCACCAGGCCAAGTTCGACGAGCGCTGGGTGCTGGTATACGGCCTGCGCCACGACCAGGCCGAAGGCAGCACCCGCGAATACCGCACCGGCGTGCGCACCGAAACCGACGACGCCAAGACCACCGGCCGCGTCGGCCTGGTCTATCTCGCCGGCAACGGCCTGGCGCCCTACCTCAGCTACAGCCAGTCCTTCCTGCCGACCGCCGGGGCCGGCGCCGACGGCAAGGCCTTCAAACCCACCGAAGGCGAACAGATAGAACTCGGCATGCGCTACCAGCCGGAGGGCCGCGACCTGCTGCTGAGCGCGGCGGTGTACCAACTCACCCAGCGCAATGTGCTGAGCAGCATTCCCGGCTCGGACTACGACGAACAGACCGGCAAGGAACGCAGCACCGGGCTGGAGCTGGAGATCAAGACCCACCTTACTTCCAGGCTCGCTCTCAGCGCCTCCTACGCCTACACCGACGCCCACATCATCGAGGACAACGATCCGGCGGTCGAAGGCACCCGCATCGAAGGCACGCCCTACCACAGCGCCGCGCTGTGGATGGAATACCGCTGGCCGATGCTGGGGCTGACGCTGAGCGCAGGCGCACGCCACACCGGCGCCACCCGCACCCTGGCCAGCATCAGCACCCGTGACATTCCGGCCTACACCCTGTTCGACGCCCGCCTGGGCTATCTGCTGGACGAACACTGGCAGTTTGACCTGAAGGCGCAGAACCTCACCAACCAGCGCTACCTCTACTGCGCCAACTCCTGCCGCTATGGCGACGAACGCAGCGTGATCGCCTCCGTCAGCTACCGTTGGTAGGCGGGGCCGCCATGCCCTGGCGGCTGGCGAGGAATTCCACCAGGTGGCGGCCGGTGTGGGAGCGCTGCTGCGCCATTGCCACTTCCGGCGGCCCTTCGGCAACGATCTCGCCGCCGCCCTCGCCGCCTTCCGGGCCGAGGTCGATCAGCCAGTCGGCCTCCGCCATCACGTCCAGGTCGTGCTCGATGACAAGCACGGTGTGGCCGGCGTCCGCCAGGCGGTGCAGCACCCGGATCAGCTTGTCCACATCCGCCATGTGCAAGCCCACCGTCGGCTCGTCCAGCACATACAGCGTGTGCTTGTCCGCCGGCAGCGGCTCGCCGCCGGTATCCACCGGATCGCCGGCGCGGTTGCGCACCTTGGCCAGCTCGGTGACCAGCTTGATGCGCTGGGCCTCGCCGCCGGACAGCGTCGGGCTGGGCTGGCCCAGCGTGAGGTAGCCGAGGCCGACGTCCTGCAGTAGCTGCAGCGGATGCGCCACCGTGGGATGGGCGGCGAAGAAGCCCACCGCCTCATCCACCGGCATCGCCAGTACCTCGGCCACCGTCTTCTCGCGCCAGCGCACCGACAGCGTTTCCGGATTGAAGCGGGCACCGCCGCAGGCTTCGCAGGGCGTCTTCACATCCGGCAGGAAGTTCATCTCCACCGTGGTCTGGCCGGCACCGTCGCACACCGGGCAACGGCCGGCGCCGGTGTTGAAGGAGAAGCGCGAGGCGCTCCAGCCGCGGGTGCGGGCATCGAAGGTATCGGCGAAGAGCTTGCGGATGGCATCCCAGAAGCCGACGTAGGTAGCCGGGCAGGAGCGCGGCGTCTTGCCGATGGGGGTCTGGTCCACCTCCAGCACGCGGCCGACCTGCTGCCAGCCGTCGACGGCACGGCAGCCGACCAGGGTGTGATTGCACTCCTCCGGCTGCGCCTTGCCGCGGCGGCGGGCGCGCACCGCTTCCGGATCGCCGAGCAGGGCGCGCAGGTTGGCGTGGATGACGTCCCGCGCCAGCGAGGATTTGCCCGAGCCGGAAACGCCGGTGACCACGGTGAGGCGGGCCAGCGGCACTTTCGCATCGACATTGCGCAGGTTGTGCAGGTTGGCGCCGCGCACCTGAATGGCGGGATGGCGCGCCGCCACCGCGCGGCGCGGCCGCAGCGGATGCTGCAGTGGCGCGCGGAAGCAGGCGCCGGTGGCGGATTCCGGCGCGGCGATCAGCGCCGGCAGCGTGCCTTCGGCCACCACCCGGCCGCCGCGCACGCCGGCACCGGGGCCGAGGTCGATGACGTGGTCGGCGCGGCGTATGGTGTCCTCGTCGTGCTCCACCACCAGCAGGGTGTTGCCGCGGTCGCGCAGCGCTTCCAGGGTGTCCAGCAGCAAGCGGTTGTCGCGCGGATGCAGGCCTATGGTGGGTTCGTCCAGGATGTAGCAGACGCCGCGCAGGTTGGAGCCGAGCTGGGCCGCCAGACGGATGCGCTGCGCCTCGCCGCCAGACAGCGTGGGCGCGGCGCGATCCAGCGCCAGGTAGCCGAGGCCGACGTGCTGGAGGAAATCCAGCCGGCCGCGGATTTCGCTGACCAGGTCGCGGGCTATGTCAGCCTCGCGCGGCGCCAGCTCCAGCGCGGCGAAGAAGCCGGCGGCCCTGTCCACCGGCAGTTCGGCGAGCTGGTGCAAACCCTGGTCGCGGAAGCGCACCGCGCGCGCCACCGGATTCAGCCGCGCGCCGTGGCAGGCGGGGCAGGCTTCGTCGCCGTGCACGGTTTCCTCTGCGTCGCCGAGGTCCAGCGCGTCCGGGTCTTCCACCTTGCCGGCCACTTTCAGCCCGGTGCCGTAGCAGCTGGGGCACCAGCCGTGCTTGGCGTTGTAGGAGAACAGGCGCGGGTCCGGCTCGGGAAAGCCGGTGCCGCAGCTGGGGCAGGCGCGCTGGGTGGAGAAGGTGACCGGCGCGGCGCCTAGCTTGCCCAGTTCCACCACCTTGAGCACGCCCTTGCCGTGTTCCAGTGCCTCATGCACCCGCTCGCGCAGCAGCGCTTCCTTGTTGGCGGCGAGCTTGACCATGCCCACCGGCAGCTCGATGTTGTGTTCCTTGTAGCGATCCAGCCGCGGCCACTTGGCGGTGGGCAGGTATTCGCCATCCACCCGCAGCTGCTCGTAGCCCTTGCCGCGCGCCCACTTGGCGAGGTCGGTGTACAGGCCCTTGCGGTTCACCACCAGCGGCGCCAGCAGTTCGATGGACTGGCCACGGTAGTCGCGCATCAGCTGGGCGACGATGGCCTCGAAGCTCTGCGGCGTCACCGGCACGTCGCAGGTGGGACAGTACTGGGTGCCGAGCTTGACGTAGAGCAGGCGCAGGAAGGGGTGGATTTCGGTGAGCGTGGCCACCGTGCTCTTGCGCCCGCCGCGGCTGGTGCGCTGCTCGATGGCCACCGTGGGCGGAATGCCGAACAGGCCGTCCACATCCGGCCGGCTGGCCGGCTGCACGAACTGGCGGGCGTAGGCGTTGAGCGATTCCAGGTAGCGGCGCTGGCCCTCGCCGAAGACGATGTCGAAGGCCAGGGTGGACTTGCCGGAGCCGGACAGGCCGGTGATCACGGTGAACTTGTCGCGCGGGATCTGCAGCGAGACGTTCTTGAGGTTGTGCTCGCGGGCGTGGCGGATCTCGATCGCCGGCGCCGCCACCGGCCGATAGCTGGCGCGCTTTTCCGCTGCCTTGGGCAGGGCCTTGCGCCGGGTGCGGGCGAGTTCGGCGGCGTAGTCGCGCAGCGCGGCGCCGGTGTGGGAAGCCTTGTGCTCGCGCACCACCTCCGGCGGGCCATCCACCACGATGCCGCCGCCAGCGTCGCCACCCTCGGGGCCGAGGTCGATGATCCAGTCGGCGGCGGCGATCACGTCCAGGTTGTGCTCGATGACGATCAGCGAGTTGCCCGCCTCCAGCAGCTTGCCGAAGGCGCCCAGCAGGGTGGCGACATCCTCGAAATGCAGGCCGGTGGTGGGTTCGTCGAACAGGAACAGCAGACCGCCTTCCGCTTCCTTGCCACTGCTCTTCTTGCCCTTCTTCTGCGCCGCTTCGGCGAGATGGCCGGCGAGCTTGAGGCGCTGGGCCTCGCCGCCGGACAACGTGGGTACCGGCTGGCCCAGGCGCAGGTAGTCCAGGCCGACGTCCGCCAGCGGCGCCAGCGCGGCCAGCACCTTGGGCTGGTCGGAGAAGAACTCCAGCGCCTCGCGCACCGTCATCTCCAGCACCTCGGCCACCGAGCGCTCGCGCCATTGCAGCTCCAGCACTTCCGGCCGGTAACGCTTGCCTTCGCAGTCCGGGCAGCGCAGCCAGACGTCGGACAGGAACTGCATCTCCACATGCTCGAAGCCGGAGCCGGTGCAGGTGGGGCAGCGGCCGTCGCCGGAGTTGAAGCTGAAGGTGCCAGGGGTGTAGCCGCGTTCCTTGGCCTCGGCCAGGCCGGCGAACAGGTTGCGGATGGGGTCCCAGGCGCCGACGTAACTCACCGGGTTGGAGCGGGAGCTCTTGCCGATGGGCGACTGGTCCACCATGACCACGCCGCGCAAGTTATCCACGCCTTCCAGCCGCTCGAAGGCACCCGGCGCCTCGGCACTTTCACCGAAATGCTTGGCCAGCGCCGGGTAGAGCACATCCTGTATCAAGGTGGATTTGCCGGAGCCGGATACGCCGGTAAGGCAGACCAGGCGCTGCAGCGGGAAGGCGACGGTGAGCGCCTTGAGATTGTGCTCCGAGGCGCCGGCCAGGATCAGCCGCGGGGTGTCGTCCGCCACCGGCCGCGGCGGGCGGGAGACGTCTATCTTCTTGCGCCCCGCCAGCCAGGGGCCGGTGACCGAGGAGGGATCGGCGGCGATTTCCGCCGGTGTGCCGCGGGCGACGATGTTGCCGCCGCGCTCGCCGGGGCCGGGGCCGATCTCCAGCAGTTCATCGGCGGCCACCATCAGCTGCGGATCGTGCTCCACCACCACCAGGGTGTTGCCGGCGTCGCGCAGCCGGGCCATTACGCCGAGGATGCGGCCGATGTCGCGCGGATGCAGGCCGATGGACGGCTCGTCGAGCACGAACAGGGTGTTCACCAGCGAGGTGCCGAGCGCGGTGGTGAGGTTGATGCGCTGCACTTCGCCGCCGGACAGGGTGCGCGACTGGCGGTCCAGCGTGAGGTAGCCGAGGCCGACATCGGCGAGGTAGTCGATGCGGCTGCGGATTTCGCCCAGCACCAACTCGGTAGCCTCGTCGGCGCCGGCTTCCGGCAGCGCCAGCGCCGCCACCGCGGTACGCACCTTGTCCACCGGCAGGCCGAACAGCTCATGGACGGCGAGGCCGCGGCCGCCTTCGCCACCGGGCACCGGCAGGCGCCACAGCAGGGCTTCCGGCTTCAGCCGGGCGCCGTGGCAGGCGGGGCATTCGGTGTAGCTGCGGTAGCGCGACAGCAGCACCCGGATGTGCATCTTGTAGGCCTTGGTTTCCAGCCAGTCGAAGAAGTGGCGCACGCCGTACCAGCGCCGCGGCCAGGAGGATTCCCAGCTCTTCCATTCCGGGTCACCCTCCAGCACCCACTGGCGGTGCTCCGGCGGCAGGTCGCGGAAGGGCACGTCCATGGCGACGCCGTACTTCTTCGCCATTTTCGCCATGTCGTCCTGGCATTCGCGGTAGCTCTGGGTCTGCCAGGGTTTGACCGCGCCTTCGGCCAGGGTCTTGGATTCATCCGGGATCACCAGGCCGAAGTCGACGCCGATGACGCGGCCGAAACCACGGCAGGTGTCGCAGGCGCCTATGGGCGAGTTGAAAGAAAACAGCGCCGGCGTGGGGTCGCCGTAGTGGATGTCGCAGGGCGCGCAGTGCAGGTCGGTGGAGTAGCGCCAGCTCGCCTCGCCGCCGGCCACGCGGTCGCCGCTGGCGAACACCGCCAGCCGGCCGTGGCCACGCTGCAGCGCCGTTTCCAGTGCTTCGCCAAGGCGGGCCGGGTCGGCGCCGGAGAGGCGGAAGCGGTCCTGCACCACCTGCAGCACGTCGCCGTCGGAGCCGGATTCGCGGCTCTGGATGCGGGTGTAGCCCTGGGCGTTGAGCAGGGCGGTGACTTCGTCCTCGCTGAAGTTCTTCGGCACCGTCACCGGGAAGCACACCGCCAGCCGCGGATCGCCCGCCGCCTCGCAGCGCTGCGCCAGGTCGGCGGCGATGCTGGCCGGGGTGTCGCGCCGCACCGGCTCGCCGCAGCGGCGGCAGTGCAGGTGGGCGCTGCGGGCGTAGAGCAGCTTGAAGTGGTCCGCCAGCTCCGTCATGGTGCCGACGGTGGAGCGCGAGGTGCGCACCGGGTTGGTCTGGTCGATGGCGATGGCCGGCGGCACGCCTTCGATGCGGTCCACCTGCGGCTTGTCCATGCGGTCCAGGAACTGGCGCGCGTAGGGCGAGAAGGTTTCGACGTAGCGGCGCTGGCCCTCGGCGTAGAGGGTGTCGAACACCAGCGAGGACTTGCCCGAGCCGGACACGCCGGTGACCACCGTCAGGCGGTTCAGCGGCAGATCCAGGGAAAGGTTGCGGAGGTTGTTCTGGCGCGCACCGCGGATGCGGATGCTGTCTTTGGCGTCGGCGGACATGAAAGGCGAAGGGCGGACGAAGTCGGAATAGCGGATTCTATTCGCCCGCCGGCCTTTCTGCTGTTCAAATATTCAGTTGCGCCCGGAAATCGACGCCGGCCGGGGCGCCGCTTTGCTGCCCGCTTACTGCTTATCGGTGCTGCCGCCCTCACCGCGCACCGATTCCACCGCCTCGCGCCCCACCGCCTTCAGCTTCTGCGCGGCTTCGCGGGTGGCATCGGCGATGCGCCGGGTGGCCTGTTCGGTGGCCTGCTTGGCGTCGCGCGCGGATTCGCTGGCCGCCTCGGTGGCGCGATCCACCTTCTCCTCGCCGGTTTCCGCGCTTTCCTTCAGCGTTTCGCTGGCGGCATTCACCGCGGCTTCTCCCGCTTCGCCAGCCTTGCGCGCGGCCTCCCCGGCCTTGTCGGCCGCTTCCTTGATCGCTTCGACCGCTTCATCCATCTTGGCGCTCGCCTTTTCGGCTGGTCCCTGCCCTTCGCAGGCAGTCAGCAACAACATGGAAGCAAGGGCCGTGGCGGCCAGCAGCGGTTTCATTTACAGCGTCCTCGGGAAGTGGGGGAATGAAGAAGGCGCGAAGCTTACATTAAGCTGAATGACTCAGCCCAAAGTAAAAGGTTGCTTTCCGTAACCAGCAGAAAAGAAAGCGGAAATAAAAAAAGGGGCCACAGGCCCCTTCTTCTTCGCATGCGCGCGGATCACTTCACGCGGGCGCGGTACTCGTCGGTACGGGTGTCGATTTCGATCTTGTCGCCGATTTCCACGAAGGCGGGAACGGGCAGCTCGAAACCGGTGCCGATGGTCGCCGGCTTCATGACCTTGCCGGAGGTGTCGCCCTTGACGGCCGGTTCGGTGTAGGTGACTTCGCGCACCACGCTGTTCGGCAGTTCGACCGAGATGGCCTTGCCGTTGTAGAACACGACTTCGCAGGCGAGGCCGTCTTCCAGGTACTTCAGCGCGTCGGTCATGTTCTCGGCTTCGACTTCGTACTGTTCGTACTCGGCGTCCATGAACACGTACATCGGGTCGGCGAAGTAGGAGTAGGTGACTTCCTTGCGCTCCAGCTGCACGACTTCGAACTTGTCGTCAGCCTTGTAAACCGCTTCCGACGGCGCGCCGGTCAGCAGGTTCTTGAGCTTCATTTTCACGACAGCAGCATTGCGGCCGGACTTGTTGTATTCGGCCTTCTGGACCACCAGCGGGTCGCTGCCCACCATGATGACGTTGCCGGAGCGGAGTTCCTGAGCGGTTTTCATGCGTCTTCCCGTGCGGCAACGGCCGCAAGCGAATCATTAAAAACCCGGCATCTTACCCGTTTGCTTTGACACTGTGTGTGCACAATTCGAGCAAGCGTGCAACGAGGTCGGGCAAAGCAGCCTGGCGGGCCGACCATTGCCGTGCATGCCGCGCCAGTTCTGGCAGTGCCGCCGCAAAAGGGGTCCAGACGGCGGCCGTATCGCCGCGGCCGTTCCAGGCCAGCCAGAAATCCGTCAATGCTTGCCGGGCCGGCGTCTGCAGGTCCCCGCCGTAGAGGTCGAGAAAGGCCTGCAGCTTGTGGAAATGGGCGTCTTCCTCCTGGGCGTAGATGTGCCACGCCAGCGGTCGCGCCGCCCATTGCGCGCGGACAAAGGAGTCCTCGCCGCGCACCAGGTTGAGATCGCAGGCCCACAGCAGGCGGTCGTAGCCGGCCTGGTCGGTGAAGGGCAGCACCCGCGCCGACAGCGCCCCCCGCCTCGCCGTTTCCCCCACTTCCAGCCGCGGTCGGCCGAAGACCGCAGCCACGTCCGCCAGTACCCGGCCTTCCGGCACCAGCAGGCAGACCGGCCTGCCGCCCTGCGCCCAGCACTCGGCCAGCGCTGCCAGCCCCGGCTGTTCGTAGGCGAACAGGGAGATCCACAAAGTGTCGTCCGGCTGCCCGGCCGGACCGGTGGCGGCGAGCCAGGCCGTGCGTTCCTCCGCCTGGAAGGCATCCCGCGCCGCCAGCAGCCCGCTTTCCCGCAGCAGGCCGCCGGTATCGGCGGTGAAACCGGGGAAGAAGAAGCGCTTTGCCAATGCCAGCCGCGGATGCGGAGAGGCCAGGCCGTGGCAGCCGGCCACCCAGTCTTCCGCCGACAGGTATTCAAGGTTGATCCACTGCGGCGGCCACGGCCGGGCGGCCATCGCCCGCAGATGGGATTCCGGGATCTCGCAGGCGAAAGCCTCGATCACCACGTCCGCCGGTTCGGTTTCAGGCAAGGGCGAGGTCCAGCGGCGCAGCTCGACTCCCTCCACCCTGCCGCCTTCCGCAGGCAGGCCGGCGGCGTCCGGACAGAGCCGCGACAGCGCTTGCCAGTCATCCACCCAAAGGCGTACCGCACGGGCCGGATCGGAGGCCAGGGCGCGGGCAAGGCGCAGGCAGACGCCAATATCCCCAAAGTTATCCACAACCTGGCAGAAGATTTCCCAGGAAGACGGCGATGCATGGAAGTCGGTCATTGTCAACGTGGACAAACAGCGGGGTAAGGATGGGAAAGGTTGTGGACAAAGGGCTTACAGCGCATAGGGCGAAAATTCATGGACATTCCATCCACAAGCGACGAGCGGGGTTATCAAGTGTTTGTTCCGGCGCTGACGAGCTTGAGCCTGCTGGGCAAAGCAGACTTATCCACAGATTTTCGCTCACTGTTAACATCTTTGTTTTCTATATATAAAAGAAAACACTACAAGCAAACCTTACTTCCACCTTTGGCTGCAGGCGTAAAAAAACCCGCCGTAGCGGGTTCGTGGAAAGCAGGGAGAAGAAGGTTCAGCTGAAGTCAGCCAGCTGCTGCAAGTCCGCCGCCGTCAGCCAGCGCCACTGGCCTTCGGGCAGCGTCGCCGCATCCAGCACCAGACCGCCCACGCTTTCCCGTTGCAGGGCCTCCACCCGGTTGCCGGCCGCGCCCACCATGCGCTTCACCTGGTGGTACTTGCCTTCGCAGATTGTCAGCGCCAGCGTGTGGCTGCCGGTAACCTCACAGGCGGCCGCGGCGATGGGCGCGGGTTCGTCGTGCAGCTGCACGCCGCTCAGCAGCGCCTGCACCAGGCTGTCTTCCACCGCATGCTTCAGGGTGACCAGGTAGCGCTTGGGAATGCGCTTCTTGCCCGAACTCCACTGGTGGATGAACTGGCCGTCGTCGGACAGCAGCAGCAGGCCGGTGGTGTTCTGGTCCAGCCGGCCTATGCACTGCACGCCGCGTTCCTTCAGCTCCGGCGGCAGCAGCGAAAAGACCGAGGGGTGATGGGTGGGCAGGTGGGAGCATTCGTAGCCGGCCGGTTTGTGCAGCATCAGGCAGGCGCGCTGGCGGTAGTGCCAGGCCTTGCCTTCGACGCTGAATTCCAGGCCAGGCAGATCCTGCCCGCCACCAGGTTCGACTTCTTCAAAGGGGTTTTCGCAAGGTTTGCCGGCGACGCTGACCAGGCCGGCCCGGATCAGGGAGCGGCATTGCTTGCGGCTGCCGAAGCCCTGGGAGTGGAGGAAACGTTCGAGTTGCATGGGCGGCATGGTATCCCGCCCGTCTCTCCGAGTAGAAGCGACAGACGGGTGGCGGAATGCGGGTCGGCGTGGCGGTGCCGGGCTGGGGGTAAACTAGCCGGCCGACCGGACAGGAGTTTCGTCTTGAAGTTTGAACATCTGGTCGAGGTCAATGACCTCGCCGACCCCGCCGCAACGGTGCTGAGCCGCGAGGAGCTCTGGTTCGGCCTGTTGTGCCGGGCGGAGGATGCGCGTCCTTTTCTGCCCGGCCTGGAGGCCTGCGAGATCCTGGAGCGCGGCGAGGGCACGCTGGTGCGCAACCTGCGCTTCGGCAGCGCGGTGATCCGCGACCACGTCACTTTCCGCGAGCTGGAGTGGATACGCTTCGAATCCGAGGCCACCGCCGAGCATGCCGGCGGCTGGCTCACCATCAGCATCGAGGAGCCGCAGCCGGACGCCCTCTTCCTGCGCTTCGAGTACCGCACCGGTCTGCAGGAGAGCGGCAACGACGACGATGGCCGCTACGCCGAGTTCGTGCGTTCGGCCTATCACCAGTCCGACCTGGACACGCTCAAGGTCATCCGCATGATCGCGGAATCCGGTCGTCTCCAGTAAATCCCCACAGCCGGCGCCCGCCCTGCGCGGCGGGCGCCGTTTTTTTCGCCCGTCTTTCGTTTTACCGAGGAAAGAAAAACCATGTACTTCAAGAATCTGCAGCTCTACCGCCTGCCCGCCAAGTGGGACATGTCCATTGAAAAGCTGGAAGAGCAGCTGGCGAAGAAGACCTTCCAGCCCTGCGGCAGCCAGGACATGGAAAGCCGCGGCTGGATGTCGCCGCTGGGCAACGAAGTGCTGGTGCACGCGGTGGGCGACCAGTGGCTGATCGCCCTGGGCGCGGAAGGCAAGCTGCTGCCCTCTTCCGTGGTCAAGCAGGTGGCCGACGAGCGCGCGGAGGAAATCGCCGAGCAGCAGGGCTACAAGCTGGGCCGCAAGCAGCTGAAGGACCTGCGCGAGCAGATCACCCAGGAACTGCTGCCGCGCGCCTTTACCCGCCGCCGCAAGGTCTACGCCTGGATCGATCCGGTCAATGGCTGGCTGGCGGTGGATGCTTCCAGCCCGGCACGCGCCGAAGACGTGCTGGAAATGCTGCGCCAGAGCCTGGACAGCTTCCCTCTGGCCCTACTGCGCACCGAACTGTCGCCCGTCTCGGCGATGGCCGACTGGCTGGCCGGCGACGAGGCGCCCAGCGGCTTCACCATCGACCAGGACTGCGAACTGCGTTCGGTGACCGAAGACAAGGCCGCTGTGCGCTACGTGCGCCACTCGCTGGAGGGCGACGAGGTGAAGGGCCATCTGGCGGCTGGCAAGCTGCCTACGCGCCTCGCCCTGACCTTCGACGACCGCATCAGCTTCGTGCTCACCGAAAAGCTGGAGATCAAGCGCCTGGACTTCCTGGACGTGGTGCGCGACCAGATCGAAGGCAGCGCCGAGGACGCCGAGGCCCTGTTCAACGCCGAATTCGCCCTGATGACCGGCGAGCTGGCCCGTCTGCTGCCGGCGGTGGTCGAAGTGCTGGGTGGCGAGGTCAAGGCGGCTGAAACCAGCCCGGTGATTTCGGGCACGGTGACTGCGAGCGACGCGCCTTTCTGAGTCGTGCAGGGTTCCCGGCTGCAGTTTTTCCGCAGCCGGGGAGCTTCAATGGGTGTACACAGTTTTAAAGATGTAAACAAAGATAAAGATTAGTGTACCGGCCATTTCTGTGGATAAAGCCGATAAGCCCATCAACCACGGGCTTTTCAGCGTCGGAAAAGAAGGTGGAGAAGCACTGGAGGAAAGGCAGGACGGATTGTTGATGAAAAATCCGCTCCCCAGGGCGACGCAACTTATCCACATTCCGCTCCTCCCTGCTTACACAGCTTTTCAACGGAGGAAAGCGTGCGGCGCATCGGCCTGATTTCCGACACCCACAGCCTGCTGCGGCCGGAGGCGGAAGCCTTCCTGAAGGGCGCGGACGCCATCGTCCACGCCGGCGACATCGGCGATCGCGGCATCCTCGACAGCCTGGCGGCCATCGCGCCGCTCACCGCCGTCTATGGCAACAACGACCACGGCCCGGCGCCGGAACCCTTGCCGGAACTGGCCTGGCTGGACCTGGGCGGTGGCCGCCAGCTGTGCGTGATCCATGAATTGCCCCGGCTGCCGCCCGGCGCGGCCGGTGCCGATTGCCGAGTGGTGGTGGCCGGCCATTCCCACAAACCGGCGGCGGTGGTGCGCGACGGCGTGCTGCTGGTAAATCCCGGCAGCGCCGGCCCGCGCCGCTTCAAGTTGCCCGTTTCGGCCGGCGAGTTGCTGGTGACGGACGACCGCATTTTGCTGCGGGTGGTGGACCTCCTCAGCGGCGAACTCTGCGCAGAGGCGGTGCTGCCGACGAGGCCGGGCTGAGGCGGCTGCATGCGGTGCCGGGCGGCGTTACCATGCGCGCCCCGATATGGATTTCGGTCGGCCTGCGGATTCCGGTGGCTGCCGGGTTTGCTTGATCGGAGTCCGGTATCCGGATCGGGGCCCGATGCCTCGCCGATAGTCACCTCTTCTCCAGGCCCTTGCTGGCTTTTTCCCTCTTTCCCACAGGCTTTCCCCGTGAGCTTCTTCCGCCGTTTGCTGCCCTGCCCGACTCCCGCTGTCGCCGGAGATTGCCGATGAACGCCCCGGCCGAAGTGCAGTGGGAGGAGAACGGCGCCACCCATCGCGCCCGCTGGCGCTCCGAGAGCGGCGCGCCGGTACCGCGGCGCATCGTTGTCGCCGACGACAGCCTGAACGCGGATGCGGCCTTCCGGCTGGCCTGCGAGGGCACCGCCATCCTGTGGCGCGGGGATTTCCACAACGCTCGCCAGTTGCTGCAAGCGATGAACCGCCGCATAGGCCGCAAGGCCACGCGCAAGGACGGTAAAGGCGGCAAGGCTGACAAGGCCACCGCGGTGCCGGCCCAGGCCTTCCACCTGCATCGCCAAGCCCAGGCGCAGCGCGCCCGTACCCTGGGCATGCTGTTGCTGCCGATGGAGGGCGACTACCGCATTCCGCTGCGGCGCGCGCCGGACGTGGCCGAGGCCTGCAGCGAAGCCTGGGGCGCGGCCGATGGCCAGCCGGCGCTGGTCTCCCTGCGCGAGCTGCTGGGCCTAATAGGCGCCCACGAGTGGCGGCGCAAGGGCGTGGAGGTGCCTGCGCTGGGTGGGCGGCTGCATGTGCATTACGGCGTGTTCTCGCCGCTGCGCGGGGAATACGTGGATCTGGTGGCCAAGGCGAGTCTGCCGGCGGGTCTGCGCACCGCCTTCGATGTCGGCACCGGCAGCGGCGTGCTGGCGGCGGTGCTGGCCCGGCGCGGCGTTGCCCGGGTGGTGGCCACCGACCAGGACGAACGCGCGCTGGCCTGCGCGGCTGACAACCTGGCGCGGCTGAAGCTGGCGCAGAAGGTGGAGCTGCAGCAGGTGGATCTCTTTCCCGAAGGCCGTGCCGAGCTGGTGGTGTGCAATCCGCCCTGGCTGCCGGCCAAGCCCAGCGCGCCGCTGGAATACGCCATCTACGACCCGGACAGCCGCATGCTGCGCGGTTTCCTCGCCGGGCTGGCGGCGCATCTGGCGCCCGGCGGCGAAGGCTGGCTGGTGATCTCGGACCTGGCGGAACACCTCGGCCTGCGCAGCCGCGAAACCCTGCTCGGCTGGATCGCCGATGCCGGCCTGACGGTGCGTGAGCGCCTGGACATCCGCCCGCGCCATCCGAAGGCGATGGACGAGGACGATCCGCTGCATGCGGCACGCGCGGCGGAGCTGACCTCGCTGTGGCGGCTGGTGGTGGCCTGAGCGGGCTCAGGCAGGGTTGCTGGCCTCAAGCGATGAGGTGAGGGCTGCGCTTCTTCAGTTTCTTCAATTCGCCCGGCAATTGGATACCCGGTAGCCGTTCGGGCCCAGCCCTTCGACAAGCTCAGGGCGAACGGCAGCTCCTGCTTCGTTGCCGGGTTGATGGCCTGAGCCGTCCTGCGGGCTTGGCGCCTGACTGGTGTCAGCCGTGCTCGGTGCAGTCTGGGCGATCTCGGCGGCAAGGCCGCCCGGGAAGCTTCCTGCAGAAGCTCAGAGCCCCGGCGCCCGCAGCACCAGCGTATCGCCGCGCTGGGTGAATTCCAGGTTGCCGAGTACGCTCATGCCCAGCAGCACCTGATCGTCCGTCATGCCGGGGTTGAGGTGGGCGCGCACGTCCTGCGCGAGGAAGGGGCCGAAGCCGAGTTCGGCGATGCGGGTGGTGCGCACGGTGACGCCGCCGTTGGCGGTCATCACCTGGGCGGTGCCGCCGGGCTTGAGGCCGAGTTCGCTGCCCAGGTGGGCGGGCACCGATACCAGCGTGGCGCCGGTATCCAGCAGGAAGGTGACCGGCTGGCCGTTGATGGTGCCGGGAGCCACGTAATGGCCCATGCGGTTGCGCCGCAGTGTGAGTTCGCCGCTGCCGCCGGGTTGGGCGACCAGGCCGTGGTTGGGGTTGTCGCGCTTCTGCAGGGCGTTCTCGAAGTACAGCCACAGCAGCCCGAGCAGGGCCAGCGCGGCCAGCCAGCTCATGATGCGGCCGGCGCGGCGGGTGGTGTGCTCGGATGCGCTCATGGCCAATTCACCGGTCGGGAAGGGAAGCGGGCAGGAAAAAGCCCGCCATCGCGGCCGCGCTCACCCTTCCACCACGGTGGTCGGGTTGCGGACGATGGCGGGCCGGCATGGCGTGGCGTTCGGATCAGGACAGGACCTGGCCGTGCTCGCGGGTGGCGTGGAAGCCGACCTTGGGCCACTTTTCCCGCGTCACTTCGAGGTTGTAGCGGCTGCTGGCGAGATACACCGGGTTGCCGTCCACATCCTTGCCCAGGCGCAGCGCCTGTTCGCGCTCGAAGTTGCGGCGGGTGACTTCGTCCGGGAAGGTGAGCCAGCGGGCGGTGTGGATGTCGGCGGATTCGAAGATGGCGTCCACCTTGTACTCGTCCTTCAGGCGCTGGGCGACGACTTCGAACTGCAGCTGGCCGACCGCGCCCAGCAGCATCTGGCCGCCTTCCTGCTCGAACACCTGGATGGCGCCTTCTTCGCCCAGCTCCTGCAGACCCTTCTGCAACTGCTTGGATTTGAGCGGGTCGCGCAGGCGCGCGGCGCGGAACATTTCCGGCGAGAAGTAGGGAATGCCCTTGAAGCCGAGGATTTCGC
>Ga0206117_100102_pt1 | contig 149014 bp, 137 predicted proteins | sample 3A5Ametagenome_FD_177997 | JGI IMG/M metagenome (GOLD analysis project Ga0206117, IMG submission 177997) | Enriched microbial communities from leaf-cutter ant dump, University of Wisconsin, Madison, United States - 3A5A | ecosystem: Environmental > Terrestrial > Nest > Insects nest > Nest dump...
TTCCGCAACCTGCTGCCGCGCGGCGTCAAGCTGGCCCCGGAAGACGTGTGGGACCGGGTGTCGTTCGTGCTGTCGCTGAAAATGACCGACCCGCAGTTCAGCGGCCAGACCAAGGAGCGGCTGTCCTCGCGCCAGGCCGCCGGCTTCGTCGAGGGCGCCGCCCACGATGCGTTCAGCCTGCTGCTGAACCAGAACGTGGAGCTGGGCGAGAAGATCGCGCAGATCGCCATCGAGCGCGCCAGCGCGCGCCTGAAGACCGAGAAGCTGGTGGTCCGCAAGAAGGTCACCCAGGGCCCGGCCCTGCCCGGCAAGCTGGCCGACTGCATCAGCCAGGACCTGTCGCGCACCGAGCTGTTCCTGGTGGAAGGCGATTCGGCCGGCGGCAGCGCCAAGCAGGCGCGCGACAAGGATTTCCAGGCGATCCTGCCGCTGCGCGGCAAGATCCTCAACACCTGGGAAGTGGCCTCGGGCAGCGTGCTGGCCTCGGAGGAAGTGCACAACCTGGCCATCGCCATCGGCTGCGATCCGGGCAAGGACGACCTGTCCGGCCTGCGCTACGGCAAGGTGGTGATCCTGGCCGATGCCGACTCCGACGGCCTGCACATCGCCACCCTGCTCGCCGCGCTGTTCCTCAAGCACTTCCCCGCGCTGGTCGCCGCCGGCCACGTGTTCGTGGCGATGCCGCCGCTGTTCCGCGTGGACGTGGGCAAGCAGGTGTTCTACGCGCTGGACGAAGAGGAAAAGCGCTCGCTGCTGGAGAAGATCGAGCGCGAGAAGATCCGCGGCCAGCTCAGCGTCACCCGCTTCAAGGGACTGGGCGAGATGAACCCGGCGCAGCTGCGCGAATCCACCATCCACCCCGACACCCGCCGCCTGGTGCAGCTGACCGTGGACGACGACGAGCAGACCCGCTCGCTGATGGACATGCTGCTGGCGAAGAAGCGGGCCGGCGACCGCAAGGGCTGGCTGGAAAGCAAGGGCGACCTGGCGTCGCTGGAAGTCTGAGCGTCCGCTCCGTTCCCGTAGGAGCGGCTTCAGCCGCGAAAGGGTTGTCCCGCGGTTCCATCTGCGACAGCCCGCATGCCTGCGTGCTGCAGGGTGCAATGGGAAAGTCCCTTCGCGGCTGAAGCCGCTCCTACGGGAACGGGAGCGGATGGTATGGCTTTATGCACATCCGGCCGGTAGAGCGCGCGGCCTAGCATCCGGATTCCCCTTATCCGGTGTCATCCATGCCCTTGCTGCGCAATCTCGCCCTCGCCGGCGCCCTGGCGCTCACCACTCCCCTGGCCTTCGCCGCCGACAAGCCTGCCGGCGAGGACAAGGCCGCGGCGCCCGCACCGCTGCCGGCCGATGCCTCGGTCCGCCAGAGCATGCGGCTGGAAGGCCGCACCCTCGACTACACCGCCACGGTCGGCTCGCTGCCGGTGCGCGACGCGCAGGGCAAAGCCATCGGCGACGTGGTGTTCACCGCCTACACCGTGCCCGGCAAGGACCGCCCGGTCACCTTCGCCCTCAACGGCGGCCCTGGCGCCTCGTCGGTCTACCTGAACCTCGGCGCGGTCGGCCCGAAGGTGGTGGCCTTCGGCAGCGAAGGCGACAGCGCCTCGGCGCCGGCCACGCTGCGCGACAACCCCGGCACCTGGCTGGATTTCACCGACCTGGTGTTCATCGACCCCATCGGCACCGGCTTCAGCCGCGCGCGCATTGCCGACGACGAAGCGAAGAAGCAGTTCTTCACCCCCACCGCCGACGTCGAATACCTGTCGCGCACGATCTACGACTGGCTGCTGAAGAACCAGCGCATGACCTCGCGCAAGTACCTGGCTGGCGAGAGCTACGGCGGCTACCGCGGCCCGCGCATCACCCCCTACCTGCAGACCCGGCTGGGCGTGGCGATGAACGGGCTGGTGCTGGTCTCGCCCTACCTGAGCCCGACGCTGGAGGACAACAGCGATGTCTCGCCGATGGCGTGGATCCAGACCCTGCCCTCGATCGCCGCCGCGCACCTGGAACGCCAGGGCCGGCTCAGCGACGCGGCCATGCGCGAAGTGGTCGAGTACACCCGCGGCGACTACGCCACCGCGCTGATGAAGGGTCGCTCCGACCCGCAGGCGACCGAGGCGATGCTGCGCAGGGTCGCCGAACTGACCGGTCTGGACCCGGTGTTCGTGCGCCGCGCCGGCGGCCGCCTGGAAACCCAGGCCTACCTGCGCGAGGTGTTCCGCGACAAGGGCACGCTGGGCAGCCGCTACGACTCCAACGTGACCGCCTTCGACCCGTTCCCGACCGATCCGGAGCAGCGCGCCAACGACCCGCTGCTGGACAGCATCATCGCCCCGACCACCACCGCGATGGTCGACTTCGTCACCCGCGTGGTCGGCTGGAAGGTCGACGCCCGCTACAACGCGCTCAGCTACGAGGTGAACCGCCAGTGGGACCGCAACGGCGACCTGCGCGCCAGCGCCGTCACCCAACTGCGCCAGGCCGTGGCCATCGACCCGCGCCTGCAGGTGCTGATCGCGCACGGCTGGAACGACCTGTCGTGCCCGTTCATGGGCTCGATCCTGACCGTGGACCAGATGCCGGCCATGGGCAGCGACCCGCAGCGCGTGCAGGTGCGCAGCTACCCGGGCGGGCACATGTTCTACAGCCGCGCCGACAGCCAGGCCGCGTTCCGCCGCGACGTGCGCGCCATGTACCAGCGCAACTGACATCGCCGCCGCGCGCGCAAACGAAAGGCCCGCCGGGAACGGCGGGCCTTTCTTCATCCGTCCGACGGGAAGGTGCGGTCAGTTCCAGCCGAACAGCGCCAGCAGCTTCAGGATCAGGTAGGCGCAGCCGCCAGCCGCCGGGATGGTCAGGATCCACGCCCAGACGATGCGCTCGATCACGCCGATGCGCAGCGACTTGGGGTTCTTGGCAAACCCCACGCCCATGATCGCGGTGGAGATGCTGTGCGTGGTCGACACCGGCATGCCGAAGTGCGCGGCCAGGGTCAGGATGGTGGCCGAGCTGGTCTCCGCGGCGAAGCCGTGGATCGGATGCAGCTTGACCATCTTGTGGCCGAGGGTCTTGATGATCTTCCAGCCGCCCGAAGCGGTGCCGGCGGCCATCACCACCGCGCAGGTCAGCACGATCCACATGGCGATGCCGTCGCCGGCATGCGCGTCCGGGTGCATGAATGCCAGCCACGACGGCAGGTCGTTCAGCGCGCCGGTGGCCTCGGCGCCGATCAGGGTCATGGCGATGATGCCCATGGTCTTCTGCGCGTCGTTGTGGCCGTGGGCGAAGCCCATGTAGGCGGCCGAGACGATCTGCGCCTTGCCGAAGAAGGCGTTGACCCAGCGCGGCCGCGCCAGTCGCCGCAGCAGCCCGCCCATGCGCGCCATGCCGGCGATGATCGCCCACAGCAGGCACATCACCACGATGCCGAGCAGGAAGCCGGCGATCGGCGAGGTGATCATCGGCACGAACACCTTCCACAGCAGGCCCTTGTTCTGCGCCCAGTTGCCGAGGTTCTGCGACCAGATCAGCGCGTCCCAGTTGTTGTGCGCGGCGGCCAGGCCGGCGCCGCACAGGCCACCGATCAGCGCGTGCGAGGACGAGGACGGCAGCCCCTTCCACCACGTGATCAGGTTCCAGACGATGCCGCCGAGCAGCGCGCACAGGATCACCTGCGGGGTGACCTCGACTACGTCGGTGTTGAGCAGGCCGTTGGCGATGGTCAGCGCCACCGCGGTGCCGGTCAACGCGCCGATCAGGTTCATGCCCGCGGCCAGCATCACCGCCCAGCCGGGCGAGAGCACCTTGGTCGCCACCACGGTGGCGATGGAGTTGGCGGTGTCATGGAAGCCGTTGATGAACTCGAAGACGAGGGCTGCCAGGATCACCACCAGTACGAGGGTGAGCATCGACCGTCCCCGTCAGCTGTTCTTCAACACGATCTGGTAGACCACCACGCCCGCCTCGCGGCAGCGGTCGATGGCCTTTTCCAGGATCTCGAAGAATTCCTTGAGCAGGAACATCTGCAGGTTGTCCAGGCGCCCGGAATAGATCTCGCGATACAGCTCCAGCATCAGCCGGTCGGCCTCGTTCTCCAGCGCGCGCAGCTTCTCGTTCATCGCCGTCATGCGGTCGATGTTCATGTGGCGCAGGTCCTTGACCATGTCCACCACCACGTCTGCGGCCTGCTCCAGCATCGCCGCGCGCGGGGCGAAGTCGATCTGCGCCAGGTGCTGGGTGGCCAGCGAGTAGCGGTCGGCGAACTTCTCGATCTGCTTGGGAATCTTGTACAGCGCCGAGCCCAGCGCCTCGATGTCCTCGCGCTCGATCGGGGTCATGAAGCTGTCCACCAGCGCCTGGCTGATCTTGTCCGAGGCCGCGCGCTCGCGCAGGCGCGCCAGCTTGAACGCATCCAGAGCCGGCTGCCGGTCGGCCTCGCGCATCATCGCGTGCAGCGCCTTGGCGCTGTCCGCGGCGGCCTGGGCGGCCTCGTCGAGGTAGGTGTAGAACTGCTTGCCGGAGCCGAAAATGGTCTGCAATGAAAACATTGGGAATGCCTGTCCGCCGTCGCGGAAGGGACGGCACCGGGGCGGATTATGACGGCTGGATGACCTCTCGGGTATTCCCGCCGCCCCATCGGCGGTAAAAATGAATGGGCGGTTGCAGGCCCGGCACGCCGGTTTGCTAAGATGCGCCGGCGCCCCTCGGGCGCACCTTATGGACGACGACCCCTATCCCCCGCCGCGGCGCCCGGACACGCTCCAGGGCTCCTGCCGCCACCGCAAGCACCCCGCCCTCCCTGCCATCGACCCGGGGAGCGACCCGTGTTTGAACTGATCCTCATCGTTTTCGCCCTGATCCTGCTCAACGGCTTCTTCGCCATGTCCGAGATGTCGGTCATGACCTCGCGCAAGAGCCGGCTCAAGCAGATGTCGGCCACCAGCAAGCGTGCCGAGCGCGCCCTCGCGCTGGCCGAGAAGCCCGAGAACTTCCTGTCCACCGTGCAGATCGGCATCACCGTGATCGGCGTGCTGACCGGTTTCCTCGGCGGCGAAGCGCTGGGCGAGGCCATCGCCGCGTGGATCCAGGGCCTGATGCCCGGCTTCGCCTATGCCGGCGCGGTGGGCAAGGCGCTGGCGGTCACCCTGATCACCTTCGTCACGCTGATCTTCGGCGAACTGGTGCCCAAGCGGCTGGCGCTGACCCGTTCGGAGGACATCGCCGGCCTGGTGGCGATGCCGATGGGCTGGCTGGCCAGCCTCGCCTTCCCGTTCGTGTGGCTGCTGTCGCGGACCACGCGGCTGGTGCTGCGCCTGCTGGGGCTGGGCAACACCGACTCGGCGTCGGTGACCGAAGAAGAGATCCGCATGCTGGTGGCCGAGAGCCACGAGGCCGGCGTGATCGACGTGCACGAGCGCGACATGATGAACCGCGTCATGCGCCTGGGCGACCGCACCGCCGACAGCCTGATGACGCCGCGCAACCGCATCGCCTGGCTGGACACCACCGCCGAGGCGGAGAAGAACCTGGAGACCATGCACGAGCATGCGTTCTCGCGTTACCCGGTGTACCGCGGCAACGACCAGGACATCGCCGGCATCCTCGAGGTCAAGTCGCTGGTCACCCGGCGCCTGCAGGGCGACGGGCACGCGCTGTTCGAGAACCTGCGCGAGACGCTCTACGTCTCCGAGTCCACGCACGCGATGAAGCTGCTGGAAATCTTCCGCGAGGAGCACCAGTCGATGGCGCTGGTGGTGGACGAGTACGGCGAGATCCAGGGCCTGGTGACGATCAGCGACCTGATGGGCGCGGTGGTCGGCCGCCTGCAGGCGCCGGAGAACACCGACGAGGACGCGCTGGTGGTCACCCGCGAGGACGGCTCGCTGCTGGTGGACGGCTCGCTGCCGGTGGACGACCTGCGCGAGCTGATGGGCGGGGTCGAACTGCCCGATGCCGAGGAAGGCGACTACTACACGCTGGCCGGCATGTGCATGCACTTCTTCGGCCGCATCCCGCACGCCGGCGAGTATTTCGACTGGGCCGGCTGGCGCATCGAGATCGTCGACCTGGACGGCGCGCGCATCGACAAGCTGCTGCTGCGCCGGCTGCCGGAAGAAGACGAAGATGACACCACCGGCTGAGCGGGACGACGACGCCCAGGACGGCAGTTACCGCAACGAGGGCATCCGCAGCCTGCTGTCGATGTTCGAGCATGGCGACCCGGACGAGCACCAGCCGCTGGGCAAGGTGCTGCAGGGCCTGCAGGAAAGCGCGTTCGGCGTGTTCCTGTTCGTCGCCATCCTGCCCTCCTTCATTCCCATCCCCGGCATCGGCGGCGCGGTCAGTGGGCCGCTGGTGCTGCTGATCGGCCTGCAGATGATGGGCGGGCTGTCGCGGCCTTGGGTGCCGGGCTTCATCGCCCGGCGCGGGCCGAAGCGCGGCACCATGCACCGCTTCCTCGGCCGCATCGAGCGGCCGCTGCGGCGCCTGGACCGCATGCTCAAGCCGCGCCTGCCGGCGCTGGTGTGGCCGCTGCCGGCGCGGGTGTTCACCGGCCTGCTGCTGGTCCTGGTCGGGCTCCTGCTGTCGCTGCCGATTCCCTTCACCAACTACCTGTTCGGCTTCCAGCTGCTGCTGTTCGCGCTGGCGCTGATCGAACGCGACGGCGCGCTGATGCTGTTCAACTGGATCGCCGCCGTCGTCGCCGGCGTGTTCTTCGGGCTCGGCTCGGGGCAGCTGGTCGGCCACACCGTCGAGCTGTTCCAGCGCTGGACCGGCTGACCGGTAGGAGCGCACTTCAGTGCGCGATGGAGCTTTCGCTGGGATCTTTCAACACCCCGCCAGAGTCTCTTCGCGGCTGAAGCCGCTCCTACGTAGTTGCGGAGTTCAGTGGCGCGCCTGCCAGGCCTGCATCGCCAGTTCGAACGAACGCAGCCGCGCGGCATGGTCGAAGATGTTGGCGGTGAGCATCATCTCGTCGGGGCGATGGCGCGCGGCGAAAGCCGCCAGCCCTTCGCCGACCTGCGCCGGATCGCCCAGCACCGTGCAGGCCAGCGCCCGCTCCACGCCCGCCTTTTCGTGCGGCTCCCAGAACGCCTCGATGTCGTCGACCGGCGGCGGAATCCGCCCCGGGCGGCCGCGCCGCAGGTTGACGAAGCTCTGCTGCTGGGTGGTGAACAGCCGCCGCGACCGGGCCTCCGACTCGCTGGCCACGACGTTCAGCGCCAGGATCGCCCACGGTTCGCGCAGGTGCGCGGAGGGACGGAAATCGCGGCGGTACAGCGCCACCGCCTCGTCCATCGCGTCCGGGGCGAAATGCGAGGCGAAGGCGAACGGCAGCCCCATCGCCGCCGACAGCCGCGCGCTGAACAGGCTGGAACCCAGCAGCCACACTGGCACGTCGATGCCCGCGCCCGGCACCGCCTGCACGGCCTGCCCCGGTTGCGCCGGCTCGAAGTAATGCAGCAGTTCGCTCACGTCCTGCGGGAACTGGTCGGCGCTGTCGAAATAGCGGCGCAGCGCGCGGGCGGTGGCGTGGTCGGTGCCCGGCGCGCGGCCCAGTCCCAGGTCGATGCGCCCCGGGTACAGCGAGGCCAGCGTGCCGAACTGCTCGGCCACCTGCAGCGGCGAGTGGTTGGGCAGCATGATGCCGCCGGCGCCGACGCGGATGGTCGAGGTGCCGCCGGCGACGTGACCGATCAGCACCGAGGTCGCCGCGCTGGCGATGCCCGGCATGTTGTGGTGTTCGGCCAGCCAGTAGCGGCGGTAGCCCCAGCGCTCGGCATGCCGTGCGAGATCAAGCATGTTGGCGAAGGCCTGGCCCGGCGTGGCGCCTTCGCAGACGGGGGCCAGGTCGAGGACGGAAAGGGGAATCATGCGGCGGCTTCCGGCAGGAGATCCCCAGGACATGGGGGGCGCGGCGCGGTTTCCCATGCCTGCGCGGGGCCCACCGGCCGAACACTGTTTTCCGGCCGATTCCAGGTAGGAGCGGCTTCAGCCGCGAAAGGGCCTTGCCGTTGAACCCACCGGACGTACATGTCCGGACTGCTGCGGCAGGAGCGGGGCGAAGGCCCCTTCGCGGCTGAAGCCGCTCCTACCGGGGGGAGCCCAGTCAGGCCGCTTCGTCGTCCACCAGCGGCCGCAGCTGCGGGTCCAGCGCCACGCGCTCGTCGAACACGAAGCAGCGCCCGTCGTAGCCGTCGCCACCGACTTCCTCGAAATAGCCGAGGATGCCGCCCTCCAGCTGCAGCACGTTGTCCATGCCGTCGTTGCGCATCCACAGCGCGGCCTTTTCGCAGCGGATGCCGCCGGTGCAGAAGCTGACCACGGTGGCGTCGGCCAGGTCCGCGCGGTGCGGCTCCAGCGCCGCCGGCAGGTCGGTGAAGCGGGCGATCGGCAGGGTCAGCGCGCCGGCGAAGGTGCCGTGCTCGAACTCCTGCGCGTTGCGCGTATCCAGCATCACCACGCGCCTGCCGTCGTCGTCGTGCCCCTGCCGCAGCCAGCGCTGCAGCGTGGCCGGGGCCACGGACGGCGCGCGCGGGTAGTCCAGCGGCTGCCCGTCGTCGCGGCGGAAGCTGATGATCTCCGCCTTGACCTTGGCCTTGAGCCGCGCGAACGGCTGCATGTGGCTGTAGCTGTATTTCACCCGCATGGCGGCGAAGCGCGCATCGGCCTTCAGCGCGGCATAGAACGCGTCGATGCCGTCGCGGTCGCCGGCCAGGAACAGGTTGATGCCCTCCTCCGCCACCAGGATGGTGCCGCGCAGTTCGTGCGCCTGCGCCCGCTCCAGCAGGGTGGCGGCCAGGGCACCGGCATCGGCGACGGGAACGAAGTGGTAGGCGGCGGTATTGGCGATCATCGGCGTATTTTACGGCGCGGCCGGGCGTCAGCCGCGCAGCAGCATGAACGGCAGCAGCACCAGCGCCGCCGCGGCCAGCATGCCCAGCAGCACGGCGGTCACGTACAGCGGCCGCCGCCGGAACAGCGAGCCGAACGTCTCGGCGGTGCCGTCGCGCAGCGCTGCCTCGCGCTCGGCACGCACGCGCTGCGCGCGCCCGGCCTGGTAGTCCGCCATCAGTTCCTTGGCGCGTGCATGGTCCTCGCGGTCGCGCAGCCAGATGCCGCCGAAGGAAATGCCCCAGGGGCTGGGTTCGGTGCGGTACCAGGCGATGCCGTGGCGGTCGAGCAGCTCGCCCACCTCGCGGCTTTCGTCCTCGTCGACATTGCGCAGATTGAGCAGCAGTTTCGCCATCGCGCCATGATACCCGCTGGCGATGCGCTACCCTTGCGCATCCGTGTGAATCCCTCACAAGAGCACCGCACATCCCTGTGCGGGGATTCCACTTCCATGAGTTCCCGCAGAGCGCTGCGCACCCTGCGCGGGAACTCCACTTCCTCCGCCTTCTTCAACCCTCTCATGGATCCCGCGCACCCGCCGGCCGTCCCCAACCTGGAGTCCCCCATGCGTCGCCTGCTCGCCCCGCTGCTGCTGTCCCTGCTCGCCGCCGGCTGTACCCCGCCCGGCCCGCCGCCGGGGGGCAGCATCGCCGCCTTCGAGCGCATCGACAGCGTGCCGGGCACCGGCGCCGAGGCGGTCCCGGGCACCAAGGTCACGGTGCACTACACCGGCTGGATCTACGACGTGCGCACCGCCGACAAGCACGGCGAGAAGTTCGACAGCTCGCTCGACCGCGGCGAGCCGTTCACCTTCAACCTCGGCGAGAAGCAGGTCATCCGCGGCTGGGACGAAGGCGTAGCCGGCATGAAGGTCGGCGGCAAGCGCACGTTGATGATCCCGGCCGACTACGGCTACGGCAATCGCCGCACCGGCCCCATCCCGCCCGGCTCCTCGCTGGTGTTCGACGTCGAACTGCTCGATGTCCAGCCACGCTGAACCCGGCCCGGCGGCGAAACGCGTCGCGGTGATCGGCGGCGGCCCGGCCGGGCTGTTCGCCGCCGAACGCCTGCGCGCGGCCGGCCTGGCGGTCGACCTGTACGAGGCCAAGGGCTCGCCGGGACGCAAGTTCCTGATCGCCGGCAAGGGCGGCCTGAACCTCACCCATTCCGAACCGCGCCCACTGTTCGACAGCCGCTACCGCGAACGCACGGCGGAGGTCGCCGGCTGGCTGGACGGCTTCGATGCCGAGGCCCTGCGCCGTTGGGCGCAGGGGCTGGGCGTGGACACCTATGTCGGCAGTTCCGGGCGCCTGTTCCCGCTGGACCGCAAGGCCGCGCCGCTGCTGCGCGGCTGGGTGCGACGGCTGAAGGAACAGGGCGTGCGCTTCCACGTGCAGCATCGCTGGCTGGGCTGGACCGACGACGGCGCGCTGCGCATGCAGACCAGCGATGGCGAGATCGCGGTGAGCGCCGACGCCACCGTACTGGCGCTGGGCGGCGGCAGCTGGCCCGAGCTCGGTTCCGATGGCGCGTGGGTGGACACGCTGCGCGCGCGCGGCGTGGACGTGGCGTCGCTGCAGCCGGCCAACTGCGGCTTCGACATCGACTGGAGCGGGCATTTCCGCCAGCGCCATGCCGGCAGCCCGCTCAAGCCGGTCGTCGCGCACTGGCGGGACCTGCACGGCGCCCCGCGGGAACTGCAGGGCGAATGCGTCGCCAGCGAGTACGGCATCGAAGGCAGCCTGGTCTACGCCATCGCCGCCGACCTGCGCGAAACGATCAACCGCGATGGCCATGCGCTGCTGGAGCTGGACCTGGTGCCCGGCCGCGATGAAACGCGCCTGCGCGCCGACCTGGGGCGCCCGCGCAAGGGGCGCAGCTTCGGCGAGCACCTGCGTCGCGCCAGCGGCATCGACGCGGCCAAGGCGGCGCTGGTGTTCGAAGTACTCGGCAAGGACGCCGGCAGCGACCTCGACGCGGTGGCGGGCACGCTCAAGTGCCTGCCGCTGCGCCTGCTGCGGCCGCGGCCGATGGCCGAGACCATCAGCACCGCCGGCGGCGTGCGCCTCGAGGCGCTGGACGCGGGACTGATGCTACCGACCCTGCCCGGCGTGTTCTGCGCCGGCGAAATGCTGGACTGGGAAGCGCCGACCGGCGGCTACCTGCTCACCGCCTGTTACGCCAGCGCGCTGCGCGCGGCCGAGGGCGTGGTCGACTGGCTCGGGTGAACCCCGGCCCGCAGCTGTGGCGTTCGCCCGGCTTGGGGTTCGATTGAATGTACGGGTAAAGCGGATCGGGCTCGAAACGCGTGTGGCCTTGGCGGTGGATGCGTGTTTGCCCCGCGCATGGCGCGTTCCCTCACCCCAACCCCTCTCCCGATGGGAGAGGGGCTTCAGGGCTCTGGCTCGGGTGAACCCGCCCGCAGCTGCGGCGTTCGCCCGGCGTGGGGTCGACGGAATGCACTGGTAAAACGGGTCCGGCTCAAAACGCGCGTAGCCTTCGCGGCGGCGGTGGATGCGTGCTTGCCCCGCGCACGGTGCGTTCCCTCACCCCAACCCCTCTCCCGATGGGAGAGGGGCCAAGCCTCAGTGCAGCTTGGTGCCGCGCAGCGTCGCCACGCGCGGCGGCGGCTCGAACGAATCGCTGCGCGCGTCGGCCCAGTAGGCGCGGAACACCGCATGGCCCGGCACTTTGTCGAGCAGTTCGCCCGGTGCGAGGTAGCGGTACAACCGCGCCATCGACCGGATCTCGATCGGCGACACCCGGCGCAGGATGTGTTCCGGCCCCAGCTCGGACGGATCGTTCAGCCCGGCTGCGCCCAGCAGGTCGCGCAGCGCGCGCAGGGTGTTCTCGTGGAAGTTGCGCACGCGCTCGGCCTTGTCGGTCGGATCGAGGTGGCGCCAGCGGCCCGGATCCTGGGTGGCGATGCCGGTCGGGCACTTGTCGTTGTGGCAGCTCAGCGACTGGATGCAGCCCAGCGCGAACATGAAGCCACGCCCGGCGTTGCACCAGTCCGCGCCCAGCGCGATGGTGCGCGCGATGTCGAAAGCGCTGGTCACCTTGCCGGCCGCGCCGATGCGGATGCGCTCGCGCAGGTTGAGGCCGACCAGCGTGTTGTGCACCAGGATCAGCGCCTCGTTCATCGGCACGCCGACGTGGTCGATGAACTCGGCCGGCGATGCGCCGGTGCCGCCCTCGGCGCCGTCGACCACGATGAAGTCCGGCAGCAGCCCGGTCTCGTGCATGGCCTTGGCGATGCCGAACCATTCCCACGGGTGGCCGATGGCCAGCTTGAAGCCGGTCGGCTTGCCGCCGGACAGCTCGCGCAGGCGCGCGACGAACTGCAGCAGTTCCACCGGCGTGGAAAACGCCGAGTGCCGCGACGGCGACACGCAGTCCACGCCCATCGGCACGCCGCGGGTGACGGAGATTTCCGCGCTGACCTTGGCCGCGGGCAGCACGCCGCCATGGCCGGGCTTGGCGCCCTGCGACAGCTTGATCTCGATCATCTTGACCTGGTCGTGGTTGGCGTTCTCTACGAAACGCTCCTCGCTGAAACGGCCATGCTCGTCGCGACAGCCGAAATAGCCCGAGCCGATCTCCCACACCAGGTCGCCGCCGTTCTCGCGGTGGTAGGGCGAAATCGAGCCTTCGCCGGTGTCGTGGTAGAAGCCGCCCAGCTTCGCGCCCTTGTTGAGCGCGCGGATGGCGTTGGCCGACAGCGAGCCGAAGCTCATCGCCGAGATGTTGAACACGCTGGCCGAGTACGGCCGCGCGCAACCGGCGCCGATCACCACGCGGAAATCGTGGTGCGGGATGCTGGTCGGCGCCATCGAGTGGTTGATCCACTCGTAGTCCACCGCATAGGTGCTGCGCAGCGTGCCGAACGGCACCACGTCCATCACGTTGCGCGCGCGCTGGTAGACCAGCTGCCGCTGCTGGCGCGAGAACGGCACGTCCTCCAGGTCGCTCTGCACGAAATACTGGCGGATTTCCGGGCCGATGGACTCGAAGCCGTAGCGGAAGTGCGCCAGCACGGGGTAGTTGCGCCGCAGTACGCTGCGCCGCTGCAGCACGTCCCAGGTGCCGAGCAGCGCCATCGCGCCGAACAGCCCCACGCCCCAGTACCAGGCAGGCCAGCGGTCGGCCAGGGCCAGCGACACGGGCAACAGGACCAGTGCCAGCACGTAGACCAGATAACGATGCATTGCCGTCCTCGCGACCGGTGATGCCGGATTCTACAACCGGTCGTCCACCACGTGCCGCGGCCACACCGACTTGACGTCGTAGACCACCATGTCCGCCACGCCCAGCGCGCGAATGCGCGCGGCGTCGAGTTCGCGGAACTGGCGGTGCGCCACGGCCAGCACCACCGCGTCGTAGTGCGCCTGCGCCGGCGCATCCACCAGCGCCACGCCGGCCTCGCGCTCGGCTTCCGCCGGATCGGCCCACGGGTCGAACGCATCGACCGCCGCGCCCTGCCCGGCCAGCAGCCGCGCCAGGTCCAGCGCGCGGCTGTTGCGCAGGTCCGGGCAGTCCTCCTTGAAGGTCACGCCCAGCACCAGCACCCGCGCGCCGCGCAGCGGCTTGCCCTTGTCCGCCAGCAGCGCGCCGACGCGCGCGACCACGTGCGCGACCACGCGGTTGTTGACCTGGCGCGCGGTGTGGATCAGGTCCGGGTGGTAGCCCACGCTCTCGGATTTGTGCAGCAGGTAGTACGGATCCACGCCGATGCAGTGGCCGCCGACCATGCCCGGCCGGAACGGCAGGAAATTCCATTTGGTGCCGGCCGCCTCGAGCACGTCCAGCGTGTCGATGCCGAGCCGGTCGAAGATCAGCGCCAGCTCGTTGACCAGGGCGATGTTCACGTCGCGCTGGATGTTCTCCACCACCTTGGCCGCTTCGGCCACGCGCAGCGACGGCGCGCGCCAGGTGCCGGCGGCGATGATGCGCCGGTACAGCGCATCCACCACCTCCGCCGCTTCCGGCGTGGAACCCGAGGTGATCTTGCGGATGTCCGGCAGGCGCCGCTGGCGGTCGCCGGGGTTGATCCGCTCCGGGCTGTAACCGCACCAGAAATCCTGGTTGAAGCGCAGGCCCGAGCCCTGCTCCAGCAGCGGCACGCAGACTTCCTCGGTGGTGCCGGGGTAGACGGTGGATTCGTAGATCACCAGGTCGCCGCGCTTGAGCACGCCGGCGATCAGTTGGCTGGCGCCGCGCAGCGGCTCCAGGTCCGGCTGCTCCCAGGCGTCGATGGGCGTGGGCACGGTGACGATGAACACATTGCACTGCGCCAGCTCCGCCGCATCGGCGCAGTAGCGCAGGCAGGCGGCCGCCGACAGCTCGTCCGCGGACAGCTCGAGCGTACGATCATGGCCCTCGCGCAGCTCGGCCACGCGCGCGGCGTCGATGTCGTAGCCCAGCGTGTCCAGCGTCCGGCCGAATTCGACCGCCAGCGGCAGGCCGACATAGCCCAGGCCGACGATGGCGATGCGCGGCGCGCTGGCTGCGGAAATATCGGCGCTCATCCCATCCCTCGAGGTTGCATGCTGGTGCCCGGAGCCGGAATCGAACCGGCATGGGGTTGCCCCCGGCGGATTTTAAGTCCGATGCGTCTACCAGTTTCGCCATCCGGGCATCGCGATAGCGTGCCTGATCGGCGCGCGCTTGTGAATCCAAGCCAGCCGCCTCGCCCGTAGGAGCGACTTCAGTCGCGAAAGGGCTTGCGCGCGGATGCTGCCGCACAAGCCCCGATTCCCGGCAGGATTTCCTGGGCAGGCCCGTTCGCGAATGAAGTCGCTCCTACGGTTCTGCCAAGGGGTGACTGACGCTCAGATCGCCCGCGAGTAGCGCGCCGGCTGCTGCGGCGCCTGCAGGTAACGGTCGAAGCACATGGCGATCAACCGCAGCAGCGGCCGCCCCTGCCGGGTCGCGGCGACGACGCCGTCGCGGTAGCGGGCCAGGCCGTCGGCGGCCAGGTGCTGCAGCGCGGCCAGTTCGGCGGCGAAGTAGTGCTCGAAATCGATGCCATGGCGCGCGGCCAGGGCGTAACCGTCCACCCGGCCGTGGCACATCAGCTGCTGGATCAGCTCGGCGCGCAGCAGGTCGTCGGCATCCAGTTCCAGCCCGCGCCATACCGGCAGACCGCCGGCGTCGATGCGCGCTTCCCAGTCCTTCAGGTCGCGCGGGTTCTGGCTGTAGCTGTTGTCGATCCGGCTGATCGCGCTCACGCCCAGCCCCACCAGATCGGTATCGGCGTGGGTGGTGTAGCCCATGAAGTTGCGGTGCAGGCTGCCGGCGCGCTGCGCGCGCGACAGGTCCTCTTCCGGCAGCGCGAAGTGATCCATGCCGATGTACTGGTAGCCGGCCGCCGACAGGCGTTCCACCGCCAGCCCGAGCAGCGCGAGCTTGCGTTCCGCGTCGGGCAGCTCGGCATCGACGATCTGCCGCTGCGCCTTGAACAGGTGCGGCATGTGCGCGTAGCCATAGATCGCCAGCCGGTCCGGGCGCACCGCCAGCACGGTTTCCAGCGTGCGCGCGAAGCCTTCCGGCGTCTGCCTGGGCAGGCCGTAGATCAGGTCGACGTTGACCGAGCGCAGCCCATGGCGGCGGCAGGCGTCGATGATCGCCAACGTTTCCTCCACGCCCTGCACGCGGTTGATCGCCCGCTGCACCGCGGGGTCGAAATCCTGCACGCCGAGGCTGGCGCGGTTGAACCCCATCTGCGCCAGCAAGGCGATGTCGGCGGGCGACACCGAGCGTGGGTCCAGCTCGATGGAGAAATCGCGGCCGGCCTCGCCGCTGAAACGGAAACGCCGGCGCAACCCTTCGACCAGGCGCGACAGCTGCTCCGGTTCAAGGAAGTTCGGCGTGCCGCCACCGAAATGCAGCTGGGTTACCTCCCGCGCCGGGGCGAACAGCGGCGCCACGCGGTCGGCTTCGGCCAGCACGCGGTCCACGTACGGCGCGCCCTTGTCGCGGTCGCGGCTGATGACGCGGTTGCAGCCGCAGTAGAAGCAGGGGCTGGTGCAGTACGGCACGTGCACGTACAGCGACAGCGGCCGCGCCGGCGCATTGCTGCGCGCGATGGCGGCGAGGAACTGCCCGGCGCCATAGCCGTCGTGGAAATGCGGCGCGGTGGGGTAGGAGGTGTAGCGCGGCCCCGGCCGGTCGTGGCGGCGCAGGATGTCCGGATCGAAGGTCCAGCCCAGCGGATCGGGAAATGCGGTGGTCGTGTCCATGCGGCGCAGCATGCACCGTGTCACCGGCTCACGCCTTGAGCCAGATCAATGAGGCAGGAGTGAGTAAAGAGGAGTGAGAAGTGAGAGAAGGCAGAGCCATCATCTCCGCGCAGGCGGAGATCGCTCTTGGTCCTTCTTACTACTCACTCCTCTTCACTCACTCCCCGCTACTGTCCCAGCACCGGCAGCGTGGGCCAGCGCGACATCTGGAAACGCCGCCAGAAATTGCCCGCGATGCGCTCGGCGGCATCGTCGGCCAGCCGCTGCATCGGCACGTTGCCCAGTTCGGCCGTGGTCTGCCGGAACAGCAGCAGCCAGCGCTCGAACAGCTCCTCGCGCAGCTCGTCGATCACCATGTGCTTCTGCATCGGCGCGCCCTGGAAACGGCGCGTGCCGCGCAGCAGCGCCGACCAGAAATCGACCAGATGGCGCATGTGCGCCTCCCAGTCGTGCACATGGGCCTCGAACACCGGCCCGAGCAGGTCATCCTCGCGCACGCGCCCGTAGAAACGCCGCACCAGGCGGTCGATCTCCTCTTCGCTGCACAGGTCCGCCGCCGGTTGCGGCAGGCGCTCGTCGTTCATCGCTGCAAAGCTCCTCGCCTGCCCGCCATTGTGCTGAACGGCTTCCGGGCACGGCTTGATCCAGATCAAGGCCGCCCGCCGCCGGGCTGCCTAGGCTGACGGCAAGTCCACCCTTGCCTTCACCGCCGCTTCGGCGAAGCGGCAAGCACCGATTGTACGCCTGCCAGGCTCCGCGTCCGATGCCACCATGATCGACCCCGACACTTCGTCCCTTCCGCGACGTTCCCCGGTACAGCAGCTGGGCGCGGTGCTGTGGCCGAGCTTCTTCGTCGCGGTGGTCGCATCGGTGCTGTTCTTCGCCTTCTTCGACCCGCTGGACCTGCAGCGCATCGGTTTCCCGCGCCACGCCATCAGCCGCCATCTCGGCTATACCGCCGGCTTCTTCCTGGCGTGGCTGGGCACGTTCTCCGCCTGCAGCGTGACCGCCCTGCTGCTGCGCGCGCCGGGCCGCGACGAAGAACCGCTGGAATGAGCAGCGTCGGCCGCTCCGCCTGCCCCACCACACCCATGCGGCGGACATCCATGAACCGGCGCCATGCCGTGCAGTGGCTGGCGCTGGCCGTGATGCTGGGGCTGTTCTACGGCCTGCCGTGGCTGCGCTGGCACGATACGGCGGTGCTGCTGTTCGACATCGAGGCGCGGCACATCCACTTCTTCGGCCTGGACCTGCGCACGGACGCGATCCTGCCGCTGCTGTGGCTGGCGCTTGCCGCGCTGGCGGCGCTCTGCCTGGTCACCAGCCTGTATGGCCGGCTGTGGTGCGCCTATGCGTGTCCGCAGACCGTGCTGACGCGGCTGCACCGTGCCCTGCGCCGCGTCACCACGCTCGACGGTCTGGTCGGCGACCGCCTCGAGCCGGTGCTGCGGCATGCGTTGTGGGCGACGATCGCGCTGTGGACCGGCATCACCTTCGTCGGCTATTTCTCGCCGATCGGCGGGCTCGTCGCCGCGCTGCCGGCGTTCGCACTGAACGGCTGGGAAGCGTTCTGGATCGCCTTCTATGCCCTGGCCACCTGGGCCAACGTGCTGTTCCTGCACGAACAGGTATGCACCTATCTGTGTCCGTACAGCCGCGTACAACCCTGGCTCACCGATGCCTGCACGCCGTCGATCCACTACGACGCGCGTCGCGGCGAGCCACGTGGCGCCCGCCCGGCCGGTGGCGGCAGCGTGATGCAGCGCGCGCGCGGCCTGCTGGACCCGGTCACCGCGCGCGACTACGTATTCCGCGCCGCGCATCCGGCCAGCACCGGCCCGCGTCCGACCTTCGGCGACGCCCACTTGGGCGACTGCACAGATTGCGATGCCTGCGTCCGCGCCTGTCCCATCGGCCTGGACATCCGCAACGGCCGCACCGATGCCTGCATCGAATGCAGCGCCTGCATGGACGCCTGCGACGACGCCATGGCCCGCAGCGGCTTCCCCGCCGGGCTCATCCTGCGCGCCAGCAGCGCCCGCATCGAACAGCGCCCAGCGGCCCCTTTGCGCGTGCGGCCCCTGCTGTTCGGCGCGCTGACGCTACTGTTCCTTGCCTTGGCCGTCGCCGGCCTGCTCGCCGCGAACTGACGCAGCGCCGGCTCAGGGCGCTTCCACCTCGTAGCCGCGCGCCTGCAGCCGGGCGAGGTAGCCGTCGGCGGCCAGCAGGCTGTCGACCGGCAGCATCGCGAACGTCTCGCGGTTCCGGAGCAGCGCGTCCTCCGCGATGCTCATCCAGTGCTGGCGCCCCCGCTCGCGGAGATCGCCATAACCCCGGTTGCGGGCGAAGCCGGAGTCGGCCAGCGCGCGCAGGCAGGCGCCATCGGCGTCGTCCAGCGGCAGGCCGCGCAATGCTTCGATGTCGCCGACCGCCCAGGCGTTGGCCCGCTCCACCAGCCGCGGCAGATCGTGTTCCACGGCTGCGAGCTTGTACTCGAAGCACGCCGCGTCATCGAAACCGCCGGCGCGGAACTCGCGGATCGCCGCCTTCGGGTCGTCGATCTCGAACTTCAGCGTCGTCGAGGTCGGCTTGATGCCTGCCGCCTTGGCCGCTTTCTGCACGACCGGCCAGACCACCGGTTTCTGCCCCAGCCCGGTCGACTTGAGCGCCGCCGCGTACAGTTCGTTCGCGGCGATCATCGGGCGCTTGCGCTCGACCCCGCCGTCGCGGCCCAGATACCGGCGCTTCTGCGCCTGCCAGCGGGCATACAGCGCCGGCGGCAGCACATCCTCCAGCTTCGCGCCATTCTCGTTGCGCATCGCCTTCCACGCGGCCGGTGCCAGCGCCAGCATGCCGAAGAAGCCCACGTCGGCGTTGAAGGACAACGCAGGAGGCAGCAGCACCTGCTGCGAGCGCGCGACGATCGCTTCCACCTCACCCGACTGCCACTGGATCCGGCCGGGCAGCGGCGACGCCGTCCCCAGGATCCACAGCACGTGCTCGCCCTTGCTGACCTTCCACAGACCCGGCCCGGGCTGCACGCCGTGCACCACCAGGGTTTCCAGATTGCGGATCGGCGCCGCGCCTGCGCCTGCCGCATCCGCTTCGGCGGGCGGGTCGGCGTACAAGGGCGACAGCGGCAATAGCCAAAGACCCGCCAGCAAACTCCATTTCGCAACCCGCATGACCTTCCTGCCGCGTGGGAAAGGCGCGACCTTAGCCGGTTCCATGCATGCCCGCGTTAGCGGATCGTTTGTCGGAACTGGACACGAAAAGAACCGTTACCCAAGCGCACGCGCTGTTCATCGGTGGTAGTCGGGATACCTCCGTCATGATGCGGCGCCTTTGAAAGAGCCCAGTCGAGCCGCCGTCGCTCCATCGCACCCGTTCGCCTTCCACGGGCGCCCCGCATGGCAAGGCAGATGGGAAACCGGCAACCAAACGATTGAAGCCCCCGGGGGCCCGCAGTCCCCAGGCGAATGCCAGGTGCACGGCCTTGCCGGAACCAGGCACTTTGCCAACCTTGGCTTGTCGCTGCCGGGGCTTGAGCCGCCCCTGGGTTTCGCCAAAGATCCTCTCTACCAACAGTTTTCCCCAAGGAAAGGTCGAGAATGAAAGCTGCTGCTGGATGGGTCCTGATGGTGACGGGCGCCCTGCTCGGTACGCCGGCCATGGCCGAGCCGATCCGATGCGATGCCTGCAGGACCCCTGATGACTTCAGTCGGGAGGCTGAAGCCGTGGGAGCCGGCGCCCACATCGTCTTCAACGTGAAGGAGCAGCTTGTCTCCCGGTGGGCGGTGACCTACGACGATGCCGTTGCGCGGACGATCGCGCCGGCCCGGGAAGTTCCGGTGCCGCCGGGCGCTGCCGAAGAGCTTCGCCGGGCGCATGAACTCCATGTCCAAGGCGACGGCACGCTGCGCCCCCTCATTGATGCTCCCGTCGCCACGCTGGGCGTCAACCCCCATGTCCAGAACAAGACCGCTCGCGAGTTCATCCTCGACCGCAACATGCAGGCAATGATCGAAACGGCGACCGGTTCTTCCGCGGTCGTCACAGGACTCACGCCCGCGGGCCTCCAGGCGGCAGTCGCCGGTTTGGCATCATCGGCGACGGATCACCTTGGCCTGCGTGCATAAGCCGCGCTGAGGTTCAGGGTCATGTTCAAGGACGGTTCCCACGTGATCATCAAGGTCGACATGGACCACGCAAACGGGCAGTACGAGCCCGACAGTGCGAGAACGGCAGCAGGAGAGAATATCCCGGCGCATATCCAGGAGGGCGGGGACGGCGCGGCCACCACGGCGGCCGGAACTTGAGCCGCATGTCCGAACATGAAAGTGGCGCCGGATGTCTCCACCCAGTCCCCGGCAAAGCATTACGGCAGGCCATTCCGAGACAGACCGCTGTTGCGGTGGCCGACGCCTGAAGGACACAAAGAAAAACGGCCTGCACCCTGGAGCGCAAGCCGTTGATCCATGAACAGTAATTGGTCGGGACGGCCGGATTCGAACCGACGACCCTCTGCCCCCCAGGCAGATGCGCTACCAGGCTGCGCTACGCCCCGATCGTTACTGCGTTCCGCCACCGTGGTGGCGAGCCAGCGATTATACGCGTATTGCCGTGGAAGCGGTCAACGCCGCAGCAGCTGCAGCACTTCCTCGAGCTCCATGCGGACCTGCTTGATGATCTGGTTGCTCAGCGCCGACTCCTGCCGCGCGCCCTCGCCTTCCAGACGCAGGCGGGCGCCGCCGATGGTGTAACCCTGTTCGTACAGCAGGCCGCGGATCTGCCGCACCATCAGCACGTCGTGGCGCTGGTAGTAGCGACGGTTGCCGCGGCGCTTGGCCGGCTCCAGGCTCGGGAACTCGGTTTCCCAGTAGCGCAGCACGTGCGGCTTGACGTCGCACAGCTCGCTGACCTCACCGATGGTGAAGTAGCGCTTGGCCGGAATCGGCGGAAGTTCGCGGTTACTGCCCGGATCCAGCATATGCCTCCACCCGCTCCTTGAGCTTCTGGCCCGGACGGAAGGTGACCACCGTGCGGGCGGAAATCGGAATCTCCTCCCCGGTCTTGGGATTGCGGCCCGGGCGCTGGTTCTTGCGCCGCAGGTCGAAATTGCCGAAACCGGACAGCTTCACCTGGCGTCCCTGTTCCAAGGCATCACGCAGCACGTCGAAGAACGCGTCGACGAACTCCTTGGCCTCGCGCTTGTTCAAGCCGACCTCGTCGAACAACCGGTCGGCCATCTCCGCCTTGGTCAATGCCATGCCTGTTCCCTGTTACTTCCGCTTCAACCCCGGATCCTGGCGCCGTGTTCATGCTCGACAGCGGCCACCACGGAGGCGACCACGGCGTCCACGTCGCGGTCCGTCAGAGTGCGCGAGGTGTCCTGCAAAATCAAGCCCATAGCCAGACTCTTGAATCCGGGTTCGACCCCCTGCCCGACGTAACGGTCGAACAGCACGACCTCGCGCAGCAGGCTCCCGGCCGCTTGGCGGATCGTCGCCGACAAGGCCTCCCATTCGACCTGTTCAGCGGCCACCACGGCCAAGTCGCGGCGTACCGCCGGGAACCGCGACAGCTCGCCGGCACGGGGCAGCGCACGCGCGGCCAGCGGCTCCAGGTCCAGCTCGAACGCCAGCACTTCGACGTCGATTTCCATCGCCGCGGCCAGGCGCGGATGCAGCTGGCCGATCCAGCCGATGCGCCGGCCGTCGCGCCAGACGTCGGCCGAACGCGCCGGATGCGCGAACGGGTGCGCCGCGACGCGGAACTCCAGCTGCGCGCCGGAGGCGGCAGCCAGCGACTGCAGGTCGCCCTTCAGGTCATGGAAATCGACCTTGCGCGCCTTCTCGCCCCATTGCAGCGCCGCCGCATCGCCGCAGACGGCCGCGGCCACGCGCACGGTTTCCTGCGGCGCCTGCCCGGCTCCGCCGGCCTGCTGCGCGAACACGCGGCCCAGCTCGAACAGGCGCACGCGGCCCGCCTGCCGCGCGACATTGCGGCCCAGCGTCGCCACCAGGCCCGGCAGCAGCATCGGCCGCATCACCGCCAGCTCCGCCGACAGCGGGTTGGCCAGCGCCACGCGCCCGTCCGTCAGCGCCCAGTGGTCGAGCAGCTGCGCATCGACGAAGGCGTAGTTGATGGTTTCCAGCATGTCGCGCGCCACCAGCTGGCGGCGCACGCTCAGATCATCCAGGCGGGTTTCGCTGGGCATGGCAATGCGCGCGGCGCCGCCCGGCAGCGTGGTCGGGATCCGCTCGTAGCCGTGGATGCGCGCCAGCTCCTCGATCAGGTCCTCTTCGATGGCGATGTCGAAGCGGCGGCTCGGCGCGGTCACGCTCCAGCCGTCTGCCACCGGCGCGACCGCCATGCCCAGCGCGCGCAGGATGCGTTCGACCTCGGCATCGTCGATCTGGATGCCCAGCACGCGGGCGATGCGCGCGCGGCGCAGCGCGATCGTCGCCGCCAGCGGCAGGTCGCCCTCGCGCACCGCCTCGGTGACCGGCGCCGGCACGCCGCCGGCCAGATCCAGCACCAGGCGGGTGGCGTACTCGATCGCCGTGCGCGGCAGCTGCGGATCGACGCCGCGCTCGAAGCGGTGGCCGGCGTCGGTGTGCAGGCCCAGCTTGCGGCCGCGTCCCATGATCGCCGCCGGAGCGAAGTGCGCGGCCTCGAGGAACACGTTGGTGGTGGTGTCGGTGACGCGCGTATCGAAGCCGCCCATCATGCCGGCCAGGCCGACCGGGCGGTCGGCGTCGGTGATCACCAGGAAGCTGTCGTCCAGCGCGGCGTCGCGGCCATCGAGCAGCTTCAGGGTCTCGCCGGCGCGCGAGCGGCGCACGCCGATGCCGCCCTTGAGCGTATCCAGGTCGTAGGCATGCATCGGCTGGCCCAGCTCCAGCATCACGTACTGGGTGATGTCCACCAGCAGCGACACCGGGCGCACGCCACTGCGGCGCAGGCGCTCGGCCATCCACAGCGGCGTGGCCGCACGCGCGTCGACGCCTTCGATCACACGGCCAAGGTAACGCGGCGCTTCGGCGCCGGCCTTCAGCGCGATGGCCAGTTCGCGCGCGCCCTGCGCCGGCACGGCGTCGGCGGCGAACGGCTTCACCTCGCTGCGGGTGGCGGCGGCGACATCGAAGGCGATGCCGCGCACGCTGAAGCAGTCGGCGCGGTTGGGGGTGAGCTTGATCTCGATGCTGGCGTCGGGCAGACCCAGGTACTCGACCAGCGGCGTGCCCACCGGCGCGTCGTCCGGCAGTTCCAGCAGGCCGGAAGCGTCGTTGTCCAGGCCCAGTTCCTTGGCCGAGCACAGCATGCCGTTGGATTCCACGCCGCGCAGCCTGGCGGGCTTGATCTTCAGCTCGCCGATCTGCGCGCCGACCATCGCCAGCGGCGCGACCAGGCCCGGGCGCGCGTTGGGCGCGCCGCAGACGATCTGCAGCAGCTCGCCTTGGCCCGCATCGACCTTGCACACCTGCAGGCGGTCGGCCTCCGGATGGCGCACGGCCTCGACGATGCGCGCCACCACCACGTTGTCCAGGCCCTGGCCCAGCGCCGTCACTTCCTCGACTTCCAGGCCGATGGCGGTCAGCACCGCGCTCAGTTCATCGCGCGTGGCATCGGTGGGGACATGGCTGCGCAGCCAGCTTTCGGAGAATTTCATCGTTGCTCGATCCGTTGTGCGGGCCACCGCCCGCCGTGTATGCCTGTGGGAACCCGCTGCCGCGCCTTACGCGAACTGGCGCAGGAAACGCACGTCGTTGTCGAAGAACGCGCGCAGGTCGTTCACGCCATAGCGCAGCATCGCGAAGCGCTCCACGCCCAGCCCGAAGGCGAAGCCGGTGTAGCGCTCCGGATCGATGCCGCAGTTGCGCAGCACGTTCGGGTGCACCATGCCGCAGCCCAGTACTTCCAGCCAGCGGGTGCTGCCGTCGGGCTGCTGCCAGGCGATGTCCACTTCCGCGCCCGGTTCCACGAACGGGAAGTAGCTGGGGCGGAAGCGCATCTCGAAATCGCGCTCGAAGAACGCGCGCACGAATTCGCTCAGCGTGCCCTTGAGGTCGGCGAAGGTCGAATGCTCGTCCACCAGCAGGCCTTCGACCTGGTGGAACATAGGCGAATGGGTCTGGTCGCTGTCGCTGCGGTAGACCTTGCCGGCGGCGATCATGCGCAGCGGCGGGCGGTGATCGTCCATGTAGCGCACCTGCACGCCGGAGGTATGCGTGCGCAGCAGGCGGCCGTCGCCGAAGTAGAAGGTGTCGTGCATGGCGCGCGCCGGGTGATGCGGCGGGAAGTTCAGCGCCTCGAAGTTGTGCCAGTCGTCCTCGATCTCCGGGCCCTCGGAGAGCTCGTAGCCGAGGCGGCCGAAGATCTCGGTGATGCGCTCCAGCGTGCGCGTGACCGGGTGCAGGCCGCCGCGCCCGGCATCGCGCCCCGGCAGGGTCACATCGATGCGCTCCGAGGCCAGGCGCGCGTCCAGGGCCGCGTTTTCCAGCAGCGCCTTGCGCTCGCCCAGGGCACCGGACACCGCGTCGCGCGCGCGGTTGATCGCCTCGCCCGCCGCCTTGCGCTCGTCGGCCGGCAGGCCACCCAGCTGCTTGAGCTGCGCGGTGATGCTGCCGTTCTTGCCCAGCAGGGCGACGCGCAGGTTTTCCAGCGTTTCCGGATTCTGCGCCGCGGCCACGTCGGCCAGCGCCTGTGCGGTCAGGGATTGGATGTCACTCATGGATCGACGGACCTCGGATCGGTGCCTCACACGTTCCGCGCCGGACAATGTTCCTGCGCTCTCAAGCCCCTCTCCCGCCGGGAGAGGGGTTGGGGTGAGGGTACGGGCGAAGCCTCGTGATCTGGAACCAAGCGAGGCTTCGCCCCTACCCTCATCCGCCCCTGCGGGGCACCTTCTCCCGAAGGGAGAAGGGAACGGCCAGGCTGGAAAAAGAAATGGGGAAGGACTTGCGCCCTTCCCCATGCATTGTCTCATTCACCACCGCCGCGGGTGAATCGCGCCGGCGGAGGAAGGACTTATGCCGCCAGCGCGCTCTTGGCCTTCTCGGCCAGCGCGGCAAAACCCGCCGCGTCGTGCACGGCGATGTCCGCCAGCACCTTGCGGTCCAGGGTGATGCCAGCCTTGAGCAGGCCGTTCATGAAACGGCTGTAGCTCATGCCGTTGATGCGGGCAGCCGCATTGATGCGGGTGATCCACAGCGAACGGAAATTGCGCTTCTTCTGCTTGCGGCCGATGTAGGCGTACTGCTGCGCCTTGATGACCGCCTGCTTGGCGACGCGGAAAACCTTGCGGCGGGCGTTGTAGTAGCCCTTCGCCTGGCTGATGATTTTCTTGTGGCGGCGGCGCGCCTGCACACCACGCTTGACTCGTGCCATGGTTCAGTTCCTCAGAGGTAGGGCAGCATGCGGTCCAGACGGCCTGCGTCTTCCGCGCGGACGTGGTTCGTCTGACGCAGGTTACGCTTCCGCTTGGTCGCCTTCTTGGTGAGGATGTGGCTACGGTTGGCGTGGCCAGCCTTGTACTTGCCGGAAGCGGTCTTGCGGAAACGCTTGGCCGCCGCCCGGTTGGTCTTGATCTTGGGCATTGCTATGTCCTTGATGGTCTCTTTTTACTGGCCGGGGCGGCGCTTTCCGTGCTTTGCGACGGCGTCGCGAAGCGCGTGAAGCACGCTTTCCATCCTTGCCCTTGCCTGCTTGAAGCCCGCACTCCCGATGGAGGCAGGCAGGTCCTGTAGGTGATGCAAACAGCAAACCCGGCGAACCGGGCCGCCCATTATGCCTGTGGATCCGGGCACTTGCAATCGCAGGCGACCGGACCCGGGCAGGCACATGAACGCAGAACGGGGAGCCGGCATGACGCCACTCCCCGTCCCGGCAAGGCAGCGGCCTGGGGCCGCGGCGACCTTACTTCTTCTTCGGCGCGATCATCATGACCATCTGCCGGCCTTCCAGGCGCGGGCGCGATTCGATCACGATGTCCTCGCCCAGGTCCGCCTCGATGCGGCCGGCCATCTCGCGACCCAGCTCCTGGTGGCTCATTTCGCGGCCACGGAAGCGGATGTTGACCTTGACCTTGTCGCCCTCCTCGAGGAAGGCGCGCATCTTGCGCAGCTTGATCTGGTAGTCGCCCTCGTCCGTGACCGGACGGAACTTCACTTCCTTGATCTCGACCTGCTTGCTCTTCTTCTTGGCCTCGTTGGCCTTCTTCTGCTGTTCGAACTTGAACTTGCCGAAGTCCATGATCTTGCAGACCGGCGGATCGGCCTGCGGCTGGATCTCGACCAGGTCCAGGCCCTCATCCTCGGCCATCGACAGCGCTTCATCGCGCGACAACACGCCGATCATTTCACCGTCGCTGCCGATCACGCGCACGCGCGGCACGCGGATTTCGTGGTTGCGACGATTCTGCTTGGTGTCAAGGGTACTGATATTGCAATCTCCGGATGGAATCGAACCGGCCCCGACGGAGCGTCCGCGGGGGCCGGGGCTGGAAGCTTACTGCCTGTGTTCCGCCTGCAGGCGTTCGATGAAGGCCTGGAGCGACATGCTGCCCAGATCCTCGCCCGAACGGGTGCGTACCGCCACCGCGCCGTTCTCCTTCTCGCGGTCGCCGACGACCAGCAGGTACGGCACACGCTGCAGCGTATGCTCGCGAATCTTATAGCCGATCTTCTCGTTCCGCAAATCGGCGGCGACCCGGAAGCCTTGCTCCGCAAGGGTTTTGCGAACCTGCTGAACGTATTCAGCCTGGGCATCGGTGATATTGGCCACCACTACCTGCACCGGCGCCAGCCAGGTCGGGAACGCGCCGGCATGGTGCTCGATCAGGATGCCGATGAAGCGCTCCATCGAGCCGACGATGGCCCGATGCAGCATCACCGGGTGCCGTTTCTGGCTGTTTTCATCGACATATTCGGCGCCGAGGCGACCCGGCATCATGAAGTCCACCTGCATGGTACCCAGCTGCCAGGTACGGCCGATGGCGTCCTTCAGGTGGTACTCGATCTTCGGCCCGTAGAAGGCGCCCTCGCCCGGCAGCTCCTGCCATTCCACGCCGCAGCTGGACAGCGCCGAACGCAGCGCGTCCTCGGCCTTGTCCCAGGTGGCGTCGTCGCCCAGGCGCGATTCCGGGCGCAGCGCGATCTTGATCTGGATGTCCTCGAAGCCGAAATCGGCATAGACCTTCAGCGCCTGCGCATGGAAGGCGCGGACCTCGGACTCCACCTGCTCCTCGGTGCAGAACACGTGGCCGTCGTCCTGGGTGAAGCCGCGCACGCGCAGGATGCCGTGCAGCGCGCCGGACGGCTCGTTGCGGTGGCACGCGCCAAACTCGCCATAGCGGATCGGCAGGTCGCGGTAGCTGTGCAGGCCCTGGTTGAACACCTGGATATGGCCCGGGCAGTTCATCGGCTTGACCGCGTAGGTGCGCTTCTCCGACTCGGTGAAGAACATGTTGTCCTGGTAGTTGTCCCAGTGGCCGGACTTCTTCCACAGGCTCACGTCCAGGATCTGCGGGCAGCGCACCTCGCCGTAGCCGCTGCTGCGGTAGACGCGACGCACGTACTGCTCGACCACCTGCCACAGCGCCCAGCCCTTGGGGTGCCAGAACACCAGGCCCGGCGCCTCTTCCTGCAGGTGGAACAACTCCTGCTGCTTGCCGATGCGGCGGTGGTCGCGCATCTCGGCTTCCTCGATGCGCTTGATGTAGGCCTCGAGCTGCTTCTTGTCGGCCCAGGCGGTGCCATAGATGCGCTGCAACTGTTCGTTCTTGGCGTCGCCGCGCCAGTAGGCGCCGGAGATGCGGGTCAGCTTGAACGCCTTGAGGAAGCGCGTGTTCGGCACGTGCGGGCCGCGGCACATGTCCACGTATTCCTGGTGGTAGTACATGCCCATGGCCTGGATGTCGTCGGCCATGTCCTCGATCAGGCGCAGCTTGTAGTCCTCGCCGCGGGCCTTGAAGATCTCGACGACTTCCGCGCGCGGCGTCATCTTCTTGATGACGTCGTAGTCCTGCGCGATCAGTTCGCCCATGCGCCTCTCGATCGCGGCCATGTCCTCCGGCGTGAACGGACGCTCGGAGTAGATGTCGTAATAGAAGCCCTCGGCGATGACCGGGCCGATCACCATCTTCACGTCCGGGTACAGCTGCTTGACCGCGTGGCCGACCAGGTGCGCGCAGGAGTGGCGGATGATCTCCACGCCCTCCTCGTCCTTGGCGGTGATGATGCGCAGCGCGGCATCGTGGCCGATGACGTCGCTGGCGTCGACCAGCACGCCATCCACCGCGCCGGCGATGGTGGCCTTGGCCAGGCCGGCACCGATGGACTGGGCCACGTCCATGACGCTGACCGGGTTTTCGAACTGACGGACGCTGCCGTCGGGGAGAGTGATGTTGATCATGGCTTCACCTGGGTCATGGCCCGCCGGTCGTGGCGGGCCGCGGAGCGCGCGATGCGAGGGCGCGCTGCCGGGAACGGGGGCAATAAAAAAGCGCCACGAAGGCGCCTGCTGCAGGGCCGTGGCGGGATATGGCGTCAGGAGTGGGTAGTGCTCATGTCGCACGCTCGGCCGGCGTTTCCGCGGGCCACCTTTTCCGGAAGGAGGTCGGGCACGATGGTAAACCAATCGCGGACGTTTCGCCTCCATCCCGCGCGATATCCCGCCAACGCTCAAGCGTCGCGGCCACCGGCCGGAGCATCATCGGGAACGGCCTTCGCGATTGCCGGCCGGCATGCCATCCGCCCTGGATGACGGTCACAAAAACAGCCGGGAGCGGTTTTTACATCGGCCCACTGGCTCGAAGGGTTGTCGCCCTGGAGTGCGGCCACAAAAAACCCGGCATCTGCCGGGTCATTGATCCACTCCTCACCGGAGTGGTGGGCGGTACAGGGTTCGAACCTGTGACCCCTACCATGTCAAGGTAGTGCTCTACCGCTGAGCTAACCGCCCTTCGCGTCGCAATCAATTGCTCGTTGCGAGGGCGCGTATCTTAGTCCAGCGATCAGGGGGAGAGCAACAGGTTTCTGTAAAAATTTTCACATCGCCCTCCCCACCTCTCTTTTCCTGGACGACACGTACCGGCAAGCCCCGCCACATCAGCCGAGGCTCGCCTCCTTCAGGAGGCGGATCTGGTCGCGCACCCGCGCCGCATCCTCGAACTCCAGGTCGCGGGCATGCTGGTACATCTGCTGTTCCAGCGCCTTGATGCGGGCGGCGGCCTGGGCCGGATCGAGCGCCTTGTAATCGGCCTCGGGCTCCGCCACGCGGCGGGCCTTGCCCTTGCCGCCGGACTTGGCCGCCCCCTCCTCGTGCGCGCCCTCGAGGACATCGGTGATCGGCCGCGCCACCGACTTGGGCACGATGCCATGCGCTTCGTTGTACTCGACCTGCTTCTGGCGGCGACGGTCGGTCTCGTCGATGGCGGCCTGCATCGAACGGGTGATCTTGTCGGCGTAGAGGATCGCCTTGCCGCGCAGGTTGCGGGCGGCGCGGCCGATGGTCTGGATCAGCGAGCCGGTCGAACGCAGGAAGCCCTCCTTGTCCGCGTCGAGGATCGCCACCAGCGAGACCTCGGGCATGTCCAGGCCCTCGCGCAGCAGGTTGATGCCCACCAGCACGTCGAACTTGCCCAGGCGCAGGTCGCGGATGATCTCCACGCGCTCGACCGTATCCACGTCCGAATGCAGGTAGCGCACGCGGATGCCGTGCTCGCCCAGGTATTCGGTGAGGTTCTCGGCCATGCGCTTGGTCAGCGTGGTGACCAGCACGCGGTCGCCCATCTTGATGCGCTCGTGGCACTCGGACATCAGGTCGTCGACCTGGGTGCCCACCGGGCGGATCTCGACCTGCGGGTCGACCAGGCCGGTCGGGCGCACCACCAGCTCGGTGATCTCCTCGCCGGATTCGCGCAGTTCGTAGGGACCGGGCGTAGCCGATACATAGATGCTGCGCGGCGAGCGCGCCTCCCATTCCTCGAAGCGCAGCGGGCGGTTGTCCAGCGCCGACGGCAGGCGGAAGCCGAACTCCACCAGCGTCTCCTTGCGCGAGCGGTCGCCCTTGTACATCGCGCCGATCTGCGGAATGGTCACGTGCGATTCGTCGATCACCAGCAGCGCGTCCGGCGGCAGGTAGTCGAACAGGGTCGGCGGCGGTTCGCCGGCGGCCTTGCCGGTCAGGTGCCGTGAGTAGTTTTCGATGCCGTTGCAGTAGCCGACCTCGGCCATCATCTCCAGGTCGAACTGGGTGCGCTGCGCCAGCCGCTGCGCCTCGACCAGCTTGTTCTGCGCGTACAGCAGTTCCAGCCGCTCCTTCAACTCGGCCTTGATCGTCTCGATCGCCGCCAGCACCCGTTCGCGCGTGGTGGCGTAGTGGGTCTTCGGGTAGATGGTGTAGCGCTGCATCCTGCGCAGGCTCTCGCCGGTGAGCGGGTCGAACATGCTCAGCTGCTCGACCTCGCCATCGAACAGCTCGATGCGCACCGCCTCGCCGTCCAGTTCGGCGGGAAACACGTCGATCACCTCGCCGCGCACGCGGAAAGTGCCGCGCTGCAGTTCGTACTCGTTGCGCGTGTACTGCAGCTGGGTCAGGTGGTTGATCAGGTCGCGCTGGTCGATGCGCTCGCCCTTGGACAGGATCAGGCGCAGCGACAGGTAGTCCTCGGGCGCGCCGAGGCCGTAGATCGCCGAGACCGTGGCGACCACGATGGCATCCGGCCGCGACAACAGCGTCTTGGTCGCTGCAAGCCGCATCTGCTCGATGTGCTCGTTGATCGAGCTGTCCTTCTCGATGAAGGTGTCCGACGCCGGCACGTAGGCCTCGGGCTGGTAGTAGTCGTAATAGCTGACGAAATACTCCACCGCGTTGTGCGGGAAGAACGACTTGAACTCGCCGTACAGCTGCGCCGCCAGCGTCTTGTTCGGCGCCATCACCAGGGTCGGCCGCTGGATCTGCTGCACCACGTTGGCGATGGTGTAGGTCTTGCCCGAACCGGTCACGCCCAGCAGCGTCTGCTTGGCGATGCCCGCGTCGAAATTGGCGACGAGCTTCTCGATGGCGGCCGGCTGGTCGCCTGCCGGCGAGTAGGGCGATACGAGCTGGAATCGGTCGGACATGGGAGCGCGCGCGTTATGGATCGGCAAGTATAGCCACCGCCCGGATGACGGCTGGCTGAGGACGATGCTCACAGGCGCAACGTCATTCCCCCGATACCCCTGTGGAATCACCGCGGCGACGATTCCAGGTCTCGACAGCCGGCCGGAGTGCCGAAGCCATGGCAAGGACGCCACCCGCTGACAATCATTCAGGCCTGAGCCTGGTCGAGCTCCTGACCAGCATCGGCATTCTGGCCATCGTGGCCGCAGTCTCAGCTCCCTCCATGGCCAAGCTGGTCGAACGACAGCGCGCCGTCGGTGCGACCAACGCACTGGTCACCCACCTATCGTTGGCTCGCCTGACCGCCATTACCCATTCCAGCCATACCGTACTCTGCCCCTCCACCAACGGTGCCACCTGCAACGCGGGTACCGACTGGAGCGACGGCCTGCTGCTGTTCCTCGACCGCGATGGCAATCGCCGCCCGGACCATCCCAGGGACATCGTGCGCGCCGACAACACCTCCCTGTCGCAACACCTCCGATTGATCAGCAGCACGGGAAGACAACAGGCGCGCTACCTACCCGATGGCCGCAGTGCCGGCAGCAACCTGACCATTTCCATCTGCAACATGCGCGGCGAGCTGCTCGGCTCCGTGATCGTCAACAACACCGGGCGAATACGCAGCACCCGTCCTGCCAATCCAGCCTCCTGCCCCATATGAGGGCAAGTCCATCCACATGCCGCCATTGCCCCCGCCCCCAGGCGCCTGCCGTGTGGCTGCAGCCATGAGGAAGCCATCATCCCATCTGCCACATCACAGGCGCCCGGCCAAAGGGCTTGCATCCTGTCCACCCCATGCTTAGAATTCGCGTCCCGCCCGAATAGCTCAGCCGGTTAGAGCACTTGACTGTTAATCAGGGGGTCGTTGGTTCGAGTCCAACTTCGGGCGCCAGTACAACAACAAAAAACCCCGCCATCGGCGGGGTTTTTTGTTCCCGCCATCCCTGACGGGAACCCTTCGGACCATCGACAAACAATGTCGAGCACCGCCCAGTCGGTCTTTTGTTGTCGATTGGTCAGAAGCATTGGCTGACCGATCTGCTTCCCGTAACCGACTTCGTGCCGGCCTGATTGATGCTCAGATTCCCGCAACTGTCGCTTGCCTGCGGGCCGGTCGCCGTGGCCGTCAGGGTAAACGTCGTGGCGCTCAGATCCGTTGGCGCACCAAACGTGTAGTAATCCGACAGATCCGAAGTACAGGCTGTATTGGGAATCGCAACCGCGGCTTTGTTGACATCCTTGTCATATGCCATGTTGGTCGTATAGAAGCGCTCCATGTACTGCGCCCGCTCATTCAGGCAAACCGCTGCCGCGGAACGCCGGGCCTTTTTTACATGCTCCAGATAACTGGGAAATGCGATTCCCGCAAGTATCGCAATCACAGCCACGACGACCATCACTTCGATCAGGGTGAAGCCCTTCATTCGCGCTTGCATGCTGCCTCCAACGTTTACTGTTGCGGCACGATTTCGCGCCAACTGACTCGACTGGGAGCCCCGCTCGGCGGCTTGGGAAGATCTTCGCTCTGCGTATTCAAGCCATCACCCGTACCCACCGTCGCCAGTTTGTTCGTCACATTCACTTCGGTCGGCATGCCCGTGGAAATACCCGTCGAGCCTCCGCTCGTGCCTGTGAACACATCGATATGGTTCACGTAGCCCGTTCCCATGCTGCTGGAACAGTCGCTGCCCACTGCCGGATTGATGGAACTCCACCACATGTCGCCATTGGTCAGGATGGTTGGTGCCGAGATCACACGTTCCGGCACCGGCAGATCCATATACCACCCCTGCTTGTCGGCAGGCAGGTCGGATGGCGACTCGAACTCCCGGGTCTTCCGTCCGTTGGCATCAACCCCTGTCGATACGATGCTCCGGTCCTGGAGTGAATCGCGGGATGGAATGGCGACGCCCGAATCAATCAATCCGTATACCGACTGAGTCTGCGCGGTGTAGCCGACATTGCCCGGAATATCCGACTGCGAAATGAAGCTGCCAGTACCAAAGCCGATGAATATCTGGCCACTGCTGCTCCGCGATACGGCAATGCCGCCCGTGATGGTCTGCGAGTTGCCAGCGCTGTCCTCGGCGTGGAACAGTTTGATCGGAGCGTTCGGCAAGCTTGCCCCGGAAAAATCCCAACGCCAGACATTGCCCTTCAGGTCGCCACCATAGACCACATCGACCTTGCCATCGCCGTTCAAATCGGCCAACCCCATGGACATCAGGCCGTTCCTGCTTCCATTTCCACCTGCATCCGCCACCAGCTTGTGCGGGCCTCCGCCGACAATGCCGCCATTGGCATCCAGCTCGTATGCATAAAGAACCGCCGAGCCGTTAGCGCTGTCGATGCCATTGGCCACCAACGCATAGGTTTTGCCGCCGTTGCCACTGCGGATGCGTACAGGGGCGAGAACATACCCCATGTCAGTATCGTCCGACGCACTCTGGGTCGTCCTGTCCCACAGCACGTTATCAACGCCCATGCGATCGGGAGTGCTCACATCGAGCGCGAAGACGCCACGCCCGCCACGCCCCAGCGCACCGACAAGAATGTCCTTTCCATTCTTCTGGTTGTTCTTGGTGATGACGTCGATCTGGCCATCCACGAAATAACGGTGCTCATACGTGGTCGAGCTCAGGTTCGCCATGGCGGCGAAATCGACCCCCTTCGGCACATAGGAAAAAAGCACCTGGCCATTGGCGGCATCAATGCCATGGAGCATGCCATCGTTCGAACCAATGTAGACCGTCCCGGTATCGTCCGCATATGCGGGCGAAGAATCCACGATGTCGCCGATAGGCCAGGCACGCTTGCGAAGATAGCCATCGGCCTGTCCGATTTCCTTGCTCTGATCACCGCGCAGGTAGGCGATATTGTCCTCGGCACTCACCGCGTCGCTCTGCCCGGTTCTTGCGGCAAAGTCCGACTGGCCAACCATTCCACCCCGGGCGCCATAACTGAACAACGCTGCGGTTCCACCCTTGCTGGTCAATATCGTGCGGCTGGCAAAATTCTTGTTGGCGCCCTTCGAACCGAACGTATCGGAAAGCCTCCAGTTCGGCGTATCGGACACACCGGACAAAGCCGCATTGAATGGACTTGCGGCCATATCTCCCACCCAGCTTCCGGACGTGAACCCAGCCACGAACGTCAGGGTGGCCGTATCGGTCTTGGTCGAGCTGGAAGCGATATTGGAACCGGATGCGGTACGCGAGTCGATAGCCTCCAGGGCCCGGGTCAGCGCCGAAGCAAACTTCTCGGTATTGGATGCCACCACGAACTGGCCATGTCCATTGACGGACGCATGCCACAGGTCATCGATACGCGTCGCATCTTCCCTCCTCGTCGGATCCGGCCATACGGCCGGCTTGGGATTGTTCGGATTCAGCGTACCCTGTTGGCCGATCGAAACACCAAATGTGACCATGTGCTGCCAGTCGGCAGGGTCGTCCGTGCTGGAGCGGACCGGAGCATCCATATCCGGCCGCAGATCATTCTTCCAGTAATAATATGCGACATCCGCCAGGGTCTGCGAATATCCATCACCGCGGTTCGAATCCTGGAATGGATAGCCAGTCCCCATGTCGACGTTGCCGCTACCATCCCCGGCGGTCGTATTGTCGGAATATTTCCTGATCGCAGTTGAATCGAAGCCGCTATTACTGTTCCAGTAACCATCCGTGGTCAGGATGGCGTAATTCTGGCGACAGGCCAGCTCATCGTCGCCATCACCCGTCCGCCACGGGCTCTGGCTGCCGTTGGTCCTGTCGGACGCACGGACGCTGAAGTACCGCCCGGCACGCTGCAACGCGCCCTTGAGCGGTGTATTGCCGCTTGCGCCGGCGGCATGCAGCCGCGCATAGAAATCACTGCGATTGGTGCCGCCGCCCGCATCCTGAAACAGGCCGTTGCCGGTGTTCACCGGGATCGGATAGGCAGGCATCGCGCCACTGGTATCAGCCGACACACCGCCCTCGTTCCAGATGGAATCGAAACCAACCCGATAGTTCCTCCCAAGCCTGCCGAACGCTTCAGATGCGCCGGCCTTGGCCATCTTGTTGCGGGTGCGGTGGTACTGGTACCAGTTCGCGAAGTTCTCGATCTCCGCCTTCTGCAACGCGCTCGTGTTTCCACTTGGCGTCATGTCCACCCAGTTACCACCCACCGCTGACCAGTTTATGTTCGAAACCCTATTCCGGTTATTGTCGTTGTATACGCGAAGATAAATAGCAGATCCCGGATTATCGATAACCACTTCGCGCGGATCCGAGCTCCCGGTATCCGACACCAGCAATCCATTCCCCCTCTTGTCGACCGAACAGTCGCTGGTGGAATAGATATAAATATTGGATCGACTCCCTCCTCCAGAGATAGTAATCGTCACCGAATCAGGCGATTTCACCGACATCTGGATGCAGCTCGACCAGCTGGCGGCATTGATCGACGAAATTGAACCACTCAATGCCACCGTGCCGCGCATCTTCTGGACAACGCCATTGTTATAGCTCGTACTCGAACTGGAGCTCGCGATCCGATACTTGTCGTAATTGCCGGCATCCCCCCCCGGATTACTGGTCGTGGGAACGTAGAAATACGATTCTACCTTGTTGCGCAGATCGTACGCACCGGAAAGATTGGTATCGCTGTCAGAAACCCGCTTGAAATCCGCCATCCCCAGCCTGTCCGTCAGGTCCAGGCTGGCCGTACGCCAAGGACGATACGTCATGGATGGGTTGTAGTAGATCGTATTGCTGACGTAAGAACGATCCACGACGTTGTCGTACAGCCTGCTCTTGTCGGTTGGGAGATCCTTGTTTGCAGGCATCCACCCTCCCGCCATGGAGCCGGAATCGTCCAGTATCAGCAGGATGTTGGGAGGGACTGCATTCCCTCCTGTCAGCAATGGATTCTGAGGAAATGACGCTCCCGTGGCCGAACTCATCGGCAGCGAAAGGAGCGCCAGCATCGCGACAGCGCCGGCAACGCGGAGATTCCCTGACAAGCGACTCGACTGGGCCTTGGTATTCACGTTGCACTCCATCAGTGCCGATACAGCGATTGAAGGATGACCTCGCCGCCATTCGGCGTGGAAGCATAGGAAGTCATCCGGTAGATATTCTGCCTCGTTGCGACCATGCAGGGCTTCGACAGGTCGATGCACTGCTGGGTCCCGGAATCGGTCGAAGCAGCAGTACCGTAGCCTTCGATGACGAATCTGGGTGCAACCGCGCCGATGCTGGTTTCAACGGCCGTCCCGGTGCGATAGCCGCTCCCGCCTTTCGCCCAGAAGCCACTTTCCTGCCACGCGGGAGTGCCTGTCGCCCCTGGATTTCCGCACAGCCCATCCGCACAGGTCGGAGTATCGGGCAGCGCAACCGAGCCGTCGCGCACTATCAACTCCGCCTGCCGCAATCCCGACTCGGCCACTTGGAATGCCACTGCCCGCGCCGCCGTGCTCGCGGCCATTTTCTCCTGCATCAGCGCGCCACGCATGGATGCGAGGCCAAGCAGTGTCACCACGATCAGGAGCATCAGGACGATAATCAACGCGGCACCTGACTCCGCCCCCGCCAAGGATGTCCGCAAAGTCTTCATTGCACGCTCACATGATTTCGCAGAGTAATTACATCCGTGAGGGAACGCGCCATCACCGCGCCCCCCGTTCCTCTCGTGTCACTGTTCGACATGGCGCCGGACACCGCCTCGACCGTCAGCACGAGACTGACCGCGATGACCTGCTTCCACTGGTCGGGCGCGACGGCCGTCGCGGCAACGAAACTGTTCGCCCCATCTATCTTGTAGGCAATCTGCATGTCGGTTACACCCTCTGCGATTTCGCCGGGCGTCTGCACCGATTTCCCACCATTGCCGATTTCCTGCCGGTACAACGAAGTACCACCTCTTCCGTTGCCGGCCAGATACCAACGCACGGCAACCGGCTTTATCACCTGGGTCGGCGAATTACTGGGCTGGTTCAGGCAATTCGGATTTGGGCTCGCTGTATTGGGAAGATAGCAGTAGCCACTTGCATTTCCGGACGGATTGCTGTCGAAGGTTTTCTGGTCCAACTGGAACGGCTTCTCCAGGTTCCCCGGATCGCCACTGCCACTATTGTGCTGGATGGACCCGCTGGGCAATCCCGTCACCTGGAAAATAGCCGCCACCTCGGCGTTGCAGACCATCAGGATGTCTCCCGTGCTCAACCCGGCGGTACTGGCAACGCCGATATTTGCACTGGGGTCGTCGTTGCTGGTGACCGCTATGGAGGCGCCGTTCGCCAGGCTCAGGGTGATGCTGTCCGGCGCACCGCCCGTACCTTCAGTGCCGGAAACACCATTCCCCCAGTCGGTCCAATAGCTGCCTGAGGGCTTGGAAACATCAAGCATGTTGACGACATTCCGGGTGCAGGGATTGCCGCCCGCCTCACGGATGTCGCGCGCCATCAGTTCGAATGCGGTGCGCTGGTTCTCCTGGATGCGATTGACCGCCTCCGTCGACCCATAGACCCTGCGATTGGAAAGGAAAAGACTGCCAGCAGCGCCGATGACCAGCAAGCCAAGCAGCAGTGCCACCATCAATTCGACAAGCGTGAAGCCGGCTTGCACTCGATGCGTGCCGTTCGTATTCATAGCTGGGCCGTGACCTTGAATTCATGCGCAGCCTGTGCTGCGTCCTTCAACCCTGTTCCACGCGAATCGTCCCACTGCACCCCCACCGTGCAGGTCAGTGAGTTCGCTATGCAGACCACCAGGCCTTTCGCACTTGGATCGACCGACGTCTTCAGGCCGTCCAGCCATCCTTCCATCGTGCCGGGCGTACCGCTGCCATCCCCCTCGGCGTAGATGTTGGTGTTGTATCCGCCAGCATTGAGGCGATCAGAGCGGATGATGTCGAGCATCGAGTACGCCTGAATCGCCGCCTGGGTACGGGCCGCCGAACTGCCTGCATTTTTCAACGTGATCGTCTGGAGTGCCGCAACACCGAGAATTCCTATTGCAAGCACGAGCACGGCGATCATCACCTCCAGCATGCCGACACCCTGCTGGGACCTGGGTCCTTGAAGGATCATTTTCCTGTCCATCGTCGCCTCAATTGTCACCGGGCACGGTACAAGCCGATGTCGCCGCGCGTCTGGCCGTGCTGATGCGCCCCACACTGGCGCTGACATCGACGTCGTTCTGCCCCTGCATCGCCCCCACGCATATCCCTACGGTGCCGCTGGTGCTGGTCCCCGCGGCTGAAAAACCATTCGAGCTGAATGTAAACGTGTTGCCGGCTGCCGACAGATTGTTGCTGGTGGCTACCGTGACACCTTCGGAAAGCATCGAATCGCGCAGAACGCTGGTGGCGCCGTTCTTGGTCAGGATCGCAATCCAGCGGTTGCCCACAGTCGCCGAGCAGCTCTGCCCATCGTCGCTCGGGCAGACGGCAACGGTGGCACGGTTGCTGATGGCGCCGGACCGCGCGACCTGCAGCAAAGCCACGAATTCATTGGCAGAAGACGTAACCCGGCTGCCCCGGATCATGCTCATGAAGCTGGGCGCGGCGATTCCGGCGATGATCGCCAGTATCGCCACTGTCACCATCAACTCGATCAGGGTGAACCCCTCCAGCCGCTTTTTTTCCTGTCGGAACTCCCCGCCCCGGCGACCATGCACCCAGTACGCAGGCATACCGGTACTCCCCCACAATGGCTGTAAGCTGCCACGGTAGGCGATGCCGCTTCCGGCGTCGCCATCCCGCCGATGGGCGGCATGCTACGCAGGACAAGCGGCTACCTCCCATGTTTTCCAACCCTGCCTCTCCCGACTCCTCGCTCCCCCCTCTGGACGCCCTCTGGCAGGCTCCCGTGATCATCTGGGTACTGCTGGCCGGCGAGGGCCTCGCGATCATCCTGGCGCTGGCTCCCGGACAGACTGGCAGCCCCTGGGTCTATTTCGGCCTGACGTCGCTGATGGTGCAATGGGTATTCCTGTCCACCTTGGGCGCGATGTACCTGGCCCGCCGGCGGCTCGCGCGGCTTTCGCCCAATCTGATCGCCAACATTGCGTTGCTGATCCTGATCGTCGTCAGCATCCTCGTCTGCAGCGCAGCCTGGCTCGTCCTCCGGGACCTATGGTCACTTGACAACAGCCAGCTGCCTCGCATTTTTCTGCGTTTCGTCGGCATCACGCTGACCTTCGGCCTGTTGGGGCTCGCCGCTTTCCAGAACCACTGGCGCGCACGGCAGCTAGCGCTGCGGGCCAAACAGGCGGAACTGGACGCCCTGCAGGCCCGCATCCACCCCCACTTCCTGTTCAACACGCTCAACACGGGAGCTGCGCTGGTACACCAGCAGCCTGAGAAAACCGAGCAACTGCTGTTGGACCTGGCCGATCTGTTCCGCGCAGCCCTGACCAATTCCCGGCGGACTCCGCTGCGGGAGGAAGTGGAGCTCGCCCGCCGCTACGCAGGCATCGAGCAGCTGCGCTTCGGCGCGCGCATGCAGGTGGAATGGGCGGTGCCGGAAACGCTGCCCGATCTGGAAGTGCCGATCCTGTCGATCCAGCCGCTGGTCGAGAACGCCATCCATCACGGGGTGGAACCCTCGCCGGGCACCTGCACGCTGCGGATCGCCATCCAGCCCGAGGGCGGAGGCGTACGCATCACGGTAAGCAACGACCTGCCTCCGACGCCCGCCACCGCCCATCGGGGGCATCACGTGGGTCTGCAGGCGCTGCGCGCGCGTGTCCAGGCGATGGGCGGGGATGTCGAGAACGAGGAAGTCGACGGCCGCTACCTGGCAACGCTGGTCATACCTGCACCGTGACTGGCGGACGCTGCATAGCAGCGGCGACGCCCTTCGCGGAATACTGATCCAAGGCCGCACCCAACGGCGCCGTGCCTGCTATAGCGCCAAGACAGGCAGAAGCAGGATGCCGCCCAAGAGGACGGCATCCGATGTGAGGCCCCGGAGCGCTACCGGCTCAGGTCACGACCCTATAGCAGGGATGGTACTCGCCGGAAATCTTCATGCGCCGCTGTTCGACGAAGGCGCGCAGCAGCGCATCCAGCGCCTGCATCATGTCCGGGTCGCCGTGGATCACGAACGGTCCGAACTGCTCGATGCGCTGCATGCTGTCCTCCTTGACGTTGCCGGCGACGATGCCCGAGAACGCGCGCCGCAGGTCGGCGGCCAGTTCCGGCGCGGGGCGCCCGTGATGCAGGTCCAGCGCGGCCATCGCCTCGTGCGTCGGCACGAACGGCTGCTGGTACTCGCTCGGGATTTCCACCGACCAGTTGAAGAAGAACGAATCCTTGTGCGCCAACCGGTACTCGCGCACGCGCTTGATGCCCTGCGCCATGCGGCGGGCCACGGCGACGGGATCGCCGATGATGATCTCGTAACGGCTGGCCGCCTCCTCGCCCAGGGTCATGCGGATGAAGTGGTCGATCTGCTCGAAGTACGGCGCGGCGACGGTCGGGCCGCTGAGGATCAGCGGGAACGGCAGCGCCTTGTTCTCCTCGCGCAGCAGGATGCCCAGCAGGTACAGGATCTCCTCGGCGGTGCCGACGCCACCCGGGAACACGATGATGCCGTGGCCCATACGGACGAAGGCCTCCAGGCGCTTCTCGATGTCCGGCATGATCACCAGGTGGTTCACGATCGGATTCGGCGACTCGGCCGCGATGATGCCCGGCTCGGTGATGCCGATGTAGCGCGTATTGGTCCGGCGTTGCTTGGCGTGGGCGATGGTCGCGCCCTTCATCGGCCCCTTCATCGCGCCCGGCCCGCAGCCGGTGCAGATGTCCAGGCCGCGCAGCCCCAGCTCGTAGCCGACCTGCTTGGTGTACAGGTATTCGTCGCGGGAGATCGAATGGCCGCCCCAGCACACCACCAGGTTCGGTTCGCTCGGCTGCAGGATGCGGGCGTTGCGCAGCACGCCGAACACGGCGTTGGTGATCCCTTCCGGCGTCTCGAGGTCGGAGGCGTACTCCGGCCCCAGTTCGATGGCCATGTAGGCCAGGTCGCGCACCACGGAGAACAGCAGCTCGGCGATGCCGCGGATGATCTCGCCGTCGACGAAGGCCATCGCCGGCGCGTTGCTCAGGTCGATGCGGACGCCGCGGTCCTGCTGGGCGACCTGGATGTCGAAATCGGGATACAGATCGCGCGCGGCGCGCGGATCGTCCGAGGCGCTGCCGCTGGTGAGCACGGCCAGCGCGCAACGCCGCAGCAGTTCGTGCATGCCGCCACTGGACGCGTCGCGCAGGCGCGCCACCTCCGCCCGCGACAACACGTCAAGGCCACCGCGCGGGTAGATCCGCGCGTCCTGCACCGGCAGCGCCCGCGCCACCGCTTCTTTCGTCATTTCCATCGTCGGTTCCGTCTTCACAGTTGGTCGAATGTAGCGCTGCCCCCATGAAAAGGAAAACGGCCGGGTTGCCCCGGCCGTTTCCTTGTCCAGCACTGATCCGTCAGGGCATCAGAACTCGTAACGCAGAGTCAGCAGAGCCGACCAGCGCGAGACCGGACGCGACGGGTAACCACGGTTGAAGTCGTACACCGTTGAGTTCTGCGGCGAGTTCGCACCGGAGAGGTCGTACACATAGGTGCCGTCCGCATTGACCTTGCTCAGCTTGGCCAGGTAACGGGTGTCGAAGCCGCCCACGTTTTCCGTGATGCCCCAGTCTTTGTTGAGCATGTTCAGGAAATTGTAGATATCCAGACGGACAATCGACTTGTGCTCCTTGAAGAAGCCAGGCAGCTCCTGCTGGACGCTCACATCAACCTGGTTCACCCACGGATTACGCGCACCATTGCGATCAGCGATGCCACCACGGCGGCCGCTCAGGTAGGGGTTGCTATCGATGAACGCCTGGAATGCGGCGATCTGGTCGGCAGTTGCAGCCTTGTTGCCATAAACGTAGCTGACCTTCGAGTCGCCGCGCGTGGGGATGTAGGCCGGATCCTGGAAGATGCCGTCGCCGTTCGGGTCACCGTCCACGATCCAGGTGTACGGCAGGCCGGTGCGGCCGGTATAGAACGCCGTGAAGCTGGTCTTGTAGTTACCAAAGAACGCGTGCTCCCAACCCAACGAGGCCTTGAGCGAATCGCGAATCTCGCGGGTCGCGGTGCCTGCGTACTCATCATTCGGATTCAGACGCGACACATACTGGTAGCTGGACCACGCCTGCGAACTGGTCTCCGAACCGACTTCGGTAGCCTTAGTGAAGGTGTAACTGATGTTGCCGTACCAGCCATTGTCGAACGGCTTGTCCAGCGAGAAGGTCACAGCCGTGGAGGCACCCTTGCTGGTGTTGCTAAGCACGGTCGAATTGGTGGTGAAGCCTGCCACCGCACCGCAGTTCTTCGTGCTGCCCGGCGTGCACCAGTAGCTGTCACGGCCGTCAGCCAGCTGACCCTGCGCCTTGCCGATGTTCAGCGCCTTGTAGAACACACCGTCCTTGTTCTTCAGGTGCTGGACCTCGACCGTACCCACCAGCCCCCACCACGGCAGCTCGGCGTCGTAACCCAGGCTGACCTTCCAGACGGTCGGGAGCTTGAAGTTCGGATCGATGCTGTCCATCTGGGCGCTGCCCGATGCGGCCAGATTCGGCGGAACCGGCTGATTGTTCGGATCGGTGCTGAACCCATATTCACCGTTATTCGTCACGCAGCCCCTCACCGGGTTGGCCGGATTGGTCGCACAGAACGAGGCGGAGGTCATACCGTTGTTCTGGTACGGGTTGGCCAGCCATACGAACGGCGGCACGCTCTGGAACAGGCCAACGCCACCGCGCAGCTGCGAGTAGCGCGGCGTATCGAACGTATAGTTGAAGGCCACACGCGGCAGGATGACCTTGTTGCTGCTGCTCAGCTTGAAGTCGTTGCGGAAGCCGAACGCCTCTTCAAAGCCCGGCTTGCGCTCCGGCGCCTTGTCAGCGCTGGGGATATTGACGCGAACGCCATAGACCAGCGACAGGTTGTCATTGACCTGCCAGGTATCCTGGAGGAACGGGCTGAACTGGCTGAATTTGATCGCAGCAGCGGTATCGGCCTCGGTGAACCCATCGACCGGACGACGCACGTCGTAACGCCAGTAGTCACCGTTGCGGAAATCTTCGATGCTGTTAAACACATACACGCCGTGCAGGTCACGACCGTACAGGTTCAGCGCGTCGTTCTTGAGGTAATCGAAGCCACCCTTGACGGTGTGATCGCCAGCATAATAGGTACCGAAGATCGACGCGGTGGTCTTCTTTGTGCTGATCGTGTTCAGGTGACGATTGCGGTCCTCACCTAGGCGCACGCCCTGCCCGCTACCGCTGCTGTTGCCCGCAGTGGTCACATTGATGGTCGGCAGCTTGATCGCATTGGCGCTGTTCTGGTCGAACTGCTGGTAGCTGAACTTGGCCTCGGTCGTGAAGTTCTCGGTCCAGTCACTGAACAACTGCAACGAAGTGTTCTTGGTGGTGCTGGTCTTGGTGTACCAGCGGGTGCTCAGGATCACCGTAGACGCGCCATCATCGTACGGCTGGGGCAGCGACTCCTCGGTCTGCTGGTAGGTCAGGCTGGCTCGATGGGAGTCATTGATGTTCCAGTCGATCTTGCCAAGGTAACGCTTGGTATCCAGATCGACACCGAGCGAACCGTAGGTACCTGGATCGATTTTCCAGACATTCTTGGCAATGTCGATCACTTCGTTGATTTCAGCTTGGGAAACCACGCCGCGGGCAAGGCCATCTGCGGTGGTCGCGCCGCCGAAATTGGTGATCTTCTGCTCTTCATACGAACCAAAGAAGAACAGCTTGTCCTTGAGGATCGGACCACCGAAGGTCACACCCTTGGTGGTGTCCTGGTCAAACGCCGCATACTTTTGGCCGTGGCTCTTGCCGACCATGCTGCCGGCATCCTTGTACACGTAGTACACCGAACCATGGAAATCGTTGGTACCGGACTTAGTGACAGCATTGATGCTCGCACCCACGCTGTCTTGGGCGACGTCGTAATCGGAGACCTTAATGTCATAAGCTGCAATGGTATCCACCGAAATCGGAGAACCCGTGTACGGCATGCCATTGGCGTTCAGGCCAAACGGGTCGCCTTGGGACAGACCATCGACCGAGATGCTGTTGTAGCGGTTGTTCACACCAGCCACCGAGATCGCGCCCGTGGCTTGATCGGTCACGCTGATGCGGGGGTCCAGACGGGCGACGTCGTCCAACGAGCGGTTGCCCTGCGGAGCGATTTCCAGCTGACGGCCACTGACCGACGTACCCACACCCTTGTTGTCCGCGCTGAATACAGCGGAGCCAGCGGAAGCAATCACCTGCACCGCTTCCAGATTGGTGGCGGTGAGGTCACCCGTCAGTGCCGCATTCACGGTGCTCACCTGATTCAGGTTGAGGTACACGCCCTCTTCCGTCTTGGTGCCTTCACCCGGCTTGGTCACGGTGATCGTGTACGGACCGCCCACGCGCAGGCCGCGTGCGTTGTAACGACCCGACGCATCGGTGGTGGCGCGGCTGACCGTTCCCGACTCGACGTGGGTGATGGTGACTTCGGCACCGGCCACCGGCGAACCGCCGTTGTTGGTGACTTGGCCGCCGACGCCGGCGGAGGTGCTCTGTGCGAAAGCCGGCGCGGCCGCGAGAGCGGCGACGAGACCAAGGGCAAGCTTGGACATCCGGATGCGAGGGTGGTTCATTCTGGGTAGCCTCGATACGAGTTGGCGATTGGGAAAAAACGCGATCCATCAGCCCCGGGGCCACCGGGCGCCTGATCGGCTTGAATCTGGGGGTACCTTCCGCGGCGGTTACATACGCAACGGTTAAGATAAGGTTAACACGGTAAGCGCCGAATATGACCGCAGCAAGACAGCGATCTTGCAGCGCAGCAAAACCAGAACAATCGAATCAACGACTTACGGAATCGACGCCAGGTAGACGGCGACACCGTCCAGCAACATTTGTACGGAAATCGCGACAAGCAGCATGCCCATCAGGCGCTCCAGCGCCGTCAACGCACGGGCGCCGAGCAGCTTGTAGAGCAGCGTGGCCGACATCAGGATCGCCGCCGTCACCCCCCAGGCCAGCAGCAGCGCCAGGCTCCATTCACCGAGCCGGTCGGGCTCGTTGCTGCCCATCAGCATGACCGCCGCCATCCCCGACGGACCGGCCACCAGCGGGATGGCCATCGGCACGATGAAGGGCTCGCCGTCCGGCACCGCGCCCATCAGCCCTTCCGGCCGCGGGAAGATCATGCGGATGCCGATCAGGAACAGCACGATGCCGCCGGCGATGGAGACCGATTCCTGGCGCAGGTGCATCAGCTCCAGCGCGTACTTGCCGCCCCACAGGAAAGCCATCAGCACCGCCAGCGCGATCAGCAGCTCACGCACCAGCACCACGCGCTGGCGCCGTGGCGCCAGCGGCTTGAGCAGGCTGAGGAACACCGGGATGTTGCCCAGCGGATCCAGGATCAGGAACAGCAGCAGCGCGGCGGAAAGAACGGTCACCCGTGCAGTTCCATCACCTTGCCGCGCCAGGACGCTCCCTCGGTGGCCAGCAGCTGCACGCAGGCATCGGCGCAGGCCGCGGGATCGACCGGCGCGAAGTCGGTTTCATGGGTGAATGCGCGCGCGCGCAGGGGCGTACGCATCGGCCGCGGCTGCAACCCGCTGACCCGTACCGGGCCGCTGCGCAGTTCGTGGTGCAGCGTGTCCAGCAGCCCGCGCAGGCCGTACTGGGCCACGCCATAGCCGCCCCAATAGGCCTGCCCGACCCGCTGCGGGTCGTCGAGCGCGAACACCACGGCCGCGTCCTCGCGCTGGCGCAGCAGCGGCAGGCAGGCCTGGGTGAGCCAGGCGCGGGCGGTGAGGTTCACGTGGATGGCGCGGGCGAAGGCGGCCGGGTCGCCCAGGGCGAACGGCGTCAGCCCGGCGAAGTCGGCCGCGCAGTGCAGCAGGCCATCCAGCCGGCCGACCTCCGACTCCAGGCGGGCGGCCAGTTCGGCGTAGTCGTCCGGCGAAGCGCCTTCCATGTCCAGCGGATACAGCAGCGGCTCGGGGCCGAGCGGCGCGGCGCTGTCGTAGACGCGGTTGAGCTTGGCGACCTTGCGCCCGAGCAGCACCACCGTGGCGCCGGCGGCCGCACAGGCCCGCGTCGCGGCCGCGCCCAGGCCACCGGCCGCGCCGGTCACCAGCACCACCCGCTCCGCCAGCACGCCTTCTCCAGCGGCATTGCCCGCCACGTTCGTCGGCTGCGCGCTCACGCCTGCCCCGCTTCGGCGACGATGCGCTTGAGTTCGCCGGACTCCAGCAGTTCGAGGATGATGTCGCAGCCGCCGATCAGTTCGCCGTGCATGAAGAACTGCGGGAACGTCGGCCAGTTGGAATAGCGCGGCAGGTTGGCGCGCACTTCCGGCAACTCGAGCACGTTGACGGTGCGCAGGTTGACCGCCCCCGCGGCCAGCAACGCCTGCACGGCGCGGCTGGAGAACCCGCACATCGGGTATTGCGGCGTCCCCTTCATGAACAGGACGAGGGGATGCTGCTCCACCTCCGCCTGGATTTGCTCCATCACCGCCATTGAATTCTCCCTGCTGCGGCGGAAGAAGGTCCGTCCGGTCGGATAGACTCTTCCTCCGTGGCTGCCGATTGTAAGCCGAGCCGGCCGGCTCCCGGCGCCCTCGACCGAAAGAAACGGACCATGCCCGTCGAACTGCCCGACCCGCCCTACCCCCGCGACGCCCTGCAACCGCACTTCACGGCGGCGGCACTGGACCTGCATCACGGCCACCACCGCGCCGACGTCGACGCACTGAATGCACGCATCGCCGGCACCGAGCTGGACGGGCTGCCGCTGGAGGACATCGTCCGCGGCAGCCAGGGAAGCCTGTTCGAAGCCGCCGCGCAGGCATGGAACCACGCCTTCTACTGGCAGTGCCTGCATCCGCGGGCCGGCGGCGAGCCGCACGGCGCGCTGGCCGAACGCATAGCCCGCCAGTTCGGCGACACCCAGAAGCTGCGCGAGGAGTTCAACCGCGCCGCGATGGCGCTGTTCGGCTCAGGCTGGGCATGGCTGGTGCAGCATCCCGATGGCCGCCTGGCCATCGTCACCACCCGCAACGCGAATACGCCACTCACCGGCGACAGCACGCCGCTGCTGGCCTGCGACCTGTGGGAGCACGCTTACTACACGGACTTCCAGAACGACCGCGTGCGTTACCTGCAGTCGTTCTGGAAGCTGGTGAACTGGGATTTCGTCGGCGCCCAGCTGCGCTGAGCGCCGTCCGGAACCAGCGACATCGGCCACCGGCGCCAGGCCGGGAAAGGCCAGGCGCGGAATGACCCGACCCCAATCCACCGCCGAGCGGTCACGCATTGCCGGGTTCAGCCGTGGGCGGCCACCGCGTCCAGCACCCGCGCCGAGTACACCAGCGCCGCGCCGGCGTTGAGCGCCACCGCCACGCCCAGCGCCTCGGCAATCTCCTCGCGGCTGGCGCCCTGCTTCAGCGCCGCGTCCACGTGGGTGGTGATGCAGCCGTCGCAGCGGGTGGTCACCGCCACCGCCAACGCGATCAGCTCGCGGGTCTTGCCGTCCAGGTGCGCGGTCTGCGCGCCGGCGCCGCTCAGGGTCAGGTAGCCCTTGAGCGTATCGGGCGAAAGCCGGCCGAGTTCGCCGATCCGGCCCTTCAGTCCGCGACGGTATTCGTTCCAGTCCAGCATGGCGGCGACTCCGGTGAAAGGAGCTCCACGCTACCACCGCGTCCGTCGCGCCGCAGCGCGCATGGACGCATCGCTGCGTTGTCGAACCGGCGCGTGCGGGACCACGGCCGGCAGCGCCCGCGGAAAGGCCGGTCAGCTGCCGCGCAGCGCGCGCGCCACCGGTTCGACCTGCGCCTGCCGGCCCAGCGCCTGCCCCACCCGTTCCAGCGCGGCGGCCAGGGTTTCGGCGTCGTCGTCGCGCAGGTTGGCGTGGCCCACCTTGCGTCCTTCGCGCGGCTGCTTGCCGTAGTCGTGCCAGTGGCCGGCAGGTTCGGCCAGCACGGCATGCGCATCGGGCATCCGGCCGAGCCAGTTGAGCATGCAGGCATGGCCCAGCATGCGCGTATCGCCCAGCGGCAGGCCGAGTACCGCGCGCAGATGATTCTCGAACTGCGAGGTCTCGGCGCCGTCGCTGGTCCAGTGGCCGGAATTGTGCACGCGCGGCGCCATCTCGTTGGCCAGCAGTTCGTCGCCGCGGCAGAACAGTTCCAGCGCGAACACGCCCACGTAGTCCAGCCGCTCGGCCACGCGGCGCGCGTAACCGATCGCCGCCTCGTGCTGCGCCGCGCTCGCGACCGCAGGGGCCAGGCTCGCCGACAGCACGCCGTCGACATGCCAGTTGCCGGTCAGCGGCCAGGCGCGGAACTCGCCATCGCGGCCGCGCACGGCCACCACGCTCACCTCACGGTCGAAAGCGATGAAGCCTTCCAGGATCAGCCCGGTCGTCCCGACCTGCGCGCCCAGCGCCTGCCAGGCGGCGTCGATGTCGGCCGCGCCGCGGAGGCGGAACTGGCCCTTGCCGTCGTAGCCGAGCCGGCGCGTCTTGAGGATGCAGGGCATGCCGAACTCGGCCGCCTTCGCCGCCAGTTCCTCGCGGCTGCGGATATCGGCGAACGGCGGCAGCGGGATGCCCAGCTCCTGGAACAGCGTCTTCTCGCTGAGCCGGTCCTGCGCCACCGCCAGCGCGGCGGGGTTCGGGAACACCGGCCTGCGCTCGGCCAGCCAGCGCGCGCTGGCGGCCGGCACGTTCTCGAAGTCGAAGGTGACCACATCCACCTTCGCGGCGAATTCGGCCAGCGCGGCAGTGTCGTCGAACGCCCCCACCTGCAGCGGCGCCAGTTGCCCGGCGCAGGCGTCGGCGGCCGGGTCGAACACCACGAAACGCAGGCCCAGCGGCGCGCCGGCCAGCACCATCATGCGGGCCAGCTGCCCGCCCCCCAGAATCCCTATCGTCGTCATGCGCGGAACTGCTCCGGAAATTCGTGCGGCCTGCCGATGCGAACCCGCGCGGCAATGCCGGCCGTGGTCATTGGCGCGGGTCGTCGGCGGCCATCACGTCGGCGGTCTGGCGCGCGCGGAACGCGTCCAGCGCCTGGCCGATGGCCGGTTGCGCCGGCGCCAGCATCGCCGCGGCGAACAGCGCCGCGTTCGACGCGCCGGCATTGCCGATGGCGAAGGTGGCCACCGGAATCCCCGCCGGCATCTGCACGATGGACAGCAGCGAATCCATGCCGTTGAGCGCCTTGGACTGCACCGGCACGCCCAGCACCGGCACCGCGGTCTTGGCCGCGATCATGCCCGGCAGGTGGGCGGCGCCGCCGGCACCGGCGATGATCGCGCGCAGCCCGCGCGGGCCGGCCTCCTCGGCGTAGGTGAACAGCACGTCTGGCGTGCGGTGCGCCGAAACCACCTTCACTTCATACGGAACGCCCAGCGCGTCGAGCTTCTGGGCCGCATGCTGCATGGTTTCCCAGTCGGAACGGGAACCCATCACGATGCCGACAAGCGGCGCGGAGGAATTGGGGGTCATTGGCCGTCACCTGCTGCAAAGACGTATTCTAGCCGTCTTCCACGCAAGACCACGACCCGATGGACCGCAAACTGCTCGACCTGCTCGTTTCGCCCGACACCCGCCAGCCGCTGGCCCTGCTGGACAGCGCCGGGCTGGAGGCGCTGAACCGCGCCATCGCCACCGGCGGCGTCGTCCGCGCCGACGGCAGCGCGCAGTCCGAAGCGCTGCGCGAGGCGCTGGTCACCCGCGACCGCAGGCAGGTGTTCCGCGTCGAGGACGGCATTCCGGTGCTGCTGGCCGAGGAGGCCATCGCCACCGCGCAGATCGACGGTTTCCCGGGCAAGTGATGCTGCCGCAGCCGCCGGCCGCTCCGCCGCAGGAGCAGATCGACGCCGACGTCGCCCGCGCCCTGGCCGAGGACATCGGCAGCGGCGACGTCACCGCCGCGCTGCTGCCCGATACCGCCGACAGCGCCTACCTGCTGTGCAAGCAGGACGCGGTGATCGCCGGCCGGCCGTGGTTCGACGCCACCCATCGCGCGCTCGACCCGCAGGTCCGGATCGACTGGCGGGTACGGGAGGGCGAGCACGTCGCCGCCGGCACCGTGCTGGCCACCCTGCAGGGCCGCAGCCGCGCGCTGGTCAGCGCCGAGCGCACCTCGCTGAACTTCATGCAGACGCTGTCGGCCACCGCCACCACCACCGCGCGCCATGTCGCGGCCGTGGCCGACACCGGCGCGCGCATCCTCGACACCCGCAAGACCCTGCCCGGCCTGCGCCTGGCGCAGAAGTACGCGGTGCGCTGCGGCGGCGGCGACAACCATCGCATCGGCCTGTTCGACATGGTGATGCTGAAGGAGAACCACATCCACGCCGCCGGCTCGCTCACCGCCGCGGTGCGGGCCGCCCGTACGCAGCAACCCTACCTGCCGCTGGTGGTCGAGGTCGAGGACCTGGCGCAGCTGGAAGAAGCGCTGGCCGCCGGTTGCGACCGCATCCTGATCGACGACTTCACTCCGGCCATGCGCCGCGACGCGGTGCGCATCGCCGCCCTGCAGGCGCCAGGAAAACGCATTCCGCTGGAAGTCTCCGGCAGCGTGGGCCTGGACGGACTGCGCGCGATCGCCGAGGACGGCGTGGACTGCATTTCCATCGGCGGGCTGACCAAGCACGTGCAGGCCATCGACCTGTCCCTGAAGCTGGGCCTGCCGCCGCGCTGAGCCCTGCCCACGGATCGGGCCATGCCGCAGGCACGCATGCCGATCGAACATCGCCTTCGGGACGCAGCCCTGGCCTGTCCGTGATTTCACGACACAGGAACGGCCATTTCTGCGAGGCTCGCTCCATGCCCGAGGGGAGCCCGCCGTGGTTCAACGATTCCTGTTCTGCTGCACCCTGTCGCTGCCCGCCTTTTCCGCCGCGGCCGTGGAGGCCTGCGACGTTCCGCCACGTTACGGCGTGGGCGAAACCGCCAAGGCCATCGTCCGCGCCGCCTGCGGCGAGCATCGCCTGTGGTATCGCCCCTTCATCGACCGCGAAGGCCGCATCGCCAGCCTCGCCGTCACCGAGGCCGAGAGCGGCAGCCTGGCCGACGACGGCGTGGTCGCCTGGCAACGCGTGGCCGGCTACTGGCGCGAGAGCGGCACACTGTCGCCGATGGCCGCCCTGCCCGGCGCGCAGAGCTGTCTGGCCATACCCGGAGAACGCATCACCGACAACGATTGCCGCGCCTTCCTGATAGACAACCCGTGGTCGGCTGCGTTCGTGTCCTGGGTCATGGTCCGCGCCGGCGTGCCGGGCTTCGTCCGTTCGCCGCGCCACATCGACTACATCCGTGCCGCCTACCGGGGCGGCAATGCCGCCACACCCTATCGGCTGGTCGATCCCGCGCAGGACAAACCGGCCCCCGGCGACCTGCTCTGCTTCCTGCGCGACCGCAGCACCGCGCTGAACCACGACGGCCTGGTGAAGGCGCTCGCGGCGGGCGGTGCGGATCGCTGGAAATCGCATTGCGAAGTGGTCGTGGCGGCCAATGTCGGCGGCGACCGGACGCTGTACCTGGTCGGCGGCAACGTCGCCAACGCCGTGGTGATGCGCAAGCTGGCGCTGGACCGCAGCGGGCGCCTGGTCGCTCCAGCTCCTGTCGATGCGACGCGACAAACCTCGCCCGTGGATACGGCATGCTCGCCCGGCCGCGAGGAAGAATGCGATTTCAACCGGCAGGACTGGGCGGCGCTGCTGAAACTGGTCGAGCCGCCAGCGCCGCCGGCATCGGCCGCGCAGCAACCCGGGCAGCAATAGCCACGGCGCCGCGCGGATCGCGCGCCATCGCCCCCTCAGGCGCTGAGTGGTTCCGCTTTCGCGCGCGCGCCCCTAAAGTGGCGTCATGCCTACCCTGCTGATCCTGATGATCCTCGGTGCCATCGGCTATGCGTTCTGGGATGCGTCCCGCGCCGCGGCCGAACGTGCCACCAAACTGGGCCGCAATGCCTGCCAGGCCGCCGACGTGCAGTGGCTGGACCAGAGCGTGCACGCGATCGGCCTGCGCCTGTGCCGGCTGCCCAGCGGCTGGCTCGGCTTCGAGCGCACCTTCCGTTTCGACTATTCCTACGACGGCGTCGAACGCCACAGCGGACGCATGGTGCTGCGCGGGAAACAGCTGGTTTCGTTCGTCGGCCCCGCCACCGCGCGGGTCAGCATGCTGCAGCCGCGCAGCGACGAAGCCGAAGACATCTGACGGCGCCACCTGCGGTTGGGCGCGCTCTGCGGAACGAAAACCGCCGCCTTGCGGCGGCGGTACGGGTTACTTCACTACCCTGAGGAACGGACGCTTGCCCGAAGGCTGCGGCGGCTCCGGTGGCGCGCTGGGCGGCGGCGTATCGTCGTCATGCGGCTCCGGGCCGTCCGTGCCCGGGATGTCGTCGGGCAACGCCATGCCCTGGCCGGTCTCGCGCGCGTACACCGCCAGCACCGCGGCGATCGGCACGTTCACCGGAAAACTGACACCGGAAAAACGCGCGGTGAAACTCACCGCCTCGTTGTCGATGTGCAGGCGCATCACCGCGCGTTCGGCAATGTTGAGCACGACCCGTTCGTCCTTGACGGCGCTGGCCGGCACCTGCACGCCCGGCACGCCGGCGTCGACCATGATGTGCGGGGTCATGCCGTTGTCGTTGATCCACTCCACCAGCGCCCGCAGCAGGTAGGGGCGATGGCTGCTCATGCGGAAAGATTCTTCACTCATGGGGCAAGTGTACGCGGCATCGATGCGCGATCGCCGCCCGCAGGCGGCGATCGATAAGTCAGCATACAGCCGGTCGCTCAGGCCGGCAGGTCGCGCAGCTTCTTTTCCTGGTCGGTGAGGCTGCGGATGAAACCCGGGTTGCGGAAGATGCGGTTGCCGTAGTCCTCGATGGCCTTGCCGTCCTTGGGCAGCGGGATGCCCAGCGCATCCAGGCGCCAGATGATCGGCGCCATCGCGCAGTCGGCCAGGCTCATTTCCGGGTTGAGGAAGAACTTGGACGCCTTGAACAGCGGCACCGACTGCGCCACCAGCTCCTTCAGGCGCTTGCGCGCCGCTTCGGCCTGGGTCTTGTTGCCCAGCTGGATCGCCTGCACCTGCGGCACCCAGTCGTGTTCGATGCGCAGCATCGCCAGGCGCAGGCGCGCCCGCGACAGCGGGTCCACCGGCATCAGCGGCGGATGCGGGTAGCGCTCGTCCAGGTACTCGCTGACCACGGACGCGGCGTAGAGCACCAGCTCGCGCTCGACCAGGGTCGGCACCGAGTGGTAGGGATTGAGGTCGATCAGGTCTTCCGGCGGGTTCTGCGGGTCGACCGGCACCAGATCGTAGGTGACGCCCTTGGCGGCCAGCACCAGCCGCACCCTGTGGCACAGGACATCGTCATTGGCCGAGAACAACGTCAGGGTATTTCGCATGCGCACACTCGCCGCCATCAAGGGCTCTCCAAGGGCCGGGTCCACCCGGCCTTACGGCTCCGCGGACCCAGCGCCCGCGGTCGCCACCTTCCCTGAGTGTGCAGTCAGCCGGCGCCGATGCCAAGTGCCAGCCGGCGTCCCGCACCGGCCCCGGGACCCACCCTCATCGTCTCAGTGCACGTCCTTCCAGTACTCGTTCTTGAGCAGATACGCCAGGAAGGAGAGCAGCGCCAGGAACAGCACCACCCACACGCCCATGCTCTGGCGCTTGAGCACGGCCGGCTCGCCGGCGTACTCGAGGAAGTTGGTGATGTCGCGCACGGTCTGGTCGAACTCCTGCGGCGTCACCCGGCCCGGACTGGTCACCACCAGCCGCTCCGGATGGCGCTCGCCGGCCGCGTCGGGCTCGCCGAACTCGGCGTGCTGCAGGCCCTGCAGCTCCCACAGCGGGTTGGGCATGGATGCGTTCGGGAAGAGCTTGTTGTTCCAGCCCAGCGGCCGCGTCTCGTCCAGGTAGAACGACTTCAGGTACGTGTAGACCCAGTCGCTCTGGCGCACGCGCGAGATCAGGCTCAGGTCCGGCGGCATCTTGCCGAACCACTTGTCGCCCTGCTCCTTGGTCATGGCGACCTGGATCTGCTCGCCGAACTTGGCGCCGGTGAAGTTCAGGTTGTCCATCACCTGCTGCTCGGTCAGGCCCAGGTCCTCGGCCATGCGCGAGTAACGCAGGTACTTCAGCGAGTGGCAGCCGGAGCAGTAGTTCATGTAGGCCTGCGCACCGCGCTGCAGCGACGCCTGGTCGGACAGGTCGTTGCCCGCCTGCTGCAACGCGCCGCCCGAGGAGGCGAACGTCGCGGCGGAGAACAGGAGCGCGGCGGTGGCCGTTGCCAGCAGGGCAATCCATTTCTTAGTCATGCGTCGTCACCCGCTCCGGCACCGGCTTGGTCTTGTCCAGCTTGGTCCACACTGGCATGGTCAGGAAGAAGAGGAAGTAGTACGCGGTCAGGAAGCGGCCGATGATGGTTTCGACCGGATCGGTACCCGGACCGGCACCGATCTTGCCCAGCCACACGAAGCTGATGGCGAAGCCGAACAGCAGCAGCTTGGAGAGCAGGCCGCGGTAGCGGTACGACTTGACCTTGGCGCGGTCCAGCCACGGCACCGCGAACAGGATCGCGATGGCGCCGAACATCACCAGCACGCCGCTGAGCTTGTGCGGGATCACGCGCAGCATCGCGTAGTACGGCGTGTAGTACCACACCGGCTTGATGTGCTCGGGCGTGACCAGGCGGTTGGCCTCGGTGAAGTTGTCGTGCTCGAGGAACCAGCCGCCGAACGCCGGGGCGAAGAAGATGATGAAGGCGGCGATGACCATCATCGCGAACACGTAGAAGGTGTCCTTCACCGTGTAGTACGGATGGAACGGCACGCCGTCGGCCGGCGCGGTGGGCGACCAGCGGTTGCCCTTCGGGCCCTTCTTGATCTCCACGCCGTCGGGGTTGTTGGAACCCACTTCGTGCAGCGCGCCCAGGTGCAGCACGACCAGCAGCAGCAGCACCAGCGGCACCGCGATCACGTGCAGGGCGAAGAAGCGGTTCAAGGTGGCGTCGGACGGCAGGTAGTCGCCCATGATCCATTCGGTCAGGCCGTTGCCGATCACCGGGATGGCGCCGAACAGCGAGATGATGACCTTCGCGCCCCAGAACGACATCTGGCCCCACGGCAGCACGTAGCCCATGAAGGCTTCGGCCATCAGCGCCAGGTAGATCAGCATGCCCAGGATCCACACCAGCTCGCGCGGCTTCTTGTAGGAGCCGTACATCAGGCCGCGGAACATGTGCAGGTAGACGACGATGAAGAACAGCGAGGCGCCGGTGCTGTGCATGTAGCGGATCAGCCAGCCCCACTCCACGTCGCGCATGATGTACTCGACCGAGGCGAAGGCTTCCGCCGCGCTGGTCTTGTAATGCATGGTGAGGAAGATGCCGGTGACGATCTGGTTGACCAGCACCACCATCGACAGCACGCCGAAGATGTACCAGATGTTGAAGTTCTTCGGCGCGTAGTACTCGGACATGTGCTTCCGGTACATCGGCATCAACGCCGGGGCGCGGTCGTTGACCCAGCCCATCGCGCCGTTGGCGAGGCGAACGAGGATGTTGTCAGACATGGTTATGCCGCCCCCTTGGGATCGACGCCGATGACGATGGTGTTGTCGTCGGCGTAATGGTGTGGCGGCACGACCAGGTTGGTCGGCGCCGGCACGCCCTGGAATACGCGTCCGGCCATGTCGAAGCGCGATTTGTGGCAGGGGCAGAAGTAGCCGCCCTTCCATTCCGGATCATACGGTTCGGGCTTGATCTCGGCGGCCATTTCCGGCGAGCAGCCCAGGTGCGTGCACAGGCCGACCAGCACCGAGATCTCGGGCTTGATCGAGCGCAGTTCCGGGCTGGCCTTGCGCACGTAGTCGGGCTGCTGGTCCGCGTTCTCCGACTTGGGATCGCGCAGGCGGCCGTCCAGGGTCGGCAGCGCGTCGAGCACCGCCTTGGAGCGCTTGACGATCCAGATCGGCTGGCCTCGCCACTCCAGGATCAGGCGCTGCCCCTCCTGCAGCGCGCTGATGTCGGCATTCACCGGTGCGCCGGCCAGCTGGGCCTTGGCACTGGGATTCCATGACTTGATGAAAGGGACTGCTGCGAAACCTGCCCCGACCGCGCCGACCACGGCGGTTGTCGCTGTCAGGAAGCGCCGGCGTCCGGCATTGACTGGATCGTTTACCCCATCGTTGGCCATCCGGCACTCCGATATTGATTAGGTGGCTTGCGGCTGCCTGCGACCGGTGGAACCGGACCGCTCAGAATCGAATCTCCCCCGAGTTTAGCTGAACGTTCAGCGGCCGCACAACGCGATGAAACACGAGTCCATGACTTTTGTCACGTGCTCCTGGAATAAAGCGGAAAAGCACTCACTGGCGCGAACCCAGCTCGCCGCGATACCGGTCCGCCAGCTGCGCCACGCGCTTCACGTAGTACTGGGTTTCGCTGTATGGCGGCACGCCGCCGTGCCGGGCGACGGCGCCTTCGCCGGCGTTGTAGCCGGCCGCGGCCAGCGTCAGGTCGCCGTTGAAGCGGCGCAGCAGCCACGACAGGTACTGCACGCCGCCGCGGATGTTCTGGGAGGCGTCGTAGGCATCGCTCACGCCGAACCGGCGCGCGGTGGCCGGCATCAGCTGCATCAGGCCCTGCGCGCCGGCGCGGCTCAAGGCGGCGGGATTGAACGCCGACTCGGCGTGGATCACCGCCCGCACCACGGCTTCCTCGACACCGAACTCGCGCGCGGCGGCGGCGATCTCGGCGTGATAGGCCTGCGTGTTGAGCCGCACCGTGCCGAAGTTGACCCCCGGGTTCGCGCCGCAGGCGTAGCAGCGTTCGATGTAGCTGTAGCGGATGGTGCGCACTTCGCCCAGGCTGGCGACCTGCGCCGGCCGGGCGCTGGTGTAGTGGCGCACGCCGTCCTTCATGTAGGTGTAGACCTGCCCGCTCACCACGCGCTGCGCGCGACCGGCGCGCGCGGGCGCCGGGGCGGTCGTGGCAGTGGTCGTGGCCGGGGCCGGGATCGCCGGTGCGGGCCGGGCGGCGGTGGCGACCGCGGCGGTCTGCGGCCGGTCCGCGCTGGCGGCGGTGGCGACCGCGGCGGTCTGCGGCCGGTCCGCGCTGGCGGCGGTGCCGGCCGAAGGGCCGGGAGACGCGGCGGCCGGCGGCCGGCTGGCCGGCCGCGCCGACGGGCGGTAGCTGCCGACCACGCTGCAGCTGGCGCCGCGGATGCGCTTGCTGACGTAGTTGGAAACGCCATCGGCGCCGAGGCACTTGTACAGGGTGCCCGCGCTGGCCGGCACAGCCGTCAGCGAGGCGATCAACAACCCTGCAATCCCCAGTCCGGTCTTCATTGCGGGCGGAAGTGTCCCAGTTTCGCGGCGCGAATGCCAACTGCCGGCGGCCGGCGGTAACGCCCCGGCGGCAACCCCGGTACAATCCACCCCCTGCCGCGGCCCAGGCCGCCTGCCCGCCCACCCGTCTGGAATAAGCGCCATGCCCGGGACGCCCGCCTCCCCCCTGCCGAACGCGGCCGTTTCCGCCGTGCCTTCCGTTGAAATGAATACCCCCGAATTGATCCCCCTGCCCGGCGCCCGGCCGAAGGCGGCGGGCAGCGCGCGTGGAAAGCTCTACATCAAGACCCACGGTTGCCAGATGAACGAGTACGACTCGGCCAAGATGGCCGACGTGCTGGCGCAGGCCGAAGGCCTGGAGCTGACCGACAATCCCGAGGAAGCCGACGTGGTGCTGGTCAACACCTGCTCCATCCGTGAGAAGGCGCAGGAGAAGGTGTTCAGCCAGCTCGGCCGCTGGAAGGAGCTCAAGGCCGGCGGACGCGACGTCATCATCGGCGTCGGCGGCTGCGTCGCCTCGCAGGAGGGCGAGGCCATCGTCAAGCGCGCGCCCTACGTGGACCTGGTGTTCGGCCCGCAGACCCTGCACCGCCTGCCCGAGCTGATCCGCGCCCGCCGCGAGCAGGACCGGCCGCAGGTGGACATCAGCTTCCCCGAGATCGAGAAGTTCGACCGCCTGCCCGAGCCGCGCGCCGAAGGCCCCTCGGCGTTCGTGTCGATCATGGAAGGCTGTTCCAAGTACTGCTCGTTCTGCGTGGTGCCCTACACCCGCGGCACCGAGGTCAGCCGCCCGTTCGAGGACGTGGTGGTCGAATGCGCGCAGCTGGCCGCGCAGGGCGTGCGCGAGATCAATCTGCTCGGCCAGAACGTCAATGCCTATCGCGGGCCTTACGGCGAAGGTGAGTTCGCCGACCTCGGCCTGCTGATCCGCACCATCGCCGAGATCGACGGCGTCGGCCGCATCCGCTTCACCACCTCGCACCCGCTGGAGTTCTCCGACTCGCTGGTGGACGCCTACCGCGACGTGCCCAAGCTGGCCAACTACCTGCACCTGCCGGTGCAGGCCGGCAGCGACCGCGTGCTCAGCGCGATGAAGCGCGGCTATACCGCGCTCGAGTTCAAGGCCAGGATCCGCAAGCTGCGCGCGGTGCGCCCGGATATCTCGATCAGCTCGGACTTCATCGTCGGCTTCCCCGGGGAGACCGAGGCTGATTTCGAGAAGACCATGAAGCTGATCGAGGACGTGGGCTTCGACCAGAGCTTCTCCTTCATCTATTCGCGCCGCCCCGGCACGCCGGCCGCCGACCTGGAGGACACCATCTCCGAGGCCGAGAAGCACGCGCGCCTGTCGCGCCTGCAGGCGCACATCAACGCGCATGCCGCCGGCATTTCGCGCGCGATGGTGGGAACCGTGCAGTCGGTGCTGGTCGAAGGCCCCTCGCGCAAGGACCCGAATGAACTCACCGGCAAGACCGAGAACATGCGCTCGGTGAACTTCCCCGGCCCGAAGCGGCTGGTCGGCCAGTTCGTCGACGTGGTCATCACCGAGGCGCTGACCAACTCGCTGCGCGGCCGCGTGGTGACCGACGCGGCCTGACGGCGGGCAGCCGGCCGTTGGCCGGGCACGCCCTCGCTGCGCCGCCGCCCCATGGCCTGCCTGGCAGGCTGCGGGTTCCGATGCCGCCGCGCTGCGCGGCGTCTCCCGGGATGCATCCGGCAGGGCCGGCCGGCACCTCTCAATCCAGCCGCTTGCGGAAACGCAGGATCGCCAGCGCCATCATCGCCACGCTGAAGCCGGCCAGCGCCAGCGCGTCGTGCCACAGCTCCGGCAGCGCGGCCCCGCGCAGCATCACGCCGCGGATCAGCCGCATGAAATGCGTCAGCGGCAGCACCTCGGCCAGCCACTGCGCCGGCCGCGGCATGCCGTCGAACGGGAACATGAAACCGGACAGCAGCATCGACGGCAGGAACAGGAAGAAGGTCATCTGCATCGCCTGGAACTGCGACCGGGCGGCGGTGGAAATCAGCAGGCCGAGGCTGAGGTTGGCGACGATCAGCAGCATCGACACCGCGTAGACCGGCAGCAGGCCACCGGCGATCGGCACGTCGAACAGCCAGCCGCCGAGCAGCAGGATCAGGCTGGCCTGCACCAGCCCCACGCCGATGTAGGGCAGCACCTTGCCCAGCATCAGTTCGGCGCTGGACACCGGCGTGGTGATCAGCATCTCCAGGTTGCCGCGCTCGCGCTCGCGCACGATGGCCATGGCGGTGAACATCACCAGGGTCATGGTGAGGATCACGCCGATCAGCCCCGGCACCACGTTGATCGCCGATTGCCGCTGCGGGTTGTACAACGGCAGCACGCTGATCCGGGCGCCGGCGCGCGCGGTGGACAGGCGGCCGTCCAGCGGCATCTGCGCCAGCTGCCGCGCCGCGGCCTGCACCGAGGTGTCGGCGCCGTCCACGATCACCTGCATCACCTCGCGGCCCTCGTCCAGCCGGCGCTCGAAATCCGGCGGCACCGCGATGCCCACCTCGATGCGTCCGGCGCGGATCAACGCCTGCAGTTCCTGCGGCGTGCGCGCCGCCGCCACCGGTTCGATCACGCCGGTGGACAGCATGTCCTGCACCAGCGCGCGCGAACCGGCGGTGCCGGCCTGGTCGGCCACCGCCGCCGGCAGGTGGCGCACGTCCAGGTTGATGGCATAACCGAACAGCAGCAGCTGCAACGTCGGGATGCCGATCATCATCGCCAGGGTCATGCGGTCGCGCGCCATCTGCCGCAGTTCCTTGACCATCACCGCGTGGATCTGCGCCAGCTTCATGCCGCGGCCCCTTCCCCGCGGCGGGTGGCGGCGACGAACACGTCTTCCAGGCTGGGCGCGATGCGCTCCACTTCCGCCTGCAATCCGCCATGCCGCAGGGCCGTGGCCACCGCCACGGGATCGCCGCTGCCGGGCGCGCACAGCACGCGCAGTTCGTTGCCCACCTGCGCCACCGACAACACGCCCTCGATCGCATGCAGCCGCTTCTGCGCCTGGCGCAGCGCACCGCTGCGCACGCCCAGCGTCCGCCCCTGCAGCCGTCCGGTCAGCTCGGCGGGGCTGCCGTCGGCCACCAGCCGGCCGCGATCCAGGATGGCGATGCGGTGGCAGCGCTCGGCCTCGTCCATGTAGTGCGTGGAGACCAGCAGCGTGGTGCCGGCGTCGGCCAGGTCGAAGAGTTTCTCCCAGAAATCGCGGCGCGATTCCGGATCGACCGCGCTGGTCGGCTCGTCGAGCAGCAGCAGCTGCGGCGCGTGCACCACCGCGCCGGCCAGCGCCAGGCGCTGTTTCTGGCCGCCGCTCAGGGTGCCTGCCAGTTGCCGCTGCAGGTCGCCCAGGCCGTAGGCCTGCAGCAGTTCCTCCACCTGCGGCGCCCGGCGCACGCGCGGCAGGCCCTGCACGGTCGCCAGGAACATCAGGTTCTCGCGCACGCTCAGGTCTTCGTACAGCGAGAAACGCTGGGTCATGTAGCCGATGTGGCGGCGCAGTTCCTCGGCCTGGCGCGGGATCGACAGGCCCAGCACCTCGATCTCGCCGGCGCTGGGGGTGAGCAGCCCGCACAGCATGCGGATGGTGGTGGACTTGCCCGACCCGTTCGGGCCGAGGAAGCCATGGATGCGCGCACGCGGCACGTCCAGGTCGATGCCGTCCACGGCGGTGAAGGCGCCGAAGCGCTTGACCAGCCCGCGGGCCCGGATCGCCGGTCCGTCCGCGCGGGCGCCCGGCTCATTCACGCGCGGCATCCGCCAGCCGCACCTGCACCGGCACGCCGACCGGCTGGCGGGCGGCGCTGGCCGGCAGCTGCACCTCCGCCAGATAGCTCAGCCGCTCGGCGTCGCTGCCGGACAGCGCGTAGTACGGGGTGAACATCGGCTCGCTGCGGATCATCCGCACCCGTCCGCGGTAGACCGCATCGCTGCCGGCCACCGTCACCGCCAGGGTCTGGCCGATGGCGATGCGCTGGCGCGCGGCCGCCGGCACGTAGATGCGCGCATACGGCGCCTGGCCGACCAGCAGGACCGCCAGCGTGGCGCCGACCGGCGCCTGGTCGCCGGCCTTGTACGGCAGGCTGTCGATACGGCCGTCGCGCGGCGCGACGATGTCCAGCCGATCCAGGTTGACCGCCTGCACCGCCGCGTCGGCCTGCGCCGCGCGCACCGCCGATTCGCCCTGGGCGATCTCCTCCGCGCGCGTGCCGTTGCGCAGTTCCAGCAGCGCCTGCTGCGCCACGCGCACCTGCGCCCGCGCCTCCTCGGCGGCCGCCCGCGCGCGGTCGACATCGACGGCGGCCACCAGTTGCCGGCGGCCCAGCGGCTGCAGCCGCGCGTAATAGGCGTCGGCGTCGCGCGCCTGCGACTGCGCTGCCGCCAGTTGCGCCTGCGCCTGCGCGATCTGTTCGCGGCGCGCGCCGTTGACCAGTTCCTGCAGCGCCTGTTCGCGCTGGCTGGCCTGCGCCTGCAGCCCCTGCAACTGCGAGCGGGCGCGGTCCGGCTCCAGCCGCAGCAGGCGTGTCCCCGCGCGTACCTGGTCGCCTTCGCGCACGTCCAGCGCGACGATGCGCTCGGCAGCGGGCGCCGGCAGGCTGATGCGGTCCCATTCCAGCGTGCCCAGCAGCGGCTCGGGCTGCTGCCGGCAGCCGGCCGCCATCGCGGCGATGCCGAGCACCAGCGGTGCCATCACGATGCGCCCGTTCATGTCCGGCCCTCTCCCTTGTCCGCCTGTCCGACTCCGCCGCATGGCGGTACCGACACCAGGCCGCGCACGATTATCCATCGCCGCCGCCGGCATGGCGATTTTCTGACCAGCCCCGCGAACGCCCCGTCACGGCAAGGGCTGCAGCAGGATATCCACAGCTTCGCCGCATCCGCATCCACATCCCCTGTGGAGAACGCGCCACGCCGCCCGCGCTGGTGGATGCCCGGCCACGGCGGTACTCTTCCACGGTCCAGGCATGCGCCCTCCCCGCGCCGCAGGCGCCATAGAAATGACCGTCACCACGCATCACGACTTCACCCTCGAGCCCGCCGACAACGAACGGCTGGCCAACCTCGCCGGCCCCTTCGACGAGAACCTGCGCCAGATCGAACTGCGCCTCGGCGTGCAGATCGCCAACCGCGGCAACGTATTCCGCGTCAGCGGTCCCGGCCGGACCGCGGCCGAAGCCGAAAGGCTGCTCAAGGCGCTCTACGAGGAAGCCGCCGACACCACGCTGGACAGCCACGCCATCCACCTGCTGCTGAGCCGCGCCAACGTCGAACAGGTGGCCGAGCGCGCCTACGAGGCGCAGGACGTGGCGATCAAGGTCAAGCGCGGCACCGTGCGCGGCCGCGGCCAGAACCAGTCGCGCTACCTGCACCAGATCGCCACCCACGACATCAACTTCGGCATCGGCCCGGCCGGCACCGGCAAGACCTTCCTGGCCGTGGCCATGGCGGTGGAAGCGCTGAACGAATCGCGCGTGCAGCGGCTGATCCTGGTGCGCCCGGCGGTGGAGGCCGGCGAGAAACTCGGCTTCCTGCCCGGCGACCTCACCCAGAAGGTCGATCCCTACCTGCGCCCGCTGTACGACGCGCTGTACGAAATGCTCGGCGTGGAGAAGGTCGCCAAGCTGCTGGAGAAGAACGTCATCGAGATCGCGCCGCTGGCCTACATGCGCGGGCGCACGCTCAACGACGCCTTCGTGATCCTGGACGAGGCGCAGAACACCACCATCGAGCAGATGAAGATGTTCCTGACCCGCCTGGGCTTCGGCTCCACCGCGGTGGTCACCGGCGACCTCACCCAGACCGACCTGCCCAAGCACGTCAAATCCGGCCTGCGCGACGCCATCGAGGTGCTGCGCGGGGTGGAAGGCGTGAGCTTCACCTTCTTCGAATCGCGCGACGTGGTCCGCCACCCGTTGGTGGCGCGCATCGTCAGCGCCTACGACCGCCGCGACCTGCAGCAGGTCAACCCTGGAGCCGCCGAATGACCAAGGGTCCCGTCCGTCTCGATGTCGCCGTCAGCTACGCCCTGCCCCGCGCCGGACTGCCGGCGGCGGTGAGTTTCCGCCGCTGGGTCGCCGCCGCGCTGAAGGGACGCATCCGCGAGGCCGACCTGGCCATCCGCCTGGTCGACACGCGCGAGGGCCGTGCGCTGAACCGCCATTACCGCGGCAAGGACTACGCCACCAACGTGCTCAGCTTTCCGGCCGAGGTTCCCGAGGGACTGCCCAAGGGCGTCAAGTTCCCGCTGCTCGGCGACCTGGTGATCTGCGCGCCGGTGGTGGCACGCGAGGCCGACGAGCAGCGCAAGGCGCTCAACGCCCACTACGCGCACCTGACCGTGCACGGCGTGCTGCACCTGCTCGGCTGGGACCACGAGGACGACAAGGAAGCCGAGGCGATGGAACAGCTCGAACGCGAGATCCTGGCCGACCTTGGCATCGCCGATCCTTACGCTGGCGAGCGTTGACGGCGCTTCCGGCCCTCGGTTGAACCCGGCCTCGATTCAGCATTCAATGGCGCCACACCCGCCAGCCGAGGCATTCAGGATGAACGACCGCGCGCCGCCCCCTCCTCCGCGCGTTTCGCGCCAGCGCATGGGATCCATCCTGCGCATGTCCGTCTGCGCCGTATTCTTCGTGTCGTTCGCGGCCGTCTGCTATCTGTCGCTGCTTGCGCCCTTCTTCGGCCCGCGGGTGATTCCTGCGGCGCAACTGCCGTGGATGCTGGGGGTGGCAGGCCTGTCGCTGTTGACAGCGCCGGTGGGATGGCGCGCGATCGTCAGCCTGTTCGCCAGACGCCCGTTCGCCACCATGCCGTTCTTCCGTGCATCCCCACGCATGCTGGGCCTGGCGTTCGCACTGGCGGCCCTGTACATGTTCCTGGCTCCCGGGTTCTACGCGGCGCTGGGAACAATGACCCTTCATATCGGAGTATCAATCGTCCTGCTGGCACTGCTGGCGGTGGTGAACCTCCTGCTGTTGTGCACGCTGCTGGCCACCCCGCTGGTCCTGCTGCTGCGTCTGCTGGAATGGAGCGGCGGCTGGCTGTGGCGGCGGATGAGCGCGCGCTGTTAACGTTGGCATAACTTCGCCTGCCCTGCCCACGTGCCTACGATCCGCCTGTTCCCGCTGCTGCTCGCCGCCACGCTGCCCACCGCCGCATTCGCCGATCCTGCCATCGACCTGCCCGCGCTGATCGAGTGCCGCCAGGGTGTGAGCGATTTCGCCGCGCTGGCGCCGATCGCCGCCGATCCACTGAAGGCGGTCGCGCTGGGCTGGCGGCCGCTGCCGCAGGGCAACCTGTTCATGAACGAGTACATGCTGAACACGCCGCTGACGGTGTTCGGCCACAGCGCCGACCATATCGCCATGGCCGGCTCCAGCATCGTGGCGATCCTGGACCTGGCCGATCCGCGGCCGCTGGCCAAGACGCTGGAGCTGGAAACCGGCTACGACGCCGATGGCAAATTCATGGCCGGCCGCGAGCTGCTCAGCCGCGACGTGATCGACGCCAGGACCGGCGAGGCGCTGATCGAATCGGTGATCCTTAGCGTGTCCAACGTGAAGTCGCACCCCGGCAAGACCCTGGCCGGCTGCACCTACAGCCTGGATATTCCGGCCGAAGGCGAGGCCCCGGCCGCCGCTTCCGGCACGAGCAAGGACGCGCCGCCGGCCTGAGCAGACGGCCGCGGACATCCTGCTAGACTTGCCCTCACCGCCCGGTCCGCCGGGTGCCCTGATTGAAGAGATGTCCGAAGACGACAGTAGTACCGCCCCGGAGCAGGGCGAAAAAAAGCGCGGCTGGCTCGAACGCCTGAGCGCGGCCTTCTCCGGCGAACCCCATACCCGCGACGAACTGGTAGCCGTGCTGCAGACGGCCGAGCAGGACGGCCTGATCGCCGCCGATACCCTGCGCATGATGGAAGGCGCCATCGCCGTGGCCGAACTGACCGTCGGCGACGTGATGATCCCGCGCTCGCAGATGGTCTCGCTGCCGGTCGAGCAGCCCTTCCTTGAACTGATGAAGCAGGTGGTCGAATCCGGCCATTCGCGCTTCCCCGTGCACGGCGAGAACAAGGACGACGTGCTCGGCATCCTGCTGGCCAAGGACCTGCTGCGCGGCGTGGTCGCCGACAACAGCCACGCCACCATCCGCGAACTGCTGCGCCCGGCGGTGCTGATCCCCGAGTCCAAAAAGCTCAACGTGCTGCTCAAGGAGTTCCGGCTCTCGCGCAACCACATGGCCATCGTGGTGGACGAATACGGCGGCGTGGCCGGGCTGGTCACCATCGAGGACGTGCTGGAACAGATCGTCGGCCAGATCGACGACGAGCACGACGAGGCCGAGGACCACACCGCGCAGATCGCCATCCAGGCCGACGGCCGCTACGTGGTCGATGCGCTGACCGCGATCGAGGACTTCAACGAGCGCTTCGGCGCGGAGTTCTCCGACGATGACTACGACACCATCGGCGGGCTGGTCACCGAAGCCACCGGCCACCTGCCCGAGATCGGCGACGAGCTCACCCTGGACCGCTTCGTATTCCGTGTCGCGCGCGCCAACGCGCGGCGGGTGCAGGCCTTCCACGTCACCGTGCTGCCCCCCGACCCGCAGGACGACGCTTGACCGCCCCGCGTCTTTCCCGGCTGCCGCGCTCTCCCTTCCCGCTCGCGCGCCTGCTGGCGTGCGCGCTGCTGTGCCTGCTGGCGGCCGGCGTGGCCCAGGCCGCGGCATCGCCCGCCAGCGACGCCGCGCCCCGCGCGCCGCGCATCGGCGTGGTGACGATGCAGCCAGGCGAGGTGTTCTTCGAGCGTTTCGGCCACGACGCCCTGGTCGTGGCCGATCCCGACGGCGGCCCGGCCATCTCCTACAACTTCGGCTTCTTCGACCCGTCCGAGCCGGACTTCATCGGCAACTTCGTGCGCGGGCGGATGATGTACTACCTGGTCGCGCTGCCGCTGGACGAGGACCTGGCGCAGTACCGCGACGCCGGGCGCGGCGCTTCCATCCAGTGGCTGGACCTGCCGCCGCCGCAGGCGCGGGCGCTGGCCGAGGACCTGGCAGAACGTTCCCGCCCGGAGAACGCGCGCTACCGCTACGACTACTTCACCGCCAACTGCTCGACGATGGTGCGCGACGCGCTCGACCGCGCCATGGGCGGCAGTCTGCAGTCGCAGCTGGCCGGGCGGTCGCGCGGCAACTCCTACCGCAGCGAGGCGGTGCGGCTGGCTTCGCCGTCACCGTGGATGTGGCTGGGTTTCGACCTCGGCCTCGGTCCGTGGGCCGACCTGCCACTGTCGCGCTGGCAGGAAGCCTTCGTACCGATGCGCCTGGCCGACGGCCTGCGCGAAGTCCGCAACAGCGAGGGACGACCCTTGGTGCAGTCCGAACAGGAACTGCTGCCGCAGCGGCTGGCGCCGGAACCGGCCGAGTTCGACCGCGCCTGGTGGCCGTGGCTGCTGACCGGCCTGGTGCTGGCCGGCGCGGTATTCGCCGCGCGCCGCCACCGCCGCGCGCTCGGCGGCGTCGCCCTGCCGTTCTGGCTGTTCTGCGGCCTGGCCGGCCTGCTGCTGGCCTATCTGTGGGGCTGGAGCGAACACCGCGCCGCGTGGGCCAATCGCAACCTGCTGCTGCTCAGCCCGCTGGCGCTGGCACTGCTGCCGGGCGCATGGCAACTGCTGCGCGGGAGCCTGCCCGGCCGCTGGTTCAGCATGCTGCTGTGGACGGTGGCCGCCGTCGCCACGCTGTCGCTGCCGCTGCACTGGCTGTCGCTGCAGGCGCAGTTCAACATGCAGTGGATCGTGCTGCTGCTGCCGGTCCACCTGGCGCTGGCGCTGGTACTGGGCCGCCGCGGCTTGGCGGCCTCTCCACGCTGAGGCACGATGCGGCCATGGACGTCGGCAATTCTCCCGCGGCAGCGCCCGCCAACCCGCCCTGTGTCATCAACTGCACCTGGTACGGCGAGGACGGCACGCTGCGCAACCTCCCGCTGGATGCGATCAGCGACGCGCTCGAAGCCAGCAGCCGCGGCTTCGTCTGGGTCGGCCTGTACGAGCCCGATGATGCCGTGCTGGAGAAGGTGCAGGCCGAGTTCGGCCTGCACGACCTGGCCATCGAGGACACGCGCAAGGCGCACCAGCGGCCCAAGGTGGAAACCTACGGCAACTCCCTGTTCGTGGTGGTGCACACCGCGCAGGTGGTGGAGGAGCGCATCCGCTATGGTGAGACCCACGCCTTCCTGGGCCCGCGCTACCTGGTGACGGTGCGCCACGGCGCCTCGCTGTCCTACGCGCCGGTGCGCGCGCGGCTGGAACGCGAGCACGACCTGGTGTCGCTGGGCCCCTCGTTCTGCCTGTACGCGGTGCTCGACGCGGTGGTGGACAACTACCTGCCGATCACCGACAGCTTCCGCGACACGCTGGATTCGCTGGAGAAGGACATCTTCGCCGAGAACTACCGGCGCCGTACCGTCATCCGCCTGTACGACCTCAAGCGCGAGCTCAACAAGATGCGGCTGGCGGTCACCCCGCTGCAGGACGCGCTGTCGCAGCTGCAGCGCAACCCGGCGCAGCTGCTCAACGACGAGGCGCGGCTGTACCTGCGCGACGTGCAGGACCATGCCGCGCGGACCAACGACGCCATCGACACCCTGCGCGAGATGCTCGGCACCGCGCTGAGCGTGAACCTGTCGCTGGTCACCCTGGCGCAGGGCGAGACGGTCAAGCGGCTCGGCGCCTGGGCGGCGCTGCTGGCCGCGCCGACCCTGATCACCAGCTGGTACGGCATGAACTTCACCCACATGCCCGAACTGGCCGGCCGCTTCGCCTACCCGCTGCTGATCGTGGTCGTCGGCGCGGTCTGCGCGGCGCTGTACCGGCTGTTCAAGCGCTCGGGCTGGCTGTAGGCCCACGCGATCGCGGCCGTCCGCGGCCACGCCAACCATCACTGCTTTCCGGGAGATTCCATGGGAAACGACGCCATCTTCGACAACCGCCGCCGGCATTTCCTGCGTGGCTCGCTGGCCGCCGGCGCCGCGGCGCTGCCCCTGCTCGGCCAGGCCGGCAACGCGCTGGCGGCCGGGGACGGTGGCAACGCGTCCGCGCTTCCCGACTCCCTCCGCGCGCTCACGCCGGTCGCGCATCGGGTGGTGCCGATCAGCGCCGACGAGCGCAGGCAGCGCCTGGCACGGGCGCAGCAATTGATGGACGAACACAGGATCAACGCGGTGTTCATCGGCGCCGGCACCTCGCTGACCTACTTCACCGGCATGCACTGGTGGAACAGCGAGCGCCTGACCGGCGTGATCCTGCCGCGCTCGGGCGAACCGGTCTACGTCACGCCCGAGTTCGAGCGCGGCCGCACGCTGGAGCAGATCAAGCTCGGCAACGACGTGCGCGGCTGGCAGGAAGACGAGGACCCCTACGCGCTGGTCGCGCAGGTGCTGCGCGGCTTCGGCGCCGCCAACGGCACGGTCGGCATCGAGGAAACCGTGCCGTTCTTCCGCAGCAAGGGCATCATGGACGCCCTGCCCCACGCCACCTTCGTCGATGCCTGGCCGGTCACGGCCGGCTGCCGGCGCATCAAGAGTCCGGCGGAACTGGCGCTGATGCGCCTGGCCAACCAGACCACGCTGGCGGTGTACGAGGCCGTGTGGAAGGCGCTGACGCCGGGCATGACCGAGGACGACATCGCCGCACTGGTGACCATGGCCTATGCGCGCACCGGCCTGCGCGGCAGCGCCGACGTCAACATCGGCAAATACACGGCCTCGCCGCACGGCTCGGACGCGCCGCAGCGGCTCACCGAGGGCACGCCGGTCATCTTCGACGGCGGCTGCAGGGCCGACGGCTACACCAGCGACATCACCCGCACCGTGGTGCTGGGCAAGGCCGGCGACGACATCCGCCGCGTCTTCGACATCGTGCTGAAGGCGCAGACCAGCGCATTGAAGGCCGCACGCCCGGGCGTGGCGATGGAAGCGCTGGACGCCGCCGCACGCAAGGTCATCGTCGACGCCGGCTACGGCCCGGACTACACCTATTTCAGCCACCGCCTCGGCCACGGCATCGGCATGGACATGCACGAGTGGGATTACCTGGTCCGCGGCAACAAGCACCTGCTCGAACCGGGCATGACCTTCAGCGACGAACCGGGCATCTACATCCCGGACAGGTTCGGCGTGCGCCTGGAGGACATCCTGCACATCACCGCCGACGGCGCCGAGCTGCTGACGCCGCAGAGCCCGTCGATCGACCACCCGTTCGGCTGACGGACCCCCGGTAGGAGCGGCTTCAGCCGCGAACGGGCTTTCCCTGCGAGAAGCCATCGCGACTGAAGTCGCTCCTACATGATGCCGCCGAGCCCACCGGCACCCCCCTTCGGCTGCAGGAATCCCCGTAGGAGCGGCTTCAGCCGCGAACGGGGCCTTACCTGCGAAAAGCCATCGCGACTGAAGTCGCTCCTACCGGTGTACTGCCGATGCCGCCGAGCCCACCGGCGCCGCTCCTTCGGCTGCGGGAATCCCCGTAGGAGCGGCTTCAGCCGCGAATGGGGCCTTACCTGCGAAAACCTCGCGACTGAAGTCGCTCCTGCAGGTGTGCTGCGCCATCTGCGATGCGGATTGTGGACGCCGCCGCCTCTTCGGCTCAGGCCACGTAGATCGTCTTGATGTTGGTGAACTCGCGGATGCCGTGCTCGGCCAGTTCACGGCCGAAGCCCGAGCGCCTGGTGCCGCCGAACGGCAGCCGCACGTCGCTCCTGACCACCGAATTGACGAACGCCGCGCCGCACTGCAGCTGCGCGGCGACGCGCTCGCCGCGCGCGGCATCGCGCGTCCACACGCTGCCGCCCAGGCCGAAGGTGGTGTCGTTGGCCACGCGCACCGCGTCGGCCTCGTCCTTCACCCGCAGGATCGCGGCGACCGGGCCGAACAGCTCCTCCTCGTACGCCGGCATGCCCGGCGCCACGTGGTCGAGGATCGACGCCGGGTAACCGGCGTGGGTGCCGGCCAGCGGTTCGCAGCCCAGCAGCGCCTTGGCGCCGCTGTCGATGCTCGCGCGCACCTGTCGGTGCAGGCCGTCGCGCAGGTCAGCGCGGGCCATCGGCGCCAGCGTGGCGGCCTCGTCCTGCGGATCGCCGTATACCCGCGCCTTCGCCGCCTCGACGAAACGCTGCACGAAGGCGTCGGCGATGGCGTCGACCAGCACGAAGCGCTTGGCCGCGATGCAGGTCTGCCCGGCGTTGTCGAAGCGCGATTTCACCGCGGCGGCGACGGCGGCGTCCAGGTCGGCATCGTCCAGCACCACGAAGGCGTCGCTGCCGCCCAGTTCCATCACGCATTTCTTCAGCTGGTCGCCGGCGTTGGCGGCGATGGAGCGTCCGGCGCGCTCGCTGCCGGTGAGCGTGACCGCCTTGATCCGGCGGTCGCGCAGCACGTCGGCGGCCTGGTCGTTGTCGATGTGCAGCACGTCGAACACGCCGGCCGGCACGCCGGCATCGGCCAGCACCGCGGCGATCAGGTCGGCGCAGCCGGGCACGTTGCTGGCGTGCTTGAGCAGGGCGACGTTGCCGGCCATCAGCGACGGCGCCAGGAAGCGGAACACCTGCCACACCGGGAAATTCCACGGCATCACCGCCAGCACGCAGCCGATGGGCTGGTAGCAGACGTAGCTGCGCTGCGCCTCGGTGGGTATCGCCTGCGGCTGCAGGTAGCCGGCGGCATGCTCGGCGTAATAGTCGCAGGCCGCCGCGCTCTTCTCGATCTCGGCCAGCGCCTCGCCGCGCAGCTTGCCCATCTCCAGGGTCATCGTGCGCTGGAGCTCGTCGCGGCGCGCGCGCAGCCCCGCGCCCACGCGGCGCAGCAGGTCGCCACGCTGCGCCAGCGACATGCCCGACCAGGCGGGGAACGCCGCCTCGGCGGCGGCCAGCCGCTGCTCGACGGCAACGGCGCTCATCAGCTCGATCGTGCGCAGGGCGCGGCCGTCGAAGGGATTGAGGGTCTGGTAAGAAGCCATGGCGCTGCACCTGCATCCAACGAAGGCCCGCAGGATAGCGCCGGCGATGTTGCTGTGGCGTCGACCCGGTCCGGTGCCGGGCAAGCCCGACACCTACGGGGCACCACGTAGATGCGGGGCATGCCCCGCATGAAGCCCGGCGCGCCTCAGCCGTTGTCCTGCAGCGCCAGCTGCATGTCGCGCTGGCGCCGCTTCTCGGCGCGGGCGGAGATCCACCAGCCGACGAAGGCCACGGTCGATACCGCCAGCACCAGCAGGGTGGCCAGGGCGTTGATCTTCGGGCTCACGCCCATGCGCACCGAGGCGAAGATCTTCATCGGCAGCGTGGTCGAGCTGGGGCCGGCGACGAAGCTGGCGATCACCACGTCGTCCAGCGACAGGGTGAAGGCCAGCAGCCAGCCGGACAGCAGCGCCGGGGCGATGATCGGCAGGGTGATCAGGAAGAACACCTTGAGCCGGTTGGCGCCCAGGTCCATGGCCGCCTCCTCCAGCGAACGGTCCAGCTCCTGCAGGCGCGAGGACACCACCACGGTCACGAAGGAAATGGTGAAGGTGACGTGCGCGATCCAGATCGCCACCACGCCCTTGGATGGCAGCCCGAACAGGCCGCCCATCGACACCAGCATCAGCAGGATCGAAAGGCCGATGATCACTTCCGGCATCACCAGCGGCGCGGTCACCAGCGCGCCGAACACGGTCTTGCCGGGGAAGCGCCGGAAACGGGTCATCGCCATCGCCGCCATGGTGCCGAGCACCATCGACGCGCTCGCGGTCCAGAACGCGACCTTGAGGCTGACCCAGGCCGCCTCCAGCAGTTGCCGGTCTCGGAACAGCTCGCCGTACCACTGCGTGGAGAAGCCCGCCCACACCGTCGCCAGCCGCGAGGAGTTGAACGAGTACAGCACCAGCAACAGGATCGGCAGGTACAGGAAGGCGAAGCCGAGCAGCAGCACGCTCCATCCCAGCCAGGAACCACGCCGGGTCATGCTCATGCCAGTTTTCCTTCCAGCTCGCGCTGCTGGGCGCGGTTGAAGACCAGGATCGGGATCAGCAGCAGCAGCAGCATCACGATCGCCACCGCCGAGGCCAGCGGCCAGTCGCGGTTGTTGAAGAACTCGCCCCACAGCACGCGGCCGATCATCAGCGTGTCCGGGCCGCCGAGCATTTCCGGAATGACGAACTCGCCCACCGCCGGGATCATCACCAGCATGCAGCCGGCGACGATGCCGCTGCGCGACAGCGGCAGGGTGATGCGCACGAACGCCTGCCACGGCCTGGCGCCGAGGTCGTAGGCCGCTTCCAGCAGGCGGTGGTCGAGCTTGACCAGGTTGGCGTACAGCGGCAGCACCATGAACGGCAGGTAGCAGTAGACGATGCCGATGTAGGCCGCCAGCGGCGTGTAGAGGATGCGCAGCGGTTCGTCGATCAGGCCCATGCCCATCAGCGCGCGGTTGAGCAGGCCGTTGCTGTCGAGGATGCCGATCCACGCGTAGACGCGGATCAGGAACGAGGTCCACGACGGCAGCACCACCAGCATCATCGCGATGTTGCGCGCCGACGGCGACATGCGCGAGATCACGTAGGCCATCGGGTAGCCGATCAGCAGCGTGAGGAACGTGGCGATGACCGCGATCCTGATCGAGCTGAGGTAGGCCACGACGTACTGGCTGTCGGCGAACAGCTGGGTGTAGTTGCCCAGGTTGAGGTTGACGGTGAAGGCGTTGTCCACGTACGCCACGATGGCCGTGTACGGCGGCATCGCCACCGCCATCTTCGCGAAGGATATCTTCAGCACGATCAGGAACGGGATCGCGAAGAACAGCAGCAGCCACAGGTAGGGCACGCCGATCACGCCGGCGCGGGCGCCCGGCAGCCAGCGCCGCCAACCGCCCGGGTTGGGGTCGCGCGCGCTCATGAGGTCAGCACCACGCCGTCGTTGTCGTCCCAGCTCACCCAGACCTCGTCGTTCCAGGTGATGCCGTCGCTGTCCCAGCGCTTCATGTTGGCGAAGTTGGACAGGATCTTGGCGCCGCTGGGCAGGCGCACGTGGTAGACCGAGTGGCTGCCGAAATAGGCGATGTCCTCGACCACGCCGAACGCCTTGTTGGTGTCGCCTTCGGGCTCGTCCTTGGCGATATGCACCTTCTCCGGGCGCAGCGCGAAGGCCACCGGCTGCCCTTCGTAGCCGGTGATGCCGTGGCCGACATAGATCGGCGCCGGGAAATCGGCGGTGCGCACGGTGACGTATTCGGGCAGGTCCTCGTCGATCACGCCCTCGAACAGGTTCACCGAACCGATGAAGCCGGCGACGAAGCGGTTGGCCGGCTGCTCGTAGATATCGTCCGGCTTGCCGATCTGCTGGATCCAGCCCTGGTCCATCACCGCGATGCGGGTGGCCATGGTCATCGCCTCTTCCTGGTCGTGGGTGACCATCACGCAGGTCACGCCGAGCTGCTCGATGATGTTGACCAGCTCCAGCTGCATCTTCGAGCGCAGCTTCTTGTCCAGCGCGCCCATCGGCTCGTCCAGCAGCAGCAGCTTCGGCCCCTTGGCCAGCGAGCGCGCCAGCGCCACGCGCTGCTGCTGGCCGCCGGAGAGCTGGTGCGGCTTGCGCTTGCCCAGCTTCTGCAGCTGCACCAGTTCCAGCATCTCGCCGACGCGACGGGCGATGGCGTCCTTGGCCATGCCGTCCTGCTTCAGGCCGAAGGCGATGTTCTGCTCCACGGTCATGTGCGGGAACAGCGCATAGGACTGGAACATCATGTTGATCGGCCGCTCGTAGGGCGGCAGCGCGTTGATCTCCTGCCCGTCGAGCAGGATCCTGCCGCGGGTCGGGGTCTCGAAGCCGGCCAGGCAGCGCAGCAGCGTGGACTTGCCGCTGCCCGAGCCACCCAGCAGCGCGAAGATCTCGCCCTTGCGCACGTCCAGGTTGACGTCGTCGACGGCGACGAAGCCGTCGAATTCCTTGCGCAGGTCGCGGATGGACAGGTAGCCGGGTTCGCTGTTCAGGGCGGCGGCGTCGGGGGGAGCGTCAACAGGCATGGGCAGTTCCCGGGAGCAGCATGGGATGGGGCTACTTTCCCCTTCTCCCCTCGGGAGAAGGTGCCCCGAAGGGGCGGATGAGGGTACGGGCGAAGCCTCGTGCAGCCAAACATTGCGAGGGCTCCGCCCCGACCCTCTCCCAAACCCCCGCTTCGCGCACCGGCCCTTGCGCTGGCGCAAGGGCGTTCGTGGGGCAGCAAACCGGTGGTTTGCAAACTGCCCCTCTCACCCCGATGGGAGAGGGGCTTCAAGCGGGTCCGTCACCGGCCGGTCTTGATCTCGGTCCACAGCCGGGTATAGAGCTTGTCCACTTCCGGCGGGTTGATCGCGTAGGTGAACATCTTCGCCGCCACGTCTTCCGGCGGGTAGATGGTCCTGTCCTCGCGGATCGCCGCGTCCACCAGCGGCGTGGCCGACTTCACCGGATTGGCGTAGTGGGTGACGTTGGTGTTGTTGGCGGCCACCTGCGGTTCGAGCAGGTAGTTGATGAACGCATAAGCGTTCTCGGGATGCTTGGCGTCCTTGGGGATGGCCAGCATGTCGAACCACTGCGGCGCGCCTTCCTTCGGGATCGAATAGGCCACTTCCACGCCGTTGCCGGCCTCCTCGGCGCGGTCGCGCGCCTGGATGATGTCGCCCGACCAGCCCACCACCAGGCAGGTGCTGCCATTGGCCAGCGAACCGACGTACTGGCTGGAGTGGAAATTCTGCACGTACGGGCGGATGGTCTTGAGCAGGTCGGCGGCCTTCTGGATCGTGGCCGGATCGGTGCTGTGCGGGTCCTGGCCCAGGTAGTGCAGCGCGATCGGAATCATGTCCGACGGGGTGTCGAGGATGGTGACACCGCAGTCCTTCATCTTTGCGATGTTCTCCGGCTTGAACACCAGGTCCCAGCTGTTGGCGATGTCGTCGCTGCCGCCGAAACGCTCCTTGAGCTTGGCCACGTTGTAGCCGATGCCGGTGGTGCCGATCATGTACGGCACGCCGTACTTGTTCTCCGGGTCCTGGCCGGCGATGCGCGCCATCACGGCCGGGTCGAGGTTGGCCAGGTTGGGGATCCTGCTCTTGTCCAGCGGCAGGAACACGCCGGCCTGGATCTGTCGGCCGAAGAAGTTCAGCGTCGGCACCACGATGTCGTAGCCGCTGTTGCCGGTCAGCAGCTTGGTCTCGACCATCTCGTCGCTGTCGAACACGTCGTAGGTGACCTTGACGCCGGTCGCCTTCTCGAAGTTCGGGATGGTGTCCTCGGCGATGTAGTCCGAGTAGTTGTAGACGTTGAGGACCTTGGCCTCGCCGCCGTCGGCGGTCCTGGCGCCCTCTTCCTTGCCGCCGCAGGCGGCGAGCAGGGACATGGCGACGCCAACGGTCAGGATGCGCAGATTCATGGGTTCTCCAGTGTGATCCGGGAGGGGCCGGCTGAACCGGCGGGCGGGATATTGTCCCATGAAGCCCCTGCAGGAGCGACTTCAGTCGCGATGGGGCCTTGCCGGGCAAACCCCATCGCGGCTTAAGCCGCTCCTACGGACGCGGGGTCAGACGTTGAGCAGCAGGAATTCGCGTTCCCAGGAGCTGATGACGCGGAAGAAGGTCTCGTACTCCTTGCGCTTGACCGAGACATAGGCGCGGCAGAAGCGGCGGCCGAGCAGTTCCTGCAGCGGCTCGCAGCCCTCCAGCCCGTCCAGCGCCTCGCCCAGCGAGCGCGGCAGCTGGTAGCCGGGCGCCTTGGCGTTGCCGGCCACCGGCGCGGTCGGGGTGAGCTTCTCGCGGATGCCGAGCAGGCCGCAGGCCAGGGTCGCGGCCATCGCCAGGTAGGGGTTGGCGTCGGAACCGGCGAAGCGGCTTTCCACGCGGCTGTTCTCCAGGCTGTCGATCGGCACGCGCAGGCCGCAGGTGCGGTTGTCGAAACCCCATTCGACGTTGCTCGGCGACACCTCGCCGAACACCAGCCGGCGGTAGGAGTTCACGTTCGGCGCGAAAAAGGCCATGGCCATCGGCACGTACTTCTGCAGCCCGCCCAGGTACTGCATGAACAGCGCGCTGTACTCGCCCTCGCCTTCGCCGGCGAACACGTTGCTCCCGTCGCTGGTGCGCAGCAGGCTCTGGTGGATGTGCATGGCGCTGCCCGGCTCGGTCTCCATGGGCTTGGCCAGGAAGGTGGCGTACACGCCATGGCGCATCGCCGCCTCGCGCATGGTGCGCTTGAACAGGAACACCTGGTCGGCCAGCGCCATGGCGTCGGCGTGGGTGAAGTTCACTTCCAGCTGCGCCGCGCCGGATTCGTGGATCAGCGTGTCCACGTCCAGCTGCATCGCGTCGCAGTAGTCGTACATCAGGTCGAGGATGGGGTCGAACTCGTTGACCGCGTCGATCGAATACGACTGGCGCGCGGTTTCCGGGCGCCCGGAGCGGCCGGCCGGCGGCAGCAGCGGGAAATCCGGGTCGGTGTTCTTCTGCACCAGGAAGAACTCCACCTCCGGCGCCACGATCGGCTTGAGTCCCAGCTCGTCGTAGGCGGCCAGCACCCGCCGCAGCACGTTGCGCGGCGCCAGTTCGTGCGGCTGCCCGCTGCGCGTATAGCAGTCGTGGATGACCTGGGCGGTGGGGTCGGCCGCCCACGGCACCATGCGTACCGTGTCCGGGTCCGGGCGCAGCACCATGTCCGAATCGGCCGGGGCCACCAGTTCGTAGTAGTCGTCGGGGGAATCGCCGGTGACCGTGGTGGCGAAGATGCCCTCGGGCAGGCGCGTGCCGTAGTCGTGGGAGAACTTGTCGGCCGGGATGATCTTGCCGCGCGCGTTGCCGGTGATGTCCGGCACCAGGCACTCGACCTCGGTGATGTTCCGCTGCTTGAGCCAGCGCAGCAGGGTGCTGTCTTCCTGCGCGGCGACGGTCTTGCGGGGACGGGAACGGGGGCGGGAGCTCATGACGGTTCGGCTTCGGTTGCATGACAGGCGCCCGCCACCGGCACGCATGCCCTGCCCCGGTGGCGAGGCGTGCAGGCACGCTACTGCCGCCCCGCCATTTAGGCAACCGGCGGCGCCGCGCCGCGGCGGTGCGGACGGGGCGCCCGGGCACGTAGACTGCACTGCCCCGCCTGTTTCGATGCGCCTGATGCCCGTGGACGCTACCCGGTCCGACCATCCGCCCAGCTGGTACGCCGCCAGCCTGCCGCCGGCCGCGCCGCGCGCGCCGTTGCGTGGTCAGGCGCGCGCGGACGTGGCGGTGCTGGGCGCCGGTTATACCGGGCTGACCACCGCCCTGGCCCTGGCCGAAAAAGGCTACCGGGTGACGGTGCTGGAGGCCGCGCGCGTCGGCTGGGGCGCTTCCGGCCGCAACGGCGGCCAGGCGCTGGTCGGCTACGGCTGCGACCAGCACACGCTGGAATCGCTGCTCGGCGAGGACGACGCGCGCCTGCTGTTCGATTTCTCGCGCGACGGCCTGAGCAGGCTCAAGGAGCGCATCGCGCGCCACCGCATCGACTGCGACTGGCGCGACGGCCACGCCAGCGTGCCGATCCGCCGCCGCCAGGAGCGCGCGCTGCGCGCCGGCATGGAAACGATGGCGCGGCGCTACGACTACCCGCTGCAGTGGTGGGACCGCGCGCAGTTGCGCCAGGTGCTGGCCAGCGACCGCTACCGCGGCGCGCTGTACGACCCGGCCAGCGGCCACCTGCATCCTCTGGCCTATGCGCAGGGGCTGGCGCGCGCTGCCGAAGCGGCCGGCGTCATCGTGCACGAGCACTCGCCGGTGCAGCGCCTGGAGCGCGGCGCGCGGCCCGCGCTGCACACCGCGCAGGGCCGGGTCGAGGCCGACTTCGTGGTGCTGGCCGGCAACGCCTGGCTGCAGGGCATCGCACCGGAACTGGAAACGCGCATGATGCCGGTGGGCACCTACATCGGCGCGACCGCGCCGCTCGGCGCCGAGCGCGCGCGCGGCCTGATCGGCAACGACATGGCCGTGGCCGACGTGAACTGGGCGCTGGACTATTTCCGCCTCAGCCGCGACCACCGCCTGCTGTTCGGCGGCCAGGCCAGCTACTCGGCGCTGCCGCCGCCGGGCCTGCGCGGGGTGATGACCCGGCGCATGCGCGCGGTGTTCCCGCAGCTGGCCGACGTGGAACTGGAATACGTGTGGGGCGGCTACATCGACATCACCCGCAACCGCGCCCCGCACTGGGGCCGGCTCACGCCCAACGTCTATTTCGCGCAGGGTTTCTCCGGCCACGGCGTGGCCAGCACCGGCCTTGCCGGCGAGGTCATCGCCGAGGCCATCGCCGGGCAGGCGCAGCGGCTGGACGTGTTCGAGCGCATTGCCCACCAGCGTTTTCCCGGCGGCGCGGCGCTGCGCCGGCCGCTGCTGGTGGCGGCGATGTCCTGGTACAAGCTGCGCGACCTGCTGTGGTGAGGGCGCCGGCCACGGCGCCGATGCCCGCCACACCGGCGCGACCCGCGCCATGATCCCCGTCATCGTGCTGTCGGCGGCGCCGGGTTAAAGTCCGCCGCGCGCCGGCCGCTAACCGGATGCGACGACCCGCCACCGGATCCCCCACCCCATGACAGTGTCGCCACCGGCCGGCTTCGACAGCCGACCGATCGCCCCCCTGCCGCAACGCATCCTGCTGGTCGAGAACTCGCGCACCTTCACCTCGATGCTGCGCGAGGCGATCGAGCAGCGCCTGGAACTGCCGGTCAGCGTGGCGTCCTCGCTGGCCGAGGCCGGCGCCCTTCTCGACGCCGAGGACGACTGGTTCCTGGTGCTGACCGGACTGGTGCTGTCAGACGGCGACCGCGACGGCGTGGTGGCGTACTTCGTCGAGCGCGGGCTGCCGACCATCGTGGTCAGCAGCGTCTACGACGAGGACCTGCGCAAGCGCGTGCTGCAGCAGGACATCATCGACTACGTGCTGAAGAACACCCCCGGCAGCCTGGACTACCTGGTCTGGCTGGTGCAGCGGCTGGACCGCAACCGCCGCATTTCGGCGCTGGTGGTGGACGACTCGCCCTCGGCGCGCGGCTACGCCGCCTCGCTGCTGGGCATGTACGGCTACCGCGTCGCGCAGGCCGCCGACGGCCACGCCGCGCTGCAGGCGCTGGAGGCCGACCCGGCGATCCGCCTGGCCATCGTCGACCAGGAAATGCCGGGCATGGACGGCGTCGAACTGACCCGCCGCCTGCGCGCCCTGCGCGCGCGCGACAAGGTGGCGGTGATCGGCATTTCCGGCAACGCCGACCCCTCGCTGATCCCGCGCTTCCTCAAGAACGGCGCCAACGATTTCCTGCGCAAGCCGTTCTCGCGCGAGGAGTTCTTCTGCCGGGTCTCGCAGAACGTGGACCAGCTGGAGCTGATCGGCACGCTGCAGGACCTGGCCACGCGCGACTTCCTCACCGGTCTGCCCAACCGCCGCAGTTTCCTGGAACAGAGCCAGCGCCGGCTCGAGCGGCATGCCGCCGATGCCGATGGCGTGGCGGTGGCGATGGTCGACATCGACCACTTCAAGCACATCAACGACAGCCTGGGCCACGAGGCCGGCGACCAGGCGCTGCGCGCCGTGGCCGGCGTGCTGCACGCCCATACCCGTGCCCAGGACCTCAGCGCGCGTTTCGGCGGCGAGGAGTTCTGCCTGCTGGTCGCCGCGCCGGACGAGGACGCCTGCGCGCGGCACTTCGAACAGCTGCGCGCGGCCGTCGCCGCGCTGGAACTGAACCTGGGCGGCCGCACGCTGCGCATGACCGTGAGCATCGGCGTCTGCCGCATGCCGGCCCGCAGCGGCACCCTGCACGCGCTGATCGCCGAGGCCGACCGCCAGCTCTACCTGGCCAAGGCCGGCGGCCGCAACCGCGTGCATGCCGTCACCCTGGCCTGAACCGCCGACCGGCTTTGATCCAGATCAACGCGGCGGTCCGCCGCCGTCCCTAGAGTGCGCCCCGACAGCACTCATCTGGAGAAACGGCGTTGGCACTTCTGGTCTGGCAGGACGATCTCAACACGGGCGTGGAGGTCATCGACCACCAGCACATGCGCATCGTGGAGATGCTCAACCACCTGCACGTGACCCAGAAGAGCCTGGAGCGCATCGCCGTCGGCGAGGTCATCGACGAGCTGATCGACTACACCCTGTCGCACTTCGCCTTCGAGGAAGAGCTGATGGAGGAAGCCGGCTATCCGTTCTGCGCCGCGCACAAGCGCGTGCACGAGGTGTTCATCAAGCGCGTCTCCGAATACCGGATGCGCTTCGAGGCCGGCGAGGACATCACCGACGAGCTGCGCAACATGCTCTCGCGCTGGCTGTTCAACCACATCCGCGGCGACGACAAGGCCTACGCCGAACAGGTCAAGCGCCACCTCAACAAGTTCGCCCGCGACCACGAGGAAGGCGGCTGGCTCGGACGCACGCTCAAGCGCCTGTTCCGCTGACCTTCCCGCGGCCGCCCGGCGCCGTGCGGCGCAGGGAGCAAACCATGGAACGGGAACCGCCGGGAACGATGCCCGGCACCGGCCATCGACGGCCGCCATGGACGGCGGCCACCCGCTCGTACCCCGCGCGGGTCGCGTCAGCGCCGCGCGGAATCGCGGCGCTGGATCGCCCACAGTGCCAGCGCGGTGGCCAGCGCGGTCGCGCACAGGTACCCGCCGACCGCGCCGACGCCGAACTTCCCGGCCAGCCACGTCGCCGCATACGGCGCGGGCGCCGCGCCGAGGATGCCGGCCAGGTTGAACGACAGCGACGCGCCGGTGTAGCGCACCTGCACCGGATAGAGGCCGGCCAGCATGGTGCCGCAGGGGCCGTAGGTCAGGCCCATCAGGAACAGCCCCAGCGACAGGAAGCCCAGCACCTGCCACGGGTGCGCGGCCTGGAACAGCGGCTTGAACAGCAGCCCGAACACGAAGATGGCCAGCGTCGCCAACAGCATCGTGCGGATCGTGCCGTGGCGGTCGCCATGCAGCGCCGCCAGCGGGATGCCGGCGGCGAAGAACAGGATGCCGACCATCTGCAGCAGCAGGAACTGTTCGCGCGTATAGCCCAGCGCCGAGGTGCCATAGCCCAGGGTGAACACCGTCATCAGGTAGAACAGCACGAAGGTCGCGAACGCGGCCAGGGTGCCGGCGACCAGCGCGAAGCCGTGCCCGGCGATCACCTCGCGCATCGGCAGGCGCACCCGCTGCCCGCCTTCCACCGCGCGGCGGAAGTCCGGGGTCTCGTGGATGTTCAGCCGCACCCACAGGCCGACGATCACCAGCAGCGCGCTGGCCAGGAACGGTACGCGCCAGCCCCAGGCCTGGAACGCCGCATCGTCCATCAGCCGGCCCAGCAGCAGGAAGATGCCGGCCGACATCAGGAACCCCAGCGGCGCGCCCAGCTGCGGGAACATGCCGTACCAGGCGCGCTTGCCCGGCGGCGCGTTCTCGGTGGCCAGCAGCACCGCCCCGCCCCACTCGCCGCCCAGGCCCAGGCCCTGGCCGAAGCGGCACAGCGCCAGCAGCGCCGGCGCCAGCAACCCGATGCTGGCGTAGGTCGGCAGCAGGCCGATCGCCACCGTGGACAGCCCCATCGTCAGCAGCGCCGCCACCAGCGTGGCCTTGCGGCCGATGCGGTCGCCGTAATGGCCGAACAGCGCCGAGCCGACCGGCCGCGCGATGAAGGCCACCGCGAAGGTCGCCAGCGACTGCAGCAGCGCCGCGTTCGTGCTGCTCTCGGGAAAGAACAGCTTCGGGAACACCAGCACCGCCGCGGTGGCGTAGATGTAGAAATCGAAGAACTCGATGGTGGTGCCGACCAGGCTGGCGGCGAGCACGCGGCGCGGGGAGTTGGCGGGAGCGGCGGTGGAAGGCATGGGCGCCAGGGCAGTGGGAGACCGGCGCAGTCTGCCATGCACCCGGCGCGCGCCGCAGGCCGGTTGCAGACGACACCGATGACCGGCGCGCACGTTCCATCCCTCGCGGCCGCAGGCGCCTGGATGGGTCACGTCGCGAACCGTCCCGGCCTTCGCCGGTTCCGCTGATGGCGGCGCGGTTTCATCCCGCTTCGACGCCCATCGACGGGCATTGAACGATTTCTTGCCCTGCCCTCCACCTCGGTTAACCGCGGCGGAGCGGATGCACGCGTGGAGGGCGCCGGTTCACGGCGCGGTACAGGGTCGCCCGGCTACGGTCCGGGCTGCGTGCAATGCGCGATGAAACGAACAGGAGCAGACCCCATGAACAAGCGACCGCTACAGACCGCCCTTCTCGCCGCCGCCTTCGCGCTGGCCGGCACCGGCATCGCCCAGGCGCAGGACGCGCTCACCGCGCCGCAGGTGCGCGCGCAGCTGGAGGCGCAGGGCTACACCAAGGTGAAGGACCTGGAGTTCGAGGACGGCATGTGGAAGGCCGATGCGACCAGCGCCGATGGCAAGGACGTGGACGTGCGCCTGGATCCGCGCACCGGCCGCGTCTACCCGGAAAAGGCGGTTTCGCAGCTGGGCGAGGCCGATGTGCGCGCCCAGCTTTCCGCGGCCGGCTACAGCGGCGTGCATGACGTCAAGCTCGACGACGGCCTGTGGGAAGCCAAGGGCCGGACCGCCGAAGGCGAGAAGGTCAAGGTGCGCCTGGATCCGGCCACCGGCGAAGTGATCGCGCTGGAAAAGGACTGATTCCCGCGGCCACCGGCCGCATGTGGCGGCCGGTAGCCGTTCGCGGCCTGGAGTGCGCCCGCGCGGCGCGCTCCGGGCCGACGTCGTGCCGGTCAGGCCAGCAGGCCGGCCTCGCGCAGCGCCGCTTCGACCTTGGGCTGGTTGCCGGGTTCGAGCTCGGTCATCGGCAAACGCAGGGTGCCGCCGCACAGGCCCAGGCGCTGCATCGCCCACTTCACCGGGATCGGGTTGGCCTCGACGAACAGCTGCCTGTGCAGCGGCAGCAGGCGCTGCTGGATCGCCATCGCCGCGCGCACCTCGCCGGCCAGCGCGGCCACGCACAGCTCATGCATCAGGCGCGGGGCGACGTTGGCGGTGACGCTCACGTTGCCGTGGCCGCCGCAGAGCATCAGCGCCACCGCGGTGGCGTCGTCGCCCGAATACACCGCGAATCCTTCCGGCACCTCGCGGATCAGCCACTGCGCGCGCTCCAGGTTGCCGGTGGCTTCCTTGATGCCGATGACGCCCGGCACCTGCGCCAGCCGCAGCACGGTGTCGTGCTGCAGGTCGGCCACGCTGCGGCCGGGCACGTTGTAGAGCACGACCGGCAGGTCGCCGGTGGCCTCGGCGATCGCCCTGAAATGGCGGTACTGCCCTTCCTGCCCCGGCTTGTTGTAGTACGGCACCACCTGCAGCTGGCTGTCGGCGCCGACCGTGCGCGCGTACTGCGCCAGCGCGATCGCCTCGGCGGTGGAGTTGCCGCCGCAGCCGGCCATCACCGGCACGCGGCCGGCGGCCTGCTCCACGGTCACGCGGATGATCTCGCAGTGTTCCTCCACGTCCACCGTCGGCGACTCGCCGGTGGTGCCGACCACGCCGATGCAGTCCGTGCCCTCGGCCACATGCCAGTCGACCAGCCGGCGCAGTGCCGGATAATCCACGCTGCCGTCTTCGTGCATGGGCGTGACGAGCGCGACGATGCTGCCGCGGAGGGGGACGTGGGAGGAAGTCATCGCGGTATCCGGAGGGCGTTGGGGAGGGGAAACCCCGATTCTAAACGGGAAGGTCTGATCGGGAAGGTCCAATCCGGGAAGACGCGCACGCTGCCCTGCATGCACGACCGTACGCCAGCGATGGTTTCAGCCCGAACGAAACCACGCTCCGTCCCGCGCCGATGTCATGGCGCGCCGCAGTCCTCGCAGCGGTACCTGCCCGGTGTTCCCAGCCGCACGGTGAAGGTGCGCGGTTGGCCGGAATACGTGTGCGTGGCTCGTACCGCCAGGACGTCGCCGTCGAGCCGCACGCCCTCCGCGTCCGCGTCGCAGGCCCAGAAACCGTTCGACAGTTCGGCGAACGGAACTTCGGCCAGCACCGCCGCCGTGCGGCCTTGCAATGGAGCAGACATCCAGGCGATGCCGACACGGCAGCTGACGTGCTCGAAACCGACGTGCTCGACCACGATGCGGTAAGCGCCGCCGCCGGCGCCCTGCTGCCAGCGCCCGCCTTCGATCGTCCATGCCGAGGACGCCTCCTGGGCGGACGCGGCGGAGAGTGCAAGAACGGCCAGGAGCGCGGACAACGGCAGGCGTTTCAGCGCGTTCCCGCTGGCCATGGGCTCAGGCACCCGCCGCCGAAGGATGCAGCCGTCCCCACAGGACGATCATGCCCAGCGCCATCAGCACCCACACCGCCGTCGCCACGCCCAGCGTCACCGCCAGGGGCCAGCGCACGCTGCCGAAATAGACCGCGACCAGGTAACCGGCGTAGGGAAAGAGCGACCACAACCCGAACAGCGCCGTCTTCTGCAGGTCGGCGCCGGAGCGCTCCGTGCCCACGATGTAATGGGCGATCAGCGCGAAGGTGGGAAACAGCGGCACCAGGCCGGCGATGAAGAAACTCCTGGACCGGGCCAGCAGCGCGATGGCCAGCACGGCCAGCGCGCCCAGCAGCGATTTCAGGAACAGGGGAATCATCGGGTCGTCGATGTGGCTCTATGGGAAACGCGGACTTCGTGCCGCAGCGCTAGCGGACCGCCAGGACCAGCGCCAGCGCGAGCGCGGCCGGCAGCGCCTGCACGAACAGGATCCTGCGGCTGGCGGTGGCGGCGCCGTAGAGGCCGGCCACCAGGACGCAGGCCAGGAAGAACGTCCGCACGCCGTATCCGGCCGGGCCCAGAACCAGGCCATAGACCAGACCGGCGGCCAGGAAGCCGTTGTAGAGCCCCTGGTTCGCCGCCAGTACCTTCGTCTGCCCGGCGAACTCGCGGCTCAGGCCAAAGGCCCTGCGCCCTGCCGGTCTGGTCCACAGGAACATCTCCAGGACAAGGATGCAGGCATGGATCAGCGCGACCAGGGCGGTGGCGATATCGGCAATGAGGAGCATGACCGCCTCGTCCAGTCGCGGCAGGCGAGCATGATCGACTTCCCGCAGGCCGGCAAGCAGGGCGGCCGTGCCGTCCTCCGCCTCACTTACAATGCCGCCCCCCGTTCCACCGGCATGCGCATGGACATCATCGTCAACGAAGAACTCAAGGCCTACATCGATCCGCTGACGCCCGACGAGCACGACGCACTGGAGCGCAGCCTGCTGGCCGAGGGCTGCCGCGACGCGCTGGTGTTGTGGGGCAACGTGCTGGTCGACGGCCACAACCGCTTTGGCATCTGCAGCAAACACGGCATTCCCTTCCAGACGGTGCAGAACACGCGTTTCCAGTCGATGGAGGACGTACACCTGTGGATGATCGAGCAGCACCTGGGCCGGCGCAGCGTGTCCGATTTCCAGCGCGGCGTGCTGGCGCTGCGCAAGCGCGCGATCGTCGAGGCGCGCCGCCGCGCCGAACAGGAGCAGCTGCGCCGCGAAAGCGAGGGCGAAGCGGCGCCGTCCGCCGCGCAGGGCCAGGCCGACGCCGATGCGCCGCCGTGGGAACCGGCGCCGAAGCTGTCCAAGGCCGACCTGGCGCGCGAAGCCAAGCTCAGCGCCAGCCAGGTGACGCTGATCGAGAAGATCAGCGCGCACGCCGCGCAGGAAGTGATCGAGGCGGTGAAGGCGGGCGAGATTTCGCTCAGTGCCGCCGCCGTGGTCGCCAGCCTGCCGGAGGAGGAACAGCGCGCGGCCGCGCAGGGCGGCCGGAGCGAGCTGAAGGAAGCGGCCAAGCGCGTGCGCGAATCGCGCCGCAAGCCCAGGGCGGCCATCGACCCCATGGCCGACGCCAACGATGCCACGCAGTCCACCTCCATGCAGACCGCGCTGGATGAAGGCGAAGTGGAAACCCTGCGCCAGCGCGTGGCCTCGCTGACCGCGGAGAACCAGGCGCTGCGCATGGAACTGGATGCGCTGCGCGCGCGGCTGAATGCCGGCGAGCCCTAGAGCGGCCGGACCCCGCCCTGTCGAACCCGGCAGGCATCCGCACACCTGCGGGGACCAACGCGTGATGGCCGGGCGCGATTGCATGACTGCCCGCGGGGCGTTCACCATGCGCCATCCCCCAACGAGGAACCGCGATGGCCTCGGCATCCCCGGAACTGGAGCAGTTCGTCCGCGACGCGCTGATGCGCGGCCACGACCGTGAACAGGTGACCGCGGCCCTGCTCGCCGCCGGCTGGAGCGCCGAGCAGATACGCGGCGTGCTCGACGGCTGGGCCGAGGTGGATTTCGCGCTGCCGGTGCCGCGCCCGCGCGCCTCGCTGTCCGCGCGCGAGGCCTTCCTCTACCTGGTGCTGTTCAGCACCCTGTACTTCTTCGCCTGGAACCTGGGCAGCCTGCTGTTCGCGCTGCTGGAGCACGCCCTGCCCGACCCGGCCGACGCGCAGTGGCAGGTGGTGCGGCTGACCGGCTCGATCCGCTGGTCGATCTCGGCGCTGGTCATCGCCTTCCCGGTGTTCGCCTTCCTCTCCCGCCACCTCGCCCAGGACGTTGCGCGCAACCCGATCAAGCGGCTGTCGCCGATCCGCCGCTGGCTGACCTACCTGACCCTGTTCGTCGCCGCCGCCGTGCTGATCGGCGACCTGACCACGCTGGTGTTCAACCTGCTCGGCGGCGAGCTGAGCCTGCGCTTCGTGCTCAAGGTGGCGGTGGTGGCGGCGATCGCCGGCACCGTGTTCGGCCACTACCTGCGCGACCTGCGCCGCGAGGAAGTCGACGACGGCGGCCGTGCCGGTTCCGGCCGCGGCGTGCTGTGGGCGACCGGCATCGCCACTGCGCTGGCGGTCGCCGCCGGCGTGTGGACCATGGATTCGCCGATGCAGCAGCGGCAGCTGCGGCTGGACGAGGCGCGCATCGCCGACCTGCAGACCCTGGAGATGGCCGTCGCCGCCTGGCGCAACCAGCACGAGGCGTTGCCGCCCGACCTCGACGCGCTGGCCGCGCAGCCGGGCGTCAACCTGCCGCGCCGCGATCCGGCCGGCGGCGCGGACTACCGCTACCGCCGCATCGACGACACCCACTACGAACTGTGCGCCGATTTCGCCACCGACAGCGGCCAGCGCCGCGCGCGCTGGCGCCTGCCGCAGGCCGGGCAGTGGGCGCATCCGGCCGGTCCGCACTGCTTCCGTCGCGGCGCCGGCGACAAGGACTGAGCATGGAGCGCGCCGATCCGCGTCGCGCGCAGCTGCGCCGGCTCAAGCTGTACGCGCTGGCGATGCTGCTGGCGATGCTGGCCGGCTTCGTCGTCAGCCACCTCAACGGCGAGCGCGGCGTCTGGGCGTGGGTGGGCGCGTTCTGCGAGGCGGCCACGGTCGGCGCGCTGGCCGACTGGTTCGCGGTGGTGGCGCTGTTCCGCCGCCCGCTCAACCTGCCCATCCCGCATACCGCGATCATCCCGCGCAACAAGGCGCGCATCGCCGACAGCCTGGCGGTATTCGTGCGCGACCACTTCCTCGAGCCGCAAGCGCTGCTGGCCAAGCTGGAGGTGTTCGACCCGGCCACGCGCCTGGGCCAGTGGCTGGCGCAGCCGCAGCAGGCGCGCATGCTCGCCGGCATGGCGCGCGGCTGGGCGCTGCAGGCGCTGGACCTGCTGGACGAGGCCGCCGTGCGCCGCGCCATCCAGGGCTTCGTGGCCGAACAGCTGCGGCAGTGGAACGCCGCGGCCACCGCCGGCGACCTGCTCGGCCTGCTCACCGCCGACGACCGCCACCAGCGCGTGCTCGACGAGGGCCTGACCCGCGTCGCCGGCTGGCTCGACAGCGAGGCCGTGCGCGAGCGCGCGTCGGCGCTGATCGTGCGCTACATCCGCAAGGAATGGCCGAAGCTGGCCAGCACCGTGGACTGGGTCAAGCCCATCGACGAGATCGGCGACTCGCTCGCCGACCGCCTGGCCCGCGCCGGGCTGGACGAACTGCAGGCCATCCTCTCCCAGCCCGGCCATCCGCTGCGCCAGGACTACGCGCGCTGGCTGGGCGGCTACATGCAGCGGCTGCGCGAAGACCCGGCGCTGGCCACAAAGGTCGACGCGCTCAAGCAGCAGATGATCGACCACCCGGCCGTGCAGGACTACGTGCAGGGACTCTGGCAGCGCATCCACGCGCAGCTGCGCGCCGACCTCGCGCGCGAGGATTCGGCACTGGCCGCCCACCTGGAACGCAACCTCGGCAGGCTAGGCGCCGCCATCGGCCGCGACCCGGCGCTGCGCGACGCGCTCAACCAGCACATGCTGGCCGGCGCGGAAAAACTCACCACGCGGCTGCGCAGCGGCGTGACCGCGCACATCGCGCAGACCGTGAAGGGCTGGGACGAACGCAAGCTGGTCGAACAGCTGGAACTGAGCGTCGGCCGCGACCTGCAGTACATCCGCTTCAACGGCACCCTGGTCGGCGGCCTGATCGGCCTGCTGCTGCACGCGCTGACCGGCTGGCTGCGCTTCTGACCGTGGCGCGGCACGCCTACACCGGCGACAGACCGGCCCGCGCCTGTTGCCCGATCAATTGAGAATGGTTATCGTTAAAGGGTAGGCAGTACGCCCAGCCTCCCGCGGCACGATGCACCCGCATCTTTTGCCGCCAGCCCCGTGTACCCCCGAATCAATGCGATGCGATACGACGCCGACGCGCGTCGTGCCGTGCATGCGGGCCGACTTGCGGGAGAGGCGACGTGCAGCACGCGATCCACGCCCGGCGTGGCGCGCTGCCGTGGGCGATTCCTCCGGTTGGCCGTCCCCTACCGCCAACCAGGAAACCCCGATGCAGTCCCCACGTTCCCTTCCGTCGCCGCGGCCCGCGCTGCTGGCCGTCGCCCTGACCACCGCCCTGTCCGCGCCCGCGGCACTGGCCCAGACCGCGCCCGGCGATGCCGCCACCCTCGATACGGTCAAGGTGGTGGCCGAGGCCAACGATTCGTACACGGTGAAACACGCGCGCACCGCGACCAGGCTCGACCTGTCGCTGCGCCACACTCCGCAGTCGGTCACCGTGCTGACCCGCCAGCGGCTGGACGACATGGGCCTGCACGCGATGTCCGACGTGATGGGCCAGGTGACCGGCGTGCACGTCTCGGTCACCGACAGCGAGCGCATCAACTACGTCTCGCGCGGCTACAACATCAGCAATTTCCAGGTCGACGGCATGCTCAATACCTTCGGCGGCTACATCAAGACCAATACCGACAGCGCCATCTACGAGCGCATCGAGGTGGTCCGCGGCGCCACCGGCCTGACCACCGGCGCAGGCGATCCGTCGGGCACCGTGAACTACGTGCGCAAGCGCCCCACCGGCCAGTTCGCGATGAGCGCCAGCCTGATGGCCGGGCGCTGGGGCAACCAGCGCCTGGAGGCCGACATCGGCGGCCCGGTCGCGCTGGACGGCCGCGTCCGCGCGCGCATGGTCGCGGCCAAGCAGCAGGGCGATTCGTTCCGCGACGTGTACCGGCTGGACAAGGACGTGTTCTACGGCATCGTCCAGGCCGACCTCACCAGCCGCACGCTGCTGGAAGCCGGCTACGAATACCAGTCGCCGGAGACCTCCGGCGTGACCTGGGGCGTGGTGCCGTACTGGGGCGTGGACGGTCAGCCGGCCAACCTGCCGCGCTCGACCAACCTGTCCGCGCGCTGGAGCCAGTGGCCGATCGTGGAGAAGACCGCGTTCGCGCGGCTGGAGCAGAGCCTGGGCCACGACTGGTCGGCCAGGGCCAGCTACACCCGCTCCCGGCGCGATACGCAGGGCGAGGTCTGGTACGGCGCCGCCGGCTATCCGCGCCCGGACGGCAGCGGCGTGAGCGCCTATGTGGGCGTGTTCGGCGAGCGCGGCGACATGCAGGTGTTCGACGTCAACGCCGGCGGCCCGTTCCGCCTGTTCGGACGCGAACACGAACTGGTGGTCGGCGTCGGCCAGTCGGTGCGCAAGGGTGAGGTGCCGGCGACCGGCTACGACTATCCCGATGGCTACGACCAGGTTGCCGACTGGCGCCACTGGGACGGCAACGTCGCGCCGCTGCCCGTCACCCGCCCCGGCTGGCTGGCATCGCAGGACGAACTGAAGCAGCGCGCCGCCTACGCCGCCGCCCGCCTGCAGCTGGCCGATCCGCTGCTGGCGGTGCTGGGCGCGCGTTACGGCAGCTGGGAGACGCGCAGCTGGAACTACACCCGCGACAGCGCCGGCAAACTGCTCGGCACCCGCCGCGGCGGCTACAAGCCCGACGATTCGCTGACTCCGTACGCCGGCCTGGTGTATGACTTCGGCGGGCACTTCAGCGCCTATGCGAGCTACACCGACATCTTCCAGCCGCAGAACTACCGCGACAAGGACAACCGCTACCTGGAACCGGTAGTGGGCGACATGTGGGAGGCCGGGGTCAAGGCCGAGTTCTTCGATGGCCTGCTGAACACCTCCGCGGCGGTGTTCGAGGGCGAGAAGGACAACGTCGCCGAGCTGGACGATTCGGTGCCGGAAGGCTCGCTGCCCGACGGCGCCAGCGCCTACCGTTCCACCGGCAAGGGCAACAAGGTCAAGGGCTGGGAAGTCGAAGCCCAGGGCAGCCTCGGCGAACACTGGAACCTGTCGGCCGGTTACGCCCACACCACCATCCGCAACCAGCAGGGCGTGCGCCAGAACACCACCACGCCGGTGGATACCTTCCGCCTGAACACCAGCTGGCGTCCCGGCGGCGCCTGGAGCCGGCTGTCGCTGGGCGGCGGCGCGACCTGGCAGAGCGGGATCTGGCGCATGACCAACCGCCCGGCCGCCGACTACGCAACCAGCGGCAGGACCTACAAGTCGCCGCTCACCCAGGACGCGTTCTTCCTGCTCAACGCCTTCGCCGGCTACCGCTTCAACGACAACTTCTCGGCGCAGCTGAACATCAACAACCTGCTGGACAGGAAGTACTACAGCAACGTCGGCTTCTACGACGGCGTGTACTGGGGCGAGCCACGCAACGTGCGCCTGACCCTGCGCTGGAAGCTGTAAGCCCTCCAGGGAAACGCTGCCGGATGCAGCGCCGGCCAGGGATGGCCTCCTTCCGCCGCGCGCACCGCGCGGCGCCCGTCCGATCCGATACCGCAGACTCCGTGGACAACACGACGCCCCTTCCCCACCCGTGGCACCGCCGGCTCGGTGCTTTCCTCGCCCGCCCCTGGCTGGGCGTGTTGTCGCGCACGCTGGCGGCGATCCTCGGCGGCTATGCCCTGGCCGCCGCGTCGGCCGCGTTCCTCGCCGTGGCACTGCCGATGGCGCGCAGCCAGGCGGTGCTGACCGGCATGCTCGTGGCCATCGCGCTGTGCGCGTGCGCCGCGCTGTGGGCCTTCGCCACCCGCACCGCGCTGCGCGCCTGGGCCGGCATCGCGCTGCCCGCGGCGCTGTTCTGGCTAGGCACGCACCTGCTGGGAGCGCCGGCATGAAGAACGGATTCCGCCAGTCGATGGCCTGGCTGCACACCTGGACCGGCCTGCTGGTGGGCTGGGTGCTGCTGCTGATCTTCATGGCCGGCACCGCCAGCTACTACCGCGAGGAGATCAGCCGCTGGATGCGCCCGGAACTGCCGCGCAGCACGGTCGGCGCCGACCAGGCCGCGGCCAACGCGCTGGCGTTCCTGCGCCAGAAAGCGCCGCAGGCCGAAAGCTGGAACGTCAGCCTGCCCGATGCGCGCAACCCGGCGATGCGCACGTTCTGGCGCAACCCCGAATCCATGGTCAAACCACCGGCCGAGGACGGGAAACGGCGCCGCGGCGGCGGCCGCTTCGGCGACGCCACGCTCGACCCCAACACCGGCCGGGAAGTGAGCGCGCGCGACACCCGCGGCGGCGACTTCTTCTACCGCCTGCACTTCGACCTGCACTACATCCCGGTGATCTGGGCGCGCTGGATCGTCGGCTTCTGCGCGATGTTCATGCTGGTGGCCATCGTCACCGGCGTGATCACCCACAAGAAGATCTTCAAGGACTTCTTCACTTTCCGCCCGGACAAGGGCCTGCGTTCGTGGCTGGATTTCCACAACGTCAGCGCGGTGATGGCGCTGCCCTACCACGCGATGATCACCTACACCGGCATCGTGACGCTGATGTTCCTGTACCTGCCGTGGGGGGTGAAGGCGGCCTACCCGGACGACGAGGACGCCTTCTTCAACGACGCCTTCGCGCGCCTGGCCGAGGTCGAGGGGCCGGCCGAGGGCCGCGCGGCGCCGCTGCCGATCCAGCAGCTGCTGGACAGCGCACGGCGGCAATGGAAGGGCGCGGAGGTGGCCGGCTTCGTCGTGCACCGCCCCGGCGCCGCCAACGCGGTGGTCGACATCCAGCAGCGCGACGGCCGGCGGTTGAGCATCGATACGCCGTCGCTGCGCTACGACGCGGTCAGCGGCGCGCTGCTCGACGCCAGCCCGGAGGCCGGCGGCGCCACGCGCACGCGCGGGGTGATGTACGGCCTGCACCTGGCCCGTTTCGCCGACTGGGGCGTGCGCGCGCTGTTCTTCCTGTCCGGGCTGGTCGGCTGCCTGATGGTGGCCAGCGGCGTGGTGCTGTGGGCAATCAAGGAACGACCCCGGCATGCCAGGGCCGGCAGGACCGGCTTCAGCCTGCGCCTGGTGGATGCCTTGAACATCGGCGCCGTGGCCGGCCTGCCCATCGCCTTCGCCGCCTACTTCTGGGGCAACCGCCTGCTGCCGCTGCAGATGGCCGAACGCCCGGCGGCCGAGGCCAACGTGTTCTTCTGGGTCTGGGGCGCGGCCCTGCTGGCGGCCTTCGTGTGGCCGCGGCGGATGATGTGGGCCTGGCAGCTGTACCTCGGCGCGGCCGCGTTCGCGCTGCTGCCGCTGCTCAACGCGCTGACCACGCAGACCAACCTGGTCGCGGCCATCGCCGACGGCGACTGGGTACTGGCCGGTTTCGACCTGGCCATGGTCGCGTTCGGCGCGATGCTGGCCGGCTGCGCCCGGCGCATGCAGCGCTGGCAGCCGCTGCTCGGCGCGGCCGAGAAGAAGCGCCGGCAACAAGCCGCCGCCATGGAGGCGCGCGCATGATGGCGTTCGTCCTCGGCCTGTCGTTCTCCGCCTTCGTCGCCCTGTCGCTGGCGATGGAGAAGCACCAGCAGGAGCTGCACGGCAAGGCGGCCGCCAGCCCGGCGCGCAGGCGCCTGTGGCGCTGGCTGGGCTGGGCGATGCTCGCCCTCGCCTTCGGCCTGTGCGTACGTGCGCAGGGCTGGGCGCTGGGCCCGGTGTCGTGGCTGGGCGCGCTGACCGTCGCCGGACTGGTGCTGGCCTTCGCCCTGTATCCGTACCGGCGGCGCTGGATCGCGCCGCTGGCGTGGACGCTGCCGGTGGCTGGACTGCTGGCCGCGCTGGCCTGAGCCAGCGCGGGATGCAACGGCGTACACGCGCCGGCCTTGCCGGCGTTGCGCATCCGCCTCGTTCCCGGATCGCGGACCCGGGAACGGCGCCGGCCGCGCTTACGGCACCGCCGCGGTGATCACGATCTCGATCTTCCACGCCGGGTTGGCCAGCCTGGCCTGCACGGTGGCGCGCGCCGGGGTGGCGCCTTCCGGCACCCACTTGTCCCAGGCCTGGTTCATGCCGGCGAAATCGGCCATGTCGGCCAGGAAGATCTCCGCGCGCAGGATGTGGCTCTTGTCGGTCGGCGCCAGCCGCAGCAGGTCGTCGATGGCCTGCAGCACCTGCTCGGTCTGGCCGACGATGTCGGCGCTGGTGTCTTCCGGCACCTGTCCGGCCAGGTAGGCCACGCCGTGGTGGATGGTCATTTCCGACATGCGCGGACCGGTATCGAAACGTTCGATCATGGGTGCTTCCCGTGGGTGGATGTGGCGCCCATTGTGCCGCGTGCCGATGGTTTCAGCCGTGACCTCGCCGCTGCCGCCACAGCTGCAGCGCGGTCAGCGCCAGCCACGCCACCACCAGCGCGATCACCGCCTTCTGCCCCAGCCCGCGCGGCGTATCGCGCCAGAGCACGTGCAGCCACAGGCCGGCGAACGCCAGCCACGCCCACCACCACGCCAGGCGGTGGAAACCGCGCCAGCGCGGGTCGCGCCCGAAGCACCAGGCCTGCAGCAGCATCGCCGTGGTGACGCAGAGGAAGGCCGTCTGCGCGGCCAGCGCATGCACCAGCGGCGCCAGCAGCGGTGCCCGTTCCGGCAGCCAGCTGTCGCCCACCGCCACGGTGGCCAGGCCCACGCCCGCGGCGCAGAACAGGGCCAGCGGCAGGCCGCGCCGCGCCGGCCCCTGCAGGCGCGCATGCAGCGCGATGGCAAGCACGGCGATGGCCGCGGCCAGCACGCAGTAGGCGCTGCGCAGCCACAGTCCGTGCGGGCCATGCAGGTACAGGCTGAGGGTGGCGCGCCTCCAGTCCAGGTCGGCGCGCGCGAACTGCAGCCAGGTCGCCGTCGCAGCGAACAGCAGCAGCGCGGCCAGCGCCAGCAGGGCGGCCAGGCGCGCGGGATCGCGGGGGAGATGGCGGCGGAAAGACACCAGGACGGGCTCCGGTCGGGCGGACGGGACGCCAGCTTATCCGCGTCCGCTCCCGTCCGCCGGCTGAAGGACGCGCGTGCGCTTGCCAGCATCGTCACGCCGTGCCGATAGTCTTTGCATCCCCGCGCCACGACGGCGCCCTGCCTCCCTGCCCCGCATGCCCGACCCCGGCGCTTCCGTCGCTCCCGCCTCCGCTGGCTGGCGCCGCTTCGGCTCGGTGTCCGTCACCCTGGCGATCATGGGCATGGCCCTGCACGCGCTGGCCGGCGAGTTCGCCGGGCATGGCTACCGGCAGATCCGCGGCGCCCTGCATGCGCTGTCGTGGACGCAGCTGGGACTGGCGCTGCTGCTGGGCATGGCCAGCTACGGCTGCCTGATCGGCTTCGACGCGATCGGGTTGCGCCGCGCCAACCGACGCCTGCCCGCCAGCCGGGTGGCGATCACCGCCTTCCTCGCCCACGCCGCAGGGCAGACGCTGGGCTTCGCCGCGCTCACCGGCGGCGCGATCCGCGTGCGCAGCTACGGCGACGCCGGGCTCGGCCTGGCCGAGATCGGCCAGGTGGTGCTGATGAGCACGCTGGGCTTCGTGTTCGGCGCCTGGGTGCTGCTGGGCCTGGCGCTGTGGCTGGAACCGGGCGCGGCGGCGCTGGCGCTGCCGCTGGACGCGGCGGCCGTGCGCCTGCTGGGTATCGCCCTACTGCTGGGCTTCGGCCTGATGTGGCTGGCGGTGGGCCGCGGCGGCCGCAGCCTCGGCTGGGGCGAACACCGCGTGTGGATCCCCGACCGGCGCACGGTGCTGGAAGTCACCGCGCTGAGCGTGGTGGAACTGGCGCTGGCGTCGGCCGCGTTCCATGTGCTGCTGCCGGCGCAGGACGGCGTCGGCTTCGTGGGCTTCGTCGGCCTGTACCTGGTGGCGGTGGTGGCCGGGCTGGTCTCCACCGTGCCGGCCGGGCTGGGCGTGTTCGAATGGAGCCTGCTCAAGCTGTTGCCGCAGGTGGCGCCCGCGGCCCTGCTCGCCGCCGCGGTGGCCTACCGCGTCACCTATTATCTGGTGCCGCTGTTCCTCTCCGCCCTGCTGGCGGGGCTGGCGAGCGTGCGCCGGCCGCTGCGCAGCGGCGCCAGCACCGCCTGGAACGCGCTGCGCCCGTGGCTGCCGCAGGTCATCGCGCTGGCGGTGTTCGCGGTCGGCGCGCTGCTGGTGATCGACGGCACCCTGCCGGTGCCTCGGCATCGCCCGCTGCACGCGCCGCTGCCGATCGTGGAGACCTCGCACCTGCTCGGCAGCCTGGGCGGCGTGCTGTTGTTGCTGATCGGCCAGGGCCTGCAGCGGCGCAGCCACGCGGCGTGGCTGATCGCGCTGGCGCTGGGCGTGCTGCTGCCGATCCCGGCCTGGCTGCGCGGCGGCCACGCGCTGGTGGCGCTGACCCTGCCGCTGGTGGCGGCGGCGCTGTGGGCGGCGCGGCGCGAGTTCTACCGGCAGGGCGCGCTGCTCGACGAAGCCTGGTCCTGGCCCTGGCTGCGCAACGTGGCGCTGGTGCTGGTGGCCACGGTGTGGCTGCTGTTCTTCGTCTACAGCCACGTCGAGTACCAGAACGAGCTGTGGTGGCAGTTCGCCATCTCCGGCAATGCGCCGCGCGCGCTGCGCGCGCTGCTGCTGGTCAGCCTGGTGGTGATCGTATTCGGGCTGGCGCGGCTGCTGCACAGCACGCGCACGCCGCTGCCGGTGCCCGATGGCGCGCTGCTGGAGCAGCTGCGGCCGCTGCTGGCGCGCGCGCACGACACCCAGGCCTGCCTGGCGATGACCGGCGACAAGGCGATCCTGCGCAGCGACGACGGCAACGGCTTCGTGATGATGCAGCGCTACGGCGGCTCGCTGGTGTCGATGGGCGACCCGGTCGGCCCGCCGGAAACGGCGCGCGCGCTGATCTGGCGATTCCGCGAGGAAGCCGACCGGCTCGGCCTGCGCCCGGTGTTCTACCAGACCGGCGACCGGTACTGGCAGACCTATCTCGACCTGGGCCTGACCCTGGTCAAGCTCGGCGAGGAAGCGATGGTGTCGCTGGCCGGTTTCAGCCTGGACGGCAGCGCGCGCGCGGACCTGCGCCAGGCCTGGAACAAGGGCCGGCGCTCGGGCCTGGGCTTCCGCGTGGTGCCGGCCGAAGCCGTGGCGCCGCTGCTGCCGGAGCTGGCCGCGATCTCCGACGCCTGGCTGGAAGAAAAGGCCGGCGACGAGAAGGGCTTCTCGCTCGGCAGCTTCGACGCCGATTACCTGTGCCGCTTCCCGCTCGCCCTGGTCGAGGCCGAAGGCCGCATCGTGGCCTTCGCCAACCTGTGGCAGGCGCCGGTCGCGCAGGAACTGTCGGTGGACCTGATGCGGCACCGCCCCGACGCGCCCAAGGGCACCATGGATTTCCTGTTCATCGAGTTGTTCCTGTGGGGCGCGGCCAACGGCCATACACGCTTCTCGCTGGGCATGGCGCCGCTGACCGGGCTGGCCGAACACCGCCTGGCCGGGCGCTGGAACCGCTTCGCCAACCTCCTCGCGCGCCACGGCGAGCGCTTCTACGGCTTCGGCGGCCTGCGCCGCTTCAAGTCCAAGTTCGCGCCGGAATGGCGCCCGCGCTACCTCGCCGCACCGGGCGGCGTGCACCTGCCCGCCGCGCTGCTGGACGTGACCCGGCTCATTTCGCTGGACCCGCGCCGGCAGCCGGACTGAGCGCGCGCAACCGCTGCAGGATCACCCGCGCCAGCCCGGCGTAGTCGCCCTCGAAGTGGTGGTCGCCGGGCATGCGCACGACCTGCGAGGTCCCGGCCGGCAGCTGTGGGCACAGCGCGTCGTCGTCGTCCTGGCCGTAGACGCAGACGGTACGCGCGGCCGGCAGCCGGCGCATCTCCGGCGCGACCGGCAGCCCGCGGTCGCTGCTGCCGCCCAACCAGTTGCTGACGTGGAATTCGTAGTCGGCCTGCGTGCCTACCGAGAGCAGCGCGGCCATCGCCAGCATCGACGTGGTGTCGGCAGACAGCCGGTTGATCGCCGCCGGCAGCACGTCGGCGCCCTGCGAAAAACCAATCAGCACCAGCTTCGGCCGCCGCCACTGCCGCGCGTAATGGCGCGCGATGCGGTCCAGGTCGGCGGCGAAACCGGCCGGCGTGCGCTCGCTCCAGAAGTAACGCAGCGAATCCACGCCCACCACCGGAATGCCGGCCTGCGCCAGCGCGCCGGCGACTTCCTTGTCCAGGCCCGCCCAGCCGCCATCGCCGGAAACGAACACGGCGAAGGTGTCGCCGTTGCCGGCGGCAGGCACTTCCACCAGCGGCAGGCCATCGAGTTCGTGCGGCACCGGCGGCAGGCTTGCCCCGCGCTGCGCGCCCAGCACGCGCGCCGCCGCGACTTCGCCCGGTATCGCGCTGCCGGCGGCATCGCGCTGGAAACGGCGCGCCAGCGGCGCCGCGTGCAGGAAGGCATCGGCCCCGTCGGCCACGCAGGCGCCGCGCGTGCCCGGCGCGGCCTGCAGCCACGGGAAGCCCAAAGCCACCGGCACCAGCCCGCCGTCGCGGGTGCCGTCCCCGCAGATCATGCGCGCATCGTGCAGGCGCGGGCAGAAGTCCTCGGTCAGCAGGCCGGCGAACACGTCCGCGCCGGACTGCGCCGCTACCGCATAGGCCAGCGCCGCCCCGGCGCCGTCGCCGCCCAGGATCGGCAGGTGGTAGGTCGGCACCTTCAGATAGGCCTGCACGTAACGCGAGAAATTTTCCACGTCGCCGGCGGAGAAACCGCAACGGCCGCCCTCCTTCGCCAGCACCCCGGCCAGGTGCCGGGTATCGATGTCCACCACCATCGCGCCATCGCGGCGCAGCGCCTGCAGGCGCGCCTGCCGCCGTGCGGCATCGCCTTCGCCGGCGAACCACAGCACCACGCGCTGCACGGGTCCGTCGGGCAATTGCACCGGCACCTGTTCGAACCGGCCATGGCTGACCGGCTCCGCCGCCACCGGCGCGGCCAGCAGGCCCGACGCCACCATCACCAGAACCAGCGACGCACGCACCATGGGCGCTTCCTTGAGCGGGGAGACGGCAAGCCTACGCCTGCCGATGCGGGAATGGCGTCGGAACGCGGCGTCAGTCGCCCGCCCCGGGGTGGCGCAGCTTCCACGCCGCCAGCGCCTGCCGGTAGCGCACCAGCTCGTCGGCGTACAGATCCAGCACGCACAGCGGACAACCGCTGCCGCAGCATTCGTTCGGGCCCGGCTCCTCCGGCGGCGTCGGCCGCGGGTCCGGGTCGGGCGTGGGGATGGGAATCGGGTTCATCGCTTCGGCCGGTGTGGCCGTCGTCAAAACAGGATGGAGCAATTCTAGGCCATGGGGTCGCAAGGCAGCCTCAACATGGCTGTGGCCGCTGCGGTTACGAATACTGTCGCCATTGCTGTGGCTGTGGCTGTGACTGTTGCTGTTGCTGTTGCTGTTGCTGTTGCTGTTGCTCGTGATCTTGCGCTGCTTTTGCCTTCCGGGTCCCCTTCCGCAGCGACGGAGCCGGCGGGAAAAACCCGAAGGGCGGCGTGCATGGATGCACGCCGTTTTTCTACGCGACAGGGATGTCGCGTAGAAAAATCCCGCCGGCGGAGTGAACCCAGCACGCGTAGCGGGCTGGGCGCGTAGGCAGGGGCGTGTTTCTCTTGGTTACTTCTCTTTGCACGAGCAAAGAGAAGTAACTCGCTCCTGCGAAGCAGGGGCGAAAGCTCTGTTTTCAAGCTCCCGCTTTCATGCTTAGCCTTAGCTTTAGCTCTGGCAGGCCTCTAGCTTGGCCTTTTTGCCTATCGCTTTGGTACAGACGTCCAGGAGAAGCCAGAGCACGGGCAGAAACAGGATCAAAGGCTTTCGCTCCCCTTCGGGGCGCGAGCTACTTTTCTTTGCTCGTGCAAAGAAAAGGTAGCCAAAAGAAACACGCCCCTGCCTACGCGCCCTCCGTGCTACGCACTCCGGGTCCACTCCGCCGCCGGGATTTTTCGACACGACATCCATGTCGTGTCGAAAAACGACGTGCATCCATGCACGTCGCCCCTGCGGGGTCTTGTCCGTCGGCTCCGTCGCTGCGGAAGGGGACCCTGAAAGTCAAAAGCAATGAGCAACAGCAACAGCAACAGCCAAAGCCAAAGCCAAAGCAGGCCTCAGCTCGTCACCCGCCGCAGATTCTCCCGCGCCTGCGCGTCATAGCGCGCATGGAAGAAATCGCTGAAGAAAATGCGCGGCTGCGCCAGCACCCCCTTCAGGAACCGACGCCGGTTGAGCCGGAACAGGAACCCCGGCACCTTGCCCCGGTACTCCTCGGCGATGCCGCAGTCGTAGGCGTCGAATACCGCCGGCGGTGCGCCGAGAATGGCCATGTCGGCGTCCAGGAACAGCGCCGCGTCCGCATCCAGTTCCTCCCCGCGCAGACGGCCGTGCCGCGCAGTCAGTTCGATCAGCTCCGCCACCCGCGTTGCGTCCACGCCGGCATCGGGCAGCCAGCGCGCGATCGCCTCGCGCGCCATCAGCGCCGAGCGCGCTTCGTTGTCGGCGCGCCCGGCCTCGTAGACGGCATCGTGGTACAGCATCGCCAGCGCCACCTCGCGCGGCTGCCGCCAGCCGGGACCGGCGGCGACATCGTGGTGGTGGCGCAGCAGCGCCTGCACATGGCCGAAGTTGTGGTACGCGCGCGGCGGCTGCGCGTGCGCCGCCTCGATCTCGGCCAGCTGGCCCGCCGGCAGGGGCATCGGAATCAGGTCCATGCGGCCATTCTAGGCAGGCAAGACCGTAGGTGCGGGGCTTGCCCCGCACCGGCTTTCCCGTTGAAACCCCACGCATGGATGCGCGGGCTGCTGCGGAGGGATCTGCAGGCAAGCTCCATCGCGCACTGAAGTGCGCTCCTACAGAAAGAAGGCCGGTTCAGCCCAACTGCCAGCGCCCTTCCAGCTGGTAACGCGTCTGCCCCAGGTAGCTGCGGATCAGCACGAACTCGCGCACCAGCCAGCGCATCGGCTGTACCGGCTGCACCGGCAGGCGCCGCTTGTCGTAGAGCAGGGTCAGGTGCGGCGTGAACGCCGGATCCGGGCGGCTGCCGACGGCTTGCAGGCAGCGCGCCAGTTCCTGGTGCAGGCCGTGCAGCAGGTCGGCGCCATGTTCGCTGCGCAGCACGAACGGATGCTGGCGGCCGCCAGCGAAACTGCCGACCTCGTCGAAGCACACCTCGAACTCGGGCATGCGCACCCGCGCGGCGGCCTGCTGCACCTTCGCCAGCAGGCTCGGCGGCAGGCCGGCGTAGTCGCCCAGGTGATGCAGGGTGACGTGCAGGCGCTCGCGCGCCAGCGGCCGTCCGGCCAGGCCGTGGTCGTCGCGCAGTCCCTCGGCCAGTTCGGCGATGCGCCAGGCCGTGGCCGGATCGGGCATTACCGCGAAGAACAGGCGCTCGGTCGGGATGTCGCTGCCGAGACCCAGCGACAGTTGCGCCTCGGCGGAGGGAATGAACTTCGTCATGGTCGAATGGAAACGCCGGCCGGCGGGAGGATGCCGGCATGCGGCGGCCGGCATCGTCTGGGGCGCGGATACTAGCAGACGGGCCGGATGCCGGCGCCGCCATGGCCAAATAATGACCACGCCCGCGGAACGTCCGCGGCGCAAGGGCCGCCGCCGGTTATCCACATCTTTGCCAGCCGCCCGTCCACACCGCCTGTGGATTCGTGCGGCGTGCGCCGGCGGGCCGCGGCAGGCATACACTGGCAGCGCCGCAGCAACCCAAGGGTGGTCGCCATGATCGGTTGGAACGCTTTCGTCCTGCTCGCCGCCGTCAACCTCGCGCCGTCATCGCCGCCGCCGGCACCGCCGCCCACGCCCGGCCAGGTCATGGCCATCCCGCAGGAACTGCGGCAGCAACTGCACGAGCGGGTGATCGACGCCACCAACTCGCCCGAGCAGCGCCTGCAGCGGCTGGTGGAACTGGTGTTCAAGCCCGACGGCCTGGGCCTGCAGTACGACACCACCGCCACCTTGACCGTGGCCGAGACCTGGGCGCAGCGCCGCGCCAACTGCCTGTCCTTCACCCTGCTGTTCGTCGCGCTGGCGCGCGAGGCCGGCCTGGAAGCGCGCATCCAGGAGGTCGGCCAGGTGGTGACCTGGTACCAGGAGCAGGGCGTGATCTACAACGCCGGGCACGTCAACGTCGGGCTGCGCGTGGCGGGCCGCCACGGCACGCTGGACCTGGACCAGAACGTGCTCTACGACCGTCGCGGCCCGCAGGTGATTTCCGACCAGCGGGCCCTGGCCCACTACTACAACAACCGCGGCGCCGAGCTGATGGCCACGCACGACGCGGAGGCGACGGAGTACCTGCGCACCGCCCTGCGCATGGACCCTGCCTTCGCTCCGGCCTGGAACAACCTGGGCGTGCTGGAACGCCGCCACGGCGATACGCGCGCCGCCGCGCTGGCATTCGAGAACGCGCTGCGCGCCCACCCGGCGCTGCTGTCGGCGCTGTCCAACGCCACCTCGCTGTACCGGCAGCTGGGCGATACCCGGCGCGCGGCGCAGCTGGGCGTGCGCCTGCAGAACGCGCGCGACCGCGACCCGTTCTACCAGTTCATGCAGGGTGTGGAGGCCGAGCGCCGCGGCGACTACGCCCAGGCGACGGTGGCCTACCGCCATGCCATACGGCTGTACGGCAATGCCCACCAGTTCCATTTCGGGCTGGCGCGGGCGTACTTCCTGCAGGGCGAGAACCGCCGCGCGATGCGCGAGATGGCGCGCGCGCGCGAACTGGGCGGATCGGACCAGGTGCGCGCGGTCTACCAGGCCAAGCTGGACAGCCTGCACCGGCTCAACGCGCGGCAGGGCGCGCGTTGAGCCGCGTACAGGAGCGCACTTCAGTGCGCGATGGGGCCTGCATGCAGAACCCTCTGCAATGGCAGGCGCATCCCTGTGCGGGGATTCAATGGGAAAGCCCCATCGCGCACTGGAGTGCGCTCCTGCGTGCGCTCCTGCGTGCGGTCAGGCCTTGCGCAGGAAACAGGTCTTCAGCACCAGGCCCTTGATCTTGTCCGAGTTGCCTTCGATGTGCTCGGCGTCGTCCTCGACCAGGCGGATGTTGCGGATCACCGTGCCCTGCTTGAGCGGGATCGACGAGCCCTTGACCTTCAGGTCCTTGATGACGGTGACGGTGTCGCCGGCGACCAGCACGTTGCCGTTGCTGTCGCGTACCACCAGCGCCGATTCGCCGGCCTCGCCCGGGGTCCATTCGTGGCCGCAGTCGGCGCAGATCCACAGCGCGCCGTCGGGATAGACGTTCTGCGACGAACACTGCGGGCAGGAAGAAACGGGCATGGCGACTCCAGCGATGACGTGATCAGCGGCCTATTGTAGCCGCCCGCCCCGGCCTGCCGGGCGCGGGCGGAACCACTCGGGCTCAGCGCGAACCCAGGTTCACCCGCACGCTGCCCGAATGCGAGGTGATGGAGATGTCGCCGTCGCCGCCGCCGATGCGCGCGTCCAGGCTGCTCCCCGGCCCGTAGCGCGGGCGCTCGACCTCGCCCACGTCCGAACGGATCGTGCCGCTGAAACTGCTGACCTTCAGCTGCGCGGACGTGCGCGACGGCAGGGTCAGCGCGATCGGCGCGCTCACCGTCTGCAGGCTGATGCGGCCGCCCGGCTGCAGGCCGGCGCTGCGCACGCCCAGGCTGCCGGACACGGTTTCGGCGTCGAGCCGCTGCACCGCGGACAGATCCAGGTCGACGCCGCCGGAAACCGAGTTGGCGCTCACTTCGCCGCCGCTGGTGCCGGCCGCGTTGATCGCGCCGCTGACCGAGCGCAGTTCCAGCCGCGAGGTCCGCAGCTGCGAGCGGATCGCGCCGCTGACGCTGTTGAGGCTGGTCTCGCCGGCCTGTCCCCTGGCGGTGATGCCGCCGCTGACGGTATTGGCCTGCAGCCGGCGCAGGTCGACGTCGGCCACGTCCAGCGCGGCGCTGACCGTGCCGGCCTGCAGTTCGCTGCCGCGCGGCACGCGCAGTTCCAGTACCGCGCCGCGGCTGCTGCGGCTGTTGCGCGGGTACACCACCTTCAGCTGCACGCGGTTGGCGCTGTTCTGCACGTCCAGGCGCTGGCCTTCGCCGAGGGTGCCGGTGAGCTGCACCTCGTTGCGGTCCCAGCCGCGCACGGTCACCGAGCCGGCGACGTTGCTGATCTCGACCCGCCCGCCGCTGGACAGCGCGTGGTGTTCGTTGACCGTGGTCTGCGCCAGTGCCGGCGCCAGGGGGGCCAGCAGCGCGACGGCCGCCAGCAGGTGTCGCAGGGAAGCATTCATCGGGTTTCTCCTTCAGGTGGCAAGACCGGCGGCATCGAGGCCCTGCCGGGTGAGTTCCAGGCGCAGCGCGTAGGTGCGCCGCAGTTGGCCGAGCAGGAAGCCGGCATCGGGGCTCTGCGCGATCGCCGAGCGGATGCTGCCGGCGCTGGCATCGAGTTCGCGCAGCGCCGGCAGCAGCTCGGCGGGCACGTTGTCCTGCGGGATCGCGGCGATCGCCTGCCCGTAGGCATGGGCGAGCGCGTCGGCCTGCGCTTCCAGCGGCGAGGCCTGCGCGGCCTGCGGCAGCGGCCGCTCGTGCAGCCCCCACCAGCGGCCGGCGCCGAACAGTGCCAGCGCGGCGACGGCCGCGGCCGCGGCAAGGGACGGCCAGCGCCGGCGGCGCGGTGGCGGCGCGGCGGCGACGGGCCGCTCGCGCGGCGCCTCGTGCAGCTGCGCGGCGATGCGCTGCCAGGCCACGGCCGGCGGCAGGCGCTCGGCCGGCAGCTGGCGCAGGCGCGCGGCCAGGTCGTCGTTTTCGTGTTCGTGGTCGGAATCGTGTTCGTTCATGGTGTTTCTCCCAGACGCGCGCGCAGCAGGCCGCGCGCGCGATGCAGCTGTGCCTTGGAACTGCCGACGGCCATCTGCAGTTCCTCGGCGATTTCCTGGTGTTTCCAGCCTTCGATGTCGTGCAGCACCAGCACCGCGCGGGCGCGCGGCGGCAGGGTTTCCAGCGCGCGTTCCAGGTCCAGCCCGGTGGCCTGGCAGCGCGTGGCCGCCGGCATCCGCGCCAGCGCCTCCATGCCGTCCTCGCCGATGTCCAGCGCCTCGAACGCGGCGCTGGCGCGCAGCTCCATCAGCGCCGTGTTCACCGCCATCCGGTGCAGCCAGGTGCCCAGCGCGCTCTCGAAGCGGAACTGCGGCAGCTTGCGCCAGGCCTGGATGAAGGTTTCCTGCAGCGCGTCCTCGGCGCGCGCGGCGCTGCCGCCGCACAGCCGCCACAGCAGCGCGTACAGGCGCGGCGCGTGGCGGCGGTAGATGCGCTCGTAGGCGTGGCTGTCGCCGCCAGCGGCGGCACGCGCCAGCGCGGCGTCGTCGGCGGCCTGCGGGAAAGGAGCGGTGGCGGTCACGGTGGCGTCGAGCATATCCGTTGGATGCGGCGGCCAGCGGAAAGGTTTAAAGGCCGTTGCGATATTCCGCGCGGGGATCGGCGCCACGGAGGCGGCCAAGGGCTGACAGGGCCGAGCCGGCTGGCCGACAATCCGCCTTCGCCCTTCCGCTCCATTGCCATGCCCCCCATTCTCCGCCTCCTGCGCCGGCGCGGCCCCCGCTGGAAATCCTCCGTTTTCCTGGCTCCGCCCCATCCGGCACATTGCCTCCGCGTCGCGCCTGCACCCTCCGCGACGGGGACGACGGCATGCCCGACCCGCCGCCCCCGCGGCGCCACGCCGCCTGCGCGCGTCCACCTGCCGCCGCTGACGGGATGATGGCCCCGGCCTGCACGCTTCCCTGATCATTCCAACGCATGCGCGCACCCGCACGGAGCGCCGCAAGGAGATACCTTGATGAAGAAATACCTGCCCGAATGGATGCACGAGTGGATCAGCCTGCTGGATGTGGCGCTGGCCATCGTCCTGATCCTGCTGGTGGCCTGGCTGCTGCGCCTGCTCACCCGGCGCCTGCTGGCGCGGCTGGGCATGCACTACACGCTGCCGCCGCAGGTGGAGACGGCCGCGCGGCGCCTGTCCAATTTCGTGATCGGCAGCGCCGCGCTGGTGGCGATCCTCGACCAGCTGGGCGTATCGCCGACCATCCTGTGGACCGCGTTCACCGGCTTCGCCGCGGTCGGCGCGGTGGCGTTCTTCGCCGCCTGGAGCGTGCTGTCCAACATCTTCTGCACCCTGCTGATCTTCACCACCCGGCCGTTCCGCCTCGGCGACCGCATCGAACTGCTGGAGAACGGCGAGAAGCCCGGGCTCAAGGGCCAGGTGATCGACATCAACCTGATCTACACCACGCTGCAGGAGATCGGCGGCCCGGCCGAAGGCACGCTGATGCAGATCCCCAACAGCCTGTTCTTCCAGCGCGGCCTGCGCCGCTGGCCGGCCGGCCCGGCGCAGGCGCATGTGATCCAGGGCGACGGCTGAGTCTCGGCCGCAGGCAGCGGCATCCCCGGCTGCCTGCGCCCATCGCGTACCACAGCGTTCCGTCCGCGTACGGCCGCTGCGTGCGAAAATTCCGCCCGCAGCAACGCAGCAGAGCCGCCCCCCCACCGGCTCCCTTTCCGCAATGTCCCGCTCTCCCCTCTCCCCGTGTTCCGCCGCCGCGGCGGACGCCGCGTCGCCCGTTCCCGCCGTCCGCAGCGACCGCCAGCGCTGGCTGGGCGTGGTCGCGCTGGCGATGGCCGCCTTCGTGTTCAACACCAGCGAGTTCGTGCCGGTCGGGCTGCTGAGCGATATCGGCGGCAGTTTCGGCATGCCCATCGAACACGTCGGGCTGATGCTCACCGCCTATGCCTGGGTGGTCGCGCTGGCGTCGCTGCCCGGCATGCTGCTCACCCGCGACGTCGACCGCCGCCGCCTGCTGCTGGGCGTGTTCGCGCTGTTCGTCGCCAGCCACCTGCTGTCCGCCATCGCCTGGAATTTCGGCGTGCTGATGCTCAGCCGCATCGGCATCGCGCTGGCGCACGCGGTGTTCTGGTCGATCACCGCCTCGCTGGCGGTGCGCATCGCACCGGCGGACAAGCGCCCGCAGGCGCTGGGCCTGCTGGCCACCGGCACCTCGGTGGCGATGGTGCTGGGCATCCCGCTGGGCCGCGTGGTCGGCGAGCTGCTGGGCTGGCGCGTCACCTTCCTGGCCATCGGCGGCGTCGCCCTGCTGGCGATGGCGGTGCTGGCGCGGCTGCTGCCGGCGTTGCCCAGCCAGAACAGCGGCTCGGCCGGCAGCCTCCCGCTGCTGCTGCGCCGGCCGGCGCTGCTGGCGCTGTACCTGCTGGTGATGGTGGTGGTGGCGGCGCAGTTCACCGGCTACAGCTACATCGAGCCGTTCGTGCAGCAGGTCGGCGGCTTCGACGCGCATGTGACCACCTGGGTACTGCTGCTGTTCGGCGGCATGGGCTTCTTCGGCAGCCTGCTGTTCTCGCGCTGGGGCATGCGCTGGCCGCGCGGTTTTCTGCTCGCCGCCATCGGCACGCTGGCGCTGTGCCTGCTGGGCCTGCGCCTGGCCACCGGCGGGGCGTGGATGCTCTACGCGCTGGCCTCGGTGTGGGGCGTGGCGATGATCTGCTTCGCGCTGTCGATGCAGTCCAAGGTGCTGCGGCTGGCGGCCGACGCCACCGACGTGGCGATGGCGCTGTTCTCGGGCATCTTCAACATCGGCATCGGCGCCGGCGCGCTGGTCGGCAGCCAGGTCGGCCTGCACCTGGGCATGGGCCATGTCGGCCTGGTGGGCGGGCTGATCGCGGCCGCCGGCTGGCTGTGGTGGCTGTTCGCGATGCGGCGCTGGGCCGGCAGTTTCAGCGCCGGCGGCGACAGCCGCTGAGCCTCAGCGCAGCTGGCTGTCCTTGCTGCCGCGGCGGTTGTAGCCGCTGTGGGCCGACTCCTCGGCGTCCAGCGCCTGCTGGCAGGACACGCACAGGCGCACGCCGGGAATGGCCTTGCGCCGCGCCTCGGGAATCGACGCGTCGCATTCCTCGCAGCGCTCCAGCCCCGGCCCGCTGGGCAGACGGCTGCGGGCGCGCTTGATCGCGTCCTCGACGGTGGCGTCGATCTGATCCTGAACGGCGGTGTCGCCCGCCCAACCGGTGGCCATGGCTGGCTGCTCCGAAGTGACCGGCGTCCAGCCTAGCGCAAGCGCCTGTACGCCGGGCCAATGCGCCGCCGCGCGGTCACCACACCAGGTCGTCGGGCACCACGAACTGCGCGTAATAGGCGTCGTCCTCGGCGTTGCCGCTGGACGCCGGCGCATCGCCGGCCTGGCCGTGGTCGAGCACGATCAGCGCGGCGTCGCGCTCGCGCACCTTTTCCGCAGCCAGCCGCGGCAGCAGTTCGAAGCCTTCGCCGTGGCGCACGATCACCAGCGTGCCGGCGGCCAGCTGTTTGCGCAGCGCCTCGTCCACCAGCAGGGTGCGGATCGCCGCGCCATCGCTGAAGCGGTATTCCAGCTCGCCACGGCGCGGCACCCGGCGGTCGGCGATGATCTGCCGCGCCTGCGCGCGCAGTTCCTCGGCGCGGCGCTGGGCATTGCGTTCGGCGGCCAGCGCGCGGTCGCGCTCGGCCTTTTCCGCGCGCGCGCGTTCGGCTTCCAGCTGGCTTTCGCTGGGGCCGGCGGGCGCGCCCTTGGCGTGCCGCGCCTTGTTCTGCTCGCGCGCGACCTGCGCGACCTGCGCCTTCTTGACCAGGCCGGCCTTGAGCAGCTGCTCCTGCAGGGGATTCGCCTTTGCCATCTTCGTACTACGTGATCGGATCGATGCTGCCATGATACCGGCCCGTCCCCGCCCGCGCCCGCCGATGCAGCCCCTGAAATACCTCGCCGGCTATCCCGAGCACCTGCAGCAGCGCGCCCGCGAGCTGCTGGCGCAGGGCGCGCTGGGCGACACCGTGCGCCGCCGCTACCCGCAGGCGCATGCGGTACGCAGCGACCGCCAGCTCTACGACTACGTGCAGGCGCTGAAGGAGCGCCACCTGCGCCAGTCGGTGCCGCTGGGCAAGGTGCTGTACGACGGCAAGCTGCAGGTGCTCAAGCACGCGCTCGGCCTGCATACGGCCGTCTCGCGCAACCACGGCGGCAAGCTCAAGGCCAGCCGCGAGATCCGCATCGCCAGCGTGTTCCGCGACACGCCGGCGCCGTTCCTGCGCATGATCGTGGTGCACGAGCTGGCGCACCTGAAGGAGGCCGAGCACAACAAGGCCTTCTACCAGCTGTGCCTGCACATGGAACCGGATTACCACCAGCTGGAATTCGACCTGCGCCTGTACCTGACCGCGCTGGAGCACGAAACCGCCAGCCCTCCTGACCACTCGTGAGGCGGGGGCCTGCCCCGCGTGCCGCGTCGCCGGGAAAGCCTCGTGCCGGGCAAGCCCGGCACCTACGGTCGTCACGGCGCTACACTCCCCGCCCGCCGTACTGTCCGCCCCCATGACCACGCCCCTCCGTCTCGACAAGCGCCTCGCCGCGCAGCTGCACTGCTCCCGCGCCCAGGCCCGGCACTACATCGAGGGCGGCTGGGTCAGCGTGGACGGCGTGGTGGTGGAAGCGCCACAGGCCCTGGTGGCCGGCGAAACCGTCACCCTCGCCGCCGGGGCCAGCAGCGAGCCGGCCGAACCGGCGACGCTGCTGCTGAACAAGCCCGCCGGCTGCACCGCCGAAGAAATGTCCGCGCTGCTGCGCGAGGACGCGCGCTTCGCCGACGATGCGTCCGGCGTGCGCCTGCTGCACCGCCATTTCCTGCGCCTGGAAACGCCGATGCCGCTGGACGACGACGCCTGCGGCCTGGTGGTGCTCACCCAGGACTGGCGCGTGCGCCGGCACCTGCTCGAGTCCGGCCCGGGGCTGGAACAGGAATTCATGGTCGACGTGGAAGGCGAAGGCAGCCCCTGGGCGCTGCCGAAGCTGACCCACGGGCTGAGCTTCCAGGGCCGCGCCCTGCCGGCCTGCAAGGTCAGCTGGCAGAGCGAGCAGCGCCTGCGCTTCGCGATCAAGGACGTGCGGCCGGGCCAGCTGCAGCACATGTGCGCGGCGGTCGGGTTGCGCGCCACGCAGGTGCGCCGGCTGCGCATCGGCCGCATCGGCCTGAGCCGCATGCCGGATGGCCAGTGGCGGTATCTGGCTTCCGGCCAGCGCTTCTGAGCAAAGCCCTTCCGTAGGTGCAGGGCTTGCCCTGCACGCACTTACGCCAGCAAGCGCAGCAGAGCCGCCGTCACCGCGCCCACCAGCACCACCACCAGGAACGGCAGGCGCAGCAGCAGGGCCAGCGCAGCCACCACCAGCGCGCCGAGGCGCGCGTCCAGCGCCACGCCCTGCCCGGCAGAGACCGCGTTCATCGTGGTCAGCGACGCCAGCAGGCCGATGGTCAGGGTACCGGCCACGCGCGTCATGCGCGGCGATTCCATCCAGCGCACCGGCACCAGGTAGCCGCTGAACTTGATCGCCCAGGCCACGACGCTTGCCAGCAGCACCCAGCCCCACAGCGTCATCGCGCCTCTCCCGCGTCGTGGCCGGGCGCCACGTCCGGCTCCAGCCCTTCATCGGCCGGGCCGCGCCCGAACCAGCCCCACAGCGCGGCGACCGCGGCCGCCAGCAGGATCGGCACACCCGGCGGCACCCACGGCAGCGCCAGCACCGTCACCAGCGCGCAGGCCACGGCGATGGCCACCGGTTCGCGCGAACGCAGGCGCGGCCACAGCAGGCCGAGGAAGGCCGCCACCGCGGCGCCGTCCAGCCCCCAGCGGCGCGGATCGCCCAGTGCGTCGCCGAGCAGCGCGCCGAGCAGGGTGAACAGGTTCCACAGCAGGTAGACGCCCACGCCGGCCGCCCAGAACCCGCGGCGCTGCTCGGCCGGTTCGGCCTGGCCGGCGGCGGTCGCCACCGATTCGTCGATGGTGACCTGCGCCGACAGCGGGCGCAGCCAGCCGCGCGGCCGCAGCATGCGGTTGATCTGCGCGCCGTACACCGCGTTGCGGATGCCCAGCAGCGTGGCCGCGCCGAACGCGGCCGCGCCGGTGCCGCCGGCGCCGATCACGCCGATGAAGGCGAACTGCGAGCCGCCGGTGAACATCAGCAGGCTCAGCGCCGCGGTCTGGCCTACGCTGAATCCAGAGGCCACCGCCAGCGCGCCGAAGGAAGCGCCGTACAGGCCCGTGGCCACGGCGATGGACAGGCCGATGCGGACCGCGGGCGTCAGGCGCGCGGCCATGCTCAGCCGCGCCCGCGCGCCTGCTCGGCGGCGGCCACGAACACCACGTCGGTGGAGGAATTGAGCGCGGTCTCGGCCGAGTCCTGCACCACGCCGACGACGAAGCCCACCGCCACCACCTGCATCGCCACGTCGTTGGAAATGCCGAACAGGCCGCAGGCCAGCGGGATCAGCAGCAGCGAACCGCCCGGCACGCCGGACGCGCCGCAGGCGCCGATCGCCGCCACCACGCTCAGCAGCAGCGCGGTGGGCAGGTCCACGGCGATGCCGAGCGTGTGCACCGCCGCCAGCGTCAGCACCGAGATGGTGATGGCCGCGCCGGCCATGTTGATGGTCGCGCCCAGCGGGATCGCCACCGAATAGGTTTCCTCGTGCAGGCCCAGCTTGCGGCACAGCTCCATGTTGACCGGGATGTTGGCCGCCGAGGAGCGGGTGAAGAAGGCGGTGATGCCGCTCTCGCGCAGGCAGCGCAGCACCAGCGGGTACGGGTTGCGGCGGGTCACGACCGCCACGATCAGCGGGTTGCCGACGAAGGCCATGAACAGCATCGCCCCGACCAGCACGCACAGCACGTGCAGGTAGGCCTTCAGCGCGCCGAGGCCGGATTCGGCCAGCAGCGAGGCGACGATGCCGAACACGCCCAGCGGCGCCAGCCGGATCACCATGCGCACGATCCAGGTGATCGCCGCGGACAGGTCGGCCACCAGCGCGCGCGTGCCGGCGCCGGCGTGGCGCAGCGCCAGGCCCAGACCGATCGCCCACGCCAGCAGGCCGATGTAGTTGGCATGCAGCAGCGCGTTCACCGGGTTGTCGACGATCTGCATCAGCAGCGTGCGCAGCACCTCGCCGATGCCGCCCGGCGCGCTCAGCCCGGCGTCGTTGGGCGCCTTCAGCAGCAGCGTGCTGGGGAACAGGGTGCTGGCCAGCACGCCCACCAGCGCGGCGGCCAGCGTGCCGACCACGTACAGCAGCAGGATCGCGCGGATGTGGGTCTTCTGCCCCTGCTGGTGGTTGGCGATGGAGGCCGTGACCAGGATCAGCACCAGCGCCGGCGCCACCGCCTTCAGCGCCGACACGAACACGGTGCCGAGCAGCCCGGCCGCGCGCGCGCCCTGCGGCCAGGCCAGCGCCAGCACGATGCCGGCGAGCAGGCCGATGATGATCTGGACCACCAGGCTGGGGGCGCGGAAGGAAGGGGAACGGTCGCTCATGGGCTGGCTCGGGCAAGGCAAACCGCGATTCTCGCCCAGACCGCCCGCCGCCCACACCCCCGGAACGTCATGGCCGACGCGCCGGCATCACCCCGACGCCGCTAGGATGCGGGCATGGAACCTTCCCCCTCCCGCGGCAGGCGCCTGCTGCGCCTGTGCGGCCGCCTCCTCGTGGTGCTCCTGCTGCTGGTCGCCAGCGGCCTGCTGCTGGGCGACCGGCTCACCCCGCGCGCCGTCGGCGAACCGTCCACCGCGCTGCCGCCGCGCGCCGGGCAGACCCCGCTGGACCGCGCGCTCGCGCCCCAGCTGGCCGCGCACCCGGGCCGCAGCGGCGCGGCCTACCTGGTCGACGGGCTGGAGGCGTTCGCCGCGCGCTCGGTCGTCACCCGCCAGGCCGGGCGCAGCCTGGACCTGCAGTACTACATGTGGCACGACGACATGGTCGGCCACCTGCTGGCGCGCGACGTGTACGAGGCGGCCGAACGCGGCGTGCGCGTGCGCCTGCTGCTGGACGACATGAACGCCTCGGGCATGGACAAGCAGCTGCTGGCGCTGGACGCGCACCGCAACATCGAGGTGCGCCTGTACAACCCGTTCCGCAACCGAGAGGGCGTGTGGCGGCTGGTGGAGATGGTGCAGCGGGTCTTCAGCATCAACCACCGCATGCACAACAAGGCCTGGATCGCCGACGGCCGCGTGGCCATCGTCGGCGGCCGCAACATCGGCGCGGAGTACTTCGACGCACGCCCGGACGTCAATTTCCGCGACCTGGACCTGCTGCTCGCCGGCCCCGCCGCCGGCCAGGCCAGCGCCATCTTCGACGCGTTCTGGAACAGCCGCGCCGCCGTGCCGATCGCCGCCCTCGCCCCGGTGTCACGCCAGCAGCTCGGCCAGCTGGTCTCGCGCGCCGCCGTGGACGCGCGCCGCGCCGAGGCCCGCCCCTACCTGGAACGGCTGCGCGCGCGCCTGGCCGGCGCCTATGTCGGCGGCCGCCTGCCGCTGCACTGGAGCGCGCGCCTCCAGGTGTATTCCGATCCACCGCTCAAGCACCGCGACAACGACCGCGCCGACTGGCTGGTGACGCGGCTGGCAGAAGAACTGGGCCAGGCCCGGCACAAGACCCTGCTGATCTCGCCCTACTTCGTCCCCGGCCGCACCGGCGAGGAGGAATTGCTGCGGCAGGTGGCCAGAGGCGTGCACGTCGGCATCGTCACCAACTCGCTGGCGGCCAACGACGTGGCCGCGGTGCACAGCGGCTACATGCATTACCGGCTGCCGCTGCTGCGCGGCGGCGCCCACCTGTACGAACTGAAATCACGCGGCGACGGCGGCCGCAGTTCGGCCTTCGGCAGCAGCGGCGCCAGCCTGCATACCAAGGCCATCGTGGTGGACGACCGGCGCGGCTTCGTCGGTTCGTTCAACATCGACCCGCGCTCGGCCTACCTCAACACCGAGATGGGCGTGCTGTTCGACGACCCGGTGCTGGCGGTGCAGCTGCGCGAGGAATACCTGCGCCTGTCCGGCCCGGATCTGAGCTATTACCTGTACCTGGACAGCGACGGGAAACTGCGCTGGCTGGACCGCGCGCGCGCGCCGCCGGCCGGCTACGTGGCCGAACCGGACACCACCTGGCTGCAGCGCGCCACCGCGCGCGCCATCAGCTGGCTGCCGCTCGAATCGCAGCTGTAGGCCGCCGCCCGCCGCCAGCGGGCCGCCGGCTCACGGGTCGCGCGGTTCGTCCGGGCTGACCCGCTTCCACAGCCAGCCGCCGACATGGCCGGGAACGCAGGCGGACAACTGCTCCAGCGCCTGTGCTTCCTCCAGCAAGCCTTCCCGGCACAGCATCGCCAGCGCCGCGGCCAATTCGCCGACCTCCAGCGAGCGCGCCAGCGACGATGCCGGCACGCCCTGCCCGTCCGCCTCCAGCGCGGCGGCGACATCGGCCGGAAGCTGCCATTCGCGCGCGATCCGCGCCGCCAGCGACGGCGTGCAGCGCTCCAGCAGCGACAGCAGCAGCTCCGGCGACGGCGCCAGCGTCTGCCGGCGCGAATAGGCGTCGGCGGTGGCGCGCACCACCATGACCATCCCCAGCCCGCGCAGCAGGCCGGCCAGCTGCGCGGAGAAGCCGTCCTCGCGCTCCACCCCGCGCGCGTGGTCGGCCGCGGCCAGCGACATGCGCAGCGTGTAGTCCCAGATCCGCTGCGAGAACCGCCCGCCGTCGCGGTCCGGGGGATTCATCACCGGCTGCACCAGCGCGGCGGAAATGATCTGGCGGATGCCCTCGTTGCCGACCAGGGTCACCGCGCGCTCGATGCTGCGCACCTGCTGTTGCTGGAAGCGGTACAGCGCGCTGTTGGCGATGCGCAGCAGGTTCACCGTCAGCAGCGGATCGCTGCCGATGATGCGGCCGATGGAACGCGCCGAGGCGGCGCTGTCGTTGACGCTCTGGATCAGCTGCGGCAGCAGGTGCGGGCGCCGCGGGATGTAGCGCTGCGACAGGTCGGCGCGCTCCAGCGACGCCATCACCGCCTCGGCCACCTGGCGGTGCGCGGAAGAATCGGCCGCATCGGCTTCGCCCGTTCCCGGCCCGTCCGCCTCCACGCCGAGCGCGGCGCGCAGGAAGCGCCGGCGCAGCTCCGGCAGCAGCGCCGGGTCCATCGCCGGCGGCGGCGCGGCCGCCGTTTCCGGCGCTTCGGGCACGAAGGCCCAGCCCTCGGCCTGGCGTCGCCGCCCGAACCACCAGGCCGCGCCCGCGCCGGCCAGCAGCGCCGCCGCGACCGCGGAGAGGATCACCAGTTCCAACGCAAGCGCCCCCCGTGCGGAAAACAAGCCGGCCGCATGCCGCGGCCCGTTATCGGTCGATTCTTTCCAGGCGGATGCCGAGCGGTCCGGACAGCGAGCCGTCCTCGTTGAGGGTGAAGTCCAGCGACATGCCCTTCTGCGGCAGCGCCACCTTCACCGTGTCGCCATCGCGCACATACGTGGTTTCCTGCGAGATGCCCATCGCGGCGATGGTCACCTTGCCGCCGGAGGCGAAGCTGTACCGGGTCACGCCCATGGCATCGGCGTAGTCGCCCTTGATGCCCTGGCTGCAGGCCGACAACAGGCACAGCGCGGCGACGAGCAGGTACTTCTTCATTCTTCCCCCGGGAGTGTGGATCGTGGCGGCCTGGGCCGCCGCGTGCTGCGTGATTCTGCCACAGGCCGGCCGGCGGCCGCCGCTCAGCCCTCGGCGGCGGGTGCGGCCTCGGCCGGCACCGGCGCGCGCACGAACCGCGCCGACAGCGCCAGCGCGTAAACCAGCCCGGCGCCCAGCGCCAGCGCCGCGCCGCCGGCGAACGCCGCCGACAGGCCGAAACGCGCGGCGATCATGCCGGCCAGCACCATGCCGGCGCCGATGCCCACGTCCAGCGCGCAGAAATAGGTGGCCACCGCGGTGCCGCGCTGCGCGTGGCCGCCGAGGTTGACCATCATCGTCTGGTAGGCCGGGTACACCACGCCAAAGCCGAAACCGGCCAGCAGGCCCGACAGGTAATACGTGGCCGGCGCCCCGGCCCACGCCATCAGGCCCAGGCCGGCGACGATCGCCAGGGTGCCGCCGTTGGTCGCCACCACCACCCGGCCGCCGTCGATCAGGCGCCCGGAGAACGCGCGCGAGACCATCATGCCCACCGCCATCAGGGTGAAGAAGATGCCGGTATTGCCCGCGCCCAGCTGCTTGCCGTGGATCGCGGCGAAGGCCAGCAGCATGCCGTAGCCCAGCCCGATCACCGCCAGGTTCAGCGCCAGCGGGATGCCGCGCACCAGCAGGAAGCGGTCCAGCGACAGCACCGTGGCCGCGCCGTCGCGCCGCTTGCGCGGCGCATGCACCAGCGAGGCCGCCACCAGCCCAGCCACGCCGGCGGCCACCGCGGCCTCGAAGATCGCCTGGAACGGATAGCGGTCCATCAGCCACAGGCCGGCCATCGGCCCCAGCGCCATCGCCAGGCTGCTCATCAGGCCGAAGAAACCGATGCCCTCGCCGCGGCGCGCCGACGGGATGATGTCGATGGCCTGGGTGTTGGCCGCGGTGCTCATCACCGCGAAGGTCACGCCGATGCCCAGCCGCACCAGCACGAAGACCAGCACCGTGTGCGCCAGCAGGTAGCCGGAGGTGAACAGCACGTAGGCCGCCAGCGCCAGCAGGTAGGCGTGCTTGGCGTTGAAGCGGTCGACGATGAAGCCGGAGAACGGCCGCACCAGCAGCGCGGCGATCACGTAGCTGGACAGCACCAGGCCCACCGTCGCCTCGCCGATCCGCAGCTGCTCCACCAGGTGGAACGGCAGCGTCGGCATCAGCACGTAGAACGACATGCCCATCAGGAAGTTGGCCACGCAGGCCAACCCGAAGCGCGCCGTCCACAGCGCGGGCCGCGGCGCGCTCATGCGCGGACCGTCCTGCGCGCGGCCGGCGCGCGCGTGGCCCGCGCCGTCGCCATCAGCCCACGCCACGCAGCGCCAGGGTCAGCGCCAGCACGCTCAGGATCACCGCGATGGTGCCGTCGAGCACGCGCCAAGTGCCCGGCTTGTTGAACAGCGGCGCCAGCAGGCGCGCGCCCAGGCCCTGCGCGGTCAGCCACATGGCGCTGGCGGTGACCACGCCGGCGGCGAAGGCCATGCGCGCGTGGCCGAAGTTGTCGGCGATGGAACCGATCACCACCATGTCCAGCCAGAAATGCGGGTTGATGACCGAGAACCCGGCCGCGGCCGTCATCGCCGCGCGGCGCGAGGATTGCGCGCTGTCGTCCAGCTGCATGCCGCCACCGCCGGCCATGGCCCGGCGCGCCGACTGCAGCGCGTACCAGGCCAGGAACGCCACGCCGCCCCACAGCAGCACCGTGGTCAGCCACGGCAGCTGGTTGGTGAGCGTGCGCAGGCCGGCGACGCTGGCGAAGATGAAGGCCGCATCGATGGCGAAGCAGGTGGCGATCACCGGGATCACGTGCTGGCGCAGGATGCCCTGGCGCAGGATGAAGGCGCTCTGCGCGCCCACCACGGCGAAAAGACCGATGCCGGTACCGGCACCGCTGAGCCAGGCGCTGCTGGTGGCCTGGGCGGCTACGACGGAAAACATGGGGGAACTGCCTGTCTGACGAAGGGGGAAGGACGGCACCGGAGTGCGTCGACGCGGCGGATTGTCGCAGTGCAGCATCAAAAAGTAGAGCTAAACTTCTTAAACCATCATTAGCGATACTTAATCATGCGCATCGACCACGCCCAGCTCCGCGCCCTTGCCGCCGTGATCCGCGAGGGCAGCTTCGAGCGCGCCGCGCTGGCGCTGAACGTCACCGCCTCGGCGGTGTCGCAGCGGATCAAGGCGCTGGAGGAACGCGTCGGCAAGCTGCTGGTCAAGCGCACCACGCCCACCGAGGCCACCGCAGAGGGCCAGGTGCTGGTACGGCTTGCCGAGCAGACCGCGCTGCTGGAGCGCGACGCCTTCGAGCGCATCGGCCTGACCGACGCCGACCTGCCGCGGGCCAGCATCCCGGTGGCGGTGAACCACGACAGCATGGAGACCTGGTTCCCCGAGGCCGCGCTGGCCTTCGCCCGCGACAGCAGCACCACGCTGGACCTGCACACCGAGGACCAGGACCACACCGCCGCGCTGCTGCGCCAGGGCGCGGTGCTGGGCGCGGTCACCACCCTGTCCGAGCCGGTGCAGGGCTGCCAGATCCACGCCCTGGGCAGCATGCGCTACGCCGCCACCTGCACGCCGGAATTCCACGCGCGCCATTTCGCCAAGGGGGTCACCGCGCAGGCGCTGGCGCAGGCGCCGGTGCTGGTGTTCAACCGCAAGGACGACCTGCAGGCGCGCTACGCCCAGCGCCTGACCGGCTCGCAGCAGCCGCTGCACGCCCCGACCTGGTGGATTCCCTCCACCCGCGCCTTCGTCCACGCCAACCTCGGCGGGCTGGGCTGGACCATGAACCCGCTGCCACTGGTGCGCCGCCACCTGGACAGCGGGCGGCTGGTCTACGTCAAGGCGCGCGCCTGGGAGGACATTCCGCTGTACTGGCAGCACTGGAAGGGCGAAGTGGCCTCGATGGCGCTGCTCACCCGCGCGGTGCTGCAGGCGTCGGCGACCCTGATCCGCCGGCGCCGCTGAGCGCGACGGCGCGGGCCGGCGGAAACCGCGTCAGTCGAAATACAGCGCCAGCCCGACCCCGCCCTGCCAGTCGGCGGTTTCCTCGTCCAGCCCGCGCAGGAACGAGGCGTCGAGCTGCAGCCGCGGCGTCGCCATCCAGGTCAGGCCGGCACCGGCGGCGCGCATGTGCTGGGCGTCCTCGCCGTAGCCGGCCTCGACATAGGCCGCCACGTCCTCGCCCAGCGGAAACCCGTAACTGGGCGAAAACAGCCAGCCGCTGCCCTCATCGCCCCATTGCCGGTCGGCATACAGGGCCAGGCTGGTGTCGGCCGGCAGCGCCCAGGCCACGGTGACGCCGGCATCGTGCACATGACCATCGCCGCCCAGCGGAGCGCGCCCCCAGGGCAGCGTGGTGCCGAGCTTGAAGGCGACCGTCAGCGTGTCGCTGGCCAGCGCCGGCGCCCACTTCAGCGCGAGGCTGCCATCGCCGCCGCCTTCGGCGCGCTGGCGCAGGCCGGCGCCGCGGATGCGCTGGCCGCTCCAGGTATCCGCGCCCAGCTGCAGCTCCACGGTCCGGGCCAGGCCCAGCCGCAGCAGCGTGCCGGCCGTCCACGTGGTAGTGGTCACCCCGCCGCTGCGGTCGCGGCTGCCGTCCGGCAGGCCCTGTTCCCAGGCGAGCACGCCCTTGCCCACCGTGCTGGTCGAGAAGCCGATGCCCGGCCGGTCGTAGGCCGGCGCCTGCGCCGCCTGCGCGCCGGCGCAGGCCAGCATGGCCATCGCCATCCCCGTCAGAACCCTGCTCATGCTCGCGCCGCTCCGCTGCCGTGGTCGCGGCAGTGTACGCACCGGGCCGCTCAGCGATGCGCCAGCGCGTACGCCAGGGCGCCGGTGACCGCCGCCACCTGGGCGTCGTCGCACTGCGCCGGCGTGGCGCGCGGGCTGTCCGGGTAGACCTCGGTGGTGGTGGTGTAGCGCGCGCCGGTGATGCCCGCGCACAGGCCCAGCGCCTTGAGCGGGTATTCGATGACGCCGTGCGCCACCACCGGCGAGCCGATGATCTGCCCCTGCGCGTCCGGCGGCGCGATGTGGGTGACCCTGGCGACCTCGGCGATCACCGCCTGCTGGAACGCCGGCTGCCGGTTTTCGCTGTCGTCCACCAGGTAGAAACCGTCGGGGATTTCGCCGGGCTCGAACGGCTTGCCGTCGCGCGCGGCCAGCGCCGGGCGGAACTCGCTCTCGTCGCTGTCGGTGGTCTCGTGCAGGTCGATGTGCACCAGGAAGCGCCCCAACAGCGGTTGCACCAGCGCCATCAGCGCCGCCGATTCCGGCGCCGGGCTGTCGGCGACGAAGTTGCGGTTCGGGTCCAGCGCCAGCGCGTTCCAGCGCTGGATGCGCTCGTAGCCCCACGGGCTCACGCAGGGCGCGACCAGCAGGTTGCAGCGCCCGGCGTAATCGCCGCCGTGCCGGTCGACGAACGTCAGCGCGCCCTGCACGCCGCTGGTCTCGTAGCCGTGCACGCCGCCGGTCACCAGCGCCACCGGCAGGGCGTCGTCCCAGTTGCGGCTGCGGATCGCCAGCAGCGGGTACTGGCCGGACGGGTAGTCCAGCTGCCCGTACTGGACCACGTCGAAGCGGTCGCGCAGGGCGTCGATGCGGGCCAGCACTTCGCCGGCATAACTGCGCTGCACCTGCTGGCGGGCCAGCCATTGCGCGCGCTCCGCCGCGCCCCAGGGCTGGCCGGGGGTGCCGATGGGATGGAAGGCGGACGGATGCGACATGGATGACCTCGCGAGGACGACGAAAACAGGGCGGCACTGTACACCCGAAACATGGGGTGCCATCGCGGGTCCCCGTCCTCGGAGCCCGCCCAGGCTATGCCCAGTAGTCCTCGTTGCGATCCAGCCTGCCGATGGCATGGAACGGGGGCTCGCCCTCGGCCGCCGGCGCGGCCATCGTCTTGTACAGACCACTGTCCGGGTACTCGATGACGTCGGGCAGCGAGTTGGTGCCGTAGGCCAGATAGCGCAGTTCGGCTTTGCCCGTGTTGACGATCTGGTGCGCGGTTTCCGGGCCACCGGCCGGGCATGCGACCAGGTCGCCCGCCCGCAACGGATGCACCTCCGTTCCCAGGCGCAGTTCGCCCTCGCCCTGCAGGACATGGAACAGCTCGTCGTTGGCTCGATGGTTGTGGAAAGGAAACGCGCGCTTGCCCGGTGCCAGCGCGATCAGGTTCACGCCAAGCCGCGCGCTCCCCAGCCGGGCGCCGATCCGCGCGACGCGGGGTGCATAGATCAAGGCCGCCGGGCCGGTCGGGGCGTAGGGTGCCGGGAGGGGCTCGGGATGGATATCGGCCAGATTGAGGACAGGAGCGTCCATGGATTGCCTCGTGGTGGAAAGCGAACAGCTTGGCGCCATTGCCACCTGAAAGATATTGTTCAATATCGACAAGCCACCCATCCATTTTCGATGACTGGATCGCAACCCGACTGGGAAAACCAGCGCGCGCTGCTGGCGGTGCTGCGCGAAGGCAGCCTGCTGGCCGCGTCGCGGGTGCTGGGTGTAACCCAACCGACGGTGCGACGGCGCATCGACGCGCTGGAAGCCGCGCTCGGCATGCCGCTGTTCGCACGCAGCGCCACCGCGCTGGTCCCCACCGAGATGGCGCGCGAGCTGCGTCGTCCCCTGGAAGCGATGGAGCGCGCCGCGCTTGCGCTGGAGCGGCTGGCTTCGGCCGACCGCGATGCGGTCGACGGCACGGTACGGCTGGCCACCAGCGAATTGATCGGCGTGGAGATCCTGCCTGCGCTGCTGCCGCCTTTCCTCCGGCACAAGCCGGATCTGCGCATCGAATGGAGCCTGTCCAATCGCCTGGAGAACCTGGTCGGGCAACAGGCGGACATCGCGGTACGTACGGCACGGCCGCGGCAGGAGGCGGTCGTCGCGCGCCGCGTCGGCCGCAGCGAAGTCGGGCTGTACGCCAACCTGGAACTGATCCGGACCCATGGGCTTCCGCTCTCCCCTGAGCAGTTGCCCGACCTGCCGCTGGTGGGTCCGGATCGCAACCCGGCGGACTGGACGCGTCTACGTGACTGCGGGCTGGCTTTGCCACCCGGCGCGTTCACGGTGCGCACCGACAATCATCTGGCGCAGCTGGCGGCCATCCGCGCCGGCCTGGGGGCCGGTCTCTGCCATCAGCTGCTGGCCCAGCGCGAAGGATGGGTGCGGGTGCTGCCGGATGCATGCCGCTTCGAACTGGACTTCTGGGTGGCGATGCCGGAGAACCTGCGTCAGGTGCGCCGCGTCCATGCCTTGTTCGCCTTCCTCGGCGACGCGCTGGAACGGGAACTGGCCAACGTGCGCGAGGATCCTTCCAGATGACCCGCACCGGCCGGCGGCACCCGGCGACCACCGGCGCATGTTGCTACGGCGCTTCCAGCAGCGCGGCGATGTCCTCGTCCTTCTGCTGCCACAGGCCGTTCATCCATTGCTGGAAGCGCGCGCGGAAGGCGCGGTCGCCCTGGTAGTCGCCGCCGGCCAGGTCGGCCGGGATCGGCCGCTGCCGCACCAGCACCCGCACTTCCGGGACGCGGTTGGCCATCAGGTCCAGCATCGAGGGAATGCCCTTGGGATAGACGACGGTCACGTCCAGCAGCGCGTGCAGGCCCTGCCCCATCGCGTCCAGCACGAAGGCCACGCCGCCGGACTTGGGCTTGAGCAGGTGGCGGAACGGCGAGGCCTGGGCGTCGTGCTTGGCGCGGGTGAAGCGGGTGCCCTCGACGAAGTTCATCACCGCCACCGGGATGTCGCGGAAGCGGGCGCAGGCGCGCCGCGTCGCCTCCATGTCGCGCCGGCCCAGTTCCGGGTTGCGGGCGATCTGCCTGCGGCTGTAGCGGCCCATGAACGGGAAATCCAGCGCCCACCACGCCAGCCCCAGCACCGGCACCCAGAACAGCGAGCGCTTGAGGAAGAAGCGCAGCAGCGGGATGCGGCGGTTGAACACCTTCTGCAGCACCAGGATGTCCACCCAGCTCTGGTGGTTGGCCAGCACCAGGTAGTGCCCGTCGCGTTCCAGCGCGGCGGGCGCGTCGACGGTGAAGCGGGTGCGGGTGAAGGCGCCGAGCATGGCGCTGTTCACGCCGATCCAGCTTTCGGCCAGGCCGGTGAGCAGCGGGTTGCAGGCGCGGCGCACGGCGGCCAGCGGCAGCAGCGCCTTGAACAGCGCCACGGCGAACAGCGGCAGGCAGTGCAGCAGCGTGTTGAGCGCCACCAGCAGCAGGATCGGGACGATGCGGAACCATTTCATGGGGACTGTCTCGCGGAGGACGGGCACGGCGCCGTCATCGGAAGGCGGCACAGGGTAGCAAACGCCGCCGCGGCCACGGCCACGGCGCGCCCTCTTCCGCACGACGCCCGCCACCGCGTAATAATCCCTTCCTCGCCCCGCACCGCCGCCGCCCCTGCATGCCATCCACGCTGCCGCCCCTGGGCGAGATCCTCGACCTGCTGCCCGACGTGGTGTGCGTGGTCGATCCGGAAGGACGCTACCTGGCGGTCAACGCCGCCTTCGAGCAGGTCATCGGCTACCGCCCGGACGAAGTCCTGGGCCGGCGCATGATCGAACTGGTCCATCCCGAGGACCATGCCATCACCGCCCAGGCGGTGCAGCGGGTCATGGAAGGCCGGCCGCTGCCGAACTTCCGCAACCGCTACGTGCACCGCGACGGCCGGATCGTGGACATGCAGTGGTCGGCCAAGTGGCTGCCCGACTACGGCGTGCGCATCGCCGTGGGCCACCCGATCACCGAGCTGCGCGACCTGGAGCGCCGGCTGGAATTCATGGCCGGGCACGACCCGCTCACCAGCCTGCCCAACCGCTACCGGCTGCGCGAGGAGCTGGAGCGCAGCCTCGGCGGCGGCGCGCAGCCGCTGGCGGTGCTGTACCTGGACCTGGACGGCTTCAAGGCCATCAACGACCGCCACGGCCACGCGCAGGGCGACCGCCTGCTGTGCGAGACCGCCGACCGCCTGCGCCGGGCGCTGCGCCACGGCGACTTCATCGCGCGCGTCGGCGGCGACGAGTTCGTGGCGCTGCTGCCGGGCTGCGCCAGCCGCGCCGACGCGCGCGTGGTGGCCGACGCGCTGCAGGCGGCGCTGGACGCCGAACAGGCGCCGCCGCCGTTCTCCCGCATCGGCGTCAGCATCGGCGTGGCCTGCTGCCCGGCCGACGGCAGCGACGCCGAAACCCTGCTGCGCTGCGCCGACGCGGACATGTACGCGGTCAAGAACCGCCGCCACCAGGTCGCCACGACCTGAGCGGCAGGGGCGTCCGCGGCCCCTCTGTTACCCTATCGCGATGAACCCGCACGCTGCCCCCTCGGCCCCCGCTCCTGTTTCCACGCCGATGGCGCAACGCTTCCGCGGCTTCCTGCCGGTGGTGGTGGACGTGGAGACCGGCGGCTTCGACTGGAACCGGCACGCGCTGCTGGAAATCGCCGTGGTCCCGCTGGACATGGACGAGAACGGCCTGCTGCTGCCCGGCCAGACCAGCTGCGCGCACGTGGTGCCGGCCGAAGGCACCGACATCGACCCCAAGTCGCTGGAAGTCACCGGCATCGTGCTGGACCATCCGTTCCGGCTGGCCAAGCCCGAGCGCGAGGCGCTGGAGCACGTGTTCGCGCCGGTGCGCGCGGCGCTGAAGAAATACAACTGCCAGCGCGCGATCCTGGTCGGCCACAACGCGCATTTCGACCTGAACTTCCTCAACGCCGCGGTCGCGCGCAGCGGCCACAAGCGCAACCCGTTCCACCCCTTCAGCGTGTTCGACACGGTGACCCTGGCCGGCGTGGCCTACGGCCAGACCGTGCTGGCGCGCGCGGTGCAGGCCGCCGGCTTCGAGTGGGACGCCAGCCAGGCGCACAGCGCGGTGTACGACACCGAGCAGACCGCGCGCCTGTTCTGCCAGATCGTCAACGGCTGGCCGCGCCTGTAGGAGCGCACTTCAGCGCGCGATGACGCTTTGCCGGGAAAGCCACATCGCGCACTGAAGTGCGCTCCTACCCCAGGCAGATCCGGTCGCGGCCGTCGCTCTTGGCCTGGTAGAGGGCCTTGTCGGCGCGCTGGAACAGCAGCAGCGGCGTGCGGTCGCCGGCGCCGAGCTGCACCAGCCCGGCGCTGAACGTCACCCGCAGGCCTTCGATGCCGGCCCAGTTGCGCTGCGCATGGAACAGGCCCTGCAGGCGCGCGCACACCAGCTGCGCCTCGTCCAGCGCGGTGTCGTTGAGCAGCAGCGCGAACTCCTCGCCGCCCAGCCGCGCCGGCAGGTCGGAGTCGCGGCAGCTGGCCGCCAGCAGCCGCCCCACCTCGCACAGCACCTGGTCGCCGACGCTGTGCGACCAGGTGTCGTTGACCGTCTTGAAGTGGTCGATGTCCAGCACCAGCAGGCTCAACGGATGGCCATTGCGCTGGGAACGGGCGAAATCGCGCGCCAGCCCCTCGTCGAAGGCGCGGCGGTTGGGCAGGCCGGTCAGCGGGTCCTCGTGCGCCTGCCGCTCGAACGCCTCGGCCTGCTGGCGCAGGCGCTCGGCCAGTTCGGTCTTTTCCTGGTTGGCGGCCAGCAGGCGTTCGGCCTGCAGCTGCAGGTCGGCGGTGCGTTCGTCGACCTGCCGCGCCAGGCGGATGTTGCTGGTCTTGTAGCGGTGGATCAGGTAGCGGTACAGCGCCACCAGCGCCAGCAGCAGCAGGACGCCGGCCACCGCCTGCACGCTGCGCCGCTGCCACAGCAGCGGTTCGACGGTGAAGGTCCACGCCGCCTCGCTCCCGCTCCAGCGCCCGCCCGGGTGCATCGCCGACACGTGCAGGGTGTAGGTGCCCGGCGGCAGGCCGATGAACTCGACGCTGCGCTGGTTGCCGCGCTCGATCCAGCCGCGGTCCAGGCCTTCCAGGCGCGTGCGGTAGCGGATCCGGTCGGACATCAGGTAGCTCAGGCCGACGTAGCCCACCGTCAGCCGGTGCCCGCCCGGGATGGGGGTGGCGCCCTGCGCCTGCCAGTGCAGCGGCACGCCGTCCAGCTGCACGCTCTCCACCACCACCGGCGGCGGCAGCCGCTCGCGGAAGCGCTGCAGCCGCAACGGATCGACCATGCTCAGGCCGCCGGCGGTGGCGACCCAGTAGGTGCCGTCGCCGCGCAGCGCCGCCGACGGCCCGGTGCTGCCGTTGGCCTGGGCGTTGTACATGCCGTCGATCTCGTTGTAGCGCTCGACCTCGATGCGCGCGCTGCGGCCGTCGGCCACGTCGTCCAGCGCGGCCAGGGTGGTGCGCAGCACGCCGCGGTTGCTGCTGATCCAGACGTTGCCGATGCGGTCGGGCACCATCTGGAACACCGTGTCCACCGGCATGCCCTGTTCCAGCCCGACCCGCGCCAGCTGCCCGTCGCGGTAGCGGTAGAGGCCGCGGTCGGAGGTGATCCACATCGCACCGTCGACCTGGAGGAAGCCGAAGATGGTGCGGCCGCCACCCAGCCCGTCGACGTCGAGCTGCTGCACGCTGTCGCCGCGCAGCACGCGCACGCCCTCGATGGTGCCGATCCACAGGCCGTCGGCGGCGCTGTACAGCGCGGTGATCAGCCCGGTCGGCAGGCCCTCGGCGGCCGGCACGTGCACGCCGCCGGCATCGATCCGCACCACTCCGCGCTGGGTGCCGATCCACACGCCCTTGCCGTCGTGGTCGGCGGCCATCACCCGCACGTTGCCGCCGGGCAGGCCGTCGCGGCCGTCGTACAGGCGGGCGCGTCCGTCGCGGCCGATCCTGAAAACGCCGTCGCCGAAGGTGCCCGCCCACAGGCTGCCCTCGCCGTCCTGCGCCAGGCTCAGCACCGAGGACGGCTTGCCGGCCCGGTTGAGCAGCGGCACCGGGCCGATGCGGCCGTCGCGCCCGATGCGGTCCAGGCCGGCGGCGCCGCCCACCCACAGCCGCCCGTCGCGGTCCTCCAGCACGGTGCGCACGTAATCGCCGCTGAGCCCGTCCTGGGTGGTGTAGCTGCTGAACAAGGTTTCGCGCAGGCGGAACAGGCCGCCGTTGGCGCCGACCCAGATGCTGCCCTCGGCGTCCTCGAACAGGCTGGTGATGCGCCCCTTGGGCAGCAGCCGGGTCGAAGGCACGTGCTCGACGCCATGGCTGCCGATGCGGAACAGACCCTGGTTCTCGGTGCCCAGCCAGATCTCGCCGTGGCGGTCCACCAGCATCGCGGTCGGATGCGAAATGCCCGGCAGGTCGTGCACCTTCTGCACGCGCTCGCCCTGCAGCCGGTACAGGCCGCCGCCGGCGACGAACCACAGCATGCCGTCCGGCCCGCGGTACGGCCAGGCCACGCCGCGCGGCAGGTTGAACGCGGCCGGCGCGCGGCGCACGACGCCGTCGCCGCCGCGCACCACCAGCCCGTCCATGGTGCCGACCCAGACCCGGTCCTGGGCATCGACGGCCATCCAGGTGAAGGTCATGCCCATCGGCACGTCGGGCGGCGGCGTCTCGTAATGCAGCGTGCCGTCCGGCGCCAGGTAGCCCAGGCCCTTGCCTTCGAACAGCAGCCACAGCCGGCCCTTGCTGTCCTTGCGCATGGACTGGATCAGCACCTTGGGCGCGGGCGCCCGCGACGGCCAGCTGTCCCAGCGGCCGTCCAGCGCGCGCCGCAGCACGTTGCCGCGCGAATCGCTGACCCACAGCGCGCCGTCGCTGTCCACGTGCAGGGCGCCGACGCCGTTGTCGAGCAGGCCCGGGGTCGAACCGCGGTCGTAGACGGTGAAATCCAGGCCGTTGTAGCGCACCAGCCCTTCCCAGGTGGCGAACCACAGGTGGCCCTCCGGGGTCTGCGCGATGTCGCGCAGCGAGTTGTGCGGCAGGCCGTCGCGCGAGGTCCACATGTCGATGGCGTAGTCGCGCAGCGCCGGCGTGTTCGCTGCCGCGGCCACGGCACCGGCCGGCAGCAGCAGGCACAGGGCCAGCAGCAGGACGCGGCCGATCCACCCCCCGGGACGGCGGCGGCAGCGCGGCGATGCACGGCGGCGGTTCAACGGCATGCCGGCCGCGCGGGAGTGGCGGTCGATGCGCTCAGGCTGCGGCGACGTCATGTGCACGAACGGGGGGGAGTACGCACATGGTAAGGGCATTGCCGGCCCGGCGCAGCACTGGCGCGGCGCCGGGCCGGCCGTTCAGCCGTGGCGGCCGGCGCCCTCGACCCGGTTGCGGCCGGCGTTCTTGGCCCGGTACAGCGCCATGTCGGCGGCCTCCATCAGCGCCTCCAGGGCCGGATCGTCGCCGGCGTCCACCACGCCGATGCTGACCGTGACCGGCAGCCCCTGCGCGACATCGGCCAGGTCCGAGCGTTCCACCGCATCGCGCATGCGTTCGCACAGCGGCAGCGCCGCGTCCAGCGCCAGCCCGGGCAGCAGCAGCACGAACTCCTCCCCGCCCAGGCGCGCGAGGAAATCGCCGGAGCGGCAGACCGCGCCCACCACCTGCGCGAACCGGCGCAGCACCGCATCGCCCACGGCATGGGAACGCCCGTCGTTGACCCGCTTGAAATGGTCGATGTCGAGGATCGCCAGCGACAACGGCGCCCCGGCCCGCGCCCGCGCGATCTCCGCGCCGGCGCGCTCCTGGAAGGCGCGCCGGTTGGGCAGGCCGGTCAGCACGTCCTGGTAGGCATGCTGCTCCAGCAGCTGCGCCTGCGCGCCGAGCCGGTCCAGCAGGCCCTGCTTCTCGCGGTCGGCCGCGGCCAGGTACTCGGCCTGCCGCCTCAGGTCGTCGGTGCGCTCCTCGACCAGCCGGCCCAGCCGCGCGGCATCGCGCCGGTAATGCACCAGCCGCCGCCAGTACAGCCCCGCGCCGAGCAGCAGCAGCGCCAGCGCCGCGCCCACGCGCACCGGCAGGCGCTGCCACCAGTACGGCTGGATATGCAGGTGCAGCGTCGCTTCGCGGACGGCGCCGGCGTGTTCGTCGTTGCCCGCCTCGACCCGCAGGACGTAGTCGCCCGGCGGCAACGAGGTGAACTCCACGGTGCGCTGGTTGCCGCGCGCCACCCAGTCGTGGTCGAAGCCTTCCAGGCGCGTGCGGTAGCGGACGCCCTGCGGCGAGAGATAGCTCAGGCCGGCATAGGAAACCTCCAGGCGCCGCGTGCCGGCCGGCACGTCCACCTCGCCCAGGCCGGCGAACGGCAGCGGCTGGCCGTCCACCAGCAGGCGCTCGATCACCACCGCCGGCGGCGGCATCGCGCGGGCGCGCTGCAGGCGCGCCGGCTGCACCGCCACCGCGCCCTGCCCGGTGGCGAACCAGACGCGGCCGTCGCGGGCGAGCAGGCTGCTGGTGCCGGAACCGCCGTTGCCCTGCGAACTGGCCATGCCGTCGCGGCTGCCATACAGGTCCACCGTCAGCGTGGCCCTGCGCCCGTCCGCCACCGCGTCCAGGTCGGCGTAGTCCATGCGCAGCACGCCGCGGTTGCTGCCCACCCAGGCCGAACCGTGCGTGTCCACGACCATCTGGAACACCGCGTCCACCGGCAGGCCCTGCTCCAGGCCGACATGCGCCAGCCGCCCCTCGCGCCGCCGGTACAGGCCGCGGTCGGTGCTGGCCCACAGCGTCTGGCGGGGCGCATCGAAATACAGCGCCAGCACCGGCCGTGCGCCCTCCTCCCCGCCCAGGTCGACCCGCTCCACCTTGCCGTCGGCCAGCCGGTACAGCCCCGACGAGGCGCCGATCCACAACGCCCGCCGGGTTTCCAGCAGGGCATGCACCAGGGTGCGCGGCAGCCCCGGCGTCCGCAGCGGCTGGATCGTGTCCCCGCGCAGCAGCGACACGCCCTGCCGCGTGCCGATCCACAGCCCGCCATCGCGGCTGCGCGCCAGCGCGCGCACATGCAGGTTGGGCAGGCCGTCGGCCGTGCCGTAGCGGCGCACCACCTGGCCATCGCGCAGGCGGTAGAGGCCATCGCCGTAGGTTCCCGCCCAGATGTCCTCGCCGTCGACCTGCAGGGCCAGCACCGAGACGTCGCTTTCGTCGTTGCCGGCCGAGCGCAGCGAGAAATGGCGGATGCGCCCGTCCGGCGACAGCCCGTCCAGCCCGCTGCTGCCGCCGATCCACAGCGTGCCGCGCGCATCCTCGGCCAGGGTGCGCACGAAGTCGTTGCCCAGGCCCGCGCGCATGTCGATGGTGGCGAACAGCGCTTCCCTCAGCCGGTACAGGCCGCCGTTGGTTCCGGCCCACAGGCTGCCTTCCTGGTCCTCGAACAGCGCGGCCACGCGGCCCTCCGGCAGCCCCATGGCGCGGTCCACCTTGCGGACCCCGTCATCCTCAAGGCGCAGCACGCCCTGGTTCTCGGTGCCCAGCCAGACCACGCCATGGCGGTCCTGCAGCACGGCGGTGATGCGGCCGGCCTGCGGCACCGAACGCCAGCGCCGCAGGCGTCCGTCCTGCACGACATACAGGTCGGCGCCGGCCACCACCCACAGGCGCCCGTCCGGCGCGCGGTACGGCCAGGCCAGGCCGGGCGGCAGCCCGAGCGCGCGCGGCGCCGGCAGCAGGCGGTCGCCGTCCACGTACATGAGCCCCTGCAGGGTGCCTGTCCACAGCCGCCCGTCCTTGTCCTGCACGGGACGTATGCCGACGAAACCGGCGTCATGCTCGGCCGGCCGCAGCAGGTCGAAACGCCCGCTCGAAGGTTCGAGCCGGCCGAGGCCGGCGCCGTTCAGCGCGATCCAGACGCGTCCGTCGGTGTCCTCGTACAGGCCGTCGATGCTGTTGCCGGGCAAGCCCTCGGCGCGGCCCCAGAAACGGACCCGGTCGCCGGGCCGCCAGCGGCCGAGGTTGCCGCGCGAATCGGCGAACCACAGGCCACCGTCGCGTCCGGCATGCACGGCGGCGATGGCGCTGTCGCGCAGTGCCGGCTGGCCGCTGCGGTCGAACACCCGGAACTCGTTGCCGTTGTAGCGCACCAGCCCTTCCCAGGTGGCCAGCCACAGGTAGCCCTCGCGGCTCTGCGCGATGCCCAGGATGGTGTTGTGCGGCAGGCCGTCGCGCGTGTTCCAGCTGTCGTGGGTGTAGTCGCGCAGCTCGACCGGCGCTTCCTGCGCGGCCAGCGGCGGGCGGACGCACAGCAGTGCGAGCAGCAGGCCCCAGGCGAGCCATGTTCCAGTGCCGGCGGTACGCCGGCAGGCAGGTCGCGGTGCGGGAGTCGACGGTTCCATCGCCATTGCCGGCATCGTACTTCAGGGCCCGGCGCGATGACCGTCGCCGCGCGCGGAATCCTCACCGGAACATCGAAAAAACCGCACGATCCGCGATCGCGCGCACACCGGCGAAAGCTGTTGAGCGTCATGGTGAGCCTGCGTGCGGATGCGCGAACTTCGTGGACGAAGGCGCGTGCCCGCGCAGCGCGATCACCCGCGGCGGCCCGCACTCCAGGGTGGCGACGGCCAGGCGACCACCGCTTCCAGTCCGCCGTCGGGGTGGTTGCGCAGAACCAGGGTGGCGCCGTTCTTCTCGGCCAGCGTGCGGGCGATGGTCAGGCCCAGGCCGGCGCCGCCGGTCTCGCGCGAACGCGAGGTCTCCAGCCGCAGGAACGGGGTGAACACCGCCTCCAGTTCGTCCGCCGCCAGGCCCGGCCCGCGGTCGCGGATGCGCACTTCCACCTGCCCGTCGCGCGTCCCGGCATGGATGCGCGCCGCGTGCCCGTACTTGACCGCGTTGTCCACCAGGTTGGAGAACAGCCGGTGCATCGCCAGCGGGCGCAGCCGCAGCACCGCGCCGCAGCCCTGCTCGAAGACGACATCGTGCCCGGCCTCGACGGCGTCCTCGGCCACGCTCTGCAGCAGCGAATCCAGATCCAGCGCCACGCGCTGCTCGGCGCTTTCGGCGCTGCGCGCCAGTTCCAGGCCTTCGCGGATCAGCGCCTGCATCGCGGCCAGGTCGGCGACCAGGCGTTCGCGCAGCGCCTCGTCGGCTACGTTCTCCAGCCGCAGCCGCAGGCGGGTGAGCGGCGTCTGCAGGTCGTGGGTGATGGCCGCCAGCATCTGCGTGCGTTCGCCCAGGTGCCGCTGCAGGCGCTGCTGCATGGCGTTGAAGGCTTCGGCCGCGCGCCGCACCTCCAGCGGCCCGTCCACCGGCAGCGGCTCGCGCTGCAGGTCCTGGCCCAGTTCGGTGGCCGCGTCGGCCAGCCGCTGCAGCGGCGAACTGGCGATGCGCGCCACGCCGTAGGCCAGCCCGGCGATCGCCAGCGCCAGCAGCGACAGGAACAGCGGGTCGAAGGCGAACACGCGGTCGTGCGCCATCGCCGGGTACTGCAGCGCCAGCCGCAGCGGCGTGCCGTCGCCCAGCTGCAGTTCCACCAGGCGGCAGCGCGGCGGAATGAACGCCGGGTCGCGCGGGTGCGGATGCGGGTGTTTGACCTTCTTGCGCGGCGGCAGGAAATCGGGGAACGGCGCAAGGCAGGCGCGGAAACCGGCCGCGCGCACGCGGGCGCCGCTGACCGGCCCGTCGCGGTCGGCCAGGATCTCCATCAGCGCGTCGTCCTCCTTGCCGATGCGGAACTCGCCGCGGGCCTCGCGCACGCTGGCGCCGCCGACCGCGAGCAGCCGCTGGCGCAGCTCCGGGTTGCCGTCGAGCAGGTTGACGAAGCCCTGCAGGCGGTCGGCGATGCGCATCAGGTTCTGGCGCTCGAACTCCTGCCGGCGGTGCGTGTCGGCCAGCAGGGTCGCGCCGATCGCCGCGGCCATCATGCCCACCAGCAGGATGACGAACAGCCGCCCGGTCATGGACCCGAGGAAACGCCGCAGCCGGCTCATCCCAGCGTCACCACGCCGGCGAATACGTAGCCTTCGTTGCGCACCGTCCTGATCAGGCCGTCGGCGCCGCCGGCATCACCGAGCTTCTGCCGCAGGCGGCTGACCTGCAGGTCGATGGCGCGGTCCTGCGTGCCGTGGCTGCGGCCGCTGCTCAGCGCCACCAGCTGTTCGCGCGGGAGCACCTTGTTGGCGTGGCCGACGAATACCCGCAGCAGGCGGAACTCGGCGCCGGACAGCATCACCACGCGCCCGGCCGGATCGACCAGGCGGCGCTGCTCCAGGTCGAACACCCAGCCGGCGAACGTCGCCCGGCGCATCGCCAGCGGTTCCAGGTTGGCCGGCAGCGCCTCGGTCCGGCGCAGCACGTTGCGGATGCGCGCCAGCAGTTCGCGCGGTTCGAACGGCTTGGCCAGGTAGTCGTCGGCGCCCATCTCCAGGCCGAGCACGCGGTCGATCGGCTCGGCGCGGGCGGTGAGCATGATCACCGGCGTGCTGGAGCGTGCGCGCAGTTCACGGCACAGCGCCAGCCCGTCTTCGTGCGGCAGGTTCAGGTCGAGCACGACCAGGTCGATATGCTCGCGCGCCAGCGCGTGGCGCATCTGCGCGCCATCGCGGGCGGTGCCCACCACGTAGCCGGCGCGGCCCAGCTGTTCGGCCAGCAGATCGCGGATGTCGCTGTCGTCGTCGACCACCAGCAGGCGGTGCATGGGTCCGTATTTCCTTCGGGGCCAATGCGCCATGCTACCCGAGCGCGGCGCGCGTCCGGCTTGCCGGACATGCCGGCTGCACGTCCTGGTGCGCGCGTCCCCGCGCGCCCGGCATCCTCCAGCGGCGCAACCCACGGCGAAGCGTCGGCCAGCCAGACGGGCGCCGGGCGCTACAGGGTGCGGGTGACGTCGGCGCCGCGTTCGGCCAGGAAACGCGCCGCCTGCTGTTGCTGGGTCATCGACAGCGCGTGCACGACCACCGCGCTGCGGCCGGCCGCCACCGCCCGGCGCGCGGCCTGGATGTAACGGTCGTGGTCAGGACGCAGGGCCACCAGCCCGCCCAGGAACAGGCCGCCGATGGCGCCGTACAGCACCCACCAGCCGCCGGCGGTCCACGGCGAATTCACGACGAACGGGACCCCCGCCAGCAGCATCACGGCGAAGATCGCGGCGCCGGCCACCGCGCCGACCACGCACAGCTTCAGGTGCGCGAGCACGATGGTGCGCCAGATGCCGCCGCCTTCCGGTTCCAGCTTGATGTCGACATCGGCCGTGTCCGGGGTGAGCACCTTCACCTGCGCCGGCTGGAAGCCCAGCTGCTGCACCAGGTCCGCCGCCGCGGCCTGGGCCGGCGCCCGCGCCGGGAACACCGCCGCCAGCTTGCTGTTGGACACCTCACCGGTAATGGGGTTGTCGGACATGGTCCACTCCTCTACTCGGGGGTGGACCCGGTCTAACAGGCCGCGGGTTGGAAACGCGTGAGCTGCGCGCCGGCGCCGCGACGCGGTTTTCACAATGCCGGCGGCGGGTCAATTCCACCGCCGCTTCGGCGCGCCGGTGCAACCGCGCATTGCGGAGGCATGGGCCGCGTCGCCGTCACCGGGCAACGCGCTCCATGCCCACACGCCCTCGACGCGGAACAGCCGCCCCGCAAGGACGAGCACCGCTACACGCGGCGCGATCCCGCTCAGGCCGGCGCGAACACCGGTTCGAGCAGGCGGAAGGTGCCCGCGTCGGCGTCCATCTCCACGCGGCCGCCCACCGGCACGATGAACTGCTCGCGGATGTGGCCGATCATCGCGCCGCGGTAAGCCGGGATCTTCAGCGGCGCGATGTAGTCGGCGAACAGCTGGTCCAGGGTGAGCGACCCGTAGCCGTCGCCCGGCGTGCAGCCGGTGCATTCGCCGAAGATGAAACCGGCGATCCGGTCCAGCGCGCCCATCAGCTTCAGCGTACTGAGCATGCGGTCGATGCGGTACGGCGCCTCGTCCACATCCTCCAGGAACAGGATCTTGCCGTCGAAGTCCGGCATGTACGGCGAGCCGGCCAGCGCGGTCAGCACCGTCAGGTTGCCGCCCACCAGTTCGCCGCGCGCGGTGCCGCCGGTGATGGTGCTGGTGCGGTTCTTGCGCGGCACCAGCTCGTCGCCGATATCGACGCTGTTCCGGTACTCCATCAGCTCGCGCCGGAAGAACAGGCGCTCGAACTGGTCGACGTTGAACCGGTTCCAGCTGCCCGAGCCGATCGGCCCGTGGAAGGTCACCAGCCCCGTCTTGGCCTGGATCGCGCAATGCAGGGCGGTGATGTCCGAATAGCCCAGCAGCACCTTGGGATTGGCGCGGATGGCGGCGTAATCCAGCAGCGGCAACAGCCGCGCCGCGCCGGAACCGCCGCGCACGCAGACGATGGCCTTGACCTGGCGGTCAGCGAACATGGCGTTCAGATCGCCGGCGCGCTCGGCGTCGGTGCCCGCCAGGTGGCCGTAGCGCGCGCCGTAATGCGCGCCGGTCTTGACCTTGAAGCCCAGCGCTTCCATCGCTTCGCGCGCCAGCTGCAGGCTGAGCTGGTCGCTGCTGGCCGCGGACGGGCTGACCAGTCCCACCGTATCGCCCTTCTCCAGCGGGAGCGGCAGCAGGCGCCTGTTCCGTTGCGCCGCCAGTGCGCTGCCCGTGCCCATCAGAGGCAGCAACGCGCCCGCCAACGCCGTGCCACCGAGGAATCGCCGCCTGTCCATGCCACCGCCTGTCTGGAGAAAGTCCGGCCGAGGGTAGCAACCGGCTCGTTCTCCCGACAGTGCGGTTCCGGCCTAGGCAAAACCCCTGCCCGCACGTGGGAAAAGCACGTGGCGCAAGGCGCCGGACGCCTTTCATGACGCCGGCGCCGTACCGCACCCATAACCGCGCGGCATGGATGCCGCACGTTCTGTCATGGGCGGGCGCGGGTCACTGGTGTTCCTGTCACGGCAAGGCGTTGGCGCAACTACCTCGTGACGGATCGGCCACATCCGCTACTGCAACGCCCGCACGCCTGCGGTCGGCGCGACCGCTTCCGGAAGGTCATCGGGCTGCAACGGTCGAAGCATTGGCCGCAGACCGTCGACCGATGGCGGCTCTCGACCTGCTCCCATCAGAACCGCAGGGACAGCCATTCCTTATGCAGCGAAACCGTCCGAAGGACGGCGACCGGAGCGCGTCTTGGAAAACGGCAGGAGCGCCGCCTTTCACGGCAAAGCCGCCCGAAGGGTGACGACACGCGGGGATGTGCGTCACGCGAAAACGCACACGCCCAACGACCGGCTCTTGGCCTGGTACATCGCGGCGTCCGCGGCGCGCAGGTAGTCGTCGATGGTCGCCAGGCCGGACGCGCTGCTGACCAGGCCGATGCTCGCGCCGCTGCGCACCGTGTGCCCGCCGATCTCGTAGGGCACCTCCAGCGCGGCGGCGATCTGCCGGGCGCGCTCGGCCGCTTCGTCGGGGGCGATGGATTCGAGCAGCACGTTGAACTCGTCGCCGCTCATGCGCGCGACCAGGTCCACCGTGCGCACGCAGGCTTCGAGCCGGCGCGCCACCTGCTGCAACAGCTGGTCGCCGACGTGGTGTCCATGGGTATCGTTGACCGCCTTGAAGCGGTTGAGGTCCAGCAGCAGCACGGCGAACATCGTGGTCCCCGCTCGCGGCGGCGCCTCCCCGTCCTTCGCGCCTTCGTGCCGGTGCAGCGCGATGGCATGCGCCAGGCGGTCGCGGAACAGCGGCCGGCCCGGCAGGTTGGTCAGGGCATCGTAGGAACTGCCGCGTTCGGCCAGGTCGCTCAACGAACCGGCCATGCGCACGGCAACGCCGTCCTCGAACTGGGCGACCCCGCGCCAGTTGACCCACACCAGCCGCCCCGACCCGTGGAACGCGCGGAAATCCACCGAGAAATTCGCGCTGTCGCCCGACAGGTGCCGGCGGCAGACCGCCTGCACCCGCGCGCGATCGTCGGGATCGATGAGCTGGTGGAGAAAGCCCCAGCCGCCACCGTGCACGTGGTCGGCGCCGCCCAGCCCGACGATCTCGTGGAAGCGCCCGGACACGTGCAGCACGTCGGTGCGCAGGTCCCAGTCCCAGATGCCGTCGTTGGAACCGAGGGTGGCCAGCGCGTAACGGTTGTCCGACCGCAGCAGCTCCAGCTCCGTGTTCTTCTGCCGGGTCACGTCGATCATCAGCCCGATCATGCGGTTCGGCCGCCCCGGCTCGACCACCGCGCGGCACAGGTCGCGCACCCACACCACCTTGCCGGACCGGGCGATCAGCCGGTAACTCATCTCGTAGGCATAGCTGTGCGTCGCGTTGTACGCCGCATCGTCGATGGCCAGCGCTTCGACCAGGTCGTCGGGATGCACATGCGCCCGCCAGAAACCCGGATCGGCGCGCCACTCCTCCACCGTATAGCCGAACAGCCGCTCGACCTGCGGGCTCAGGAAGGTATTGCCCACGCCGCGCTCGGCCTCCCAGACCACGCCATCGATGGTTTCCAGCAGCCGCAGGAACCGCTGGCGCACCTCCACCAGCACCTGCTCGGTCACCTCGGTGATTTCGATCAGCACGCCCTGCCGGCTGATCACCCGCTCGGCCGCATCCGTCTCCGGGTGGAGCTGCAGCCGCACCCACCGGTAATCCCCATCGGCGAACCGCAGCCGGAACACCGGCATGCCCGAGCGCAGGGTGCCCACGTCATCGGGATGTACGAATTCAAGCAGGGACCGGCCGAGCGCCGCCTCCACCGCATGCCCGGTGAGCGTCTGCCAGGCCGGGTTGAGATACGTGATCTCCCACAGCGCATCCGTCTGCACCACCGCCTCGGGCAGCAGCTGCAGCAGGTGGGCGGACGGCGCGGGGGTGGCGGGCATACGCGGCTATGGTCACCGAGCGCAACCGCGCCGTCCAGCGGCGGTTCGACGACTGCTGCCCCAGCCTGGTGACCTGCGCCCCCTCTGGGCAGCATCGTGTCCCGCCCGGTCGACTCGATCCGGCAGAGATCAGGCGATTCCCCTTGAAGATCTCAGCCGGTGAGAAAGGGAGAAACAAATATCTTCCGCACTCAACGATGGAAGATGAGGAAGACCAATGCCCTACTACTGCGTCAACAAAAATGCACAGTCCAATGGCGATCACGAAGTCCATGACCTCACACCGGGAGCCTGCAATCGCCTTCCCTTGGCTGGCAACCAGCTCGCTCTGGGCTATCACCAGAGCTGCGCCTCCGCTGTCCAGCAGGCCAAAATGAGTTACTGGCAATCCAATGGCTGCTGGTACTGCTGTCCCGCCTGCCATACCAGTTGACCGCATCCATCACGCCATGAACCCCTGACACATCTCATACGTTCCAAAGCACAAAATGCTGCTCTGGAACACATGAGGAACAACAACAAGGCCCGCATCGCGGGCCTTGTTGCATTGGCAAATCACATATTCCGCCGGTACTCCCCACCCACGTCATACAGCGCATGGCTGATCTGGCCGAGGCTGTGGGTCTTCACCGCCTCGATCAGCGCCTCGAACACATTGCGGCGTTCGCGCGCGGTGCGCTGCAGGTAGGCCAGGCCATGGCCGTCGTGGATCTCGTCCTCGTTCGAGGCGCCGCCCACTTCGTGGCTATGCGAAGTCTCGCCGGCCGGCGCCAGTGCATTGCGGTTGTGCTGCCAGGTGCGTACGTTGTCGATCTGCTGCCCCTTCTCTTCTTCCGTCGAGCGGATCAACTCGATCTCGGTCGCCACCTCGCCAGCATGCTCCTTGGGCAGGAACATGTTGACGCCGACCAGCGGCAGGCTGCCGTCGTGCTTCTTGTGTTCGTAGTACAGGCTTTCTTCCTGGATCTTGCCGCGCTGGTACATGGTGTCCATCGCGCCGAGCACGCCGCCGCGTTCGCTGATCGCCTCGAACTCCTTGTACACCGCTTCCTCGACGATGTCGGTGAGCTTGTCGACGATGAAGCTGCCCTGCCACGGGTTCTCGCAGAAGTTCAGCCCCAGCTCCTTGTTGATGATCATCTGGATCGCCACCGCGCGGCGCACGCTTTCCTCGGTCGGGGTGGTGATGGCTTCGTCGTAGGCGTTGGTGTGCAGGCTATTGCAGTTGTCGAACAGGGCGTACAGCGCCTGCAGGGTGGTGCGGATGTCGTTGAACTGGATTTCCTGCGCGTGCAGCGAGCGGCCCGAGGTCTGGATGTGGTACTTCATCATCTGGCTGCGCTCGTTGGCGCCATAGCGCTCGCGCATCGCGCGCGCCCAGATGCGGCGGGCGACGCGGCCGATGACGGTGTATTCCGGGTCCATGCCGTTGGAGAAAAAGAACGACAGGTTGGGCGCGAAGTCGTCGATCTTCATGCCGCGCGCCAGGTAGTACTCGACGATGGTGAAGCCGTTGGACAGGGTGAAGGCCAGCTGGCTGATCGGGTTCGCGCCGGCTTCGGCGATGTGGTAGCCGGAGATCGACACCGAGTAGAAGTTGCGCACGCCGTGGTCGACGAAGTACTGCTGGATGTCGCCCATCATGCGCAGCGCGAACTCGGTGGAGAAGATGCAGGTGTTCTGCGCCTGGTCTTCCTTGAGGATGTCGGCCTGCACGGTGCCGCGCACGGTGGACAGCGTCTCGGCCTTGATGCGCGCGTAGGTGTCGGCGTCCACCAGCTGGTCGCCGGTGACGCCCAGCAGGCCCAGGCCGAGGCCGTCGTTGGTCGGCGGCAGCTCGCCGTGGTACCGCGGGCGGGCGCGGCCTTCGAACATCGCCGCGATCTTCTTTTCGGCCTCGGCCCAGCGCGCCGGGTCGGCCTTCAGGTACTTCTCCACCTGCTGGTCGATGGCGGTGTTCATGAACATCGCCAGGATCATCGGCGCCGGACCGTTGATGGTCATCGACACCGAGGTGGTCGGCGCGCACAGGTCGAAGCCGGAGTACAGCTTCTTCATGTCGTCCAGCGTGGGGATGTTGACGCCGGAGTTGCCGATCTTGCCGTAGATGTCCGGGCGCGGCGCCGGGTCTTCGCCGTACAGGGTGACGCTGTCGAAGGCGGTGGACAGGCGCGCGGCCGGCTGGCCGACGCTCAGGTAATGGAAGCGGCGGTTGGTGCGCTCGGGCGTGCCTTCGCCGGCGAACATGCGGATCGGGTCCTCGCCGCTGCGACGGTACGGGTAGACGCCGCCGGTGTACGGGTAGGAACCGGGCAGGTTTTCCTTCTGCAGGAACACCAGCAGCTCGCCCCAGCTGCGGTAGGTGGGCGCGGCGATCTTGGGAATCTGCTGGTGGCTCAGCGACTGCCGGTAGTTCTCCACGCGGATGGTCTTGCCGCGCACCTGGTATTCGTTGACCTCGTCGGTGATCGACTTCAGCCGCGTCGGCCATTCGCGCAGCAGGCGCAGCGCTTCCGAATCCAGCGACTGCACCGCGTCGTTGTAGCGCTGGCGCAGGGTGCGCAGGCTGGTGTCGGCGGCCGCCTCGGTCAGGGCATCGGCCGGATACAGGTCCAGCGCGGCCGGCAGCGCGGCATCGCCCAGTTCCTTCAGCGCCTGCCAGCAGCCCTGCGCGCGCTCGGCCACGTCGGCCTGCGACTCGATGCGGGCGTTGATCGAACGGCCCTGCTCGGCGATCTCGGCCAGGTAGCGCACGCGGCTGCCGGGAATCAGCACGGTGGCGCGCGGTTCCTTCAGCGTGGTGTCGATGGCCGGGGCGAAATCGCAATGCCCCTCCCCTCCCGCTTCCCCGTTCCCCGTTCCCCGCTTTTCGCGCAGCAGCCGGCACAGGTTGGCGAACATCCAGCTGATGCCCGGGTCGTTGAACTGCGAGGCGATGGTCGGGTAGACCGGCACGTCCTCGTCCTTCATCGTGAACGCCACGCGGTTGCGCTTCCATTGCTTGCGCACGTCGCGCAGCGCGTCCTCGGCGCCGCGCTTGTCGAACTTGTTGAGCACAACCAGCTCGGCGTAGTCGAGCATGTCGATCTTTTCCAGCTGGCTCGGCGCGCCGAAATCGCTGGTCATCACGTACATGGGGAAATCGACCAGGTCGACGATTTCCGAATCGCTCTGGCCGATGCCGGCGGTCTCGACGATGACCAGGTCGTAGGCCAGCGAGCGGAGAAAGCCGATGCAGTCGCGCAGCACGGTGTTGATCGCCGCATGCTGGCGGCGGGTGGCCATCGAGCGCATGTACACGCGCGGGCTGCGCAGCGAATTCATGCGGATGCGGTCGCCGAGCAGCGCGCCGCCGGTGCGGCGGCGGGTCGGGTCGACCGACACCACCGCGATGCGCATCTGAGGGAAGCTGGCCAGGAAGCGGTTGAGCAGCTCGTCGGTGACGCTGGACTTGCCGGCGCCGCCGGTGCCGGTGATGCCGATGACGGGGGCCAGGGGCCGGAGGCCAGAGCCCGGGGTTCTGGCCGCCGAGCTCCACTGCCTGCGCAGATGCGCCAGCTCGGCTTCGGAGAAAGTGCCATCCTCGATGGCGGAAAGCATGCGGCCGATTCCGATTTCGTCTTCGAGCGACGGGGCAGCTCCCTCCTGGCCTCCGGTCTCCGGCCTCTGGTCCCTGGCGGCGCCCGCGCGCACCACCACGTCCTCGATCATCTCCACCAGCCCCATCTTCATGCCGTCGTTGGGGTGGTAGATGCGCTCGACGCCGTAGTCCTGCAGCTCGCGGATTTCTTCCGGGGTGATGGTGCCGCCGCCGCCGCCGAAGACGCGGATGTGGCTGGCGCCGCGTTCGCGCAGCATGTCCACCATGTACTTGAAGTACTCCACGTGGCCGCCCTGGTAGGACGACAGCGCGATGGCGTCGGCGTCCTCCTGCAGCGCCGCGCGCACCACGTCCTCCACCGAGCGGTTGTGGCCCAAGTGGATGACCTCCGCGCCCTGCGCCTGGATCAGCCGGCGCATGATGTTGATGGCCGCGTCGTGGCCGTCGAACAGGCTGGCGGCGGTGACGAAGCGCAGCGGGCTGCGGCTCTCGTCCAACGAGGCACGCTGCGTCTGCGGGAGGTGGGGGGCGGGAATGCTCATGGGCCGTGCGACATCTCGGTTTCTGTTGAAACCGATGATAGGGCCGCGCGCCGCGCAGGTCAGGTTGCAGCGCAGCGTGACGCGCCGCCGCAACGCCCTTCCGGGCGCCGCGCCGGACCGGCGCCGGGGCATCGGCCGGCGTGAACATCCCACGACCGCCGAATGCATTAGAATGGCCGCCCGCGACCCGTCACCCCAACGACGAAGTCGCATTTTTGTTTTCTGGCCCGCCAGTTGCCTGCAGGATCACGGACGTTGTCGCAGTAACGCCCATCGGAGCTTCCATGCTTTTCGAAACCCTCGCCACTTCCGGCCACGAACAGGTCGTGTTCTGCCACAACCGCGATGCCGGCCTGAAGGCGATCATCGCCATCCACAACACCACGCTGGGCCCGGCCCTGGGCGGGGTGCGCATGCGTCCCTACGCCAACAGCGACGACGCCCTGCGCGACGTGCTGCGGCTGAGCCGCACCATGACCTACAAGAACGCGCTGGCCGGGCTGAACGTCGGCGGCGGCAAGGCGGTGATCATCGGCGACCCGCGCACCGACAAGAGCGAGGTGCTGTTCCGCGCCTTCGGCCGCCAGGTCGAGGCGCTGGGCGGGCGTTACATCACCGCCGAGGACGTGGGCAGCGACGTCAACGACATGGAGCAGATCTACCTGGAGACCGGTTACGTGACCGGCGTGCACCAGGTCCACGGCGGCTCCGGCGACCCGGCCCCGTTCACCGCCTACGGCGCGCTGCAGGCGCTGATGGCCTCGATCAACCGCAAGTTCGGCCACGAGGAAGTGGGCAAGGTCAGCATCGCCGTGCAGGGCCTGGGCCACATCGGCATGGAGCTGGTGAAGCTGCTGCGCGAGCGCGGCGCCAAGCTGTACGTGACCGATCTGGACCCGGTGCTGGTGCAGCGCGCGGTCACCGAGTACGGCTGCGAGGCGGTCAAGCCCGATGCCATCTACGACGTGGCCGCCGACGTGTTCGCGCCGTGCGCGATGGAAGGCGCCATCGGCATGGAGACGCTGGACCGGCTCAAGGCCAAGGTCATCTGCGGCACCGCCAACAACCAGTTGGCCAGCCACGCGGTCGGCGACGAGCTGTACAGGCGCGGCGTGCTGTGGGCGCCGGACTATGCGGTCAATGCCGGCGGCGTGATGAACGTGTCGCTGGAGATCGATGGCTACAACCGCGAGCGCGCCATGCGCCTGATCCGCAGCATCTACCACAACCTCGGCCGCATCTTCGACCAGTCCGAACGCGATGGAATCTCGCCGCAGCGCGCGGCCGACCGCATCGCCGAGGCCCGCATCGAATCCATCGGCAAGCTGAAGATGCCGCTGGGCCGCGCCACGCCGCGCATGAGCCGCCTGCGCGGCGAATAAGCGCCGCATCGCGGAACAAACGAAAGGCGGGCGACCAGGTCGCCCGCCTTTTTCGTGCCCGCCGCCGGGAACTCAGAACGCGCGCAGGAACCGCAGCGACACCTGGCGGTTGTCGTCGCGCCCGCCGAAGCGCTGGTCGTAGCCCAGCGACAGCCGCGCATCGCGCATCAGCCAGGCATCGAGCGACACGCCGAACAGCCCCGACGCCCGCGCGGGCTGAAGGCCCTGCAGCGGCGCCCAGGCGTCGATGCCGGTGAAACGCGCCGACAGCGCGGTACCGCTGGCGGACAGCCCCTGCTGCCATTCGGCGTAGCCGTTCACGTCCAGTCCGCGCCAGCGGTAGTTGCCGCGCAGCCCGGCCAGCATGCGCGCCTGGCTGGAACGCCAATCGCCAGTGCTGAGCCCGAAGCCGTAGCCGCCCTGCTCGTCGAATGCATCGCCGTCGATGCGGGCGTAGTCGGCGCCCAAATAGGGCGTGAGCGAGGCCGCCGCGCCGCCAAAGTGGTAACCCGCCTCCAGGCTGCCGGCCAGGAAGCGGCCGTCGTACTGCGCCTGCACGCCGGCACGCTCGCCGCCCAGCAACAGGCCACGGTCCAGTTCGCGCTGATAGCGGCCGAAGCCGAGCTGCCCCAGCGCATACGCCTGCCCCCAGCGCTGCCCGGCATAGAAGCGGGCCTGGGTCTGGCGGTCGCGGCCGCGGTCGCCGGCGATGCCGCCAGCCAGTTCCGCCTGCATCTGCCCGAAGGCGACGCCCACCCGCGCATCGCCCAGGCCGGTTTCGCGGCCCAGCATCCAGCCGCCCAGGCGGTAATCGCTGCCGGCATACCCGCCCTGCCCGCCGCCACCCAGCGAACGCGACCAGGCGCCCTCGGCGCGGCTGCCGCCCTCGCCGAACTGTGCCGACAGCGCGCGCCGGTTCATGTCGATGCCGTCGAAGGTCATCGCCGTCGCCAGGGCATGCGCTTCGCCCGACAGGCTGCGCAGCGTTGCCGCGGCCGCCTGCTGGCCCGGGCTCTGCTGGATGGCCGCCGCGGCGCGGACCAGGCCGCCGGCGACCGGGCCGCTGCCCTGCTGCGCGTCGATCTGCCGGAACGCCTGTTCCACCCGCGCCGCGGCGCCCAGCGCCGCCGGGCTGATGCCGGCGATCGAGCGCGCGGCGGCGTTGACGTCGATGCGCTCGATGTCCATCCATGCCTGGGTGGCGCTGTACCCCAGCGTGGCCTGCAGGAAGACGCTCGACGCCGATGTCAGCGCGTCGAAACGGCCGCTGATGCCGCCATCGGCGGTCAGCACGTACTCGCGCGCCTGGGTGACATAGCCCTGGCGCACGCCCAGCACGTGCACGTCGCCGCCCTGCAGCGTGGCGCTGCCGCCCACCTGCAGCTGGCCGTTGCCCAGCGTCAGCGCCAGCCGCCCGCCGGGCAGCTGCACGTAATCGCCCGCCACGCGCATGCCGCCCTGCGCGGCGCCGGCCGCATCCAGCTCGACCACGCCGGCATTGCGCAGGTCCGCGCCCATCCACGCGGTGCCGGCCAGGCGCCCGCCGCTGTCCACGGACACGTCGGAATGGTGCAGGTCGCCGGCCAGCACCAGGGTGCCCTGCTGGATGCGGGTAGCGCCGGTGTAGTCCAGGGGCAGCCCGGCGTGGCCCAGCGTCAGCGTGCCGGTGCCGCGCTTGACCAGCCCGCCACCGCCGCTGAGCGCATTGCTCCAGGTGGAACTGCCGTCCAGCGCGACGGTGACGTCGCCCCAGTCGAACTTCGCCGGCCCCTGCACCGCCTTGCCCACGTTGAGCAGACCATAGCCGAACACCGCATCCGGGCCGGGATCGCCCAGGTCGGTGGCGGTGCCCAGCAGCGTCTGCCGCACCAGGTTGTTGTCGAAATACGGGAACGCCTGCCACACCAGCGCCGCCGCACCGGACACCAGTGGCGCCGCGTACGAGGTGCCGCTGCCGTAGTAGTACGAGAGATTCGACGACGTGGCGTTGGCGCCAAGGAACGCGGCGGTACCCGGCGCGACCAGGCAGTAGTTCTTCGCCACGCCGCAGGCGTTGGAGTAGCTGGCCAGCCGGTCCGGGTTGGCCGTGTCCAGCGCCGCCACCGCCAGCCAGCCGTGCTCCAGGTCGGCCGCCGGGCGCGTGCCACCGTCGCCGGGCTGGCTCGGCAGCGCGGCCATGTCGCTGGGGTTGGCGCGCGATTCGTTGCCGGTGGCGAACACCACCAGCCCGTCGTTGCCGACGATGAAAGGGCGGTATTCGGCGGCGATCTCCGCCGTCACGTTGGGACGGGTCCAGTACAGGCCGCCCCAGGAGTTGTTCATGATGCGCACGCCGGCGCGGATCAGGTCGTCGTGGATCCCGGCCATCCCCAGTCCGCCGGTCACCTCGTTGCCCTGCCCGGAGCCGTCGTCCTTGGGTCGCTCGTCGTTGATGATGCGCGCCGAGACGATCTGCGCGCCCGGCGCGATGCCGCCGGGCCATTGCCCGGTGGCGGCGCCGGCGGCCAGCTGCGCCACCGTGGTGCCGTGGCCGACCACGTCGTCCACCGCCAGGTTGTTCCGGCGCGGGTCCACGTAGTTGAAATTGGCCAGCACCCGCCCGGCCAGCGCCGGGTGGTTGCGCATCACCCCCGAATCGACCACGCCGATGCGGATGCCGGCGCCGGTGAAACCGGCGGCCTGCGCGGCCTTGGCATTGGTCAGCGCCAGGTGCGCGTCCATCGCCGGCTGCGGCGTGGTCGGGGTGGGCGGCGGCGAGGTCGGCGGCGGGTTGACCGGCGGCGGCGTGGACTTGGTGCCGCCGCCACCGCCGCATGCGGCCAAGGCCAGCGTCAATGAAGCGGCCAGTACGTTGCGGCCCCGTGGTGCGCTGCGCATCTGCTCTTCCCCCAATGGCTCGCCGGACACCGATGTGCATTCAGGTATTGCCATCGCCCGGCCATGCGATGGCGCACCTTCTATACTGCAACGACAAACCGCTGTCTGCCGGGATGTGCCGTTGGTCCAATGGGCACGCCGCCAGCGGCTTTCGATAATCGTTGCAGGATACAACCGAGACCGCACATGTCCGACATCGTCATCGCCGCCGCAAAGCGCACCGCCATCGGCTCCTTCCTCGGCCAGTTCAATGGCGTCCCCACCCCGACCCTCGGCGCCACGGCGATCCGCGCGGCCATGGAGCAGTCCGGCATTCCCGCCGCCGACGTCTCCGAAGTGATCATGGGCTGCGTGCTGCCGGCCAACCTCGGCCAGGCGCCGGCGCGCCAGGCCTCGCTCGCCGCCGGCCTGCCCACCAGCACCGGCTGCACCACGCTCAACAAGGTGTGCGGTTCGGGCATGAAGGCCATCATGCTCGGCCACGACCTGATCAAGGCCGGTTCGGCGAGCATCGTCGTCGCCGGCGGCATGGAATCCATGTCCAACGCGCCGCACATGATCCCCAACTCGCGCACGGGCAACCGCTACGGCAACTTCCAGGCGGTGGACCACATGGCCTGGGACGGCCTGACCAACCCCTACGACGGCCAGGCCATGGGCGTGTTCGCCGAAGGCACCGTCGCCAAGTTCGGCTTCACCCGCGAGGAGCAGGACGCCTACGCGATCGAGTCGGTCAAGCGCGCCCAGGCGGCGCAGGCCGGCGGCGCGTTCGAGGGCGAGATCGTTCCGGTCAAGGTCGCCACCCGCAAGGGCGAGGTGGAGTTCGACCAGGACGAACAGCCGGGCAAGTCCGACATCGCCAAGATCCCGACCCTGAAGCCGGCCTTCAAGAAGGACGGCAGCGTGACCGCCGCCAGTTCGTCCAGCATTTCCGACGGCGCCGCCGCCGTGGTGCTGCTGGCCGCCGACGAGGCCGCGCGCCGCGGCGTGCAGCCGCTGGCCCGCATCGTCGCCCACGCCACCTTCTCGCAGGAGCCGGAATGGTTCACCACCGCCCCCATCGGCGCGGTCCGGCAGGTGCTGGACAAGGCCGGCTGGAAGATCGACGAGGTGGACCTGTTCGAGATCAACGAAGCCTTCGCCGTGGTCGCCATGGCGCCGATCCGCGAGCTGGGCATCCCGCACGCCAAGGTCAACGTCAACGGCGGCGCCTGCGCGCTGGGCCATCCGATCGGCGCTTCCGGCGCGCGCCTGGTGGTCACGCTGGTGAACGCCTTGCGCAAGCGTGGCCTCAAGCGTGGCATCGCCTCCCTCTGCATCGGCGGCGGCGAAGCGACGGCCATCGCCATCGAATTGATTTGATTGGGATTAATACCTTTTTCTCAAAAATGAATGCGCGCTCGCTTGACAGTCGAAATGGGCTTGTCATCATGTTCAAGGCGCGCAATGGCGCGTTGCCTAATCTAACGACGAGGATTCACACAATGAGCATCAACAAGCTGCTGATCGCGATGGCCCTGGGCCTGGCTCTGGCCGCCTGCTCGAAGCAGGAAGCTGCCCAGGACGCCGCTGCTTCGGCCAACGAAGCCGCCACCGACGCCCAGGCTGCCGCCGACCAGGCTGCTGCCGCCGGCGCCGAAACCGCCGACGCCGCCCAGGCTGCTGCCGACACCGCCGCCACCGCTGCTGACGCCGCTGGTGACGCCGCTGCCGCCGCTGCTGGCGCCGCTACCGACGCCGCTGCCGGCGCCGCTGCCGACGCTGCCAAGGCTGCTGAAAACGTGGCCGACCAGGCCAAGGACGCTGCCGAAGAAGCCAAGAAGTAATAACTTCTTCTTCGACGCAAGTCTGAAAAGCCGCTGGTTCGCCAGCGGCTTTTTTTTTATGGCCGCGCCATGGCCGCGAACGTCCGGCCACCGGCAGGCGACGTACGCCGGCAATCGCCCCGGCCGCTGCTTTCGTGTCCTTGTCCACGCAGGACGCCGGTGGCGGCAACGGAACACAATCGTTCCCTGGTTCCCTCCTGTTACAACTACGGCGCAGAGGAGCGCCGCACTTCCGTCCGCCACGATTCCCGGGTATCCGCCACGCATCCCCGGCACGGCGTTGACGCAATCTGAATCCGCGTCCTCCTACGCTGCGCGCGTCGTCCCCCAACCCAGGAGAACGTTATGAAGATCTTCGTCCCGCTGCTGGCCGGCAGCCTGGTACTGGCACTGGCCGCCTGCAACGACCCGAATGCCGAACAGGCCAAGCGTGATGCGGAAGCGGCCGCCGACCATGCCGCCGACGCCGCGCGCAGCGCCGGCGAGTCGGCCGCCGATGCGGCACGCACCGCGGCCGACCGTGCGGCCGACGCCACCCGCGAAGCCGCCGCCAAGTCCGAGCAGGCGCTGGACCGCGCAGCCGATGCGACACGCTCGGCTTCGGACGACGCCGCCGTCAAGGCCAGGGAGGCCGCGGCCGATGCCAGCGCCGCGACCGCCAACGCCGCGCAGAAGGTCGCCGACCATGCGCACGACGCGGCCGAGAAGGCGCGCCAGGAAGCCGAAGACGCCAAGCGCTGATCGTCGTCCCGTGCAGCCGCCGTACGCTGGCTGCACGGGACCTGTCGGCCCGGGCGCGCAAGCCCCGACGTCCGGCCCTTTGTACCAACGCGTTCTGCCCCCGCGCCGCCCGGCGCATGAAGGAATACGCAGCAGCCCGTCGATCCGAGGCATGCCCCGGCGCGGTTGATCGGGCGGTCGCCACCGAGAGCGCCGATCCACGCTTGAACGCGGACCAGTAACGAATTCCACATCGGCAACATCACCGGCATCACTGCGATGTCGCACGCCGGCCACAGCATGCGCGGGATCAGCCGGACCAGGCCGCCGGCGACACGCGCTCCAGGATATCGGCGAACCTGATTAGCGTCGAGTGTCAGCATCCATAGACAGGGACCTGTCGGAGCTGGCGCTCGCTCCATCCCGGCCGGCGCGCGGCGGCTGCCAACAAACGGGACACCAAGGTGTCCAAGCGGTAGCGTCG